>ERZ773267.494-NODE-494-length-26056-cov-11.889197_pt1 | contig 26056 bp, 23 predicted proteins | sample MGYA00511959_ERZ773267 | MGnify/ENA primary metagenome ERZ773267 (study PRJEB29015, sample SAMEA2738165) | human oral metagenome | biome: human oral; feature: human-associated habitat; material: saliva | place: China | collected 2240 ... | reverse complement strand
AAGCCCTACATTTGGCGTATTTCTTTTATTCGTGTTGATAATCATACCATTATTTGCAAAAATAAGCGTAGTATAATCATTCTTGGAATAGAATCATCTAATAGACGATCCTCCTGGTTTTGCATTAAACACAAAAGTTCACTCATTTTCAATTTGAATATTTTTCCCAATCGCCATTGATCCATTTGATTTAATACGCGATCATTCAACAGAAAGTGCAATATTCCCAGATCCATTTACTCGATTTGAAAAGTAAGGATTAGATGATAGAATGATATTCCCCGTTCCTTTAACTGTTCAATTTGATGAACTTAATACCACATTTCTCTCTCCTCCTTCTCCTTTTATGTTATTAGAAGCTCCAATAATAGAAGTTTTTGCCCCTAGAGCGTTCTTCATTCCTCACAAGATAAATGACTCTGATTCTGTGATAGAATTTGATTGTCCTCAAATAGAGAGCGTTCATTGCCCCTCAACTCTATTTGTAGTCCCCTTTGCTTCTTTGGTAGCTACTAATTCGTTATCATCCATCTTCCAAGTCACATCCGTTTGAGAAGTTACCCCTGGCTTAGTTGGATTCTCTATCAATTTAAGCTCTTTGAGTTCAAGATGGGCATTTTGTTTAACTTCACCCTGAAAATCAAGCGCATTGTTAACAAGCGCATTGTTAGCATTGGAGGCAAGTACGGTAATTGCAGCCAATCCCACAATAGAAGCGACCGATAGTGTCAGAATTTTTGTTTTTGTTTTATTGATCATCATACAAAGCTTGTGATATAAAATCATTTTCAAGTATAAATGAAAAAAAAAATAATGCAAATTTTTGATAAGAAAATTACACCAACAAAAAAATAATCAAAACCGATGATTTGAAAGTATTATTTGATAACAAAAAAAGAACCAATAATCGGCTCTTTTTACTCAAGGTAATTATCACTTTGCAAAAAGTCAGGCAATGCTTGATTAAGCTGATATTCTTTGGAGACTACTTTGTCTCCATACTTCCCCTCAACTGTCATCTTGAATGTTCCGTCAAAGAGCGGACTATCTTTTCATCATTCAACCTCAACTGTCTTAGCATTAGTATCGCTCAGATTTGAGAGTATATAATAGGTGTTGTCTGCTCACTGATCGTTTGAATCTTCTAAGTTAAGAACTTGTGTTTCTCAGCCAGATTCTTTTATTATAGTGATTTTCAAGTCTTTATCTGCGTTCTTTAGTTTTGGTGTGGTACTTCGTGGAGTCACATTAGTCAGTTTGAAATCAGAGGCTTTATGATAAAATCTTGGTAAGGTCAGACTTTGTCCAGCTTTTAAAGTAGTCGAAATCTGATCTTTGAGTCCATTGATTTCTAGGGAGAACGAACGAGGAAGTCAGCATTCTTTTTTTTCATTTTTCTCCACAGGACAGGAAAAATTTGCTTTTATCAAATCATCTCCATTTCACTTAAAGTCAAAACCTGCTCTACTTTCTCAAATCATCAAAAATCATAGTTCACTTGCTGATTTTGCGAGAGCGTTTGCTTGATGATAGTGGGCGATTTCATTGCTATATTTGAGAAAATCCCTCATCATAACGCTCACCAAAATCCCTAACAAAGCAGAAGCAAAGAGTATAAAAATTGTAAAAATGAGAATATTTCCCCTAGGCTTGAGGTGTCTGTCAATCATTGGTATTGGTGTCGGAATAAAGGCTTTCAGTTTTCCCTTGAAGTGAGAAGAAAAACTGCAAAGGAAGTGAGATATTATTAGTCCATTTATTTGGATTATAGTAATGACTATAGAGTGTTCCTAGAAGCCGAAATGCAGGCTTTCAGTCTTGGGGTGTTTCAGAAGCAAGATTTTTCTTAAGATCCTCCTTTCAGATAAACGGTATGATCTTAAACTGCATTTTACTAAGCTTGAAGTTTTTACCGTCGAGTAAAAGGTGACTTGTTTTTCAATCTTTGGTCGTGCCTGTAAACGAAAGTTGACAAGGAGTCTCCTCTTTCTGGTTCTCCGTTTTGAGTTCAGATTTTTCTGCCTGTTCATAAAGTTCTTGATCTGTTAAACAAGTATTAATCGAAGAAATCTGATACAGGTCTCCATTATCTCCTTTAAGATAAAGGCTATCTACGATTCCATTGTTTGCGACAAGATCAGATGATTTATATTGATCATAATCAATAGTGGTACTTTGTGCAAGATTATCCAAAACTTGAGAAAGCACGAGTGCCTCTTTTGCGATCTCCTTTTCCTGCTGAAGTCTAAAACTTACTTGAGAAATCGTCGTATAAGTTTTTATAATAATTCCTGCCAGCATTCAAAAAAGGATCACAACAATAAGAATCTCTGCTAAAGTAAATCAGTTTTTTTTCATCGTTTCAATCAATGATAAAGTTAATTTGTTGTTTGAGAAGCTTCTTCAACTTTGCTATCTTTGAGACCAATAAATCCCTCCAGAACAACCTCTCCTGTTGTTGCTCCTCTCTGATAAAGAGCATGAGATGAAATTTTGAGAAGTTTGTTGGGAGAGAAGACTCCTCATTCAACCGTTGAAAACTCGCCTCATTTAACCGTTGAAAACTCAACTCGCCTTGCAAAACCTTTGCTGACATCGGTACTAGCATCTTTTTCTTCAAGATAGCGATAATAAGATGGCAGTTTCCCATCTCCTATCTCAAGTGCAACTCTAAATGTATCAAAATTAGAAGAAAAATCTGACTCTTTTTTACTCTTTTCTAGCAAATAATACCCCTCTTTACTAAATCCTAATTTGTATACCTCTCAAGGAGTTCGAACAATCTCCTTATTATTGGTTTCATCATAACCTACATAATTTCGAGGATAGCCTTGTTCAAGATTACTATCTCTATGACTATATGCAAGATCTAGAGCCTCCTTTGCTAGCATAGTTGCTCTGGTTTGCATATTTACCGTATCAAAATAGCCAATACTATTGGTCAGCATTGTTAAAATAGCTAAAATCCCGACTCCGAAAACTACAATTACCACCAAAATTTCAATCATCGTAAAGCCCTTTTGTCTCATTTCTTCCTTGACATATAAAGCAAATTATCCTGACTATATCCTTTCTCTAGGTAAAAACAAGTCAAAAAACTTTGAAAATTAGGACTAAATCGTTATAGTCAATTCAGATTTATGACTCCCTTTTGTGAAAGCTAGAACTACTTCATAAAATTTTGGAGAGTCAATATCGATAAACACTTTGCATATATTTTTAGTTTTTGTTGTATCAAAATATGTCACATCCAGATTTTCAGGTTAAGGTATCCGATATGCTCAAAGCAAAAGTAACCGATCAACTAAGCTTTGAAAATAAAATGCTCGAAGAAATTCCAAATCTAAGCGCAGAAGGAGTTTCAGGAGAAATTTCACTTCAATCAATAGGAAAGGACTCTATCTTTGCTACAATTGACAATTTGAGTTGTATGGTAAGTGAGATATGTGATCGTTGTGGAGCTGAATATCAGAGAGAGATTAACATTTCTGATTACACAGCTAAATATGTACTCGACCTTACTGAAGATGAACAAAAAGAAGAAGAGGTAATGCAAATTGATAGTAAAAATGGAGTAATAGACCTTGGAGAGTTTGTTTACCATGCTATTAAGATGCAAGACCCCTTTGTTAAGTATTGTCCTAGCTGCGAAAAATATCTCGAGGAGAATCCTCAGGAAGACGAACTTGATGAATATGAATCATTTGTAGAATAAAAAAGTCTAAAGAATATTTCCTAACCAATAAAAAAGTCAGATTTTTTGACTTTTTTTGTTTTTGGAATATACTTTGAGAAAGTATTATAAATACTCTCTTAAAAAAACAATCTTTATTCTTAAACCTTCTCACTATGGTTATTAGCGAAGAAAATAAAACATCACTTTTAGAAGATTCTTTATCTTCTCAGCTTGAACAAGCGTCTTTGAACCAGCAGGCAAACTCTTTAGATAAAATGCCTGATCCAATCAATACAGAAACAACATCCCCACTTGATCCTGGAATTTTTGGAGCTGAAGAGATTCAAAAAGTAGAACAAGAAGCATACTCTGCTCAACAAGCACAAATTAATAAAGAAAATTCCCAATCAGATGAGCAACTCCCGTCTTCTTCTTTTGATTTTCTTAATGATTCTGATCTACCTCCCAATCCAGAAATACAAACCCAAGTTAAAAGTTATAATAGTTCTTTTTATTATTCTGTACTAGGAACAGTATTATGTAGTATTGTAGCTATTGGAAGTGGAGTTTTTAATCGATATCTACAAGAGAAATCACGCCCAAATACTGAATCTCCACACGAATATGTAGAAACTTTTTCTAATCATTACGATGAATATGGACAGATGCTTGGGATATTTGATATTGATACTTATAAGTCAACAGACCTGACTACAGATGGAAAAAATAAAATCAAAAATCTGATCTCTGCTCCAGGGCTAAACTACCCTCAAAAAAAAGACCTACTTCAAGAAACCGCTACTGACTTTGGTCAAAAAACTATTGAACTTAAAAAAGAGATTAAAACGATTACTGACCAGCTCAATAAAGATGTTTTCTTCCCTGAAGAACTCGTCACTATTTTAAAAGAAAACAACTCTGTCTCTTCTATTCAGAGAAGCCTACTCTCCCTAGAAGTGGTTAAATTTTCAAGTGCAATGAAGGTATTTTCTCTTATGGATGTATTCTTGACATCACTTTCAAATGAATTATCTATACCAAAATCAGAAATCAAACAAAGACTAAACGATCTCCTTTCTAGAGGAGAAAATGATGTAAAAAATTATCTCAACTACTGTTACAATAATCCCTATGAACCTGCAAATTGTAATATTATTGGAGATTTTGATACTTACTACCGTCTCAATAAAAATAAACAAAGCTTTGATAGTGTGTTCTTCAAAACAATGATGGATATGATCGATCGTAAATTAGAAAGTGCACAACTACCTTCCTTTTCAATCACATTTAATGATTTTGATAGTAAAAATGGAGATCTGTCATTTTCTGTAGAAGTCAATACTCTGAAAGAAGATGAATATGCACTGATCAAAGAAGGAATCAAGAATCCTCATATCTTTATTGTTTCTGAACTCATCAAACTCCTCAAACAATCAACCTTCATCCTTGGAAAGTCAATTGATATGAAAGAGATGCAAGTCTCTGAAAAGGAAGAAGAAATTGGCGGAGTAACCTACAAATACCATACCTCATCAAAATCCTTTACCCTACCTATTCAAAAGAACACCAAGAGAGAAATCTTTGATTATGTAGATAGTTATAAAACACTCCTTGATGAACAGGAACATACACAAGAAAATTCTTCAGAAACATTTTTTGATAAGATCCTAGACTTTAGTATAGATTCTATACCTGATACAGACGAACAAACATCAACTGGTTCCTTTCTAAACTCAGATCTTGTAGAATCACCGATACTGGAAGATAAACCATCTAACACTAAAAAATGACGCTTAAACAATATACAGACTTCTTGATCTCATTCTACATCAACACCTGAGAGCACATTATCAAAATCCAAGACTGGAGAAAGTACAACTAAACTTTCGACCTCAGCTGTCAATCAAGCCAGCGAGAGTTAGTCTCACCTTTTATCTCTTCTTAACATAGATATGAACAATATATCATTCAATTTAGATTCTATTAAAGATAAGATCAACTCTTGGTTTTCTGAAGCAGTTGGAGGATGATCTCTCAATGAGAAATTTAAAATTATCTCTTTAGGCGTAAAAAAAGATACCTATGTCAAATCTCTAATTGCCCTTGGCATCTCTGGAATAGTTGCACTAGGACTAATAGGGTTTGCATTTTATCAAAATGGAAGCCTTAATTCTCGTCTTTCTGATTTGAATAATACAGAAAATTACAATTTACAGTCATTTAAGTCTGATACCTTGGTGGCTAGTGATGCTCCAGAGCTTAGAACACTTGACCAAATGGTTGATTACTACAACGCTTCTCTAGGCATCAAAAATAAGGTAAAAGCTGAATTAGATTTTAAAAGAAGCGTCTATTCAGATTTCTTGAGAAACTTACTCCTTCCTTCTCTCAATATTTGGAAAAACCCTTATACTGAACAGGTTGATTTAAGTCTACTTGGGAAAAAATACCTGGATAACAACCCCTATCAAGACGTAACCTTACTTCAACAATGGGGAGGAATCATTAGAGACAGTGGACAAAATATCTGAGTCAACGAAGTAGTTAATATGCAGATTGGAGAAATTGTTGAGGAAAAGGAAACTGGGTTTTTCCACATTCCTATTTCAATAGACTTTAAGTCGGACTCTAAGAGAGCGTTTTTACTTTTGGTTGACAAGCTTTCTCAGACTTCAAATGTCAATAATATTGGACTGTTTAATGATTTTACATTCCATCTCTTTGAAGTAATAAGAGACAAAAAACCTACAGAGCTTGCCACATTAGCTCAACAGTATAAGATCTCTCAAATCTCAGGAGATGACCAAAGAATATTCAACAATAAAGTAATCTCCCAACACTTATATGAATTTATCAAAGACAAAGATCAGACTTCTTCTCCATTATTGGACGCACAAGTAATTGATCAAGTCATTAGACATAGTGCATCATGTACTGCTAATGAGTCCCAAGAAAGTTGTTATTTCCGTTTTAGAGATAAATACAGGAGCATACCATCTCTTGCCTATACTATTGGGCAAAGAAATGGAGCGAATAAGGTGCTTTTGCTCAAGGATTTTTACAAGAATATTCCTCCATTGATCGCAATTGAGTCTTTTGTCTTTGATAAGGCTGAAGATACCGGTATGACGCTTGCTGAGCAGGGAGCGTATGCCGGGACTGTCTCTTTTAAGATCTACGGTAGAGGAATTACTACTAACGATTCTGAACAAATCGGTCAACTCCTCACTACTCAATGTTATGGATCTGGAGCAAAGACTCAGTTAACTCTAGAATCTGCACTTCAAAAAGTAAATGATCAGCTTTCTCGCCTCTCTACTAATACTGAAAATAGTTCAGAGGGAAAGGTATCTAGAATAGCCAACCTTATTGAATTGAAGGAAGATTTTGAAGAAGATATTAAAGAATATGAAAATCTATCTCCATATGCACAGATTATAAAGAAATTTGAAGTGCTTAGATCACTCAAAAACCTCTCTCTCTGTCAGCAATAAGAAAAGATAATTAAAAGTCTGACTTCCTTTGATGGAATGTCAGATTTTTTTATGTTTTCCTTTTGCATTTTTGCTCTGAATCCCTATAGTTGAGGGCGGAAAATCACCCTAAAAATTAGTTTTACTCTTATGGATTTTTATCCTCAAAATCAGGTTTTTTAGTTTTTTTTGTCGTTTGTTGATGTTCAATAGTTTTAAATATCAATTTGCAGAGCTTCTTGCGCCTCATTTACCTCTTGATGCGGATCAAATCACATCTCTTATCGTTCCTGCGCCGGAGAATGTTGCTGGAGATCTTGCATTTCCATGTTTTCAGCTTGCTAAAAGTTTTGGGAAAGCGCCAAATCTTATTGCAAAGGACCTAAAAGAGCAGATTGAAAAAAATAATTTATGAATTTTTAGCGAAGTAATAGCAGTATGACCGTATATTAATGCACTTTTTGATCCAAAAAAACTTGCAGAAACTGTTCTTAGTCAGATCAAAGACCAAAAATCAGACTTTTGATCTGGTTTTAAACAAGACAAGACCATCTTGCTAGAAGGACGAGCTCCAAACACCCATAAATCTATTCATATCGGACATGTAAGAAATTTTCTCCTCAGCGAATCTATCGCAAGAATCCTTAGTTTTGCTGGATATAAAGTTATTAAAACCTGCTACCCTGGTGATATCTGAGCTCATGTAGCAAAATGGATTTGGTACTATCAAAATTTTCTCGATAACGCAGAATTTCCAGATCACAACTTTAGTAAGCGAGTAGGAGAAATTTACACCCTTGCGACAAAAAAAGTAGATGAAAATCCAGATCTTTACAAACCTCAAATTGCAGACCTTCAAAAAACTCTCGAAGACTGAGATCAGAGTTTGGTTGATTTTTGGAAAAAGACTCGTGCAATGTGCCTAGAAGATATGCAAAAAATCTTTTCTGAACTTGGAACAGAACATTTTGACAAGCGATACTTTGAAAGTACTGTAGAACAACCAGGTATCAAGAAGGTTCATGAATTACTTGAGCAAGGTATCGCACAAAAAAGCCAAGGGGCTATCGTAATGAATCTTGAAGAATATGATCTTGGAGTGTTTTTATTGCTCAAATCCAACGGTGCTTCGCTCTACTCTACCAAGGACATTGCTCTTGCCTATCAGAAAAAGGCTGACTTTCCAGAGTATGATCAGTCACTCTATGTCGTAGGTCTTGAACAGGAGCATCACTTTCAGCAGCTCTTTAAAACACTAGATCTCATTGGATTTGATCAATCAAAACTTCACCATGTCTCTTATGGTCTCGTAGATCTCGTAGATGGAAAAATGTCTTCTCGTGCGGGAAATGTAGTACTGTATGAAGATTTCCGTGATCAACTCCTTGCCAAAGCAACTGAAATGATGGATACTCGTGACCTTCCTGTTGAGCAAAAACACAATATCGCACATCAAGTAGCATTTGGTGCGATGAAGTTTGGAATGCTCCTTCAGGACTCTGAAAAAGGGATTACCTTTGATCGAAATCAGGCTTTATCATTTGAGGGAGAAAGTGGACCTTATCTACAATATATGGGAGCAAGAATTTCATCAATTCTCAAAAAGGCTCCATCTCCAGATTTCTCGGCTCTTGACTACAATTTACTTAGCACAGAAGGAGAAAAAAATCTGATCCTCTTGCTTGCTCATTTCCCAGACCTCGTACAAAAAGCAGCTCAAGACTACAAGCCAAATAGTATTGCAAGGTTTGCGCTTACTCTAGCAAAACAGTTTTCTTCTTATTATCATAGCGTCAAGATTCTTGATGATCAAAATCCTTCACTGAGCAATGCTCGTTTATGCCTACTGGTTTTGGTGCATCAAACCCTGCAAAATGCATTGAATCTCCTAGGAATCGAATTGCCAGAAAGTATGTAGCAATTTACTCATTATAAAACACAAAATGATTACAAAATCGCTCTTTAAGAATCAGCCTGCAAAGTCAACAAATCGTTTTATTTGAAAAAATAGAATAAAATTCTGATTTTTGTCTCTTTTTGTAGCTTTGAGTTTGATATTGACATGATGTGGATCAAAAACGCCTCAAATCTCAGTTCAAGACTACAATAACGAGCTTATTTTCTTGCAAGAATCAGCACTTGATCAAGTAAAATCCTATTTTCAGGCTCTTGATGATGAATATGACGGTCAGAACCTCTCTGATCTCTACACCACAATGCAAGAAAACCTTTCAACCCTGGCTGATAAAGCACAAAACGCTTCCGGATATCGTGAAGATTTAACACTCAAGAATGCAGTTCTTGCTTATATTACTGGACTGCAAACAAGCTTAGATCAGCATGAAAAGCCAATTGTACTCTTATTAACAAGCTATTCTGGCTCTGCACAGCAATTTTATGAACAGGACAGATCAAGCATCAATTCATGAACACTCCTTTTTGCACAGGATCTCACAAAACTTGACCAGTCACTAGATATCGCTCAATCTACCTTTGCAAAAAAGCATAAATTAAAGTTGCCTTAATGGCAACTTTTTTTACTCTATTTTACAAAAAAGAGGAGTTTAACACTCCTTTTTTTGATCTTTTGGACAAATAATGATCTCTTATAAAAAGTTAACTATTCTGGGAGTTCCATATTTGCCAAATATTCATCATGAAAATTTGCAAAAACCTCTGCCAAAAAATTATCGTAATCTGGAATCAGTTTTTCAATCTTTTCTAAGGCTTCGGCTTCTTTTCCAGCATCAAAAAGTTTCATCACCTCTTGTCTCTGAGATTCAGAAAGTGCCTCAAAAACACTCGCCATGATTCTATCCATCAAAACAGGCTCGAGCTCTGCCTTAAGCTGATCAAAATCATCCTCCTCAGGATCAAATCCAGCCTCAAGCAAGAGATCATTGAGGAAATCTTCTTCGTGAGCTTCTTCTAGATGTTGATTGTTGTTTGCATTCATTCTTTTTGGAGATTTAAAGGAGTAAAAAGCTGATTCCTTCGTATGAGGATCATTAAGATTGTATTTTTTTCCACTCTTTTATCAATGGATTATTTTGCATCAAGCTAACTAATTTCATTTACCTCTACAATTGTAGAAATATATTGTGGAGGAACTTCAAAATTTTTAGACTCTCACAAATCAATCAATTGTTCTGAGATATCATCTAAAGTTATTTTTTCTTTTCTTTTGAATGTTTCCTTTGGAAATTTCATAATAACTAGAGCATCCGAACCTCTATGCCCTCTCCCTTCTTCCATCATATTCAATATTTCTATTATGCGTTCCTTATTTGCAAAAAGAGAGGTTCCATTAAGTCCGGCTATTGTCCTTAGCCCATTTTGCATGATAGAATCTATATTACTAGATAAGGTCTGATGGACAACATAAATATTATTTTGAAAATCCAGATCTTCTACATTAAAATCTTTTTTTTCTAACACTGTTGGAGCTATATGCCCATTAGTATCATTCAGATCATCTAAATTTTGACTTTCTGAAGATGAATCTTTTTTATTTAACTTTCTTTTTAGTTCTTTTACTTTTTCTGAAGCTGCTGAATATACAGATTTACCTACCTCCTTAGTCTTTTCTCGTCCCTGTTTTGCTTTTTCCTTCCGCTCTGGAGATTTTTCTTTTACTTTTTCTGAAGCTGCATTTCGAACTTCTTTTGTTTTTTCAACCCCATCATGCGTAATTTCCTTAGTCTTTTCTCGTCCCTTTTTAGACTTTTCTTTGATTGTAGGCATCTTTTCTCTAATCTTTAGAGCAGCTTTATTTCGAGATTCTTTAACCTTTCCACCAAATTTTTTAGCTCATGACTTGAATGATTCTCGATACTGACGAGCTTTTGAAGGATTTCTTTGAGCTTCTACAGCTACTGCGGCTGCCCCAGCGACTGCTGTTCCTGCTGCAACTTTTGCTGCAGTGGAGGTAGAACTATCTGATTTTTCTCTATCTTGATCTCATGTACTATGCGATTGCTCTAAATCTGATGTAGACTGAGAAAGCTTTTCAGAATTTTGTTCTTTTGATTGAATAGTAGAATCTAAATCTGAATTTTTATCCTGTTTTTCTTCAGATTTTGGAGTTTTTTTGAACGTATTAAAGAAAGAAACAATTGGCACAAATCGTGTTGATCAACTACCTGGCTGATTTTGAACTGTTTGTGTAGTAATTTCTAGTCCAAGATTGAAAGATCTCTCTCCTAAATTATGCAGCGTACTTCCTGCGATACTTCTTCCTGCATCATAAGCGAGATCTGGAATAAGTGTTTGATTTCCTGAGTCAGCAAGCCCCTTTGCCATCTGCAAGAGACCTTCCGCACATCTATCTCATTGAAGATAATCATTGGTAAAGGCTTTTGATCGATCCATCTCCCATGGTCTGTTTGTTAATTCTTTGAGGAATGAAGCTTTTTGGTCTGGAGAAAGTGCAAGATGCTTAATCTGATCTGCAACAGCATTTACTTTCGCTTGATAAGCAGACTCTCAAAGTGCCTGAGAACCAGCACGAACTAATGTCGCATCTGTTCCTGCACCATAATGCGCTACCACATTTGCCTTGTCTCCTAGCGATGAAAACTGGTCTGCAACCGTAGAATGAATCTGATTTCCTTCTGCTAATTGATGAGATCAGAGATTAAAATTAGCATTTGAGGATGCATTCGAAGTTGAAGAAACGGTATGAGAAACTGATTCTGTCGAAAACATTCCGGTTCCCATCATATATTGCATTCCAATAGCAGTTCCCGCAGAGAGTGCTGCAGATCCTACTCCATATTTGCTAGCAAGTCGTCTCCTTTGAGATTTAAAGTGTTTGTTTGCTGAGGAATAATCAGTAAGTAACTGTTCTTTGATATGCTTATATGAGATTTCTTGCTCTCCTTCTTCAGACTTTGAAATCAAGCTTTGATTATCAATGTCATCATAAGCAATACCAAGTTTTTCTGCTCAGAGTTGAAGTGCTTTGTGAAGTTTGAGCATATCTGACTCAACAACATCCTTGCTTGATGAGGCTAAAAAGTTATGCCCTGTCTCATAGTATGCATCAAGCCTTGCCTTTCCCTGCATCAAAAGATGAGTAAGGGTCTCTCTATCTCATGGCGTAAGCGGTCTTAATGATGTAGAAAATCACAAAAGATCCTTAGTAAAATCTTCAGTTTTGATAATATCCTTTTGAGTTGAATTATTGTAAAGATCTAGTTGTCTTTTGGCCTTATAGCGAGTTCGCCAATTTTTAGCTCATTTTTTCTCTAAATCTGCCTGCCATTGAGCAATTTTAGTCTGCTCAGCATCAAAATCATGAGTTAGATTTTTTTCATGAGTATTGTGTTCCTTGGTATAATGAGTTCGTTTTTTGATAAAATTGGTGAATCCCGAAGTTGCTGCAAAAGTAGTCGTCGTCAAGATTGAAGTTCCCACAACACCTAGTCCCAGTGGTCCTCCAGCGAGTCCAAGCAACACTCCTGCTCCCGCATACCCAGGAACTTGTAAATATCGAGGAATCTTATCAAGCTTTTTTCAAAACTTATGAACTCGACTTTTTTCATTCTCAGAATTATCGATTTGATAGGCTGACTTTCCTCCTGTAAGGACTTTAAGTTTGATTTGAAGATTTTCAAGTGCTATCTTTCTCACGGCTTTTTGGTGATGAAAGTATTTTTTAAGCTTATTAAGATCTTTTTTGTCCAAATCTGAAGCAATCGCCTGAAGAAAATCAGGATTTTGTTGATATTTTTTGATAAAATCCTCAATTTTCGCACTAACCTGATCTACATTTCCTCATGTATCAAGCGTTTGTGCGAGTTCATTTACGAGCTGATATTGCTCTTTTTCGAGTTTGAGATTTTGCAAAATATCTGTTCCCTTGTACTTTACCTGTTCAAGTGCTGCTTTGATCTGAGCATTCGTCTCAAGAAGGGAATTGAATTGAGTCTGAAATGTTGCCTCATCAATACTTCCCTCAATAAATCCCCTAGATAAAAGATTCAATTCTGGTATAGACACCAGTTCAGCCTTTTGATCTATAGTTTTTAGACCATTTTGAAGTTCTCTTGAGTGTCTTGATGCAGCATTTTCCACTTGATCACCAAAGGCATCTTGAGAAGCATTTTTCATAAAATCTTTAATAAACTTTTTTCTTTTTCTACCTCTTTGAAGAAAATAGGCACCTTTTTTGAAAAGATTTCGCTTACCAATATCAGCATATTTGGCTTTCAACGCTTCTTCTGCTGCAAGACGAGCCTGTTCCTCATGAATATTTTGTGTATCGGACAAAACTGCTGAGAGATCAAAAACATATTCAGAAGCCTGATTTTCTAAATCTAGGTACTTTTCACTAACTTCTTGTTTTTCTTCTTTTTTATCTGTAGAAGTTTTAGGTTCTAGCTCTTGTTTTTTCTCTTTTTTTCACTCTGATACTAAAGGGACAGGAGCAACGATAGGAAGATAGTTCTCCTCTTTTTTATCTTCAGATTCAAGACTTTTTGATGTTTCATCAGATTCTTCTCACAATTTCGAAGAAACAACAGGTAAAAATTCTGATTTTTGTTCTTGTTTCTCTTGTGAAGATTCCTCTTGATCTATAACTTCTTCATAATCAACATATTCATCTGAATGATCCTGCTTTATAGTTTTATCTTGTTGTTGAGTTTCTGGCTCTGGATTCGTCATTTTAACTAATTGATATTGAGTATAGGCACCTGTATCATCATGCTCTGCACCTCATTTAACTGGGAGCAATGTTAATACATTTCACTCTTGATCTACATACTCTATCCCTGACTCCATTCCTCCTCTCCAAGGAATTTGCTTTCCATCCTTTCTCTTAATATTATTTTTCTCACAATATTTTGCGAAAGAAACTCCATAATCTGCATCATCAAAATCTGCAACCACTACTGGAAATTCTTTTTTCTTATCTCATAACTCTCAATTAGATTCAGCCACCACTACGCCATCTTCCTTAGTCTCCTCAAATTCTGCATCCTCAATAGACTCCTCTTCATTTGAAAGAGTAACAGATTTTAAATCAGTATTTTTTAACTCATTTGAAACTGTTGGTAAAAATTTTTCATCCTCTTTTGAATTCTCATCAGGGGAAGAAACTTGCTCTGTATATGCTACGATTTGACCAGTATTTACATCAAGAGCAATATGCTGCTCTTTTAATGCATCAAAAGACTTAACTTTCCCTTGAAAAAGCATAAATTGATCCAAAACAATATTTGGATCTTTGGCAGTTGCAATAAGGTATTGTACAATAGAAGATTTTAGATGAGCATCATTTCTCTTGATTTGATTTGTTGTTTTTGCAAGACGAGCAAGATATTTCATATCTTCGATAAAATCATTACCTTCTGTTAGTATCAATTTTTTACCATCAATTTCTTTAACTCAAAACTTTTCCTGAGCTTGCTCTGGAGATAAACGAGATCTTGATTCTATTTTTTTTCTTTTTTCAGATTTTTTTTGTTTAGAAAGATATTCTGATAAAGACATTCCAATATCCGCTTCTAACTTTTTTTGATAATTCGATGCCAATCTTATTTGTCTCTCAATAGCTTTATTTGGAGAAGAAGACATTTTGTCACTTAATGCAAAAGCTGCATCTAAATCCTGTTTGAGATCGAGAAATTCCTCAATATGTTTATGTTTTTCTGAATCTGATAACTTGGAAAATACATCTGTCAAGTTTTCCAAAAGCTTCTGCTTTTCCTCTGCAGTAAGTTTATCAAGCTTTCAGTTTTTAGCCCTATTAAGCTCATTTTTTAGTTTATCAAGAGACATCTTGCAATAGTAAAATAATAAAACTTAGCTCTATTATACCCTGAAATCAAAATAAAACAAAAAAAGTTAAAATCTAACTCCATCTTTCACTTGACATTTATTCACAATTTAATATAAAAGCAACACAAGTAAAAAACATCTTTTTTATTTTGTAGTCAAAGATCATGCAAAACTGTATCAACTGCAAAAGTGAAAACACCAAAAAAAATGGTCATGGCAGATATGATTCACAGAGGTTTTTTTGCTGAGACTGCAACTCTAGTTTCACAATTGAGGGCAAGAGAGGAACTTATAGTCCTGAATTCAAACAGCAAATCATCGAAGAATACTGCCATCAAGGGCACAAAGCAAAAGAAATTATCCAAAAGCATAAAATCTCCTCTAGAAGTCTCATCAAATGGAAAAAAGAACACCAAACTCATTGCTGATGCAAAAACAAATAATCAAAGATACTTTATTACCTTTAAAAATTTATTATGAGAATTGCAATTGTATGAAAGTGAGGAAGTGGGAAAACTACGATCTCTGCACTACTTACATCTTATTTAGCTAAACAGGGAAAATGCCCATTGCTAATTGATGCAGATCTTAATATCCATCAACCAGCACTATTCCTTCCAAATGGACACTTTCCAAAGAGTAAGTGGCTCTCAGACCCCAAAAATACAACAACAATCAAGACCTACCTTAAAGGAAACAATAGTAGAATCACCTCCTTAATGTCCTTTAGAAAAACAACACCTCCTGCAAGAGGTAGCCAACTATTCCTAGCAAAAGACTGAAATCACGTCTTTTATCGCGACTTTTCAGAACAGGGAAATTGAGTAAATCTTATGGTTGTCGGAACCTATACTCCAGAAGGGATTTGAGCATCGTGCTATCACAACAATCTTGCAACATTAGAAAATATCCTAACTCATACGGATGATCGTGAATCATTCATCATTGTAGATATGGTGGCAGGAACTGATGCATTTGCTGGAAGCTTACATGCACAGTTTGACCTGGTAATCATTGCGGTTGAACCAACAAAAAAAGGAGTCGAAGTCTGGAATCAATACGCCGCTCTCTCTCAACAGGCAGGAGTCTATCATGAACTCGTAGCTATCGGAAATAAATGTCTGGACCAAGACGATATCTCCTTTTTACAAGAAAACATCCCAGCAGATAAACTGATTGGGACACTCACGGTCTCTGCGTATTTGAGAGAGCTGGAAAGACAAGAAACATTAATTGATTTTGATAGTTTGGAGGATGAGAACAAAGCCCTTTTTGATAAAATTCTCCAGATTGGATTTCAGTTTACAAAATCTCCACAAGAAAGACTAAACATCTTATATAATTTACATAAAAAATATGTTGCTCAAGATTTTATAGTCCAGAGATTTTGAGATTTGAATGAGCAAATAGATTCAGATTTTATTTTCCCTTCTTAAACCACCTATGCACAATGTTTTTGCTGGAGCGGATAGCTTGAAACAATTTCTCAATCCAGAACAGCATATCACACCTCTAGTTGAGCTCCCAGCGTTTCTCAATCCCTTTTTGGTAGACGGCGTGCATATTTTTCTTAAAATGCAGAATTTTCTCCCTTTGGCAAATGTCAAATCTATTTCTGCACGGGGAATGTTGAACCAAGTACAAAATATCTCACAATATAAAGGACTTGTTGAAAATTCTTCTGGAAATACTGCTTTTTCTCTTGCTGTGTTGGGTAGATTATTTGGCATAGAGACTATGAAAGCTCGAGTCTCCAATGAAGTGACTGAGGGAAAACTAAAGCTGCTTCAACTGTTTGGGGTACAATCCTGCATCAACAAAGAGCAAATTTGCCCAAACCCAAAAGATCCTGAAAGCGGAATACAAAAAGCAAAAGCAGAAGCTAAACTCAATTGATGGCTCAATCCCGGTCAATACGATAACCTTGCAAATCCGGATATCCACTATCATCTTACAGCTCCTCAAATTCGAGAACAACTTCAGTTCGGAGCATGACATCTTAATCCAAAGATTTTTTGTGCAGGATTATGAACCTCTGGGTCTTTTCTTGGTATCTCAAAATTTCTCAAAGAAAAAAAGTCAGATTTTTTGTCTCTTGGTGTTGTCAGAAAGCCAAATAACCCCATTCCTTGACCAAGGACAGAACACCTGTTGCAAGAGGTCAGCTTTGATCGAGAACATTATCTAGATGAAATGGAAGCCATTGGCACAAAACAAGCATATGAGATGAGTTTATCTTTGGTCAGAAATGGTCTTTTGGTTTGACCTAGCTCATGAATGGCTCTTTGTTGACTCTTTTCTTATTTGGAGAAAATAAAAAAATCAGACAAACTCAAGGAACTCACTCAAGAGCAAGAGATTTCAGCGGTTGTACTCTGTCCAGACGGTCCATTTTTGTATATTGATGAATATTTCAAGTATTGTGAGAAAGACCGATTTCCTCCAATAGAAAACGAAGAACTCCTTACAAACAAAGTAAACAACCGAGATCATGATAATGAGAATGTAGAGATCGATCCTCTCTCCTTTTATGAACTTACCAAAGAACACAATCAACATTTTGCAGAGGAAAACATCTTAATTGACCTCAGAAGTTTTGCTGAATTTGATCATGTACATATCAAAAATGCAATTAACCTCCCATTTGAGCAGTGTGATAAAAACTCTTTTATCAACTATAAAGATAAAAGAATATTTCTTGTCTGCAATTATTGAAAAAAATCCAATTTCTGGGCAGATACTTTAGCACAGCTTGGATTTAATGTTTATTCACTCAAATGAGGACTTGTTGCTTGGTCTAATCTTGGACTACCAAGAGAAAAGGCAAAATCCTGTCAAATAAAATAATTTACAATAGCATATAAATGCAAAATTATATACTAGAGTATAGATTGAATCTCCTTTAAAACTCTTTCTGCATGTCCAGTAGCTTTGACATTTCTTCGTTCTTTAAGGATTTGACCTTTGGAATCAAGTAAAAAGGTAGATCTAATCGTTCCTTCATAAATTTTCCCATAGTTTTTCTTCTCTCCTCGAGCAGCAAACTGACGATGTAAAGTAAGTTCTGCATCGGTAATCAGCCCAATAGTTAATCCTTGTTTGCTAATAAAAGAACAATGAGAAGCTGAACTATCACGACTTACTCCAATAATTTGGATTCCTCTTTGCTCAAATTCTGGCAGTAATGAAGAAAAAGTCCTTGCCTCCAAACTACAACCTGGTGTATTATCTTTGGGATAAAAATAGAGGATTGTATACGGACTCGCAGAAATCAAAGTCTCAAATCAGATTTCTTGAGTTTTTTGATCAGGAGTTGTGTAATGAACAAGCATAATATTACTACAAAAAGAATAAAAGTCTGACTAAGTATTCGTTATATTTTCATAGATTTCGATAATTTTTCCCTGCTGGAGAAATGCTACATCAATCCTCAAATCCTTAGATGTTGGATATTTTGTGATATAGGCTTCTACAGATCTTTCTAGTGCTTTAAGCTTGGTTTTTGTGATATAATTCTCTAAGTCCTCGGTATAATCTACGGTTTTGACTTCAATAAATATCAGCTCTGAATCTGATTCGAAAATCAAATCAATCTCACCTCCTGGAATAGTCCGATTGGCATGAAGAAAGCGATAGCCTAAGTTAAGATAATGATCTTTGACAAGGTTTTCTGATTGATAGCCCTTTTGCCTGAGTGATGTAGCCATATAGAAAGAAATAGGAGCTAAAGATGCGTCATATTATCTAGTTTTCGCTGCGCTATTGCTTCCAGATCTCAGGTCAAAAGCATCTCAGGAACCTTCATCCCATATACCTCTTCTGGTCTAGTATAATTTGGAGCTTCAAGAGTCGCCATGCCATCTTTGATAGCATAACTTTCATCGATTCGACTCTGTTTTTCTTTAATTACTCAAGGGATAAGCCTCGTAATCGCTTCGACCATTACACAGCTTGGCAACTCTCCTCCAAGCAAAATAAACTGCCCCAAAGAAAGCTTCTTGAATTGATCTGGATAATGCTCCATACAATACTTCTCAAATCTTGCATCAATCCCTTCATACCTTCCACAAACAAAAATTAACGCATCTTTTTTACTCTGTCCATAAGCAATTTTTTGATTGAAAATTTGTTGAGATGGAGAGGGGAACAAAATAGAGAAATCTGATTTTTGGAGCTGATTTTGTTCTACAATATGATTGATCGTATCAATAAGAGGCTGCGCCTTGAGAAGCATTCACTTTCCTCCTCCATAAATCTCATCATCGATCTGCTGGTGTTTATCGGTGCAAAAGTTTCTTGGATTGATGATTTCAAACTCGAGAACTCCCTTTTCCTGTGCCTTTGCTATAAGAGAAGTCTTCAAGAAGCTCTCAAAAATCTCTGGAAATATTGATACCAAAAAAATCTTCATCAGCATGCATAAGGAATAAATATGCATAAGTCTAGCTATTCTCTCTTGATTTTCAACGAAAAAATCGCATAGTTAAGATCAGAATTTTAGTTCTTTTCGTATTTAATATGAGAAAAAACATCTTTCCATCTTTCCTAGCATGATGAAAAAAAAGTCTAGCATTACTCCTTGGATTAACCCTAATCGGAAGCCTTGCTGGATGTGGAGTCGAAGTCGAAAGTCCAGATATCGATAAAATTTGATCTCTCGCTTCTTCAGGATTGGAATATGCAGGTCAACAAGCAAAAACTGTTGCCGACCAAGCAATCCAACAGGCACAGACTCAAGCAACTCAAGTTGCAGACCAAGCAAAACAAGAAGCTCAAAAACAATACAAAAAACTCAAAGAAGACGCAAAGAACGGAATCAAAGATAGTGTAAACAAAAAGATTGATGACACCTTTGAAAAGTTTTAGCTAAGCTAATATGCTACTAACTTAGACTTGTTATAACCTTATGTAAGACCGATAAAGAATTCTGCATTGCAAAATCAAGATTGTCCATATGTGCGGACTTGGCATCAGAGTCTCCACCATCAGAGACCGCCTTGATTACAATACTACTATCTAATTTTCAAAATTCACGAGCTACACTAGCAAAAGCAAAAGCCTCCATCTCCACAACCTGAGCATTTCGCTGCTTACGAAGAGATTGGACTTTTTGATCATCGTCAAGAAACTGATCTCAGGTGAGACACTTTCAAGACAAATAAAGGGTAAAATCAAAATCATGACTATCACATAAAGGATGGAATGGTAGTGTAATCTCTCCCTTAGCATAATCTAAATGCGCCCCCTCAAACGGCAAATACATATCATGCTGAATTATTTTGTCAATCAAAAACACATCGCCAACTTTGGCTTCTCTTCCGACCAAACTCCCTGCAATACCAATATTGATAAGATACTGGGGATGAAAATTTTGTAGTAAAAGTGTAGTTGCAATACTCGCCTGAACCTTTCCAACTCCTGCAAGTGCAAGGACAATTTTGTCATTTTCGTAAAAAGAAATCGTAGCTAAAGACTGAGTTTGTTGAAGACCATAATGATCTATAATATACTGAGCTTCTTCAGACATCGCAGTCAAGATTCAGATTTTTTTCATTTTTGATATCCTTAAAATAAAAATTAGGCTAAGAGGTGGGAAAACTTTTCCCTTTCTGGAGAAAGTTTAAAAAGATACAAATCCTGATCATCGACTTCGTTTGACCAAGTAAGAACTCCACTTTGATGAGTTTTTGGGAGATCAATAACTCTCTGATTCCTGGATCCCCTGAATTTAAGCTTAAGATCCAGTAAATCTTGCTCAAAACGCCCATCAATCAAGACATCAAGCTGAGAAAGGATCGAGTCGAGAAAAGGGAGCTTTTGAGGATCTGTCTTGCACAAAAAATCGTACGTAAAACCTGTATAGCACCAGATAGACTTATGAGGAAGTGCTTTACGAACTTGCGTGATAAGATCTGCGACTTGAGACTGATTTTCTGGAGCGAGCGGCTCCCCACCAAGCAAGGTCAAACCTGTGATATAGTCAGGCTCCAATTTTTTTATAATTTCATCAATAGTTGCTTGCGTAAACTCTTGCCCAAACTTAAAATTCCGAGCCTCAGCATTAAAGCATCCGGGACAAGCGTGATGACAGCCGCTCACAAAAAGCGAAACCCTAAGTCCAGGACCATTCGCAGTATCCATTGTTTTTATCGTTCCGTAGTACATTTTACCATGATAAGCAACTGAAAAAATAGAAAAAAATAGATAAACACAGATTACTCTAGGGAGTCTAAAAATCAAGAGATTTCTCTTCCAAAAACTATAATTCAACAAACTTCGACAAAAGATAAATTAAAAATGTCAGAACAGTTTTTCATCTTGACTTTCTCCCTAGAATTAGTATAGTAGTTTTGAAAACAAAAAATAACCAACAGACCAAAATGCTCAAAGTCTGGCTTCATAAGAAGTTTAATAGGAGCACTAAGAACTAATATGACAAAGGTTAAATCTTTCCAAGAGGATGGGCTAGTTGCCCTGGAAATAAAAATAGAGAACTTCATAAATTCCAGATCTGAAATTAAGGTTATTTCATTGGCAATGAGTTCAGTGTTATATCCTGAGAGTTACAAAATGACACATTATGCCATTCTCATTTATGAATAAGGCGTCGTTCTAGTACAATACATTCTATAATCCTAATCTATGAAGAGGGCTTATTCGCCCTCTTTCTCTTTAACTAAAAATCAATATAGTACTTAAAATCTAGGAGTTTTTCCGACAACTTATAGACCGAATTGCTTCCTACAATCAAACTCTTTGTTTCTCCATACTTCCTCTAGCATGAAGTCATAGTTTATAAATATCCAGCTATTCTGATTTATTTTTTAACAATACAATACTTAGCTTACATGCAAAACTCTCTTTGAAATCTCCTTGGTCTTTCCAAGATTCCAAAAATCTATCAAGAATTAACTCATGCTCAAAAATTCTAATATCACACTAGATAAAGAATTAATCTATAATATGCAATAATTCATTATACTTAATTATTCTCTCTCTAGCAGGGGCCCCTGCTTTCAAATAATCTGCGCCTAAACCAACAGCAATATGAGAAATAACATTACTATCAGTTTCCCCACTTCTCTGAGAAACAATCGTTTTTATTCCATTGCTTTCGCAAAAATTATAAGATTTTATAAATTCTGAAAAAGAACCTGCTTGATTTAACTTTAGAATACAAGCATTAAAAAGTCCATGGAAAGTCTCAATATTTTTCTTTTTTGTAATTGTTAAATCATCTGCGACAATTAATATTTTATCTCCTAAAATACTATATAATTTTCTTCGTCACCTTATATCCTCTTCATGAAAAGGATCTTCTAAATATAAAATATATGGATAAAGCTCAATTAGATCAATATAATATTTTACCATTTGTTCTGATGAATAGGTAATGCCATCTACTTTATAAAAAAACTCATCCCCTTTTTGATATGAAAAATTATTAGCAGCTACATCAATCGCAATTCAGCATCATCATTTATGCCTCCTGTTGATAGATTGAATAATCAAATCAATGGCTTCTTTATTATCAGAAAGAGAAGGAGCAAAGCCCCCCTCTCTTCCAATATATAAATCCTGTCCTAGATTATTTACAATATTGGATCATAGATCAAGATAGACCTCAGACAATATTTTTATATTTTCTTCAATGTCGTCCCCTAAAGGAATAATCATAAATTCACAAAACGAAAGCTGATTGTTTGCATGTTTTCAACCATTTAAAATATTAGATACAACTTTAGGAGAGGATATTTCTTTTTTATAAAAACTAGAAAGATACTGCGAAAGTTCAGTAGACTGATATCAAGCACAATAGCTTAAAAGCTTCAAGTAAGCTAAAGAAAATGCTGTACTAATTTGAGAAGAGCTAACATCAACTATTTGTGCATCAAACGCCATCTGTGACAATTCCCCCAAGTTTAACGATCTTTGCAGATCAAAAAACACGGGTCCTGATTGAGTCTCTTTAAATCCTAATGTTTTCCCCACCGGAGAACTTTCGTAAAACTTTTGATTATCATAGAGAATTACCGCTTCATAAGTTAATTCTCAGGTAGAAAGAAGTACTTCTCTCACAAACATATCATTATTCATTCTTTGTTCCATAATTATTATACTTCCCAAGTAATAATATCTCAAATCTTTGCATTAATTTCTTTATATCCATCTTTATTCCTTACAGATCACAACTCAGGAAAGCCTAAAGAACTTCCTGCATAAAGAGACCGCTGCTTATCATCTAAACCCATCATACGATTAGCAAAAACAGCATCAAGAATATATTCTCAATTCTTGTATACTTTAAAATATTGCCCATTTTGAGCTTGAGGAACTTTTCATTTTATTTTCATTAAACCAAAATTATCAATATGTACAATCATTCCATCTGGAATCTCTAAAGAAGTTAACTTCTCAAAAGCAAAAGGAACTCAAAATTCATCAAAATTCTTTCCTGCAACCAACTTTGCTACATTTGGTGCATGTACAAACTTTCCTCAAAAGCTAATAAATCCAGGATCATGAATTTCATACAGAGAATTTACTCATAAATCCTCTATCGCCCAGGTTAAAGCTCATGTATTTGCTCAAAAAAACAATACATTATTTTTAAGCTCTCCATAAATACGAGGAGATCTGTTCCTTTGGGGATTTATCACAACAGAAAGAACTGTTCATGGAATAGCAACTTCTGCAATTAACCTTACTAAAAAAGAAGCATTAATTATTGAAAATTCAGAAATAGGAACTAAACTAAATTCCAAATCTGAATATCACATTTTCAAACATTCAGACTCTATAATTAACTTCATTTCCGTATAAGCAACATCAACACAATCTGTAATAATAACAATTTTTTTGTTCATCATCTAATACTTTAGGAAGTAAATAACTTAGCTAAAATTTCGGACCCTATAGAACCAACCAACAATCTTTCTTTAGTTGATCACAATAACTTTTGTGTCCAATCTGTAAATCCTCATCAAGCAATATTAACAATTTGTCCGCTTTTATTTTCTGCACAAATTGAATACCAAAGAGATGAATAATAATTAGAATTTCTTTCTGAACACTCACTAATCGTTAGATCTGGATTTATTACTGACAGTTTTTCAATTAAATATTGCGCTATAAATTCAAAACTCTCTTTTTTATTTTTATTAGCATTTAACAAGGTAATAACCGGATGGTTTATATTATATTCACGAGTCTCATTTAATTTTTTTATCAACCTCAAAAAGAAGGTCAAATGTTCTTCTAAATACTTTTTTTCAAAAGATTCAAAGCCCGTATCTCTTCATGTAACTCACACTGTAAAATTTCTAAAATGTGTTGTATATCAAGATTTCTTCGGTTTCTCTTGTCTAATAATTCTATGGGAAGTTGCCATCGCCACATTTTCAACACTTTTAGGATTCTGTTTCAGAGATTCAGATCTAGCTTGTGCTAAATGTAGAGCTAATGCCATAGTAGGATCTGATACAATTTCAGCATTTCTTGTCGTAGAAAAAATTCTTTTTTGATCTATATCTGCCAACAATTGATTAGAAGAAAAAGGAAGCAATGGCGACAGTTCAATAGATTGATATTGATTAGGCAGAAGATCATAAGCCAATAAATCAAATTTCAAAAAGGACTTTTGGTCAATTTCACATCTCTTAACGTATGGATTAGTTTTTAAAGAAGAATTAATATCTCCAATTCATACTTGATCTGCTCTTTTCTCTAAAACATCTAATAAAAGAGATTGAAAACTAGCTGGCTGTATATTTGAAAGCTTTCCAACAACACCAGACAACCCAGTTTCTTTCTCTAAAATACTCTCTATTAAGTTTGTTTCCATGAAATACTATTTAAGATATAATATCATAATTTAATTCAGGTATTTCTCATTGAAGAAAATGATTCCTATCTTCAAAGGAGCTAAATTTAGCATCTAATCAAGTCTCTTGATACCTTAAAAAATGACTATAAGGCACAGCAAAATCATCTTTACTGTGATAAAAAAACAATTGTCATACCTGTTCTCTTAACTGTAATAAACTACCTTCTCTCCTAAATCCAACCAATTTATCTGAATCCATATTCTTATCAAAAGGAGTTCCCAAAAGATGTAATTTTTTTATCTTTTTATTTATTCTATTTTCTGAAAGATATTTTACAATAAAAGCAGCTCATAAAGAGTGACCAACCAAAATAAAATCATTATCCAACGCATCCATAATCTTTTTAAATAAAATAGACCATTCTTCATATTGAGCATTTTGTTTATTAGGCATCTGAGGAGTATAAACAACATATTCATCTCATAACTGAAACTGCAACTCATTCTTCCAATCTCTTCTACATGCCAACCACTCCAAATGAATTTTTTTTTGTTTTAATGATTGAAGAAATTCTTTATAGTTGAGATAAGTATCTCCTCCATGAATCAAAAGTACTTGTTGTCTCTTGTTCATTCAGATAATAGATTAAAACATAAAAAATTTATATACAATCAATAATTATTTTTCATACATTTTCAAATATTCCACCTATAAATATCTTTTTATAATACATTTGCAAGACAAAATAAAATTTTATTACTCACTTACGCCAAAAAAATATTTTAGCATAACCTATACACCTCAGTTATCTTATGATACATGCAAGACTCTCTTTGAAATCTCCTTGGTCTTTCCAAGATTCCAAAAGTTTTCTCCTAAATATCCACAAGTCCTACGAGTCACATTCATCTTTCTCTGATTGGTATTATGACATTGTGGGCATTCTCGTCCCATATCAGCATTTATGATAATTTCCCCCTCAAATCCACACTCATGGCAGTAGTCAGATTTGGTATTAAATTCTGCATACATGATATTGTCATAGATGAAACGAACAAGTGTTTCTAATGCTGGGAGATTTTTCTGCATGTTTGGGATTTCAACATAAGAAATACATCCTCCTGAAGAAATTTTCTGGAACTGTGATTCAAAGGTAAGTTTGCTGATTGCATCAATATTTTCCCTCACATCTACATGATAGGAGTTGGTATAGTAGCCCTTATCGGTCACATCTTTGATCTCACCAAACTTTTTCTTATCAATCTTGGCAAAGCGGTAGCAAAGACTTTCCGCTG
>ERZ773267.493-NODE-493-length-26064-cov-18.790150_pt1 | contig 26064 bp, 32 predicted proteins | sample MGYA00511959_ERZ773267 | MGnify/ENA primary metagenome ERZ773267 (study PRJEB29015, sample SAMEA2738165) | human oral metagenome | biome: human oral; feature: human-associated habitat; material: saliva | place: China | collected 2240 ... | reverse complement strand
GCGCCCAAACTGCGCCCACCACAAGAGCGCCCAAACTGCGCCCAAATAAGGAGAAGAAGAATGGAGTCAGGAAGAGACGGGGTCCAAGGTGCGTTCATTATGTACCGCGACCAAGACGAAGTGCGCCCGCTTATCAAGAAGGGGATGCAAACCTTCGGAATGGATCAGGTTGCGATCTTCATGTTCGCAGGCTTCGACCCAGAAGACCCGCTGAACGAGTGGGGAAACGACGTCATGCTCGGCGACAAAAGCCAAGTCATCGAGCGCACCCGCTACCTTGACGGCGCGGAACGCTTGGCAGAGACCGCCGAGATCGAAAACGACTACCACCTAATCCTGTCCCTGGCCGGAATCACTGGCCACGACAACTCCGCGTTCTGGGAGATGTGGGACGAGGAGATCATGTCGGAGGCGGCGCCCGACTGGGTGCACTCCGTCCGCCTGCGCACAGGCTCGGGCCACGCATTTAGTTTGTACGACACCCGCGACGAGGAGTTGCTGTCGTCCAATGAGGCGCCGTGCGTTGATGGTGTGCAGATCATGCTTGTGGCGGGTGAAATCGTCATCACAAACTCCTCTGAAGTGCAGGTTTGCGAAACCCGCGAGGGAGTCATAGAATACCTTACAGAAGCCATCCCCCGATGGTTCGAAGAGTCCTTGAAGGAGGATTGATGTTTAAGATCATCGAAAAAATACCAGACGCGAAAATCGCGTTACTGAAGCCAAATAATCCGCGAACAGCGTGGGTCGACGGCAAAGAAGTCCATTTGGTGCTCGTCGAGGAGCGCGGAGGCAACGTCCACGTGCAGTTCTTCACCGAGTACGACAGCAAGCGCCGAACATTAACGTTCAACCGCGGAAGCTTCTCTTCTTCTCTTGGTGACATCACGGACAACGACCTGTTCCTGCAAGCCCTCGCCCGCATCTCCTTGTTGCAACTTGAGGCTGGTGTCGGCGGCAAAACTCAGCCGATGTTCATGGTAAACCAGCTCACCGCTGCGTACCTGCGTCGAGCCCTTGACCCCATCGACCCCGCTCGCGAAGTCATCATTACCGAAGAGCCGTTCGGCGGAAGGATCATGTTCGAGATGGACGGCTTCGTTTTCGCCAAAGGCGAGTCTAGGGTTGATCATGGAGTCCTGGAGTTCACTCTGTCTCGGGCGGACGACGTCCCGGTCTACGAGACGACCCTCGGCTCCGGCGGCTCAATCAACCATGAAGTGAAAACCGTTCTATACAAGCTCGAAAAGATGGCTCCGCGAGGCTTCGAAGGAGGAAAGTGATGTTTAAGTTGAGAGCCGACGCTCCGACCTGGGCTGTCGCGGAGTCAGAGGACCTGAAAATCACCGCGTTCGTGTCGCACGATGACGTGTACGCCGAGATTATTTTCGCAAGCCAGGATCACCCCAGAGCTCGACTGGCTGGTAAACCAGTCACAATACGTATTGATGCTCTATACGACAAGGAAGCCAACGCTTGCTGCCTGCGTCCGCACACCGCCAACATTGTTCGCCTTGCCTGGGAGCTTTTCTGCACCGACAAAGACACCCTACGCGACTCAGTCATCAAGTCACTGCGTGATGCGGCTTGTGGTCTGGACAACCAGATCGAGTTTTTCCAAAACCCGCTCGGCGATGGGATTTTCGCCAAAATCTACGTAGATGGAGAGCTGGCAGAGCGACACCTTCTTCAAGCCTGGATTGCAGAAGGGGCGCTGGTTCTTCAGGACGACGACAAAAGGGTATTCCCTAACCCAGCCAAGGTTGGTGCTAGCAACAACGCCGCCGGATTCAAAGCCGTCGCTCGAATCCTGAATGATGTGGAGGAGTAATGTTTGGCGTCGAATACTCAAAAGGCAGCTTCACTCTTCTGCGGTTCGCGAAGCCACAGCTAGGACTCGAAGAGCATGTCTGCGTGTACCGCGGAAGTAAAGGCGAGCACACCGTCTCGTTCTTCGCCGACGGCGCGCAACGGTCGTTCGTGATACCACCGATCGAACCTCCGTCTGAGCGCTCGCCTTATGTCGGCGATTTGCAGGCCATGTCTGCGGCTCGGCTCGCGTTCGAGATGAACGACCAAAGGGCCGCCCGTCGCTGCGAGCGCCTGGTCGACATGGTGTGCGACGCCGCCATCCGCGTTTTGCCTAGTAACATTACCTGGAAATTCGTGGTAACTCCGACTAGTGAAATAGCAGTCATGATCTCCGGCATTTTCGTCGGGAGTATCAAAGTTGGGATTTTCGGGCCGAACATCGAGCTGATTCCCGATTGGGAGGATGAAATTCTGGCGATCCGAGGTCCACTGCAGGAGGAAGAAAGCTTACACGAAGTTAGGGAATCAATCCGACGACTACAGAAATACCTTGAGGAACAGGCCAACCAAAAGCCACCTCTCCCTGAAGAAGAGGAAGACGAATGCCCGTTTTGCGAATCGTCGTGGGACTGTGAATGCAGATACGAGTAAGGAGAAAGAAATGAACGAGAAAAACATTGACCAAGAGGTACGCCGTCTTGTTGAGGAGGCGTTTCCGCCCGCACGCACAAACTGGCCAGCTGTAGTGCTGGGCTTCGCCCTGTTCGGCGCCGCCATGTGGAAACTGGACGGCTGGATGCTGTTGGTGTGCGTAATCGTGTCTGCGATGCTCGTCATTGCCGGAAAAACAACTAAGTGAGGAGAAAAATGGACTCTAAACACTGGGCGTTGTTCGAATGCGCCGTCGCCGTCCTGGCTATTGGCTTCCTTGTTTCGTCGCTAGTGATGAAAAGCGCTGGGATGTTCGGCATCTACTGCTTCCTGTTGTTCGCGCTGTTCGTAGTTGAGCTGGTGCGAGTGGACCTTAAGTGGAACGAGTATTTGGACAATGATTAAGCTGACGAACCAGAAGCGGATTCTGGATGAGATGGGCAAAGAGGATCGTCGGTATAAGACGTACGTGATGTTTACGTCTCTGGCCTATCCTACAATGTGGCTATGGCTGTTCGTGGCGGCGTCGTATAAGCTCGCCAGCTTCGGGCACCCGCTATGGGGTCTCGTTGTTCTGCTTGTTACGCTGCCTGGCGTCGCCCGCTACATCCTGCTGGAGGCGCGCACCATAGTTGCGACCCAGGAGTATCTGCGCCAGCTGCACGAGAGAGAAGGCGAAGGATAACCTTAAAACGCCCTTAAACCCCGGCTTTTACGTCGGGGTTTGCTTTTTGTACAAGGCGTGTGTAAGGTTGGGTTCAGCCTTGAAAGGAGGGCATGATGCTAGAAAAGCACTATGATTTGACGGACGAGACCAAAATGGTCGGAAAAGAAACCTTGCGACGGGTAGTTGCCGTCGTCGACGATCCCGGAGGCAAGTTCCTGGCCGGTGACCTCGGCGGATGGCTTGGTGAAAACGCCGCACTGGAGGGGTTTGGATGGGTGGCTGACGAGGCCGCTGTGTACGGTAACGCCACCGTCATCGATTCCGCTCTTGTATGCGACAACGCCGAGGTGTTCGACTGGGCTCGGATTTCCGGTGACGCGATGGTGATGGATAATTCGCGAGTGTACGGTTCTGCGAGAATCTGCGACACCGCCGAGGTCTGCGACACCGCCGAGGTTTTCGGCAAGGCAAAGGTTCAGGAAGCGGCTTCCGTGTGCTCTGGGGCAGCTGTTTCCGATAAGGCCGTTGTCCGTGATGCAGCCATTGTGTGCGGGCAGTCCCGCGTGCGTGGACGTTCTACTATCACCGGTGACGCCCTTATTGGCGGCAACGCGGTCGTCACTGGCTCAATGCGTGTCAGTGGTACAGCCGACATCACCGGCGACGCTATTTTATCCCACAGCATCGTTATTGATTTCGAAGCAAATGTCCAAAGCACCCGCGATGTGCTTGTTGTTGGGTCTTTCGGAAAAGAAGACCAGCGGCTCTACTTGGTTCGGACTGGAGCGGACAAGGGCCAGGTTTGCCTAGGTTCTCTTCGCTCAACAACCACTGGCATGGTTGATGATTTCACTCAAGAGCTAAATATGACTATCTCTGACATAAAAGAGCTGGCCGCAGTTCAGAAGTTGTTTTCAGTAAGAGAGGCTACGTGGTGAGCATGATTGGAGCAAGAGTAAATATAATCCCAGGAGCAGCCAACATCCGGAAGGGCTTCTACAGAAATCAAGGCAAAGGCCGCTGGCAAGGTCGCACCGTAAAGAAGCCGTATTGGAGGGTTCATTTCATCCACTCAGATCACGGAATTCTCTTTCCCAAGCAAGACTTAGAAAACCATTTTCTGTCATTCGACAGAAAATATAAGGCCGTCAACTTTTCGGAGTCGTATGATCTGTGGACTGAATTAGACGGGTACCTGTACGACACTACTGGACACTGGTGGATCGTCCACCGCGGTCAAGTAATAGCTGAATTAGGTATGCCGCCTCGTGAAGGCCGAAACCTGCTTATGTCCGACCGGTCTCCGAACATCACCTACCCTGATGATTCCTTCTGGCTGGTGGACTGCTTAGGCAATCGCTATGAGTTCAACATGGCCGAAGATGCCCTGTCGTTTGCTATACAGAATAAAAACATGTTCAAGGACGGCCATGCCTAAGTTTACGTTGGCTGGGGCGCTGTCTAAAGAGGTCGACCGCAGAGAAGCCCTCAAGAGAGCTAAAGAGCGCTACATCCACTTAAACCGATATTATCTTCGGGTTCTAACAGACGATGGCTTCACCTGGTACTACGAAGGAGACAATCCGGAGTGGGAGGTATACGACCGCTGCACACCGGTCGCCCTCCACAGCCTGCATGGAGGCTGGTTTTACCCGGACTTCCTGGTCAAAAGCGGTCTAAAAAGCAACGATAAGGGCTTCCAGAAGGAAAGACTTGACTTCTGGTTCATGCTGGCTGGGGTACCCGAACAGGACGGTGTTTTGTGTGTCGGACCCGGCGACTACCGAATCGTTATCCAGGATGCCGAGGTCGCTCAAGTACGTCTGTGGGGTCGCAAAGAATTTATGGACCCCGACCCTGTCGTCGAGCTACCAAACGAGCAATGGGAGTTGTTGAGAGAGGGCCGAAACGGCTTAATGTTCGACACCGCACGTGACGTGTTTAACCACGTCAAAAACATGAGAAGCAAAGGATTGCTATGAAAAACGAAACCTATCGTGGTTTGAACGCGCAGTTGAATTTATTCGACGATGACGGTCGAATCCAGCTGGACAAGGACAAGGAAGCGGCACACGCCTACTTCTTGGAGGTGGTGAACCCCAACACCGTCTTCTTCCATACCCTAGAGGAGAAGGTCGACTACATGGTCGACGAGGGCATGTGGGACGAGAAGGTTGTCCGCAAGTTCGACTTCCGCGTGACCAAAGAACTGTTCAAGCGCGCGTACGACAAGAAGTTCCGGTTCCCGACGTTCCTCGGAGCGTACAAGTTCTACAGCCAATACGCGATGAAAACCCTGGACGGCACCCGCTGGTTAGAGCGTTTCGAGGACCGAGTTGTTCTGAACGCGCTGGCATACAGCAGCAACATCCGCCACGCGGAAACCATGATCGACTTGATCATGGCCGGGGTTTTCCAGCCCGCGACACCAACCTTCCTCAACGCGGGACGAATCCGCGGCGGCAAGCCTGTATCTTGCTTCCTGCTGCGCATTGAGGACAACATGGAGTCCATTGCACGCGGAATCCACGACAGTCTGCAGCTGTCCAAAAACGGCGGCGGCGTGGCACTGTTGCTCAGCAACATCCGCGAGGAGGGTGCCCCGATCAAAGGCATTGAAAACCAGTCCTCGGGCATAATCCCGATCATGAAGCTTCTGGAGGACTCCTTCTCCTACGCCAACCAGCTCGGTGCGCGCCAAGGCGCGGGCGCGGTGTATCTGCACGCCTGCCACCCGGACATCATGAAGTTCCTGGATACCAAGCGCGAAAACGCAGACGAAAAAATCCGCATCAAAACCCTGTCGTTGGGGGTTGTTGTGCCAGATGTTTTGTTCGAATTGGCCCGTGAAGGCGCGGACTTGGCGCTGTTCTCCCCCTACGACGTAGAGAGGGTGCACGGCGTGCCGGTGTCTGACTTGTCCATCGACGAAGAGTACTGGGACATGGTCGAGGACGACCGCATCCGCAAGGAATGGGTGTCCGCGCGTAAGCTCCTGCAGCGCATCTCCGAAATCCAGTTCGAGTCAGGATACCCTTACCTAATGTTTGAGTCCGCTGCGAACGAGGCTAACCCCGCTCCAAACCTGGGCCGCATCAACATGTCGAACCTGTGTTCTGAGATCATGCAGCCTAATGCGGCATCCAAATGGAAACAAAACGGCGAAATGATCGGGGTTGGCGCCGACATCTCATGCAACCTCGGCTCCGTCAACATCGCCAAGATCATCGAGTACGTAGGTATGGCTCGGGGTGTGGGGTCGTTCAATGACCCTGTTGAGCTGGTGCAGGGCACCGTGTTCTTCTACGTGGTGAAAAACATCGTCGAGTTCCTGTCTGCTGTGGCCGACGCCGCCAACCAGGATGGTGACAAGGAGATCAATCCGTCCATCACCAAAGGCAACGTCAACACCCGCGCTATTGGCATTGGTCAGATGAACCTGCATGGCTACCTGATTTCCCAAGGGATTAAGTACGACTCACCGGAGGCGCGTGCGTTCTTCTCCGCCTACATGCGAGTGTTCACGCAGGCTGCAATTCTGTCTAGTCAAATGCTGTGCTTCCCTGAAGAAGGAGAAGAACAAGGTGCCTGGGCTCCCGCCGCTGGTTGGGACATGAGCGACTGGGCCAACGGAAAGAAGCAGTTGAAGCTTCAGGAGGCACACTTTGAGGCCAACAAGCGGCACGAAGGCGTCGACATTCCGGCCCCGAAGTGGCTCCTCATGGAGCTGGCTGACCTAGATTTCACCCGCGCCAAGAGGACACCGATGGCGAACTTGTTCCTGCAAGCCATCCCGCCTACTGGGTCTATTTCCTACATCAACCACTCCACCGCGTCCATTCACCCGGTTACCGCCGCAGTGGAAACCCGCAAGGAAGGCAAAATCGGGCGCGCCTACTACCCAGCGTTCGGCCTGACCGCCGAAAACTACAAGGATGTGGAAACCGCGTACCAGACCAGCCAGAAGGCCGTGATCGACATGTACGCCGAGGCCGCTCCGTTCGTGGACCAGGGTATTTCCGCCACATTGTTCCTGCCGGACACCGCTACCACCGCGGATTTGACTCGCCTGCATATGCACGCCTGGCGACGCCAGCTCAAGTCCCTATACTACGTGCGCATTTTGCAGAAGGCTATTGAAGGCACCAACAGTGCTGAATGCGTCTCCTGTAGCCTGTAACATAAATCACAACGTCTTTCTTTGACGTTTAAAAGCCAACCAGGTATGGTTTAAACCGTACCTGGTTTTGGTCTCTAGAGAAAGAGGAAAACATGAAAGCATCACTGTGCTTCAAAGATAAGAGGGCGCACATGAAACTTGTCGACGCCCCAGATAACATCACCGCCGAAGACTTCAATGAGATGTTCGACTCACTGGTTGAGGAGTTTGTCGCTGGATCAGCCCAGGTCGGCTACGAAGACATTGCCGCGTTCTGCTACACCATCGCCAACGCTAAAGAGGTCGCATCGCAGTCGTACAGCCACAGCCCTCTGCGCAACACAGTCAGCGGACAGAAACTCGCGGAATCGATTGTTTTGACCTACACAGGCATGTCGGAGGAATGGACCATTTTCTTCGACGAGGAGAAGGAACTTGGGCAGCGCCTGTACGCGGAGTCCGAGTCTGGAGACGCCAGCGCCGGAGCTTTCCTTGATCTGTTCCGTAACGAAATCCTCGGCCTGTTTGGAAGCTGTCTGGTTTCCGACGAAATCAACAAAACCCCGTACATGGAGGCTATGCTCGGTTCGATGGTAACCATTCGACTGATGCGCGCCGCCATCGAAGACAAAGCAAGCTTGGAAGGACTCATCTAATGTTTTCCCCTGTTGACTGGAACAACCCTGACCAGGCCATCGACCTGGAGGTCTGGAACCGAATGACCGGCAACTTCTGGCTGCCGGAGAAAATCGCACTTTCCAATGACCTGCCGTCATGGCGCCGCCTGGATGAGAACAAGCAGCGAGCCGTCGTCCGCGCTTTCGCTGGTCTAACGGTGCTGGACACCCTCCAGGCGGAGGTCGGTGCTGGTGCCGTGGCGAAACACGCCCGCTCCCACCACGAGGCCGCCAACATGGCCTTCATCGGCGGAATGGAGGCGATCCACGCGCGCTCCTACAGCTCTATTTTTGCCACCCTCGTCTCTAGCGAGCAGAATAAGGAGGCGTTCGAGTGGGCCAGTGAAAACAAGTGGTTGCAGGCGCAAGCCAGCATTATCAACCAGCGCTACGAACACCTGGACGCCTACTGGACTAGGGTTCACAGTGTCATGCTGGAGTCGTTCCTGTTCTACACGGGCTTCTACCCGGCGCTACGACTAGTGTCGGAAGGCTCCCTCCCCAACACCGCTGACATTATCCGCCTCATCATGCGCGACGAAGGGGTCCATGGCTTCTACATCGGTCTGAAGGCGCAAGCGATTCGTCCCTTGCACATGCGTCCGCGGCGTGTCACCGAACTAGTGTCCGCGCTTATGCACCCGATGGTCCCCTACGTCCAGGAGCTTTACGAGGGCACCGGCTGGACTGAGGATGTCATCAAGTTCGCTAAGTACAACGCAAACAAGGCGCTCACCAACCTCGGCGAGGAGCCGTACTTCCCAGACAATGAAACCAACGTGTCCCCGCAGGTGCTGGCACAGATGGTCGTCGACGCCAACGAGACCCACGACTTCTTCTCCGGTTCTGGCTCCTCCTATGTCATGGGTAAGGCCGAAGAAATTAGCGAAGACGAGTGGGAGAACATGTAATGGATGTCCTGTTGGACACCCGCCAAGGCGGTCTGGTGGCCTCCTGGACGGGCAAAGTCCCAAGGCTGGAAGTTGCGCTGAAGCGACTGGGTTTCCAGTTCAGTGATTTCGGCGAGTACACTGCGCCGATCCTCACTCTCGGCCTTCTGCGTGAAACCAAGAAAGCCGCCGCTGATTTCGGGCGCGTGAAGGCCAGCAAGCTCCTTCGCGAGTGGGTGGCATCTACTAAAGCCCGCGGCGCGCTACAGCACGCCGACTCCGATGCGGAGATCGCGGAGCCGCTGCTGCGCGACTACCCGAAGACCGCGGAGGCGCTGCGACCGTACCAGCGAGCGGGAGTTGAGTTCATCCGCACCAATAACTCGGTGTGGCTGGCAGACCACCCCGGCTCTGGCAAGACACTACAGGCCATCGCCGGTATCGTCTCCCGAGACATTGAGGGAGACGTCCTCGTCTTGTCGCCGTCCATCGCCACTCAGGTTACATGGCCAGAGGAAATCAAACGCTGGGCCCCGGACGATGAGGTTCTTGTGGTGACCGGCGGCCGTAAGCGCCAGGAGGAGATTCTGTCAAAGCTGCAGTTCCAGTCAAAGACTCGGCGCCGCTGGGTTTTATGCAACCTGGAGATGGCTCGCATGAAATACAACAAGCCGGTGGAGGTGGAAGGCCGCATTCACAAGGGCTGGTGGTCCCACCATTTCTCTGAGCTGTTCTTTCTGGACTATGGCGCTGAGAAGCCAAAGAACAAAAGGGAGTGGGCCGCTGTCATCGTGGACGAGTCACATCGCGCGCTCACAACTACGAAAAGCCAGCCGTACAAACAGAGCCAAATCCGCGCTGGGATGGGTAACCTGGCGGTGGCACCGGGTGGCCTTAAGCTCGCGGTGTCCGGCACCCCGTTCCGCGGGAAGTTGGAGAACGCCTGGGGTACCCTGAACTGGCTGGCAAAAGACGAGTACGAGAACTTCTATGGCTGGGCCGCCGAATGGTTCGAAGTATCAGACCGCGCTATTCACACCATGAACGGCGAGGTCAACGCGACCACTGTTGGTGACCTGCTGCCTGGCCGCGAGCCGCTGTTTTACGAGGACTTGGCGCGGTTTATGCTGCGTCGAACCAAAAAGGAAATTGCACCGTGGCTGCCGGACAAAACCTATGCTGGAACCCTGCACGAGATGGCCGACGAGATCGACTCCGAAGGTGTCAAGTCTAGGCTGGTCGGGCATTGGCTGACGATGGGGAAAAAGCAGGGCAAGGCGTACCGCCAGATGGAGGAGGAAGCCATAGCCAACCTAGACTCCGGGACACTCATCGCCAACGGCGTCCTGGCGGAAATGACGCGCCTCAAACAGTTCGCGGGCACCTACGGAAAACTGCGACGCTTCATCGACTCAGATGGTTTCGAAGACAGCGAGTTCCTTCCGGAGCTGCCGTCGAACAAGCTGGACTGGCTGTTTTCGTATCTTGACGAAATAGGCATCAACAAGGACACCCGCAACGAGCACGGCCCGCACGTCCAGAAGATCGTCATCGCCAGCCAGTTCACCCGAACCATCAACCTGTTTGCGGAGACGATGGAGAAGAAAGGCATCGACACGGTTCGCATCACCGGCCAGGTCGGCGGAGACGAGCGCGCGGCAGCCGTCCGCGAGTTCCAGTCTGACGACGGGGCCAAGGTTATGCTGCTCAACACCCTAGCGGGTGGCGTGGCGCTTACCCTTGACCGCGCGGACGACCTGGTTATTCTGGATGAGACTTTCATTCCGGATGATCAGGAACAGGTTGAGGACCGTATTCACCGCGTGTCACGCAATCACAAAGTGACCATCCACTACCTCCGCACATTGGGCACCATTGAGGAGTCAATTGCCCTGAAAACAGCGGAGCGTGATGACCTGCAGAAGAGAATCATCGACGGAGAAAGAGGAGTCGAATATGCCAGAAGCCTACTCTAACGAGTCCGGGAAGCACCTGTCGGCGTCTGGTCGACGCCTGTTCAAGAAGTGCCCTTGGGCGTACACCATGCGGTACGTACACGGCTTGCAACCAATCGCCTCGGTAAGCGTTCCTCTTTTATTTGGAAGCCTCGTGCATGAGGCTCTAGAAGGCTGGTACATCCCCGGCAGAGAACGCGGCGTACCGCCGTGGGAGACCTTCGAAAAAGGCTTTCAGAAGTCCGCCGTGGAGCCGGAAAACTCCGCGCTGTTCCCGACGGAGGAGGACTACCAGTCGAACCTTGACCTTGGCATCGATATGCTGCGTGGGTATGTCGAGTATTACGGCGAAGAGCCGCACTTGGAGGTAATTCGGCCAGAGGTGGAGTTCACGGTTCCACTAAAGTACCGCACGATGGACGGCGGCGAGGACATACGCACAATCAACGGCTTCCTGGACTTGACGTACCGAGATCATTCCGCTGGCGGCACCCTGCACATCATGGAGCACAAGACCGCAAAGAGCCTCAGCAATAGCAACCAGTTCCTTCCTCTGGACGAGCAGGCGTCCCTGTATTTGGTCGTGGCTACCCAGACTCTGCGCGACATGGAGCTAATCGGGCCAAAGGAAACCGTGCACAACATGGTGTACAACTATTTGCAGAAAACCATGTCTGACCAGCGTCCGCGCAACAAGGACGGTCTTGTATGCAACAAGCCGAAGAAGGAGCATTACATCGCCGCACTGCTGGAAGTAGGTGTCGAATTGGAGGCTCCAGAAAAAATTTCGGCGAAGGATTTGACAAAACTAGCCGAGGATGCCAAACTAGCAGTGTTCGGTGATCCGAGCGCAGTGCAACCGGCCCCCCGGTTCGCGCGGAAACTCGTTGCCCGCAATACTCGTGAAATGAGGAATCACGTCCGACGCCTCCGCGAAGACCTAATGATGGTCGACGTGGTTGAGAGAGATTTGATACCAGTCACAAAGAACCCAACGCGGGACTGCGGTTTCTGCGAATTTGCACAACTATGTATACTTGACGAGCAGGGGTCACTCGACCTCGACGGCGAATTGGTTCGCCGTTCCTATCAAAGAAGGAGTTAGCCTAATGGCTGTCTACCACGTTTCCTACACCACCAAGCTTCAGGACAATTTCGTTGCCGATGAAGACCTGAAGACCAAGCGCGTCGACGCTACTTCCGCTCCCCGTGCAGTGGAGAAGGTCATCACCGAACTCATCAAGGGCGGCGTTGTGACTAGCCGCAAGCAGCTCAAGGTTCTGGAAGCAAAGCTCGGCGCGTAAGCCAAGTAGGAAGTCGAAAGAAGGCGTGAAATGCCTATAGAAATGCCAAGTGTATGGCTCCGCGAATGGGAGACTATCTGGCCGAACATCGAAGAAAAAGTGTACAAAGGCAAGTTAACTGCCGTGCGCACTATGGAGTACAAGAAGGACTCGGAGTGGAACAAGTTCTACGTCGACGTCCCGATTGTCACCGACTCCGGCTGGCCGATGAACGAAGTCGAGCAGGCCGAAAAATGCATTGAGTTCCTTCACAATGAGGGGCTTGAAATCGTCGTAGACCCAAATGAGCGAGTAAGCCAGTTCGCATCCGCGGAGGCGGCTAAACTGCTTACTGGCAGGCCAGTGAAGATTCGCGAGATTGGAGAAGACCATGTCGTTTCTTGATGACATCGCAACCGCGGAGGTTGTCGAGGAGAAGATCAACATCCTGATTTTCGGCCAGTCCGGCGTCGGCAAAACAACCTTCGCGGGCTCCGGCCCTAACAACGGCGAAAAAGTGCTCATCCTCAGCATTGAGGATGGACTCCGCTCCATCGCAAAAGAGGGCAACAAGACCCAAATCAAGCGCATTAACACCTGGGGCGAGATGCTTGAGGCCGCCGAGTACATTGAACAGCACCCTCACCAGTGGGACTGGGTTGTGATTGACTCCGTATCCCACATGCAGGAGAAGTTGATTTGGTCCGACATTGTGGAGCGCGGAATTGCTCGCAACCCGGAACGGAAAGAATACTCCACCCGCCAGCTGCAGGAGTACAACGAAGCCAAAAACATGTTCATGAACATCCTTGAGCGCTTCATGTCCTCCGACGCCAACATTATCATGATCGCCTTGTCCGAGGTGTCCGAAGACCAGGAGGGCGACTCCTACGTGCACCCGAACATCGCAGGCCAAAAAGGCGGGCTCGCTCAGTGGCTGGTGTCCCGCTGCAACCTAGTCGGCCTGCTGCGATTCGGCAAGATCGCGGACAAGCAAGGTAAGATGCGACTGGTTCGACAGCTGGAGTTCAAGTCTCGGCCCGGAGCATCCATCAAGGACCAAACCTCGCTGTTCTCCAAACCGATCACCCAGCCGACGCTAGCCAAACTCGCAGATAAGCTCGCGGCGGAAACCCCCAAAACCACTCAAGAAGACGCAGAAAACAAGAAAGAGGCATAGGAAATGGCTCAGAAGCTATCCTTCTCCAACATCGCAGTCCCGGACCAGAAGACCATCGAGCAGGCGTCATTCCAGGGCTACACCGGCCCGACACCGCCTCCCGGAAAGTACAAGGCAAAGCTCGCCGGGGTGCAGATTCAAACCAGGGACACTGGAAACGTCTTTATTGTTCGCTACGTCATCAACGAGACGGGTGAACTCAAGAAGTACAACGGCTGCGCCATCTTCGACCGCCTTACCATTCCTAACCCGCAGACCGACGGCGAATACTACCAAATCCGCCTTCGCTCGTTCAACGACTTCTGCCAGGCCGCTTCCGAAGGCAAAGGTACCCTGCGTGACTTCACGAAAGCCTTGGCAGATAGCAAGTACAAGGTGGAAGAAGGCAACAAGGACGGCATCTTCAAGCTCCTGGTTGTCGGCGGCAAGATGTTCAACTTCAATAAGGACCACGACGTCTTCATTGAAGTCCGCCACGCACCCAACGCCAATGACGCCAACAACCCGTACCTGAACGTGCGCTTCATCGTCATGGCTGACACCTCTCGTCTGTGGTCTGCTAAGTCCGAGGAAGCCGCCGTGGAAGATGATGTTGCTGACATCACCGAGGAAAACGACGAGGTCGATGATCTGGATGACCTAGACGATGACGATGACTTCGACGACCTGGATGATTTGGACTAGGAGAAAACAATGCTCGCCTCAACACGCGACCTCGAAATCGACTTCTACACCCGCCATTCTTGCGGCCAGTGCATGGTGATGAAGCGGAAGCTCAACGAATGGATTGAGCACGTCCCAGACCGCCTTAAAGGCCACGTCGATGTACGAATGCACCAGCTGGAAGACATGTCCGACGATGAACGTATGGCCCTGGCTAAGGAGCACGGCGCACTGTCTGCTCCCGTGGTCATCGTCAAGCACCTAAAGAAGTACTCTGGCCCGGTCACCCATGTCACCTCTGGCCTACAGCCAGACCGCCTCATCGACATGCTGGATGATGATGTGGTTGCATGGGACGACCCTGACGATCTATAATCACAACTAGCCAGTACCAACTGGAGTGATGAACGCCCCCGGACGAACAAAGCTGGAAGCCGGGGGCGTTTTCCTTAGGAGAAAACAATGAGATTTGTTTCACTACACGGGCATACGTCGTTTTCTTTCGGAGACGGACACGGCAGTCCCGCCGCACACGTTGAGCGCGCCAAACAACTCGGCATGTCGGCTATAGCCGTCACCGAGCACGGCAACGTTTCAAGCCACGTGCAGCTTGAAAAAGCCTGTAAAGAAGCTGGAATTAAACCTATTTTCGGGGTGGAGGCGTATGTTGCGCCGCCGCAAACCAAAGCGAAATTCCACCAGACTATTCTCGCCATGACCCAACAGGGGTACAGGCAGCTCAGCCGACTTGTCACCATGTCTTACGACGAGGGCATGTACCACAAGCCAACAATCCATCCCGAGTGGCTTCTAGACTCTAAGTTAACCAGCGACCTCGTTGTATTGTCCGGCTGCGCCGACAGCTGGCTGTCCTGCACTATCGCCGGAGGTAAAGGCACCGACTACGAGCGGATTGACAAAATTGAGCAAGTTGAGGCATTGACGGAGGAGGACAAGGCCGCGCGGTACGCAGAGGCGTTCAACTTGGTCGAAAACTACATCGACTGCTATGGCGACCGCTTCTACCTGGAGGTTCAGCGGTTCAAGAACTATGCGCGCACCCGCCTCATCAACCAGCAGATTTGCCTCCTGTCCGACGACCTTGGCGTCCCACTTGTCGGCACGGCAGACGTGCATTACCCCGAGCCGGAAGACTGGTCCGTCCAACTTGCTCTCAACTCCATCGCGTGGAAAGTCCCCGAGGAGGAGCTGTCTGCGAAACGCGACTACAGCGCCGACCCGTGTACGTTCCCGCTCAGCGACAAGGAGTTCGCCAGAGACTTAATCGCAGCAGGGGTACCGAAAGACAAAGCAGTCCAGGCCACCAAAAATACCGCCAAGGTCGCGGAACGCCTTAACGTTGTGCTGCCGAAAACCCCGGACGTGCGCTACAGCGGTTCCGACGGCACCGACGAGACCGCGCAGAAGATGCTTGTCGACCACATCAAGAATGGGCTTCGACGTCGAGCTGAGAACCCGCGGTTCAGGAAGGACTACACGAGCCGCAAACAGGAGTATCTGGACAGGATTAAGAAGGAACTCGCGGTCATCAAGCCAAAGGGCTTCTCTGACTACTTCCTCATCAACGAGCAGATTATCGGCTGGGCCAAGTCCAATGGCATCGCCGTCGGCCCCGCTCGTGGTTCAGCGGCTGGCTCACTGGTGTGCTTCCTTCTCGGGTTGACCGAGATCAACCCTATGCTGTACCCCGAAATGCTGTTCGAGCGGTTCTTGGACCCAGGCCGCGAAGACCCGCCGGATATTGACACCGACTACGAGAATGAGCGCCGCCACGAGGTGTTCGAGTACGCTCGCACCCAGTACGGCAACGCCAACGTCGGAAACATCCGCAACTTCACGCGGTACAAAGGCAAGACCGCTGTTAAGGACGTAGGTCGGTCTCGCAACATCCCCCTACCCAAGGTCGAGCGCTACGCCTCCCTGATCAGCGAACCGCCATTCGGTGACCCCCGCGAGTTCCATTCCGCCGAGGACGCGGCTACCTCGTTTAAAGAGTGCGCCGACATCCTAGAGGAATACCCCGACCTTGAGCGCGCGTTCCGCATTGAAGGCGACATGAAGACGTTTAGCGTGCACGCCGCCGGGATGGTGATTAGTAACCTGCCGATCCACGAGACCTGCGCGGTGTACAAGACTAAGAAGACCAACGGCGACGAGGCGGACGCCATCGCTTTCGACAAGCGCGACGCGGGCTACCTAAACATGCTGAAGCTGGATTGTCTAGGTCTTATCACCATGTCCACCATTGCGGATGTCATCAAAATGACGCCGGGGCTAACTCTCCAGGACATGTACGACCTGGAGTTCAACGACCCGAAGGTGTTGAAAGCCTTCGCAGACGACGATCTCACTGGCATTTTCCAGTTCGAGGGCCGCTCCACACGCGGGATCGTCCGGGACATTTACACTGGTCGGGACGCGGTTCCGACGTTCATGCAGCTCGCCGATATTAACGCGCTGTCTCGTCCAGGCTCCCTGTCTAGCGGCATGACAGGTCGCTACATCAAGGTCGCTCGCGGCGAAGACCGCAAATCACTGCATCCGGTGGTGGACCGGATTCTGGAGAAAACCAACGGCTGTTTGGTGTATCAGGAGCAGGTGATGCACATCGGCAAGCAGTTCGGCGGTCTGTCTGATCACGAGATCGGACTACTACGCAAGATCATCGGCGCGAAGAAGGCGGGTGGCGCGTTCGACGAGTTCTGGGCCAAGTTCAAGGAGGGCGCAGCAACCCTACATGGTGCCAGCGAGAAGTTAGCCCGCGAAATCTGGGACTATATGGCTGCGTCCAGTTCCTACCTGTTTAATGCCTCTCACGCCATCTCCTACGCGGCTGTGGCGTACTGGTGTATGTGGTTGAAGGTTTATCACCCTGCTGCTTTCTACGCGGCTTCTCTGCGTTCCGCTGCAAAGAAGAACAAGAAGAAGGACTCTGTGGACCCGCAGCTACCGATCATGCAGGACGCGGTTGCGCACGGCGTCACCGTCAGCCCGCCTATCCCCGGAGTGAGCCGCGCTAGCTGGTGGATCAACCAGGAAGGTTCCGGTGTGGTCGCTGGTTACACGCAGATTCCAGGCGTCGGCCCCCGCGTTGCGGAAGGCATTATGGCGCTCGAATCCGTATCGTCATGGGAGGACTGTTTGCCGGTTCGCGGATTCGGCCTCAAGGCTCTAGAGAATGCCGAGGCTTTCTGCGCCAGTGGAGACCCATTTGGTATCTCGCTGAGCGTGTCGGTCATTTCAGCGGTCCAAGACGCCATCGCAGATGGCCGTGTGGCGCTGCCGCAGTCGACCACCAACCCTGCCATGATGACCAGTCAGAACGGCCAGGTCGAGACCTACATTGGCCATGTTGTGGCGATTAAGCTTGTTGACGTCATCCAGGACACCTGCACCCGCGAGAACAAAACCCGCGAACAGGTGGTGGCGGAGATGGAGCGACCGGAGCTATCAACTAAGGCGAAGATCATCACCATGGCCTCTAACGGTGTAGAGGTCCACGTAAACATTTCCAGGTACAACTACCCCAAGCTGCGCCGCGAGTTTGAGGACTTGGACCTGTCTAAGCCGCATGTAGTGCATACCACCGGCAAAGTATCCACCGACTTCGGCCCCGCCATCCAGGCGTCGCAAGTCACTGTTTTCGAAATGGAGGAAGAAAAATGAGCTATGAAGACGTAATACAGGCGTCAATGGAATCCGCTCCATTGATGATCATCGGCATTGACCCTGGCGTCACCACCGGAGTCGCTGTCGCTTCTTTGCGAGGTAAGGAGGTCGGCTCTCTGGCGGATGTCTTCCTGGAAATGGGCCAGCTGTCCTACGGCTTCAGTGGAAATGGGACGGACATCATCGCGTCCGCGAGTGCAGAAGAGGGAGAAGCAAAGGTCGCAACAGAAATTGCGCAACTTGTACGCACCGCTGTTCTACATGGAAGCCGCGTTGTGTTGGTGATTGAGGATTTCGTGGTCCGCCGGTTCGACAGCAGCCGCGAGTTTTTGTCACCTGTACGGATTACTGCGCGGATACAACAGGAGCTGTTCAACGACACTATATGCGAAGGCGTGACTGTAGTAATGCAGTCGCCGTCCGACGCCAAGCAAACCTGCACTGATGAGAGGATGAAGAAATGGGGAATCCAGCCCAAGACACACAAGGACCGGCACGGATTGGACGCGGCACGACACTGCGTGTTGTTCATCCGCAAGTTGATGGCCAACCCGAACCAGGCGCTCCCTGGCTAGTCTCCTACGCCGACATCGCGTGGCTGGCGGGGTGGGAGCGCGGCCAGAACCCGCGCAACCGCTTCAACGCGGCGGCGAGGCGGCTGGATATCGAGCGGCACACTTGGTTTAACCGTAAAGGCGTTTTCTACCCCGAGGAGGCCCTTGCAGTGGTCAAAGAGATTGCTGGCCGGTTCGACACTTCGCCGCGCGTCGACTACCCCTACATCGAAGCCAACGTACTCTCGGCAGGAGAGGACCTGGCCGACGGATACCCGTCGCACACTCTGTCTCGGCTTATTCATGGCGACCCGGACTGGAGCGACAGCGCGCGTCTTTTCCGTCTACGCAGAGGCAACGAGGACGGCTGGATTGTGGCACCTGAGCATCCGCGGATGGGTTTGTATCCTTGGATAAAAAGCGGTACTCTTGTTCTTCGTAGAGATGCTATCGAGAAACTAGAGGAAGCAGGATACATTGTCGAGTAGGGAAATGGCCTACAGCGAAGCCTCGGAAGCGATGAGGCAGACGCTAAAGGCGATAGAGCTGGACAAGAAGCACCGGGTATACGGTCGAGAAGGCACCCAGGACGTCGCCTGGCTGGCTAATGAGCCGATCAGCATGGAGGACTTGGGGGACACCATCTGGGCCTCCTTGGCTGCCGCTGGGTTCGTTTTAACGCATGACCCCGACCGCGCGCGGCCAGAAGAACTGATGGTTGCTTTTACAGTGCGGCAGGCAGCACAGAATGAGTCGTGAACTGAAACCCCCGTGCGAAACGCGCGGGGAGCTTTTTGAGCTGTATCGGGGGCATGAGGAGACAGACGGCCAGCGCGGGTACCGCATTCCGCTGGCGTTGACTGTGTGCGACACGTGTCCCCGGAGACTAAAGAAACGTTGCGCTAAAACACGTCCAGATGGCCGGTTCGGGCATATTGGCATTTGGGGTGGAGAGATCGGAGTAAAGAATGAAGGCTAGAAAAGCATATACTAGGGCAGGATGGCCGGTAGCAATCCCGGTTTCCAGCGGGAAAAAGTACCCGCCAGCAGAAGGGGTGACAGGAAACGTACCGGCCCCGAGTTACAAAGAATTGTTGGCAATATGGGATAAACACGAATCTACACACCCGAACCTGGCTTTGCGTTTGCATTCGGGCCGGGATGATTTCGATGTCATCACGATCGACGTCGACCACTACGGAGTGAAAACCGGAGTCGACACTATCCGCGAGTTGGAGAAGCAGCTTGGCGGGTTCCCGTGGTCCGCTCCCATGTCCACTCGCCGCGAGCCGTCAACACAGACTGGCCAATACTTCTTCCGCGTGCGTAAAGGCATGTTGTGGAAAGGGGCTGTAGGACCAGGAGTCGACGTGATTCAGGACACCCACAGGTACGCTGTTGTGTACCCCAGCATTGTCGATGGGTTGCAGTACCAGTGGTATATCGACGGCGAGCCGTCCGAGGTACCTAAAATCGACGAGCTGCCGTGGCTTCCTGATGCTTGGCAGGACTATGTCGCCGCTGGACAGGCTAAAGAACACCACGACAAGTCGAAATCTAAAGTAGCAGCTGCCCCTCGCGGCAAGGCCCGGATGCGCGCCGCCATCAGCTGGCTCCGAGAAAACACCCTCCGGTACGGCCACAAGGATGCTCTGCCGACCGAGATGATGCAGAAGACGTACGGCCCGGAGTTCGTTGAGGCGCTAGGAGGCAACGCGCACGACACAATGTTGGCCGCTGTGCATCAAGCGGTTCGGCTAGCCCTAGAGGCGCACACCGGTCTAAAGGTGGCGCTGTCGAGGATTCGCCGCGCTTTTGTCGAGGAGGTCACCGGCTCCCGCGCTGGTGCGTCGCGCCGAAGTGAGGAGTCCGCACTGGCGGAATTTGAGCGCGCTCTGATCGGCGAAGTGGAGAAAGCGGAAGTCGAAGCCGCCAACGGCACTCGTTTTCTCAGCCAGGACGTCGACGAAGAGGTGCTGTCGAGCCTTGATCGGGTGTTTTCCCGTCAGGCAGCGGTGAAACGCCCGAAAGGAGTTGATCTGTCGCTGTACCGGGACACCGACCGCGCTCACGCCGAGATGTTCGCCGCATACTGGGGTCAGGACGTTTTGGTCACGCGTGACAGAAACACTAAGGAGTTCGCCGTCTGGGACGAGGAAACCAAAAGGTATTTCTTTCGCTCCGCTAATGAAATGTTTCAGCTTCTGTACACCGCGACATCAGACCGTATCCGCTACGAGGCTGACAAGATCGCACAGCGCGCCTCAGAGCTCAAAATCGCGCTCGGCTCTCGCCAGGCCCCACCGGACACTGATGACCCGGACGAGCTTTTCGCGGAGGCCAACAACCTCCGCAAGCGCGCCGACAGTATCGAGTCGACCTCTCGCAGCCTCAACATCCTGAAGCAGGTCCACTCTGTTTATGATCGGCCTGCAGCCATCCAGGACTTCGACTCTACCCCTGGCCTTATCGGGTCACTTGGCGGCGAAACAATCGACGTCGGGAGCATCGAATCCGCTGGTTCAGCTCGACAGTCTAAGCGGAAAGACCGACTAACAATGAACACAGCCGTTCGTCTAGTACCAAGCGCAAAACACCCTGGCTGGACTAAGTTCCTCGACAAGTTCCTGCCGGACCCGGAGCTACGCCGGTTCACGCAGAAGGTTCTCGGGTACTCACTTGTGGATGGCAACCCAGAGAAGATTGTTGTTTTCTTGTGGGGGCCATCGAACACCGGCAAGACAACGATCCTTGAGGCGTGTGGTGCCGCACTCGGTGACTACGGCGGAACCATCGACGCCGGAGCCTTGTTCGGTAAGACGAATCGGAGTGGCCCGGCCCCAGAGCTCATTGATAGTTTCTTCCGACGCTTCGTCTTCATGTCGGAGGTCGGCGACACACACGTGCTGTCAGCCAACGCCATCAAACAAGCCACCGGTAATGACACCCAGAAGAACCGCCTTCTCTTCTCTAACGAGATGATCTCCGGCTCCCCGAAGTTTACCCCGTATATTTCCACGAACACGGTTCCAGAGGTCAAAGGCTCAGACAAGGCTCTGGCGCACCGCCTCGTGGTGATTCCGTTCCTGAGCGAAAACAAGCCGTCGAAAGTGAAGTGGGAGGAAGATGTTCGGCGTAATCCAGAAATCCAGTCCGCTGTGTTGGCATGGTTGCTTGAAGGATGTCGGATGTACCTGCGTGAAGGACTTGACCGTGACAGCTTCCTCGACCAGGTGCGAGAAGCGTCAGCTGAGTTTGCTTCCGACGTCGACCCGGTTTCCGAGTTTATTTCCGAGAAGCTAACGACCGGAGTAGAGGGAGAGATTGTTGAAGATCAGATGTGGGTCTTGTGGCAGGAGTGGTGTCTTGTGCGCGGACTCCGTGAACCCGACATCGGCGACCGGAGGCGCCTACGCAAAAGGCTCAAAGGCCACGGCATCAATAACCGAAGGACAATGGACAAAGATAGGAAATATTACCGACTTTTTGTTGGTGTAACCCTTAAATAGAAGAACCCCCGCCTCTACAAAGAGTAGCGGGGGTTTCGTCACCTGTGACGATTACTTAGCAATGTTGCGGCGCATCTTGTCAAACAGGGATTCGATGTCAGTACCGACGAGGTCGCTGACTGTTGCTTCGGGTCGGCGGTGCTTCCCTTCGGAGCCAGCGGCAGGAGCCGAGGCAGCGACTTCCTTGTTCTTCTCGGCGATGAACTGAGTTAGCTCGTTCACGACCTTGTTGGTGATGTCCTGAGCGTTGCTCGGGGACACGCCATTCTTGGTGAGACGAGTGGACAGTGCCGCGAGGAAAGCGGCAGCGGCGCCAACGATCACTGCAGACTTGTCGACGCGACCAGTGGACGCGAACGTAGCTGCAATGGCAGCGAGCGCACCCGCAAGGGAGCCGACGAGAGAGTTGACGGTGTTGGCGTAGCGGCGGTACAGGGACTGTCCGGCGACATAGTCACCAACAGCTGCACCAACCTGGCTGAAAAGGTTGTTAGCCATTTTACTTGATGATTCCTTCCTTGACCATCCGGTCACGAACAATTTTATCAGGGTCTTGACCGAGGGCCCTGATGATGAAGTCCATTTTCGCTTCAAGTCCGTAGGTGCGAGCATCACCGATACCGGCCCACTCCTCCGCAGACATGAAACGTTCGGGGTTGATACGGGACTGAATCTGCATATTAAGCAGTTCCTCCAATTCGTCTAGTTCTTTGGGTGGATTGTTCGAGTAGGCGTACCCCTTCGGCGGGATCATCGTTGCCATCTGCTCGAACGAACAGGCATACTCAAACGGCCAGAATCCGCTGTCCGCCACATGGAAGTGGCGACGTCCGCCGTTGACTTCATAGCCGACGATACACACGTAGTGGTAGATGGTGCCGCCACCGTAGGACGGAGTGGTGGTGCCGAGTGTCGCTTGTGGGTAGTTGCTCGGTGGCACCACAATGTTTGCGATCACAGGGAAGCCAGCGCGGATGCTGCGCTTTACGTTCTGCCAGAACTCCTCCGACTCCGCGTAGGTCGGCGGGTCGTGAGGCATGTCGACAGTGACGTAGTTAGCGCCAGGCGCGTACTCTTCGATCACCGGCGGGAACAGGCCGATGTAGTCGGTGCCGTCCTCAGTGGTGCGCAGTTTTTGTGCAAGCTCTGCCTCCGGCACTAGGCGTCCGGTAAGCGAGCTTAGCAGGGTTTGTGTGGATGCTGGTCCGCACCAGTACCCGGTTTCCTGCACAAGGTCGGTGTTGATGTACGGGAGAATAACCCGCTCGTCTGGTTCAGTCACAAGCTCCTCCGGTAGAATGGCGTCCCCGAGGGACAAGGCCTTCAGGAAACGCCGATTTCGGTCGTCGATGCCGTTGGTGCCTCCGTTGATTGCGCGGGTGGCGCGCTCGAAGAAGCCCCAGCGAGTGATGTCGTCCAGGTTGCCGTCCGCGGCGGCGTCGGAGAACTCGTTGAGGCGTGGACGGGCCACCGTCCAGTACCACACGGCACCGAGGAAGCCGTACTCGTCGGACGACAAAAGGGTCGGCTTGTCGACGAAGAACGTGGGGGAATCTACGTACCCGTTGTCGAAAGCCCAGCGGCTCAGCGCCGCGTAGTTGTTGCGTCCAGTCACCTGGATCGGTCCACGGCCTTTGTAGCGCGGGCCGTCACCAGCCTGGGTGTTGCCAAGGTCGCCGCGCCACTCGTAGGCGCTGCCGTCCGCGTACTCCTCCATCGCGTCCAGGCCAACGCTTTCGTGGCCTAGTTGCGCAATGAACATTGCGGCACGCGGAATGTTGGTGCATCCCGCCTGGACAAGGGCGCGGTTGAACGCCGGGGCTAGCTGCTCGTAGCGCGCAAACGGCGCGCGGTTAAACATTACCTCCGCCAAAATATGCGGTTTGACCATTCGTTACCTCCTTATTCGTCGTTCGTAACGTAGGTTGTCTTCCAAAACACCACCCAACTCCGATTTAGCCGAACCGGACGGAGCACGACCTGAATTGTTCGACATCAGCAGGCAGGTGATGTTGTTCCACTCGAAACCCCCGTACCAGTCACGCCAGTTGTTGGAGCGCACCCATAGGCGTACGCTGTAACCTGCGCGCGGCACCACGATAGCTTCGGAGAAGTGAAGGGTGGCCTCCAAATCCGCTCGGGTGGTTGTGATCCGGGTTTCGCGCAGCTGATCGGTTTCGGTGTAGGTTTTTAGTTCGTTCCATGTGTGGTAGTTGCCTTGGTGGCCACCAGTGTGCACAAGCCCGGCTGTAGCGCGGGTAAATACGATCCATGTTCCGGGCTTGTCGAAAACCACGCGGCGGTTGGCGACGTCCAGGTGTGCACCCTGTGACGCACCGAAAGTCTGGTTGAATGGGATTAGCCGCTCGTTCTGCCGAGGATCATTCCAGCCAATGTTTTTCAGCGCCTGCAGGAGGTTTCCGCCAGCGTTGACTGTAGTGTCACAATAAGCGGAGATGTACCCCTCAGGGATCAAATCAAGACGCTGAGAAATCTCCCGGTCAAGGGCTTGTTTAGCCTGCTCGATTTTGGCCTCTGTCGCCGGGATGATATCCGTTTTGATCCGCTGAACTTCTTGTTTAGTGCTAGTGATTTCACCTTTTGCGGTAGCCACTCCTCCAGCGTTACTGTTGATGCGCTGGTCGTGCTGGTCGAGTTCCTGAAGTATCTTACCGACCACGCCTTCACCGGCGACCGCGTTGACCTTGAGGAGACCGGTTTCTGCCAGTTTCTCCGCATCAGTACGATCATCGGGACGTAGGCCGCCGGGCTGGGTGATGACAATGTCGCGTCGGTTAACGTCTGAGGGCGGGATTGCCGCTGATTCCGCTGGGTTGTCCCACAGGTCTTCATTCCAGTGTGGGTGGTTCACGATCTTCGACACTGTCCATCACTCCCTTCGTGATCTGATTGTCAAGGTCTTTGAGTTTTCGAATGAGAATCTTGATTCTCTCTGTTTCTTTGGCTCCCGTGTCCGCGAGTTCGTTGCGCAGGAGGCGAATAAGTTCGCTCGCCACTAGTTGCCAACGGGAAAGCATTTTCTCGGTGTTCTGCGTCACCTTACTCTCGGCTCGCAGCTCATCGATTTCCCTGGCTAGTGTCTTGTAACTCCGATTCATTGGCTTCTTGATGCTGAATCGGATGTTTTGACGAACTGTGCCAACAAGAACTGTGATGGCCACCACAAGGAAGGTGACTTGGCCAAGAGTTGTTGACGTGTCCAACCGGCTAAGGTCGGGGAACGTCACTACTCGACCCCCTCAAAAAAGTATATTTGCGCCAGAAGTGCGTGAATTGTTCCAACAAAAAGAGCCACGATACCGACCCCAAAGAAGGGGCTAGGGCTGTGGATGATTCCTCCAATTGACCATACGAGACCAAGCGCTACCCACACAGACCCGGTCAAAATATGCGCCGTGCGTACATGCTTCATTTTAGACACGCACACAAAAAGCATCACTCCGGCCAGAGGGAAAACCACATCCCACACCTCGACGCCGCCGAAAGTGAGCGACAGCCACCATTCATCCGGCGGGGTTTTTGGCTTAATGAACATAGAGTTCGATCCAACAAACAATCCGCCGAATGCGGTGGTCATAACGGCCATGACGATTCCGAGCCTCTGTAGCGCCGCGACCGTGCTGTTGCCGCGACGATCCTCTGGGTCTATGTCTACTTTCCAGGCCGGGTTTGTGACTGTCATCCGAGCACCTTAACCTGGCCAGCCGCGTTCTTCATCTTCAACTGGCCGCCGTGAGCGTAGACCACGATTCCGCCAACAGGTGTTGCTGGCTCGGTCTCCACGAAATTGAATTTTGCTGGCATGTTGAACTCGCCGGGGGCTATCTCGCCACGGTCGCCGAAAAGGTTGCGCAGCATGACCCAGCCTCCGCGGGTGTATACGAAACCTGTTTTGGTGACCTTGTTGATGGCGAAGAACTGTTTGATCGGAGTTCCGAGGGCTCGCATCCGCGCTGTGCGGTCGCGGAGCTTCTCTAAGGCCATGTTGTCCGACTCCTCGTCCAACACGAGGTCAATGGCCAAACTGGAGCCGGGAGGTCCTTGCGGTCCTTCTTTACCGGGAGGACCAGCTGGGATCGGCAGCTCCGCTACGCCGTCCTCCACAAGAAGGAACGCGCGTCGAGTCTTTTTAAAGTCCAGGGCATCCCCGTCCTCACTAAACCGCAGTCTAACTAGGATGTCTCCTAGAGTGTTTTGATCTGCCAAAGTGTTCTCCTACTCTGCGTTAAAAGCTGCGGTAATAGCACGCAGGAACTGCGCGTTACGTCGGGACTGGATTGCCCACGGCTCTTCTGGCCGATCTGATTCCCCGAGGCGAACCTCGAAAACAACACCGTTCTCACGGTTAGCTGT
>ERZ773267.492-NODE-492-length-26069-cov-11.085377_pt1 | contig 26069 bp, 26 predicted proteins | sample MGYA00511959_ERZ773267 | MGnify/ENA primary metagenome ERZ773267 (study PRJEB29015, sample SAMEA2738165) | human oral metagenome | biome: human oral; feature: human-associated habitat; material: saliva | place: China | collected 2240 ... | reverse complement strand
TGCGCGGCAGTCGCTTGTGCTGACGCGCAGTCAGCGGCACATTCGACGGTTCATGGTGTCCATTGTTCGTCATGGGCCGGGTCGTGGCGAAGTGGTCCCGGATGGCGGACGTGTGTAACGGGTTGGGGGTCTTTCTCGGAGCAACGATGAAAAGTGTGAGAGGAAATACATATATAGGCAATCTGAGCTTAGGTTTTTCGGTAATTAGCTAATTTTAATGTTGCCAATGATGCATATGTTGCGATTGATGCATGTGTGAAAGATGAGGGATGTGGTGTGTTTGTTGCCAAGTGTGGCGAAAGTGGATAGTCTCTTGTTCAGAACGCCCCCACTGGCACCCGCACACGCAGACGAGATGAGACGATGATGAGACGACGCGGAACCATTCGCATGGCCCTGACGGTCTTTGCCGCCAGCGCCCTGCTGGTCCTGCCCAACATGGCGCAAGCTGTTCCCTCCGAGGAAGAAATCGCGGCCGCGCAGGCAGCCGAAGAAGCAGCGCAGATGAGCGTGGCGGAAATCGAAGTCAAACTGGCAGAAGTCAACGCCACCGCCGCCACCGCGACACAGAACGCGCAGATCGCCGGTGAAAACCTCAATGAAGCGCAGATCGCGCTTGCTGAAGCGACCGCGACCGCTAACCAAGCCGAAGCCGACGCCACCGCCGCCGAGAGTGCATTCGCCGAAGGAAAACAACAGATCGCCTCGGTCGCCCAGGCCGCCTACCGAAGCGGCGGCGGATCGCTCGACGCGATCGCCCCCTACCTCAACTCCGACGGTCTGCGTAGTGTCGAAAGCAAGCAGGCCGGCATTAACTCCTTCTCCTCCTCAGCTGAAGCGAAGATGCAGACCGTCTCAGCTCTCGAACAGGTCGCCCAGGTCACCCGCCAGGCCGCCACAACGGCGCTCGCCAACCAGCAGGCCGCGACCAACGAGGTCCAAGCGCGCACCGACGCGGCCAACCAGGCGGCCACAGCCGCGCAGAACCAAGCCGCCATCGTCGCAGCCCAGCGCACCTCCTACATCCAAGAACTAGCCAACAAACAAAACACCACCGTCGAACTCATTAACGAACGCGAAGCCGCCCTCGAAGCCGAGCGCCAAGAAGCCGCGCGCGTCGCAGCCGAACAGGCAGCCGCAGCAGCGGAAGCCCAACGCCAGGCCGATGCCGCAGCCGCCGCCCAACGCCAAGCCGATGCAGCTGCCGCGACCCAGGCCTCGTCCTCCTCAGACGATGAAGACGACGACGATACACCCTCGTACTCCTACGATGAACCCTCCTACGAGGAACCTTCCTACTCCTACGGCGGAGCATCCACCGCCATCGCAACCGCGCAGAGCTACCTGGGCGTGCCCTACGTGTGGGGTGGCGAATCCTACGGCGGCGTTGACTGCTCCGGCCTGACAATGCTCGCCTGGGAAAGCGCAGGCGTGTACCTGCCACACCTCTCGCGCGCCCAATACGGCTACGGAACGCACGTGCCGATCGGCTCCATGGACGCCGGCGACCTGATCTTCTGGTCCTCCAACGGCGCCCAGTCCGGCATCTACCACGTCGCCATCTACCTGGGCGGCGGCCAGATGATCGAAGCCCCCACCTTCGGCGTGCCCGTGCGCATCACCGGCGTGTACAGCTGGGGATCCATCATGCCCTACGCCGTCAGGCTCTGACATTCCTTAGGCGTGAGGGGCCGCGTACGCGGCCCCTCACGTATACCTTTCATCCCTGTCTCTCTCGCTTGGAACTTCCTCGACGCGTCACCGCCCCAGCCTCGGATAGCATGAAGGCATGGACAAATCAGCCCACGAGAGTGACCCTCACAACTCCGCAGCCGCGCCAGCAGTCGAGGAGGTGTCCGTCCCGCTCGACACCTCCACCAAGCGCGCCTTCCGCGTGTTCCTCGGACTCGTCGTGATCGTCATCTACGGGCTGTTCTGGCGATTTGGCCTGCGCAGCTCATGGGGTCAGTGGTCGATGCGCGCCCAGATGGCGGCCGCCGTCATCCCTGCCTTCTTCACCCTCCTGTGGGTCCCCGTGGTCTGGGCCTCGCTTCGGTGGATGCTCCGTGACTTCATCAGAGCACAGAAAGCCCCCCAGGCAGCGAAACACGCCAAAAAGCCGCAGCCCTTCTCTGCCGCCTTCTCCTTCCTCCTCACTGCCGGCATTCTCGCGTTCGTCGCCACCCGTGCATGGGGAGGCTACGGCCTCGCCGTCCAGGACTGGTGGGACGGGCCGACCCGGCACGAGAACGTGAGCTGCCAGAACATTCGCGAAGAGGGGGACGAGACCTTCCTGAAGCGAACAAACAAGACCTTCGTCATTTTCGACCTGGTGGGCGCCGACGGCTACTCGCGCCACTTCGAGCTGAAGCTCTCCGACCTCGAAAAGGAGATGGAACGCGAGGACAGCCCCTACACCACCATCATGACCCTGTGCGAGGCGCAAGCCCCCAGCTTCGGCGTCTCCGTCTACGAGCGCACGGGCATCATCGCCGAGGCCTGGAAGGCACAGTAGAACCTGCGACCGATCCGAACCGCATAGTCGCGCTCACATGGCTAGCATGGGTGCATGGACACGTCGGTCAACGAAGGTGGCGAACAGGTTTCCCAGGGCCTCAATGAGGACGCGTCGCAGCTGACGCTTACCGGCGCTCAGAAGCGCGCAGCGTGGGTGCTCGTCGGACTCATGGCGACCGTCGCGTATGCGGGCCTGTGGTATTTCTTCTTCTACGATTACTGGGGTGAGCGTGCGCTCCGCTCGCTCCTGGAGGCCATCGGTATCCCGCTGCTGATTGTGCTGTTGTGGTGGCCTGTCGTCTGGGCGTCAGCCAAGTGGCTGGTCCGCGACCTGATGAGGTGGGTGACCTCCACGCGCGGCGGGCAGCACGGGCGCCCGCCGGCCCCCCTCGCGGCGCTCGCCGGGTTTGTCGCGTCCGCAGCCGTGCTGGGGGCCGTCATCTGCGCGTCCATGTCGATTTTTGGCCCGGTTGTCGCCGATTGGCGCGACGGGGTAACAACACACGAGAACGTCACCTGCCAGAATATGCGTGAGGTGGAGGTTGCGCGCACGGGTTCAAGCCCCGCGTCCACTGACGTCACGTTCGACCTGGTGAGTCCCGACGGATATGCGCACCAGTTCACCATCAATCAGGTGCGCTTTGAGCGAGGAGTTGACAAGTCACGCCAGCCCGACGTCACCCTGATGGCTGCCTGCCAGTCTTCGGACGCGACGCTGACCATCGCAGTCTATGAGCGCACCGGCATCCTCGCCGAAGCTCGCAAGGATCGCTAACTGGGCGCCCCTCTCGCCAGTACGAGGCGGTGGAGCTGGATGGGAAGCCGCGGGCAGATGATAGGTTTTTTAGTCTCGCTCGGCGACCTGTGTTGCGCGTCCGGCGCACTCACGAGCGTCAATACGTATTCGAAAATGGGTATTCTGACCGGGCTGGGTGATGGGCGCGAGCGTGATCTCGTCGTAAAACCTCGACTCGGTTGAATGAAGAAATGGTGGTGCCAGGGATAAACGACACGCACCTAACTGTGTGCGCCGCCATAGTTTTATGGTTGTGTTCTGAACTTTTGGTAGCATCTGCTCATTCGCATGAAAGGAATACTCGATGGCCGACATCGACGTAAGAACAGACTCGTGGCGCAAGCACTCCACAAAAGTTTACAGCGATGGGTTAACCGTCACGCAGGGCGCTACCGCGTACACTTCCGCGCTGAGTGACCATGCTTTCGGGGTCTTCAGTTCGCTTATTCTTCCTCCCTATGCGCTTGTTGCGGCGGTCTTTGCCCAAGCGCATCGTGAGGCGGGAACTACCCTGCAAAGAGGAGCCGAGCTTGTGGATATGGCGGCGACCGACTTTGAGCTGACAGACGCTGAATCGGCGAAGAATATAGCGGTCGCCGGATTGCTCGATGGGGGCTACGTCTGATGGTGTCGAGTGTGCAGGTTGCGCAGCCGGCGTCCACCCATGAGACCAAGTGGTACAAGACTGCCGGCATCATTACGGATATTTCGGATCTGTGCGAGTCTAAGAGTGTTTTCGACGCCACTCTCAACACTGTTTCATTGGGTGCCGACGTCGTCGGATTCGTCATGAACCCCGTCAAAACCGTGGTGTCTCATGTCGTCAGCTGGATCATGGATCATATTGCTCCCCTGCCCGACATGCTGCAGAAATTCACGGGCGACCCGGAACAGGTCGAGGCGGCTGCGATTACGTGGCAGCGGATCGGCGCCCAGTGGAAACAGGCAGGCGACGAACTTGACGCAGACTTCCACTCGCAGCTGTCCCCGCAGGTATGTCGAACACTGTCTGCCTACAAGGTCGAGGTGACAGGACTCGTCCTGTTGTTCCGCAAGATGGCTGAGGTGTGTGACCTTGTCGCCACGGGCCTGTGCATCTTGTCCGCAGTCGTCAAGATCGTCTACGAGCTCACGCGCGATGCGATCGCTGATCTCATCGGTACATTCGCCGAGGCCGTCGCGGAGGCCTTGCTGTCGGTGGGGACCCTGCTGCCCAAGATCGCCTACAACATTTCGACAACGGTCGCCAGCTGGGTTACGAAGATTAAGAAGAAGGGAAGTCAGGTTCTTGAGGGCTTCCGGTCGGCCAATGGCATCTTTTCGCGACTCGAGTCCATCTTGAAGAGTCTCGGAACGACGCTCAACAATCTTTTCGCGAGCGTCTCTAATCTTGCAGGCAAAACCATGGACAAGGTCGGAGACGCCTTGCACCACGTGGCCGGCAAGCACGCGGACACGCTTGGCAAAATTGATGACATGGTCGACGCTGGACGTGCAGGAATTAAGAAGGTCACCGATAAGGCGAAGCCCATTGTCAAGGGCGCATATGAGTATGTCATCAAGGGTCCGGTTGATGTCCTCAACAAACCATCGGACATCGGTAAGGCGGGCGGTTTTGGCCTTGCCCGAGCGCTCTTCAAGGATCCGGACAAACTGAAGCGGATTAATCAGTTGGCTGATCGTAAAGACCTGTGGCAAGCCGGATTTAAACGATCACGTGAACTGCTGGGTAACGCGAAGGACTACAAGGATTACTGGGACAAACTGAAGGACCTCCACGAAGCCATTGGAGGACCCAAGAGTAACTAGCGTCGGCGCGACCGGGTCCCCGAAAGCGCCTGGAGCACGCAGCAACGCAGCAACACTGTGAGCGTGAAGTGGGGCCGCGCGAACGTTTGTTCGCGCGGCCCCACCGCGACAGCTCCGCAAGCTCAGTGCTTGTCCTCGTGCTCCTTCAAACGCTCGTAGGAGCGACGAATCTCGGCCTCCGCTTCTTCGCGGCCAACCCAGTGAGCGCCCTCGACGCTCTTGCCGGGCTCGAGATCCTTGTACACCTCAAAGAAATGCTGAATCTCCAAGCGGTGAAACTCTGACACGTCCTCGATCTCGGTGCGCCACGACGCGCGCTGATCCGACGCCGGCACGCACAGAACCTTATCGTCGCCGCCCTTCTCGTCGCGCATACGGAACATGCCGAGCGCCCGGCAGCGAATCACGCAGCCGGGGAAGGTGGGTTCCTCGAGGAGCACCAGTGCGTCCAGCGGATCCCCGTCTTCGCCCAGGGTGTCGTCAATGAACCCATAGTCGTCCGGGTACCGGGTCGAGGTGAACAGCATGCGATCCAGGCGGATACGTCCCGTCTCGTGATCGATCTCGTACTTGTTTCGATTTCCCTTCGGGATCTCGATAGTCACGTCGAATTCCATGACCATGCCTTCCGCATCAGCCCCGAAACTCGGGGGTCCAGTTGGTTGAGTGAGTACATAGACGGGTAGTGTAGCTACAGAGGTAACCACGAAGGGACATCCATGCATCGCACGTCTGTGCCAATTGTAAGCGCTAGCGCCGTACTTGTGGCGACAGTCGCCCTCGTGAGCGCAGGGTGCTCGTCGGCTGGCCCCACGCCGGCCGCCGCCCCAACCGCATCCACGCTCGAGCCGGCCACCGCGTCAGTGCCAGCCACGGCCTCGGGAACGCCCGTGAGCGCGACAGACGTTCAGGCACTGTGGGCTCCCGTTGCCGCCGCGGCAGCAGAAGGCGGCTACGTCGCGTGGGGCACCGTCGTGGATGCACAAACCGGTGAGGTTCTCCTCGATGCGGACGCGTCCGTCGCGCACACGACCGCCTCCACCACGAAGACGCTCGCTGCTTTCTCCGCCCTCACTCATTTGGATCCCACGGCGACTCTGACGACCAGCGCGCTCCTGGGCGGCGACGAGCGGACCCTGTACCTCGACTCGGAGGGAGACCTCCTCCTCGGTGCGGGAACCTCCCTGGACAACGAGGTTCCGGGTCGCGCCGGCCTACAGACGCTGGCACAAGAGGCCGCCGCATCGCTGACGGAGCGCGGCATCTCCTCGGTCACTCTCGACTGGAGGGGAACGCTCTTCGATGGCGCGTCGCACCTGTCGTCCTGGGATGCTCAGGATGTCGGAAGCTATGAGGGCCACGTCGGCCCGATGGCGATCGATGCCGGGCGCACCGCCGAGGGCGCGATCGAGTTCTACGCCGATGCCCCCGGCCATGTCGCCGAGGTTTTTGCGCAGGCTCTCATGTCTGCGGGAATCACGGTGAGCATGGGCGAGGCCGGGGAAGCCCCCGCGGGAGCGTCCTCCCTCGCGTCGGTTTCCTCCGCGACGATAGGTGAACAGTTGCGCTGGATGCTGGCCCATTCCGATAACACGCTCGCCGACCAGTATTGCCGCCTCGCTGCGCGAGCAGCCGGGAGTCCCTCCACTTACGAGGGTGCGACCTCGACGGTCAAGGATGCTTTGACGTCCGCGGGTATCCCCACGGACGGCCTCTACTTGGAGGACTGCTCGGGATTGTCCAGCAACGACAAGATCACCGCCAACACGCTCGTTGGCGTTCTGAAGGCTTCGTATGCGGGGCGGGGAACCAGCGCGGACACGATGCGTCTTTTGCCCTGGGCGGGTCTGGTGGGCACGCTCTCCAACCGGATGGCCGAGGCCCCCACCGGCGGTAACGTCCAAGCTAAAACCGGCTCGCTTCACGAGGTGACCTCCCTGTCGGGCTCCGTGATCACTCAGGGAGGTCGTCTCCTCCTTGTGTCGATCGGTCACGATCAAGTGACGAGTGGCGCCTACGCCACGCGCGGCTACTTGGACGCCTTCGAGGAGGGTCTCGCCAGGCTAAACTAGGCCCATGGATATGCCGTTTGGCCCGCGCGACGTCGCGGGAGTTCTCGCTTCGATGTCCTACGCGGGTCCGTCGGCCTCGCGGGTGGGGGCCTCGGCTGTCGTGGCGCGCCTGCGCAGGTCGGTGGCCTGGTCGAATCGCTTGCTCGCGGAGCTGTCGACCCTGCCCGAGGCCGCAGCGACCGTTGCCGAATCAAGCTCACTCGTCGTTGATCGCAGGGGTTTGATTCGCCGGGTCGGGGCAATCATGGATCGCTTCGAGGACACTCGCACCCCCATGGTTCTGGCAGCCGAAGCCATCGTGCTGCGTGCGCTCGCAAAAGACGCGACGGGCATTTGGGACGTGGCGGCCGGGCGGCGTGTCCTGGTGGCCCCCAACGTGCTGGCGGACGCTCAGCGCTATGCTCTGGATCAGACGGATTGGTGCCGCTGGGTGTCCCTGTGTACCGGATTGCGCGGCGTCCACCTGACCCACGCTCCCCACCTCGTCCCCTATGTCGCGGATCTGGTGCGTTCGCTGCCGGAGCGCAGCGACGAGCTGGTGCGTATCGTTCTCCTGCTGGATGCGCTGCCGACCGCGGAGATGGAGGTCCTCACCCCCCGGGACCTGCCGTCGATTCATTGGCTGCGCACTCACCGTGCGCACGCGGGTGGGGTCGCGCTGGTGCGGGCGTGTGCGGCTGCGGGGATGCCGTTGGCGGGCGTGGAGCTGCTTCAAGCCCAGACGGAGGGTTTTGCCCGCACGGTCGTGCGCGCGGGCGCGATTGGAACGCTGCTGTCCGGCATTGAGGCGCTGCCAACCGCGAGTGAGTACGCTGAGCCGGGGACATGGCTGGCGCGTGTTAGCTGAAGCATCCCGCCTGGTGGGGGCCAATCCGCGCGGGGCAGTGCGTTCCTGTTCTCTCGCGGTGCGCGCCGCGATGCGCGCTTTCATTGACGAGGCCGGGGTTCCCGGAGCTTTCGTCGTTGGCTTGTCGGGCGGTGCGGATTCGTTGGCGCTGGCTCTGATGGCGATTGATGTGGGTTCGCGCGCCGGCATTGCCGTGGTGACGGTGACGGTCGACCACGGGCTGCGCCCGGGGAGCGGGCAGGAAGCCCGCCTGGTCGCCCAGCGTGCCCGGTCCCTCGGTGCGCGCGCCCTCGTCGAAGCGGTGAGCGTGTCGGGCGTGGGGGGTCCCGAGGCCTCGGCTCGCGATGCCAGGATTGGTGCCCTGCGCGCTGTCGCGTTGCGTGAAGGGGCACCCGTGTTACTGGGGCACACGATGGATGACCAGGCGGAGACCGTGCTGTTGCGTCTCGCGCGAGGCTCCGGACCGTCGTCGTTGCGCGCGATCGCTCCCCAGCGTCGCGACGAGGACGGTGTCACGTGGCTGCGGCCACTGTTGGGGCTGCGTCGATCAGACACGGCGGGCGCGTGTGCGCAGGTCGGCCTGACCCCCGTTGAGGATCCGACCAACGCCCCCGATGGGCCGTGGCGTGCTGCCGACGGCTCAGCCCTGCGCCGCGCCGCCGTGCGCCACGGCGCTATCCCAGCCCTGGCCTCGGCCCTCGGGGTCGACCCCGTGCCGGCTTTGGCGCGCACAGCCGCCCTGTGCGCGCTCGACGATGACGCTCTCAATGGCTGGGCGAGTGAACTCGTCGCCACCGCGGTTCGTGCCCGGAGGGGGAATGGGGCTTCGTCCCTGCGGGTGGACGACCTGCGTGTTTTACCCGCAGCCGTGCGCACGCGCGCCCTGCGTCGGGCGGCCCGCGAGGCCGGGGTGCGTACCCTGGCCAGCGTGCACGTTGACGCACTGGATCGCCTGGTCACCGCCTGGAGGGGCCAGGGGCCGATCCTTCTTCCCGGCGGAGTGGCCACGCGTGTGGGCGACGGCAATGAGGCGACGATTCTCATCGAAGCGAGCCGCGGCATGCCCGCCGCGTTGCGCTCACAGTGAGAATGCCTGCCTTCCCTGCGCACACGCGCGTTTTTATGGCACGCTTATAGTGCAACCGCTCGCGGAGCAACGATACGAAAAGAGGACACGGTGGATGCCACCGACATGGGAAACGATCTGAAGGAAATCCTCGTCACCGCCGAGGACATGGACCGTCGGCTCGGCGAGATGGCCGAGCAGATTGACCGCGACTACGCCGGTCAGGAAATACTCATTGTTGGTGTTCTGCGCGGCGCCGTTATGGTTATGGCAGACCTGTCGCGCAAGCTGCACACGCCCCTTGAAATGGACTGGATGGCCGTCTCTTCCTACGGATCCGGGACGAAAAGTTCGGGTGTCGTGCGTATCCTGAAGGACCTCGACCAGGATGTGGCTGGGCGTCACGTGCTGATCGTCGAGGACATCATCGATTCTGGCCTGACACTGTCCTGGCTGCAGGCGAACCTCAGTGGACGAGGCGCCGCCTCCGTGAAGATCGCGACCGCGATGCGCAAGCCTGCCGCCGCGAAGGTAGACATCGACGTGGCCTACGTGGGCTTTGACATTCCCGACGAGTTCGTCGTCGGCTACGGCTTGGACTATGCGGAAAAATATCGCAACTTGCCCTTCGTTGGGACGCTCCAGCCCCACGTCTACAACAACTGACCGCAACGGAACCTGATAAGGGACATACGTGAACGATAAGACGAAGAATAAGCGCCCGAGTTTGGCGTGGGTGGCGATCCCCCTCGTTGTCCTGTTGGCGGGCGGGTGGTTCCTCTGGCAGGCCTTCCAGCCTCGTTCGATCTCCACGTCCGAAGGTATGGCGCTCATCGCTGGGACCACGGTCGAGAAGGTCGTGCTGAACGAGGGCACTCAGCAGGTGAATCTGACGCTGAACGAGGACTACCAACACGCCAGCACCGGCGCGGATGATCCGGCGGCCAACCTGGGTAAAAACGTCTACTTCACGTACTCCTACGTTCAGACGAAGGACATCTTGGACACGGTGGCAGCCCAGGCCCCCGCCAAGGGTTGGAACGCTGTGCGTCCCCAGTCCAGCGCCTTGGGAGCAATGGTTCAACTCCTCGTTCCGCTGCTGGTCCTCATGGGTGCCTTCTACTTCATCATGCGTTCCATGTCGGGTTCGCGGATGATGGGCGGCTTCACGGCGTCGCGCGCAAAGGAATTCAACCAGGAGCGCCCAGAGGTGACTTTCGCGGATGTCGCCGGTGAAGACGAGGCCGTGGAGGAGCTTGAGGAGATCCGCGAATTCTTAGCTTCCCCCGATAAGTTCCACAAGGTGGGCGCGCGAATTCCGCGCGGCGTCCTGCTGTACGGCCCTCCTGGAACGGGTAAGACCCTGCTTGCCAAGGCCGTTGCGGGCGAGGCGAAAGCCCCGTTCTTCTCGATCTCCGGTTCAGAGTTCATGGAGCTGTACGTGGGTGTAGGTGCCTCGCGCGTGCGCGAACTTTTTGAACGCGCGAAGAAGAACGCGCCGGCCATCATTTTCGTCGACGAGATTGACGCCGTTGGTCGTCACCGCGGCAGCGGCATCGGCGGCGGCAACGACGAGCGTGAACAGACACTCAACCAGCTCCTGGTGGAGATGGACGGCTTCGACGAGCGCGCCAACATTATCTTGATTGCCGCGACTAACCGCCCTGACATTCTGGACCCGGCGCTGCTGCGCCCGGGCCGTTTTGACCGCCAGATCGCGGTTGAGGCCCCGGACTTGAAGGGGCGCGAAGCGATCCTGAAGGTGCACGCGCAGGGCAAGCCGCTCACCCAACAGGTGAATTTGCGTCAGATCGCTAAGCGTACTCCCGGCTTCACGGGCGCGGACTTGGCGAACGTCCTTAACGAAGCCGCGCTTCTGACCGCTCGTTCCAACATGCAGTTCATTGATGAGCGAGCCATCGACGAAGCTATTGACCGCGTCATTGCAGGCCCGCAGAAGCGCACGCGCGTCATGAATGACCATGACAAGGCCGTCACCGCCTACCATGAGGGCGGTCACGCGCTGGCTGCCGCCGCCCTGAACTACACTGACCCGGTCACCAAGGTGACGATTCTACCGCGCGGGCGTGCGCTGGGGTACACGATGGTCATGCCCACTGAGGACCGTTTCAACAAGACCCGCAACCAGCTCCTCGACGATTTGGTGTACGGCATGGGAGGACGCGTCGCTGAAGAAATCGTGTTCCGCGACCCTTCGACAGGCCCCGCCAACGACATTTCGCAGGCTACGAAGACAGCCCGAGCGATGGTTACCGATTACGGTATGAGCGATCGTATCGGCATGGTTAAGCTGGGAGACACCGACACCGAGGCCTTTGGTCACGGCAGCGGCGACGCGCCGCGTTCGTTCTCCGACGAGACCGCCGCGATCATCGACGAGGAGGTTCGTCGCCTCCTGGATAATGCGATGCGTGAGGCGTGGGAGATTCTCACGACTAACCGCGCCGTCCTGGATACGCTGGCTGCCCGCCTCCTCGAGGAGGAGACCCTCGACGAAGCCCAGCTCGCCGAGATCTTCAAGGACGTCGTCAAGGCACCTAATCGCCCCGTGTGGAACTATCAGTCCGACGCGGCCGTGCCCGGCGCCCGCCTGGGCAACCCGGTCGGCCTGAACTCAGCCGAGGCCACCTCAGATGCCTTCGATGCGTCGGCGAGCAATTCCGAGGAGCAAGCGTGACCTACGATGCTGCAGCCGTGGAGAAGGCGTCGCGTGACCTGCTGGTCGCTATCGGCGAGGATCCCGAACGCGAAGGCCTGATCGGCACCCCCGATCGCATGGCTCGCGCGTGGCGCGAAATGTGCGCCGGTCTGGCCGAGGACCCGCGAGAGCACCTGCGTACGCAGTTCCATGCGGGCACCGACGAGCTGGTCCTGGTCCGCGACATTACCTTCCATTCGGTGTGCGAGCATCACCTGCTGCCCTTCTACGGGCGCGCGCATGTGGGATACATTCCGCGCGGCGGTGTCGTGACGGGCCTGTCGAAGCTGGCTCGCCTCGTAGAGGGCTACGCCCGTCGCCCTCAGGTGCAGGAGCGGCTCACCGCCCAGGTCGCTGACGCCATCGACGAGGTGTTGAATCCTCAGGGAGTCATCGTCGTCATCGAGGCGGAGCACATGTGCATGTCGATGCGTGGCATCTCCAAGCCAGGTTCGTCGACCGTGACCAGTGCGCTGCGCGGCATCATGAGCGACGGTGCAACGCGCGCTGAAATGATGGCACTTGTTCTCTCCGGGAGCCGATGACATGACGATGCTTCCCCTGCCCGCGGCCCCGGCCTCGTCCCCTGTTGTGCCCTCTCTATACCTTCCGGGTTCGCTGACGCTTCCCAACGGACGGGCGGCGATCATGGGTATCCTCAACGTCACCCCCGATTCCTTTTCGGATGGTGGCCGTTACCTGGATACGGGCGCGGCGCTCGCGCACGCGCGCGCCATGGTGGGGGCCGGCGCCGACCTGATTGACGTGGGCGGGGAATCGACGCGACCGAACTCGACGCGCATTAGTGCGCAGCAGGAGTGGGAGCGCATCGGGGCCGTCGTTGCGGCTTTGGCGAGCGCGGGCATCATCGTGTCTGTCGATACGCTGCATGCCTCGACGGCGCGAGCTGCCGCCGAGGCGGGTGCGGCGATCGTTAACGATGTGAGCGGCGGTCGCTGGGATCCGCAGATGAATGAGACGGTTGCGGCCACGGGGTGTGTCTACGTGGTGCAGCACTACCGGGCGCTGCCTGGGATGCCAGGGGAGTCCTTCGACTATGGGGATGACCTCGTGGGGACGATCATTGATCGAATCAGTTCGCAGGTGAACGCCGCTCGTGATGCGGGTGTGGCACCTGATAAAATTGTTGTCGACCCGGGCCTCGGCTTCTCGCTGACGAACGATCAGTGCTGGCAGATTCTAGAGGAACTACCCCGACTGACCTCCTGCGGGTACCCTGTACTCATCGGAGCGTCGCGTAAGCGTTTCGTCAAGGCCCTCGGAGGCGACGTCGACACCGACAGCGCAGCCATCGCTGCCTACGCCGTCCGAGCAGGCGCGTGGGCAGTGCGGGTCCACGACGTGGCGGCCACCGCGGCAGCCATCGCTCGAAAGGAGAACGACGGTGAGTAGCAGGCGCGTCATGATCGCCCTCAAGGGACTGGGGGCGCTGGCCAACCACGGCGTCTACGACTTCGAGCGCAGCCAGGAGCAGCGCTTTTACGCCGACGTCATCATGTGGGTCGAAACCGCGGGCGCGACCGACGACATCGCCGCCACCGTCTCCTACGCCGACATCGCCGACGAGACCATGGCGGTCCTGACCGGCAACGCCGTCGACCTCATCGAAACACTCGCAGAAACCATCGCATCGCGCGTCATGAGCCACGAGGGCGTTGTTGGAACCGAGGTCACCGTCCACAAGCCTGACGCGCCCATTGCACACCCCTTCTCAGATGTGTCCGTCACCATACGCGCCGGCGAAACCGGTGCCCTGCCGCTCGCCCTATCCCTGAAAGGCATTTACGAGGCCGAGGACGGTTCCGTTCTCACAGGCGAAATCGAGACCTACGGTCGCGCACAGGCGCCCAGCCCCGCCCAGCAGAAACAGGCGGCGCCCTCACGCAGACGCCGCGGCGAACACGCCGCCCCCCGCCAGGACGACTCCTCCCTGCCCGCGCACCTGCGTGCCCGCCGCGTCGTGCTGGCTATCGGCGGTAACCTCGGCGACGTCCCGGTCACACTCATGCACACCGTCGAAGCCCTGTCCTACATGGAAGGCTTCCAAATCGAGGACGTCTCGCCGATCATGCGCACGAAGCCGGTGCTCGCCCCCGGCCAGGCGCCCCAACCCGACTACTGGAACGCCGTCGTCGTAGGTTCCGCCATCGCGACCCCCGACGAGCTCTTCGCCCAGACCAGCCGCATCGAACGCGAACTCGGTCGCGAACGCCACGAGCGCTGGGGAGCGCGCAGCGTCGACATTGACATCATCCAGGTCGAGGGCCTGGCCTCCTCCGACCCTCTCCTCACGCTGCCGCACCCACGCGCCAAAGAACGTGCCTTCGTGCTGGCCCCCTGGCTCCTGTGCGACCCCAATGCCGTCCTCGAAGGTGTCGGCCGCGTGTGTGACCTGCTCGCCACAACGCCCGACCGTGAGGGCATCATCGACGCCGTCGACGACTGGCTCGAAGACCCTTCAGCCGTCATGGCTGACTCTGACCAGCTGCTGGCACAGCGCGCCGAGAAGGCCAGCGCCGACATGCGCGAGCTCCTCGAAACTCTCACCGGCGAAATCAGCCAGGTGACAGACCTGGTCACCCGAGACGGTGAACCCTTCGGAGATGCCCCCGCCCCTGACGGCCCCGCCGAGCAGGTGCGTGCGGCAGGTGAGCAGGCGAACGCCAGCGGCGCGCACGCTGGTAACTCGGCCACTTGGAACAGTGTGTGGAACCGCTGGGCCTTCACCGACGTCGGCGAAGACATGTCCCGCTCCATGGGGATCGAACGCCCCGAAGCCGCACCCGTCACTGAGGACACGAAGAGCAGTGAGGACACCGAGGACTGTCCGCCGCCCGTTGCACAGCCCGCGACCCCCGCGCAGCGCGCAGCCAGCATCGCCCAAGCCGAAGAACAGGGCACGCTGCTGGATAAGGACGCCGACACGGGATCCGCGGGAGTCGTCGCACCGATTCCCGCACCTGATGCCGTGCCCGCACCGCACGACGAGGACAACGCCCCGGCACAGCCCGCCCAACCCGCGGACGACGCCCAGCCCACGGATGACTCGCGCGACACCGAACAGGCATCCAAGGCCTCGTCAAAGCCCGCGTGGCACCCCGTCTCATCTGTCCCCGCCGACTCGCCGGCCGGGCGCATGACACGCACAATTGGTTCGGGCACATACACGCCCACCGGTGAAGAGAAGCCCAGGTGGGCACCCGTTTTCCAGCATAAGCGCCCGGTCGCGCGCGCCGACATTAAGCTACCCGACTGGAACTTCTCCGTCGGTGCCGCCCACGACGTGCGCGTCGTCGACGACCGCAGCGGCCTCGGCCATGAAGACGAGCCTCCCGCACCAACCGTTCACGCCGACGGCAAGAGCACGATCTTAGCGCCCGGCCTGCCCGAGAACACCCCGGTCGGCCCGATCCCCGAAGATGAGGCCACGAAGACCGGAATCCTGCGCCGCGTCGTCGTGCGTCCCACGATGACGGGTGCGATCCCTATCGTCAAGAGGCACTAAATGAAACCGTTGGCGATCACCTGGGTGCTCCTGGTCGGCGCCGCCTGTGCCGCCCTGAGCTTTCTCGGTTTCTTCGCGCACATGCGCGCGGGCGGCACCCCCATGATCGTCACGCCAGGTCCCGGCGTCGTGTTCGCACTCGCCACGGCCGCACTCGTCTGGTCCGGCATCGCCGTGCGTCGCCTACGCGCGGGGAAAGACACGTGGATCGACGCGATCGGCGCCATGCGCGTCGCCGTGTTCGCGCGGACCTGTGCCCTGGTCGGTGCTGGCCTGACCGGCATCCTCATCGGTGTCATGGCCGTGTCCCTCATGCAGTTGCAGGCCGCCGCGATGGTGTCCAATGCGATCGGTTCCGGCGTCAGCGCGCTGGTGGGTATCGTGTGGGTGATCATCGCGCTCGTCGTCGAACGCTGGTGCGTCATCACTCCCGACGACGACGGTGCCAGTTCCCATAAGCGCAACGCGGCTGCCTGAGCGTCGCCGACGAGCCGGCCCACCGGGTGTTATGACGATGGCAGCTCTCGCGCGCGGCGGCTTGTACCCGCGAAAGTGACGCGTACCCCGAGCGTTAGGCGTGTCGGCAATGGTTGGCCCGGTATCGTGGAGGCGTGGCTGACCAGCGTAAGAATTCCCCCAGGCGTTCCTCCTCCCGGCGCACCCCGTCGGGAAGCACTTCGGGGCGTGCAACTGAGCGCACCTCTCGTGCAGCTGGCAGGGCCACATCGATGCGCTCATCCACCTCGTCTGGCAGGAGTGGGCGTTCCACGTCATCTGCCGAGCGAGGCTCGAAGGGAACCTCGTCGGGGGGAGGTACCCGCCCACCGGTGAACCTGTGGCCACGCCGCATCATCACGGGCCTGGGCCTCCTTCTCATCGTTGCCCTCCTCGTGTGGGGCATCGTTGCGCTCGCAGGAGCGGTCATCGCAGCGGTGAGTCCTGAACCAACCTCGCAGTCGAGCGCACAGTCCGCCCAATCCGACACGGTCGACTCTTCGGGTTACACGCTTGCGCGCGGTCAACAAGCCACCGCGGATGGCCTTCTGACAGACGGCACGGTGATTGAGATCCCCGCCTGCCTGGATCGTGACGTCACCGTGAGTGTCGCCGCCTCCGAGGCCGCATCCGGTTCACCGATGCCCGTGTCCGTGACCCTTCAGAACAAGGGATCCATCGCCTGCTCGACCTCCCTGTCGAACTATGCCCTGCTCGTGAGCAGCGGCGGCCATCAGGTGTACGATTCAGCGCGTTGCACGCAGGACGAAAGCTCGGCGATGACGCTGCTCGTGCGTCCGGGCGGGTCGTGGACCGGGTCGCTGGTCTGGGACGGCCACGTCTATGTGGATGGCTGTACGGAGCCTGCGGGCGGCGCCAGCGTCGCTTCGACGGGTACCTACAAGGTCACCGTGACCAGGGCAGGGCGCGAGGTTAGCTCGGCTGTGGCCGACGTTACATCCCCGCCTCGTCCACAGTCGGGCGCACAATCCGGCGCACAGTCCGGCGAGACGACCGCCGCGCAGTCGGGCGTGCGCCAGACGCACTGACGAGGCCGGGGTAGCACACTGTCGCACGGGACCATTGAGGGTGCGCCGGTCGGTGTCTCACCCGGCGGACAGCGGATAGCTACGCGCGCTCAGCAGGTGACGCATCCGCTACCAGCCGACGACGCCCGTGCCGACCGCCTGCGCCTGGTGGGCGAGGCTTTCGGCGATCAGCTGGGCGCGATAGTGGCCAACCCCGTCGATGACTTCGATGTCGGCGACGCTCGCGGCGCGCAGCTGCGTGAGCGTGGCAAAGTGCGCGGAAACCGCCTTGATGGCGTTCCAGGACAGGTGGGGCACCAAGGACAGGGCGCGCACACCCCGGGGCGTGATTTCGCGGTCCAGGTCAGCGACCTCGTACACGTCCAAGCCTAGGATGTTCGCGATAGCGGTCAGGTCGACGATACGTTCGGAGCCGAGGGAGGAGAGTTCTGCTTCGACGCGGGCGACGTCCTCGGGGTCGCGGATGTAGTCGCGCATGACGAGAGCACGCTCGGAGGCGGAACCGCGCACGAGATCCTCGACCTGAAGGGCGAGGAGGCGCCCCTCGGAGCCGAGCTCCTCCAGGTATTCGGTGATCTCGGAGGTGATGCGCCGGATCATCTCCATGCGCTGCATGACAGTGGCGACGTCGCGCACGGTTGCGCTGTCGCGCATTTCGAGGATGGTGAGGGTCTGGAGGACCTCGTCGAGGCGCTGGCTGTAGCGGTCCAGGGTGTCCACGGCCAGGTTGGCGCGCGACAGGAGAGCCTCGGGTTCTTCGACCAGGCGGTGCTCCGTCCCCACGTAGATCGAAATCATACGCATCGATGCCGACAGGGACAGGACCGGCAAGTGCGTTTGGCGCGCGGTGCGCTGGGCAGTGCGGTGACGCATACCGGATTCGTCGGTGGGAATCGTGGGGTCGGGGAAGAGCTGAACGTTCGCCTTGCGAATACGCCACAGGTCGGGGTCAATGATGACGGCGCCGTCCATTTTGCACAGTTCGCGCAGGCGCGCAGCCGTGAAGGCGATGTCGAGGTCGAAGCCCCCTGAGCACATTGCTTGAATGTCGGGCGTGTAGCCCAGGACGATGAGAGCACCCGTGTGGGAGCGCTGGATGCGTTCCAGTCCTTCACGGAGAGGCGTACCGGGCGCGACTGCGCGCAGTGCTTCTCGTAGGATCGCTGCGTCGGACGTCAATATGCTTCCCTCCCAATCGAGTAGCTTCGCTCTCTATTATTGCGAGTCCGTGGGGAATGCGACGCGAATTGCCGTCGCTAAATCAGAGACAGTGAACACGGTGATGCCGTCCACGCGGGCAAGGTCCTCACTGCCCTGGGCTGGGACGATGGCGGTGGAAAAGCCCAGGCGGGCGGCTTCCGCGAGCCTGCGCCGGGCGCCCGTGCAGGCACGAATCTCACCCGTCAGCGAAATTTCGCCGACCGCGACGAGGTCGGGGCGCGGGGGAACGCCCTTGAGTGAAGAAACGATGGAGATGGCCATCGCCAGGTCGATTGCGGGTTCGACGGTGCGCGCGCCACCGACCGTGGACACATACACGTCCGCTCCCGAGGTGTCAGCTCCGATGCGGGCCTGCAGGACCGCCAGAACCATGGCAACGCGCGCATGGTCCACGCCCGACGTGGTGCGCCGGGGGGAACCACCGGAGGAGGGGGCGACCAGGGACTGGATCTCGGTGGGCAGGGGACGACGCCCCTCCAAAGAGACGGCTGCGCACGTGCCGGGCACACCCCGCGTCGTGCGCGACAGGAAGAGCCCAGAGGGATCAGCGAGGCCGTCGATCCCGAAGTCAGTCAACTCGAAACAACCGACCTCGTCCGTGGGACCGTAGCGGTTCTTCACCGCGCGCAACAGGCGCAGGCGCGAATGCCGGTCGCCTTCGAACTGACAGACAACATCCACGAGATGCTCGAGGATACGCGGACCCGCGATACCGCCGTCCTTCGTGACGTGCCCGACCAGCAGGGTCGGCAAATCGGATTCCTTTGCGACCCGGATAAGGGAACCGGCGACAGCCCGCACCTGGGCGACGCCGCCCGCCCCGCCCTCGACCTGCGTGGAGAAGATGGTCTGCACCGAGTCCACGACGAGCAGGGACGGACCCACGGCCTCGACGTGCCCAAGGACGACTCCGAGATCCGTCTCATCGGCGATCAGCAGGTTCGGCTCCAGGGCACCAATCCTCTCAGCGCGCCCGCGCACCTGCGCAGCTGACTCCTCACCCGTCACATACAGGACGGGTCCGCGCCCGCCGGCCGCTGCCGTGCGCGCCGCCTTCGCGGCTACGTCCAGCAGCAGCGTCGACTTGCCGACGCCGGGTTCGCCGGCCAGGAGGATGACCGCGCCAGGAACAATACCACCACCGAGGACTCGGTCCAGCTCACCCACGCCCGTCGAGCGCGACGAAGCCCGTTCCCCGTTCACGTCGCCGATCGGCAAGGCCGGGCGGCGAGGCACCGTCGCTGACGCGCGCGGGGTGCCCGAGGCCTCGCCCGTCTGGTCGACCGTGCCCCACGCCCCGCACTCGCGGCACTGCCCAACCCACTTGGGGGAGGACCATCCACACTCGGAGCAGCGGTAGGTGATCTTCTCTTTCGCCATGCACCCACGGTAACGCGCCCCTGGCTCATCTGCGGTTCCAGTGCGCGTGGAGGGAAGGGGGCGGAATCTTGTACCAACACGTGACCGAATGGTAGAATGGCTGGTCGCGCCGTGTGGTGTGCGGCGAAAGGATACTGACATGACCCGTGACATGACGCGCCTGATGCGACGGACCCTGGGCGTCGGAGTTACCGGTGCACTCGCGGTAACTGCCCTGATAGTCCCCGCGCCTGCTGCCCGGGCCGCAGGCATTACCGCAGGTGAACAGGAGTACTACTCGTACTACTCCCTCGACTCCATTCACAACGCGGGCTATCGGGGTGCCGGGGTCACGATCGGCCTCATCGACGGCCCCATCAACACGAACATCCCCGAACTCAACGGCGCGAATATTCACAACATGAGCCGCTGCACGGTTAACTCGACGGACAACCATTGGGATCATGGGTCGGTCATCGCTCAAGTTCTCGTTTCCCCCGCCTTCGGTGTCGCTCCTGACGCGGCGCTCTACAGTTACACGCTGTCATTCAAAGGAGAGTCCACTGAGGCGGATTGCGCGATCGGTGACTGGACACGCGGCAAGTCGGATGCGGCGCTCCTAATTGAGTACGCCTTGAATGACGGCGTGGATGTCGTCTCAATCTCCTCCTCGTATCCAGGGGACTATGACGTGATGCGCTGGGCCCTCGCCCGCGCGATTGTGCGGCAAGTACCCGTCGTCGTCTCAATGGGCAACGAAGCGACCTACGATTATCCGGATACGCTCGCGCGCATGAGCGGCGTGATCGGCGTGAGTGCAATCGAGACCAACGGTTCCATGTCCGACTACTCGAACTATGGCAACTACGTGTCCACCGCTGCCCTGGGGCGTCCGTACGCTCGCAGAGGCGTTACCTCTGAACTGTGGAATTGGTGGGGAACATCGTTCGCGTCACCGACGGTTGCGGGGTCCTTAGCGCTGGCGAAACAACGCTGGCCGAACGCGACAGGCAACCAGATCATGCAGGGGCTGACACACACGGGCGTGGGCAGTGACGGCAACAGCTGGAACCCATTCACGGGCTACGGTGCACTCAACACCTACGCGCTGATGACGACCAGTCCGATGAGCTACCCGGACCAGAACCCCTTCATGAACAAGGGCTACAATTCCACCCCAACCCGCCAAGATGTGCTCGATTATGCGGACGGCGTGGCGGATCCTAGTCAAATCTACGCGGACGGCGACTACGAGTATCGAGGCTTCGACGAATCAATAGCCTTCAGTGGGCGCCACAGCTATCCAACCCACCTTGGCACGAGTCCTCGCTACCACAGGAAATAGCAGCAGATACAATGGCGCCTGGCCCTCCTACACTCGCTGAGGGCCGGGCGCCTTACCGGTTGTCGATCGCTCCTCGTCGCGCCCGAAGGCTCTCATCTGGCTGGTTCCATCACGCGGAGACCTGGAAACGGCGGACGATAGGCGCCGTCGGCTGTTCAGGCCCGTCGATTTTCATCGTCCACACGTAGGTCAGAGTGTTGCCGCTGCCCTCCACCTGCACGGTCCACGACGAATAGTATGCGCAGTCTCGGTCCACGCACAGGTCGTACGTGTCCGATCCGAGGCGCCAGAAGTCGGTCGCGGACATCATCTGGTAGACCTTGTCATTCTTATTCACGGAGATCGTTCCGTTGGTGCTCAGAGAGAAGCGCTGCTGGTTGATCGTGACGGGCGAGGTAGCCACCAGCTGCGCACCCACCATGTTATTGAGCGCCCGCGCCTTGTCGATGATGCTGCTCTTCTGCTGGCGTTGAGCGTTGTTGTACTCGTCGACGAGCTGATTCTTCTGTCCGACGGGAATATTAGGCAGGTTGGAAATCTCGGCGGCGGAGCCAGCCTGGGTGGCGGAGCCAGCCTGGGTGGTCGCCGTGGGGCCCGGACGCGAGGAACGATGGCCGCGGATACGAAAGGGCCTGCAGCCTGCGACAAGTGTAGTGGCGACGAGCAGGGTTGCGGTCGTCGCGAGGACGCGACGAGAAGCGGCGGTACGCATGAGTTATCTCCAGTGTCGGGAACGTTTCATCATACGCGATGGTGGGAGGCTGCTCTCACGATACGGTCACTGCAACACCCCCGGTGGAGCATCACGTCTGTCTGGTCAGGCGGGTGGGCGTAGCGTCAGCCTGTCGCGAACATGCGTCACGAGTGCCTTCGCGGCCCAGTGGGGCGGGCGCGACGTCGCCTCGACGCTGCGCACCAGCGAAGGCGTGTGGTAATGCCATTCGTCACGCGACTCTCCGATGATGGTCGCGGTGAGGCGCTTGACGCCGAAGATCTGTCCGGTGGTGGTCGCTTCGAGGAGGACACCGCCCTGATCGGTGATGTCGACCCACACGTTCGATCCGGGACCACAGACATAAGAGGATGGACCCGGGAAGAGCACCCCAACCGAGCGAGGATCCGGTGCCTCGGCGTGGACCCTCCCATCCTCCGTAACGACGACGGGGGCGCGCGTTCCCGAGGGGAGCTCAATGAAATCCCCGTGCCAGCGTTCCTGGCGCGCGGCTCCCCAGGGGATAGGAAGCTCCTCCAGCGGGGTGGAGGGCGAGCGCGTGGGGGCCACGACGGACTCGTGAGCGAAGGACCCCGTCTCCTCCAACGGAATGTCGGCGTGGAATCCACCCATCTCATCGCCCCACATGCCTGCCTGCTCCACCGCAGGACTCCACGGCACGTGGGCAGTCAGTGACGCCAGGGTGTTGCCAGCGCCGTCAGGATGGAACCCCGTCAGAACGCCCACAACACCCCAGTACGACACGCGGGTCGTGCACACCAGCGTGTCTGAGGCCGCGAGGTCGACGATACCCCACGCGGCGACCCCCGCACCCGACTGGATCAGGGCATCGCCGAGCAGGAAGCGCAAGATCCTGCGGTCGGCAGCGTGGACCAGGCCTCGGCGCGAGTCGAGTGGACGAATCGGAACCCAGCCACGGCCTCGTGAAAAGGTGCGTTCGAAGATAGTCGCGAGCGTGGAGAAACTCCCAGGCTCGCCCAGCCCTCCCCAGTGCCACAGCCCGTTCGTCTCCGCGTTCCAGTGTGCGAGCACGCGCCGGTGCCCGTCCTCGTCGATCGCTTCGATGCGGGCGCCGGGCAGGATCGCCATCGGTTTGCCCGAATGCCACCATGCGCCCGATGCGGGGCAGTGGCCGGGCGGATCCTGGTGGGTGAGGGTGGCCTCGAGGTCCGAAGCAACGTCGAAGCACAGAACATAAACGCAGGAGGCGCCGCTGCCCGAACACGTCGCCACCGTACCGGGTGAGAGCTGGTCCGACGCATCGGGGAGCGGCCCCCGGAAAGAAGCGAGGCGACCGCGCTCGCTAAGCCAGCCGACGTCCATCACCCCCAGGACAGCGGACGCGGTGAGGCACTGCGCAAGCGCCTCCTCCTGGACGAAGAACCCCTGGACGTACGCCCGGCTAAAGCCACCCTCCGTCGCGTTGCGCAGGTATGCGCTCGCGCGGCGAGGCGTCAAAAGCTGAACGAAGCGAGTGGGCGCGTACGGAATCCCCGTGAGCGACATGTCCCGGTCACGAGGCCGTGGCTGGTTGGGTGCGGAAGACACGGGATGCCTCAGGGCCTGTTCGCGAAGTACTCCAACAGGTGCGAATCGCCCGACACGATGATCTCATCGTCGGCGTTGATGCGCGTCTGAGAGTCCGCATACTCGAAACGCTGCTTGGGGCGGCGAATCGCCAGCACGTTGACGCCGTAGCGGCCTCGCAGGTCTAACTCGTCGAGCGAAAAGCCGTGCACCTCCTTGGGCGGGCGCAGCTTCATGATGGAGAAACCATCCTTCTCCATTTCAATGTAGTCGACCATGCGACCACCCACCAGGTGCGCCGTACGCTTGCCGGCATCCAGGTCAGGGTAGACGACGTGGTGGGCGCCCACACGGCGCAGGATGCGCCCGTGCTGAGAGGATGTCGCCTTGACCCAGATAGAGGAAATACCCATGTCGACAAGGTTGGCGGTGATGAGCACGGCGGCTTCGAGCGAGGATCCCACGCCGACAACCGCGCTTCGGAACTCGCGTGCTCCGAGCTGCTCGAGGGCATCCTTCGAGGTGGCATCGGCCTCGACCAGTGGGAAACGTCCCGCGAAGGCCTGCACGCGCGAAGGGTTCTTTTCGACCGCCAAGACCTCGTATCCCAGCTGGTCCTGCGTCACTGCAACAGCCGAACCGAAACGGCCCAACCCGATGACCAGCGTGCCCGACTGGAGTTCCTTGGAGTCACGTTCATCTGCCATGGCTCCATTGTTCCTTCCCACGTGCTTTGACGCGAATGGTGCGACCGCACTCCACCCCACGTCGCTGTGACGTATCAGGTGTGGGCGGCGAGCACTCCCCTGCGCCTTCGCGTCGACGCGTATCGGTGTGACACGAAGCATAGCTCTGTCAAGGCAAGATTTTCAAGGCGTTAGACTTTCGTGTCCCGGTGCGGTTAGACTGACGCTACATCGAGAGCGTCCCCACCACGGGAGCGTTCTCACCCGTCATATATCAGTGATGTTGAACAGATGCGAGGTCGTGCCTTGGTTGATTCACCGAACTATAACAAGCTCAAGGAACTGCTTGACATGCCTCGCCAGCCCCTGGGAGGCGAAGACCGGACCGAGAATGCGCAGGTCGGCAACGCCCACAGCAAGGTCGATTCGGCACACAGCAACGCTCAAGCGTTCGTCTCCGATAAAACCGTGGGCACATCGCAGACCCAAACGGGTGCGAACACCTGGATGTCCTCCTTCATCTCCGACGTCAATACGCACCTCGGAAACATTGAATCGACCAAGGCCCACAACCTGACGGTGCGCGAAAGCATGCACACTCAAGCTGCGCGGGGCAGGGAACTAAGCCCCGTCCTGCTCAGTGCATCGGATATTGCCGCGAGCCATCAAGACCCTCCGCTCAAACTCAGTTTCGCTGATGGAAGAGTTGAAAAGTACGCGACTTCGGACGCATACCTTAGCGCTCTAGAAGAACAGAAGAACGCGCAACGTGAGGCACGGGCCAAGGAGATCTTGGATCAGATCAACACGGAGGCGTTGGCCGAGGAAAAAATTATCTACAGCCCGAAGGGCGACTACGTGCCTGACGCGTGGCAGTCTCACGGTGATGATGGTCAGCAGGGCGGCGCTGGCGGTGGCGGTAATGGCCGCCGCGGTGGCGGCGGTGGTAATGGTCGCCGCGGTGGCGGCGGCGCTGGCGGCGGCCTTGTTCCCACCGTGGGCGCGCATACGGTCGCGGGTTCAGGTTCGAGCGAGTGGACGACCCCAGCTCCAGGTGAGCCAGGGAGCGCGTCGAATCCGATCAGTGATCCCGCCGAACTAGCGCGTTATGACTTGACGACGACGCCGGTGAATCAGCGGATGACGCCTAATGGGCCAGTTGGTGGTCATATGCCTGCTGATGTGCTCAATGTGGATGATCCGGCGTGGCGTGCGGTGCCTCCTAGTGGTGGTGGTGCTCGGATTGCTGGTGGCGTGTTGATGGCTACTTCTGGGGTTGGTGCGGCTGGTGTTGCTGTGTCGCATGGTGGTGGTTTCTCGGGTATTGGGGGGCTTGCCACGGGTGTGGCTGGTTCTCCTTTGCGTTCTGTTGCTCCTGCTGGTGGTGTGTTGCGTCCTTCTGCTCTGTTAGGTGGCGGTGCGGTGGGTCGCGGCGGCGTGGCGGGTATGCGTTCTGGTGTTGCTCCGGTTGGTTCGGGTGGCGCTGGTGGCCGTGGGGGTCTTGTGGGGTCGTCTGGTCTAAGTGAGGCTCGCTCTGGCGGTGGCGGTGCGGGTTCGCGTGGCGGTGTCGCCGGGCGTGGTGCTGGTTCTGCGCGTGGGACTACGGGTGGTCGTGGTGCTGCTGGTTCTGCGCGTGGGACTACGGGTGGTCGTGGTGCTGCTGGTTCTGCGCGTGGTGCTGCTGGGGTTGTTGAGACTCGTGGCGCGGGTTCGCGTGGCGGTGTCGCCGGGCGTAGTGGTGCTGGTTCTGCGCGTGGGACTACGGGTGGTCGTGGTGGTGCTGGTTCTGCGCGTGGTGCTGCTGGGGTTGTTGAGACTCGTGGTGCGGGTTCGCGTGGTGGTGTCGCCGGGCGTGGTGCTGCTGGTTCTGCGCGTGGTGCTGCTGGCGTGGTTGGGTCTGGGTCGAAGGGCCGTGGTAAGAAGAAGGATGAGGCGCGGCGGCGTAACTATGAGGTGGTGCGTGTGGATGGCTTGGATGAGTCCACTGTTGGTGTGATGGGTGGTGCTGGTAGCGCTGATCAGTTGAGGCCGGTGTGCCGTGATGAGGGTGAGGATTGGTGAGTTTGTAGCGGCGTTTGTGTGGTCGCGTGGGGGGTCGCCCGGGTGTGGGCGGCCCCTGGCGCGATCGGTGTTTCGTGTTGTTGTGTGTTGGTTTTCTGCTTGTTGTGGCGTGATGCCGCCCAGGGCGAGGTGGGGGCGGCGGGTGTTATACCAGTGGACCCAGGCGGCGGTTGCGCGTTCAACCTCGCAGAGCCTGTCAATTTTTCTGTGTATGGGGGTTAGAGGTAGGGGGTGATTCGGT
>ERZ773267.491-NODE-491-length-26078-cov-7.428813_pt1 | contig 26078 bp, 24 predicted proteins | sample MGYA00511959_ERZ773267 | MGnify/ENA primary metagenome ERZ773267 (study PRJEB29015, sample SAMEA2738165) | human oral metagenome | biome: human oral; feature: human-associated habitat; material: saliva | place: China | collected 2240 ... | reverse complement strand
ATCTTTTTATTGAACTGCAAAGATAGAAATTTTTTTTTAATTGGCAATTACGCTGTATATTTGCAACGATTTTTTTAGAATAACTGAAAAGTAAAACATACTACTTTTAAAACTTTTATTAGATGTTTATACTTCGCTGATTTTTCGTCTTTCCTTCGCTCTTCCTGTATCGTTTGTATATGGTAAGTATAGTGTAAGAGTAAAGAGAAAAATTTTTGGAGAAGTGCGAGTGGGAGTGCGAGCCGCACGGGCAAAGATGTGGGACGAGTGGGACAGGTGGGACGAGTGGGACAAGTGAGACAAACCTGTGTCAAACGGGAATAGATAATTATTATCAAACATTTATTAATAAAATTCTAATTATGAATATAGAAACACATTATAAAAAACTTATTACTCAATTAGTGCCAACTTGTAGCTGTAAAAAGAATTTAGAGTACATCTTATTTCATTACTAATATGATACACTTAGATAAACCTATTAGCTCAAATGGTTATGGAATTGCTGTTGTATCAGCAGAAATATTCCAAGAACTATGTAAGGAACATAGAATTCGTTCTAAAAAGATGCTTACTTATTTTGACAAGAATCATAATGTATTTTATGATTTTATAAAGAAAGGGGCTTTTGTGCCTATCCCGCGTATTCGTGCATATTATTATCAAATTTTCATTACTATAAATGATAATAAAAAGATGATAGATGGAGAACATATAGCAGATATAGAAGGAGACTTCTATAATGGAATAATTAATGCGATAAATAAGTCAAATGATTTAGTTGAAAATATTAATATAAAGTAGGTGAAGTATATGGATTTTTTTGATATAGGAATGATGCATAATGCTATTAAAAATAATGCTAAAGAGATAAATAATTTAGGACTTTTAAGTAAGATAGTTTTAGATATTAAGAAAGGTGATAATGCTGAAAGTATATTAAATCAATTTAAATCAGATATTACTTTAAAAAATATGGAAGTTTATCAAGAAATGTTAGATAAATATATTGATAAATATATGAAAGAATATAGTGGTAAATTAGAAGTTCTAAAAAAAGATAAAAGTACTTCTTTAATTACTAACTCACTTGTTAGTTCTACTTATTTTATTAATATATATCCTAATAGTTCTTATTTATATTCGATAGTTGGTTCGGTACTTAATGCTTCTTTAGTAAATAAGTTACCATTAAAGATAAAATACGATACTGGAACAGATGATTTAATTAAAGGAGTTAGTATTTCTACAGATAGTATTAATTTTCCTAGATTATTAAAATTAATTACTAAGTTATTTGGTAAACATCCAGAATATTTTGAAAATAATTTAGAGTTACCATTTTTATATGAAGTTTCTAATAGATGTTATTTTAGTAATAGAGAAAATTATTTAGATGATGTAATTGATAGTTTGATCAATGCTAAAGCTATATATGATTATTTAAGAAAAGGGGAAAATAATTCTGAAATTCTAGATAAATCAATATATTCAGTTATGCTTAGAAATAATTTGTTAGTATCTAATAATTATACACCATTAATTAAGGTTAGTAGATTAAAAAATATTAGAAGTTATTATAATGAAGATAAAAAATCATTAGGAAATTTTTTCTATAATAGTGATAATGATTATATGAAAGTTTATTATAAAGATAGTGATTTAGCTAGAAAAAGTTTTATAGAAAAATTTTATACTTTGGATAATGCTAAAGAAATAGATGGAGAAGTTGTAATAAAAGGTAATAAATCAAATGATTATCATAAATAAAAGAGTATTAGAAATAATACTTTTTTGTATTTTTATATATTTTGTGTTATAATATGAGAACTTTGATGGGGGTTATAAATAATGAAAAAATCATATTTATTATTAAAAGAGTTGAGTTACTTAGATGTAGATATTGAAAGAATATTAAATTCATATGTTATTTCTAGAATGAACGAAGAGAAGTTATATAATAATATTATCGATGTTTATAATTTTTTAAGTAAATATTATACCAAAGAAGAAATAAAAAAGATGGTAATTTTATGCCCTGCATTATTTAGTTATAGTACTTTAAATTTAGAAAAAAAGATTGATGATTTGATTAAATTAGGTTATACAAAAAAACAAGTAATTAAGATGTGTAGAATGATTCCAGCTCTTTTTGGCTATAATATTACAAGTATTAAAGCTAAGTTAGATTATTTGGTAGGATTGGGTTTTAGTTATTGTGAAATTTTAAAACTTACTTATAAAATGCCTTCTTTAATAAGTGGTAGTAGTGAGTCTTTAAATAGTAAAATTAATTTTATGATCGATTTTGGATATAAGAAGAAAGAAGTTTTAAGACTTATTAAACAAGGTTTTCCACTAACTGGGTTTCAAGAAGAAGTAATTAAAAATAAGTTTAAACTTTTTATATCTTTAGGATATACAAAAGAGGAAATTATACATATGACTTTAAAATTTCCTAAACTATTACGTTTTAGTTTTACTCATCTTTTAAATACATTTAAATTTTTAAAATCTATTGGATATAGTGAAGATGATATTAGAAAAATGACGTGTATTTTCCCTTCAATTTATAGCTTTAGTACAAAATATATATTAGATAAATTTAATTTTTTGAAGGGGCTAGGTTATACTGATAATCAAGTTATAGATATTACTATTTCATTACCATCTATATTTGGTTTATCTAATAAAAACTTATTAGATAAAATAAGGTATTATAAAGAAATAGGACTATCAGATTTAATAATTATAAAACCTAAAATTTTAATGCAGAGTATTGAGTTATCTTATGCTAGATATGAATATATGAAAACTAAAAATATAGTTATTAATATAAAAAATTGCAGTAAACTTTTTACAAGTCAACCTAGATTTGCATCTTCTTACGGTATAAATACTGATGATATTAAAATTATGTATCCAATTGGATCATATTTAGATGATTTGGGTAATAAGTATATACTTAAAACGTTATATCAACTGGATCCCAATTTTAGTTGTAATAATAGTGTAAAATCAATTACGTATAAGAAAAGATAATCTGTTTTTGATTATCTTTTTTTGTATTGTTTTATAATTTGCTTTTCTATATTTTTATCTATATGCTTTCCATTACTATTTGCTAATTTGGAATCTAGTTTATTAACTAGTTTAGCAATATCGCTGTATGATAGGCTTCCATATACTCCTTCTATTTTATTAATGTTAAGTTTATTTATTCCGGAAAATATTTCTAAGGTAGTAAATGGAACATAATATACATCTTTATCAGTGTGATATAAGTATATTACTTTTTCTTTTGTACCTTTTATTGATAATATATCTGCGAAGTTATATTCATTGTAACTTATTTGTTTATTGTTAGTGTGAATTTTTAATAAGTATTTATAATAATCTATATCTGTTTTAATTGCGATTATAGGATTATTTTTATCTAGTGTTATTATATTTTGGTTATTTGCGATAAAATCTTGTCCAAATAAATGTACACAGTGAGATGCTTTTCCTGGTACTAATTCTACTACTTTATATTTGTCATTATTTTTATTAGTGTTTATTATCATATATAGCTGTTTATCACACATTATTATGGCAGCTTTTTCTCTTTTTGTGTCTAAGAAGCGTTTATCTATGTATTTTAAACAATCAGTATTATTTATTATTTTTTTATATACTGCATTCATCGAAGCATCTGATAACATTGTGTATATACTTTTAAAATTATTAATATCTAGTTTAGTTATATTGCAGCAATAGAAATATGATTCTTCTTTAATTCTACTAAGTTTTATACCATAATATTCTGGTTCTTGATAGTGTTTTTTTGTTGTTCCATATAAAGCATATAGTATATTTTTATTTCTTCCAATTACTAAGTAAGGTCTAATGAGATGACTTTTATCATTGTTTTTAAAGTCTGGTGTAGTACTCCATATTACATCTCCAGCACAAACTTTATTAAATTCATTTTCTTTGTCTATTGACTCATATTCTATATCTTTTTCAATTTCTTTATCTATTGACTCATATTCTATATCTTTTTCAATTTCTTTGTCTTTTTGAAAACTTTCTTCTACATCTTTTCTTATTTGTGGAAATTTATCCATTATTTTTAATATAATTTTACTTATTAAATTCATTAAAGCACCTCACATAAATTGTTCATATTATAACATATGATTAATTTAAATACAATTTTTTAAGTGGTAAATAAGAGGTAAAAAAATAAAAGCCCATGGTAAACAAGAGTATTACATATTATAATAATAACAAAAGTTATTTCAAATTCTTAATATTAAAAATTAACAAAATAAATGTTATAATAATGATGATGAAAGGTATGTGATTTTATGAAAACTATATACTTGATAAGGCATTCAGCACCATTTGTTGAAATTGATAATTATGTTGATAACGATAATGTTTTATGGCTTGAATTTAATAAAAATATGATTTTATCACCACAAGGAGAAGAAAATGCAAGAAAATTATGCAATGTTGAAGAATTAAAAGATATTGATGAAATATATGCCAGTAATTCATCTCGTGCAATAGAAACAGCTAAATATCTTGCAGAATATAATAATTTAAAAATCAAATTAGATGAAAGAATAAACGAAAGAGAATTTGGTGTTGATTATATAAAAGACTTACCAGAAGATTTTACCAAGATTTCATTTGATGATAAAACATTTAAAGTAAACAATGGTGAATCTTTAAATGATGTTGATAATAGATTCAAATCTTTCATTAATGATTTATTAAGTAAAGAAAATAATAGAATTGCAATAGTAATGCATGGAATTATTCTACTCTCATATTTAAAAACTATTTGTAATCATTTTGAGTTTGATGGAGAAAACTTTAATATTAAATATAATGACAATATAGTTTTAGATGGAAAACCTAAAAATCCTAGTATTTATAAAGTCGTATTTGATAATAATCAAAAAATTATAAATGTTGAGTATGTGGAGTGTGATTTACAATGACTACTATATATTTAATTAGACATTCAAAACCATTAAAAGTTAATAACACTTTTAATAATGACAGCCTACAAATACAAAATGAAAAGTCATCACTTTCAATAGAAGGAGAACAAATAGCACATGAAAAACTTAGTAAAAATGAATTTAGTAATCTAGATGTTTTGTTTTCATCTAACTATGTAAGAGCTATACAAACAGCAAAGTATTTGTCTGCTGAAAATGTTTTGGAAATTAATATTATTAGTGATTTAGGTGAAAGAAAATTTGGAATAGACTCTTGGGATCAATTACCGGAAAATTTTGAAAGAAAACAATTTTTAGATGAAAACTATAAAATTGGTAATGGTGAAAGCCAAAAAGAAGTTAGCAATAGAATGTATTCTACTATTATGAAAATATTAGATGAAAATAAAAACAAAAGAATTGCTATTGTTAGTCATGCTACTGCAATCTCATATTTACTAAAAAAATGGTGTGATATTCAAATTATAGATGATAAATTAAGGTATAGTTTTAATAATAATGTATTATTAGATGGTAACTTTGATTATTGTGAAACTTTTAAACTTGAATTTGATAATAATAACTTAATTAGTATTCAAAATATAAAATTTGACAAATTTCTTTAAATATCAACGAAAAGTGGTATAATGTTAGCAAATTGATGGTGGTTAATATGCTTAAAAAAATTGAATATACAAAAAGTAATTTGCTTAATAAAAAAATAGAAAATATTTTTACATGTCCAATATGTCATAGTAATATTAAGATTTATAAAAATTCTCTAATTTGTGAAAAAAATCATTGCTACGATATTGCAAAAAAGGGCTATTTTACATTATTAAAAAACAATAAATTGAGGATTGATAATATTTATGATATAAATTTATTCAAAAACAGAATGGAATTTATAAAAAAAGGTTTTTATTATGAATTACACAAACTAATATCGAAAATAATTATGGAAAAAGGTAATTCACAAGTAATAGTTGATATGGGATGTGGTGATGGTACACATGATAATATGATTTTAAATTTAATAAGCAACAGTCAATCTTTTATTATAGGGGTAGATATATCCAAAGTCGGTGTTGAATGTGCAACAGATTATGTTAAAAATAATTTTATTCCATTGGTTGCGGATTTAAACTATATGCCATTAGAAAATCAAAGCGTTGATGTTATACTAAATATTCTATCCCCATCTAATGAAAAAGAAATGAATAGAATATTAAAACAGGATGGAATTATAATTAAAGTGACTCCAAAAAAAGAATATTTATATGAATTAAGAGAACTTTTGCATATTAAAGAATATGAAAATGAACTGCAAATTGAAAAGAACATAGACAAAAATTATATTATTTTAAAAAAATATACAATAAATGCAAGAAAAGAATTAAGTGAAGAATCAATGTTAAATTTGATTAATATGACACCTTTATCAAAAAATTATAATTATGATAAAATGATTAATGAAATTACAATTGCTTTAAATATCTATGTATTAAAAGTGAGGGATAAAATTGAATAACTTTGACGAAATTAAAAATACATATGATAACAATTTTATTTATACACATTATATGATTTGAAACGATTCTTCATTAGAATAAAAAAATTAGTAATAGTAATACGATAATTATAATTGATAATATTAATCATAAACATCATCCTTTCTTTAGGATGATTTTTTGTAAGGCACAAAAAAATCAATCTTTCGATTGATTCTATATATCAAGCTCAAACTAAATAGTTCGAAAAGATTCGTCAATGGAGCGAATCACATACAAGTTACGAACTTTGTTCTCTTTCTAAAAATATTATATACAAAATTTTCACGAATTTCAGTGAAAGTATATAAAGTTTTCAAATTAAATGATATAATTTGTTTAAAATTACAAATAACTTATTTTAAGGATGTGGTTATATATGTTAGATATTAATTTTAATCAAATCATTGAAATGATTGAAAAGCGAAAAAATAATGCTTACAGAAAAGTCAATGAAGAAATGATTTTATTGTATTTAGAAGTTGGAAAATTTCTATATGAATTAAAAGAAAATAGTAATTATGGAGATAAAATAACAACAAAAGCCTCAGATTTTATGAAAAATAACTATCCTAACATAAAGGGATTTACTAAAAGAAATATAGAACGTATGATTCAATTTTATAGTACTTATAAAGATGATGAGATTGCGACACCACTGGTGACGCAATTGTCTTGGACAAATAATTTACTTATATTAAGTGGAGCTAAAAGCAAAGAAGAAAGACATTTTTATTTAAAATTGTCTATTAAAAATAATTATTCAAAAAGAGAATTAGATAGACAAATATCATCAGTATATTATGAAAGATATATGCTTTCAGTTGGAAAACAATTACCAACGGTAAATAAAACTGTAGATGAGGATGATTATCCAAATACTAGAATTTTAGATACTTATAGTTTAGAGTTCTTGGATTTACCAAATGAATTTTCTGAAAAGGATTTAAAAAATGCAATTATAAAGAACTTAAAAGACTTTATATTAGAAGTTGGTAAAGATTTTACTTTTATTGGAGATGAATATAGAGTTCAGGTTGGAAATCATGATTTTTTCATTGATTTATTATTCTATAACAGAGAACTATCTTGTTTAGTAGCATTTGAGTTAAAGTTAGGAGAATTTAAAGCAGAATATTTAGGGAAAATGAATTTATATTTAGAAGCATTAGATAGGGATGTGAAAAAAGAGCAAGAAAATCCAAGTGTTGGTGTTATACTTTGTAGTTCTAAAGATGCAGATGTTGTTGAATATTCAATTAGTAAAAATATGTCTCAAACTATGATTTCTGAATATAAGTTAAAATTAATTGATAAAAAATTATTGGAAACAAAACTTAAAGAAATGAAAAACTTGATAGATATCACAGACAAATAAATGGTTTGTTTGAATATTAAATAATAATCTTATGTTTGACTTAATTTATTAAAATATAGTATATAAAAGTATATATTATTTGTTTTGCAAATGAAATTCGCGTAAAAAACATTTTATATTATGAAGGGAGAAAAAATAGAAATGAAAGAAATAACAAAACAAGAAAAAAACGAAGTAATAATACAAGATAATAAAGAAATTACATCTGACATTATGTTGGAAGAAATAATTTGTAAAGCTATTCAAATACCTGGTGTTAAAGTCGATAGAAACAGATTTTTAGCAGAAATTTTTTCTTCAAAAGTTGATTTGCTTGAAAACATAATAAATAATGGTCCAATAAGAGTCGGAATAACTAGAGAAGAAATAAATAATATTGCTAATAGATTAATTATAAAGAGAACAAGTCAATCTTCAATAGCATCTTTTGCTGCAGGTATTCCAGGAGGATTAGCAATGGCTGCACCATTCCAGCAGATATATTGCAATTTTTTGGAATGTCACTAAGACTTGCTCAAGAACTTTCGTATTTATATGGTGCTGATGATTTATGGGAAAATGGAAAAATTGATGATGAGAAAGTGAAAAATCAATTAATACTATATTGTGGAGTCATGTTTGGCGTATCAGGTGCAGTTTCAGGTGTCAGGGTTCTATCAACACAGGTTGCTAAAACAGTATTAAAAAAAATACCTCAAAAAGCTTTGACTAAAACATTTTGGTATCCAATGATTAAAAAGATTTGTTCTTTTGTTGGCTATACTCTGACAAAAAAAACATTAGCTTCAGGCGTATCTAAGGCAATACCTGTTATTGGTGGAGTGATATCTGGAACGATTAATTTTGCTTCAATGATGCCTATGGCACGAAACTTAAATGATACTTTAGATAATGCGACATTTGATTATTCTGAAGAGGAATTTAACAGAGATATAGAATTATTGAGTAATGAGACAGGCGAAGTTTCAGAAGATAAACAGAGTTTTAAAGAAAAATTTGTTGTTGGATTTAATAAAACAAAAAATAGTGTATCAAATTTATTTTCTAAATTAGGAGATAATAAAGATAAATCTGAAATAGATCCTATAGAAGAAATAAAGAAATATAAAGAGTTATTAGACTCAGGAATTATCAATCAAGAGGAGTTTAATAAAAAGAAAAAAGATTTGTTAAATTTGTAAAAAATTAAAATTTTGTGATTATTAAAAATTATAATTTATAATTGAAATTATTTGTAAATTAATAATCTTATTTCCATTAAAGGGTATGGGAGTTCCCATATAAGAATTTGTGCGGGAGTACAAATTCAGTGCTGGCTAGACAAGAACATTACTCCTAAATTAAGAAAAATATAAAAAGAGGATTAAATTATTTTGATAATTTTTTCCTCTTTTTTGAAGATTATTTATATAAAAACATATTCATTTAAGACAATTTCTTCTGCTGCATTTTTATAGCTATTCATTAATTTTGCCTATTCTAATGGATTTAATTCTTTGTTTTTTTCAGATAGTCTTTCATCATTTTTAATATAGTTTTCCATTAGTTCTTTATAATAATTCTCACAAGATCTATTTACTAAAAGAAGATGATGAGTTAATTTATTTGTCATCAATAACATTTCATAAAATGCTTGTTTATTTTGGTCAATAAAGTGTAATCTTAACATTCCATATCTTCCAATTCTCCCATAATCTTCATCTTTTTCTAAATATAAATCTGGTAATAAATAATCTCCTCTTCTTGTATAAGTAACTTTCATTTTTTATCATTCCTTTCATTTTAAACTGCGTTAATCAATTCATTTTTAGGTACTAATATTAAAATATCTTTAATAACATTTTCCTCAATGTACGGACAACTAACAATGCCATCTATATATAAATGCTCTTGCGATTTAGTAAAAAATTCTTCTAAAAATTTATTAGAATATTCTCTGTTTTTCATCTTCATAATTGATAAAATATCATAATTAGATTCCATATTTTTTAACTTAATTTCATCAATTTCTTTATGAAATTTAATTCCAATATTATTGTCATTCATAATAATATTAATATATTTTAAACATTCTTTACTGATTTTAGTAATCTTTGCATTTCGGGTCTCATTAAATCTTTTCCAAAATGTCCAGCATCATTATAAACATCAACAATATCATATTCATTCTTTTCACAATATTCTTTAATCATTCTAAGTTGTGAATCAATAGAATAACCATAATCTCTTTGGTCATCAATAGATACTCTTACATAAATACCACATCTCATAGTTTTCTTCCTTTCATTAAATTTCGAGAAATATTAAAATACTTCTCATATGTTTCCTCACAAATAAGCAAAATGTATAGTCTAAATTTAAAACTTTTTCAAAAATTGTGTAATTTTTTAAATATTATACTTTTGATTATGCTCTTTAATATAAAAAGGCTTATTTGATATTTCATTAACTTTGTATTCAAGTATTGTAAGAGTAGTAGGATATGTAATCTGGTATTCAGTAGGTATTACTACTTGTAGATTGGTGTGCAATATGGTTTTAATTTGCCCTAATTTAGCCTTATATTTAAAGTCCTTTAAGATGCTGGTTAAATCTTTATTAGGTTTTAGATTTTCAATTACTTTAAATTCAAGCATGAAAAATGTTCTCATTTCTGTGATAAGAGAACTTTTAAAGTTTTATATAAAATAAAAACTCACGAACTTTTAAGTCCGTAAGTTGATTTCAAATGGAGCGGATGAGGGGAATCGAACCCCCGTCACAGCCTTGGCAAGGCCGTATTCGAGCCACTAAACTACATCCGCAATTTAGATACAACAATATTGTATCATATAATCTGCAAAAGACAATATTATTTTTTATTCATGCTTTTAGATTGTTTGATTATTGAATATCCTGAACCTAGTATTGAGAATAGATCGAATGCAAAGGTTGTGTATGATTTAATATAATAATCATGTATTGACCAGAGTATTACTGCTAGTAGTATTATTATTTTGAAATTCCTATCATCTTCTACTAACATACCTAGAGTTATTGTTGTAGTTGCGATTACTGGTATTAATCCAATTAATCCTCTATTGTTCATAAATAGAGTAGATATGGTTAAAAGTATTATTATTGATAGGTAAAACTTATTTAATTTGTTTTTATAAGTTAATATATTTCTAATAATTGATACTATATTTACTAGGGCTCCTGTTAGAGAATTTAATATTAGATTAGATATAGTTAGAAAAGTTAATTGAATAGATTGAGATATTAATATTTTTTTCTTTTCTTTAATTATAGTTGATATTACCATGGCTATTGAGCCAAGTAGTCCTATAATATTTCCTATTAGTACTATTTTCATAAAATCACCATAGATATATTATCAATTTTACTAAATTTTTACAATATTTAATTTATATATTTTAATATTTGTTTTATAATGATAATGAGGTGTAAATTAATGAAGATAAATATTAATAATGTTGATATTAATTATATACAGTATGGTAGTGGAGAAGACATATTATTACTACATGGTTGGGGACAAAATATAGAGATGATGAAGATGCTTGGAGATAAGTTTTCTGATAGATTTAGGATTACTATAATAGATTTTCCTGGATTTGGTAATAGTTCTAGATTAACTAGACCATGGAATATGAATGATTATGTTAATATGTTAGAAGAATTTGTAAAAGAAGTTAAAATTAAAAAACCAATTATAATAGGACATTCTTTTGGTGGTAGAGTTGCGATAAAGTATTCTTCTAGAAATCCTATTAAGAAATTAGTATTATTTGGTAGTCCTTGTATTAGACATACTAATAATAGTTTTAAAGTAAAAGTATTTAAGTTCTTGAAGGTTTTACCTATAATCGGTGAAATTGGAGAATTTATGAAGAAGTTTATTGGATCAGATGATTATAGAAATGCCACTCCAGTTATGAGAGAAACTTTAGTTAATATAGTTAATGAAGATTTATCTAAATATGCGATGGAGATAGAGGAACCTACATTACTTATGTGGGGTGATAATGATTTAGCTGAACCTGTAGAAAATGCTAGAGAGTTAGAAAAGATTATGTTAGATGCGGCACTTATAGTTTTACCTGGTAGTCACTATATGTATATAGAACAATTACCTAGTGTTGAAAAAATATTAAATGAGTTTTTTGGAGGATAGTATGAAGATTATTTTAGTTATTTTATTACTTGTTACTTTTGTACTTTTATATTATAAGAGTAAAAGAAATTTACATATGATACAACAAAATATCTATAATGAAAATAATAGATATGGTAAATGGATTTGGAAGAATTTATTTGATACTAGTAATTTAGATCTTTTAGCAGTTATTTGTGGATTATATGTTATATATTTTAGAGAGCATCTATATGTATGTAGTTTTATGATTATAATTGTTTATTGTTATATGATATATAAGATTAGTAAATTTATTAATAATGATCAAAATAAAAAACCTTTAGTTGTTACTAAGAGAGTTAGAAGATTGATATATACTACTAGTTTATTATATTTAATACCTTTTATATTGTTATATTTTGGTGTTATTGATATTAACTTAGTTATATTAATTATTAGTATTATGGTATATTTTAATAATATTGTTATATATATAGTTAATATTATTAATTATCCTATAGAAAGAATTGTATATCATTATTATAGAATTAAAGCTATGAAGAAGATTGATAGTATACATGGTTTAAAGATAATAGGTATTACTGGTAGTTATGGTAAGACTAGTAGTAAGAATATTTTAAATGATATTTTAAGTGTTAAATATAATGTATTTCCTACACCTAAGTCTATTAATACTTTTAATGGTATTATTATGGCTATAAATAATAAGATGGATAAATTTAATGATGTATTTATAGCTGAGATGGGTGCTTATGTTAAGGGTGAGATAGGAAGACTTTGTAAATTAGTTAGACCAAAGTACGGTATTTTAACTAGAATAGGTACTGCTCATTTAGAGACATTTGGTAGTCAAGAGAATATTCAAAGTAGTAAGTTTGAACTTATAGAGTCACTTCCTAAGGATGGATTTGGTATACTTAATGGAGATGATCCTTTACAAGTTAATTATAAGCTTAAAAATAAGGTTAAGATTATTTGGATAGGTATAAAAAATAAAGATGTAGATGTAGCTGCTGAAGATATTAAGATTAGTAGTGATGGAACTAGTTTTAATGTAGTATTAAAGGGTGATAAGACTAAGTACAAGTTTAGTACTAAGTTACTTGGAGAACATAATGTATATAATATTTTAGCAGGTATTGCTTGTGGATTAGAATTTGGTATTCCTATTAAAGACTTAATTGAGGCTGTTAGAGAAGTTAAGAGTATTGAACATAGATTAGAGATTAAGAAGATTGGTAATTTTTATCAAATAGATGATGCTTATAATTCTAATCCAGTAGGGGCAATGAATGCTTGTAAGGTACTTGGCATGGTAGATGGAGTAAGAGTAGTTGTTACTCCTGGTATGATAGAATTAGGAGATAAGGAAGATTATTATAATAAGGAATTTGGTAAGCAAATAGTAGAACTTGGTAAGGCAGATTATGTTGTACTTATTGGTAGTAAGAAGACTAAACCTATAAAAGAAGGATTACTTGAAGCTGGAATGAAGGAAGAAAATATTATAATATATAATGATGTAAGAGAATCATATAATTTTGTATCAGGTCTTGTTAAAGGTAAAAAAGAAGTATATGCTTTATATGAGAATGATTTACCTGATACATTTAATGAGTAGGAGGATTTATGAGAATTAAAGTTGGATTTATATTTGGTGGAGAATCAGTAGAGCATGAGGTTAGTATAATTTCTGCGATACAAGCGATGAATAAGATAGATGAAGAAAAATATGAAGTAGTACCTATTTATATTACTAAAGATAGAGAATGGTATACTGGTGAATTATTAAAAGATATAGAAGTATATCAAGATTTAAAATTATTAAAGAAATATGCTAAGAATGTAGTTTTATATTATAAGAATGGTAGTTATGTATTACAAACTAAAGGATTATTTAAAAGAATTGTAAATACTATTGATATAGCATTTCCTGTAGTACATGGTACTAATGTAGAAGATGGTGTATTACAAGGATATTTACAAAGTATAGGAATTCCTTTTGTTGGTAGTAATGTATATGCATCTGTTGTAGGACAAGATAAAGTGTATATGAAAAATATATGGGAAAAGGCCGGACTTAATATGGCTAAATATACTTGGTTTTATGATTATGATTATAGAAATAATCAAGATAAGATATTAAAAGAAATTGATAAGATAGGTTATCCAGTAGTGGTTAAACCTGCGACTACAGGTTCTAGTGTTGGAATAGGTGTAGCTTCAACAAAAGATGAAATAATAGATGCTATAGATGAGGCTATTCAATATGATAGTAAGATTATTGTAGAAGAGAAGGTTGAAAACTTAAAAGAAGTTAATATTGCTGTTATGGGTAACTATGAGAGACAAAAACTTAGTGCTATAGAAGAAGTTATGAGTAGTAATAAATTCTTAACATTCGATGATAAATATATTGGAAATGGTAAGAGTAAAGGTAAGTTTAAAGTTGCTAGTAAAGGAATGGCTTCATTAAATAGAAAGTTACCAGCTGATCTTAGTAAGGAAGTAAAAGAAAAAGTTGAAGATATGGCTATTAATGCATTTAAAGTACTTGGTACTAGTGGTAATGCCAGAATTGATTTTATGATAAATAGTAAAACTAATAAAGTTTATATTAATGAAATTAATTCAATACCAGGTTCACTTGCTTTCTATCTATGGGAAGAGGTTTCTGTATCATTTACTGATTTATTAGATGAAATGATAAATATTGGTATAAAAGATTATAAGAAGAGAAGTGCTAAGATACATTCATTTGATAGTAATATATTATCTGGTTTTGCTAAAGGTAATGGATTAAAAGGAAAAGGAAAAGGTAAGTTAAAATAACTTACCTTTTTATAATAAAAAAACTAACATAAGTTAGTTATATACAAATGGTGGGGTGTTAGGGATTCGAACCCTAGACCCAATGATTAAGAGTCATTTGCTCTACCAACTGAGCTAACACCCCATTGCATTAATAATTTTATTATAAATATTATTATTTTACAAGTCTTTTTGTAAAATTATTTTTAAAAAAGTAATTAAATAATAAAATATGATATATTTTATATAGGTGAATTATGAAAAAGATAAATGGATTAACAAGAATAGAAGTAGAAAATAGAATTAGAGATAATAAAGTAAATTATGATACTAGTGTTAAAACTAAAAGTATTAGAGATATTATTATTAGTAATAGTTTTACTTTGTTTAATATTATTAATATTTTACTTGCTTTATTATTAGTAATAGTTGGTTCTTATAAGAATACTTTATTTATATTTATTATAATTATTAATAGTTTAATTAGTATTATACAAGAAGTTAGAAGTAAGAGGGAGTTAGATAAATTAAAAGTAATTGCTTCTAATAGTGTTTTAGTATTAAGAGATGGTATAGAAGAAGAAATACATATTAATGATATTGTATTAGATGATATTATTATATTTAATAATGGTAATCAGGTAGTAGTTGATAGTATAGTAGTTGATGGAGAAGTAGAGGCAAATGAGTCTTTTATTACAGGAGAGGCTAAGACTATATATAAGAAAAAAGGAGATAAGTTATTATCTGGTTCTTTTATAGTAAGTGGTAGATGCTTAGCAGAAGTAGAACATGTAGGTTTAGATAATTATGTTGCGAAGATTAGTTCTAATACTAAATATAGTAAACCTGTAAGTAGTGAGATAATGAGAAGTTTAAATAGAATTGTTTCAACTATATCTTTTATAATTGTTCCTGTTGGAATATTACTTTTTAGTAGTCAATATAGTGCATCAAATAATTTTAATGAAGCAATAACTTCTACTGTTGCGGGTATTATTGGTATGATACCTGAAGGATTAGTTTTACTTACTTCTACAGTTCTTGCGGTGAGTGTTATTAAGTTATCTAAGAAAAAGGTATTAGTACAAGATTTATATTGTATAGAGATGCTTGCGAGAGTTGATGTTGCATGTTTAGATAAGACTGGTACAATTACAGAAGGAAAGTTAGAAGTGGTTAGAGATATTCCTTTTAATGATGGTGATATTTCATATATCATTTCTAATATTAATGGAGCGAGTATTGATAGTAATCCGACTGCTTTAGCTTTAATAGATAAATATGGAAAAAGTAATGATAAAAAAGTAGAGGAAGTAATACCTTTTAGTAGTAGTCGTAAATATAGTGGAGTTAAGTTTTCTGATATTACTTATGTAGTTGGGGCTCCAGAGTTTATACTTAAAGATAATTATAAAAAGTATGAGAAAATTATTTCTCCTTATTTAGAAGATTATAGAGTATTAATGGTAGGAGAATATAAGAAAAATATTTCTGATACTAAATTAGTTGGACTTATTCTTATACAAGATAAAATTAGAGAAAGTGCACCATCTACTATAGAGTATTTTAAAGAACAAAAAGTAGATTTAAAAATTATATCTGGAGATGATGCGAGGAGTGTTTTAGGTATTGCGAAAAGAGCTGGTTTTAGTGATGATACTTTAGCTATTAATGCGACTGTTTTAGAAACTGATCAAGATATATTGGAGGCTGTTTCTAAATATTCTGTATTTGGAAGGGTAACACCTGATCAAAAAAGAAAATTTATTTTAGCTTTACAAAAACTAGGACATTCTGTACTTATGGGAGGAGACGGAGTAAATGATGTTTTAGCGTTAAAAGAAGCAGATGCATCAGTTGCGATGAATTCTGGTGCTGATGCGGCAAAGAATGTTAGTCAATTAATACTTTTAGATAGTGACTTTTCATCTATTCCTGATATAGTGGCAGAGGGAAGAAGAACTATTAATAATATTGAAAGAAGTGCATCATTATTTATAGTTAAAACTATATATACATTTTTATTAGTATTTTTATTTATTAATACTAAGAGTAGATATCCTTTTATACCTATACAATTATCTCTTCTTAGTACTTTAACTATTGGTATACCATCATTTGTACTTGCACTGGAATTTAATAATAATATAGTTAAGAGAGGTTTTTTACTTAACGTTATAAAGAAGTCACTACCTACATCTATTCTTATTGTATTTAATATTTTAATAATATATTTACTTGGAATGTTATTTAGTATTAGTAGTAATGAGATATCTACTATGTGTGTTATTATATCTGTTTTTATTGGATTTATGCATTTATATAATATTTGTAATAAGAATAATATAATACATAGATTACTTATAGTTGTTTTAGCTTTAGTATTTTTAATTTCTTATATATTCTTTAAAGAGTTTTTCTCATTTACTAATATTTCTATTAGTATGGGTATTATTATAGTTTTATTAGTTATAGAATCAGTTTATTTATATAAATATTTTATAGGTGGATTAGATAAACTAATAGATTTTATTAAAAGTAGAAAAATTAAGAATAAGTAATAAAAACAATTGAAAAAGATTTATATATATGGTATATTAATCTCGTCGGTGGAAAAATAAGTTGAAAACTTATTAAAAAATATTGCAAAAGATAGTTTTTAATGATAAAATTATTTTTGCAAATGGACTTGTAGCTCAGTTGGTTAGAGCACACGCTTGATAAGCGTGGGGTCACAGGTTCAAGTCCTGTCAGGTCCACCAAATTTGCCTCAGTAGCTCAGTCGGTTAGAGCACTTGACTGTTAATCAAGGGGTCACAGGTTCAAGTCCTGTTTGGGGCGCCATTCGGCCAGTTGGTGAAGTGGCTTAACACACTGCCCTTTCACGGCAGCATTCACGGATTCGAATTCCGTACTGGTCACCATTTTGAAAGATACTCTAGCAATAGAGTTTTTTTGTTGTTTGTAAATAATTAATGTGATATTATTAAAGTATAATAATTATGATGTAGGGAGGTATATATGAAATTATTAAAAATGTCATTAATTGTTTTACTTTTTTCTATTACAACTGTTACAGTTAGAGCTGCTGTAACCGGAAATTCACCACAAATTTTTTTAGCTCCTGTTTTTCATGGAAATGAACAGCAGTATACTAAGTATAATGTCAAGAAAACTTGGAATGTTCAAACATATACAAATAACAAGACGTATATACTTAGGGATAGAGTTTGCAAAAATTGCAAAGTTTCTTGTAGACTTCAAGAAATAGACAATGGTATTGGTGCTGAGATAAGAACTCTTGCAGGTCAAACAAAAGAATTTAGAGAACCTACTTCTTTGCTTTCTGTTGGAAAATACAGAATAATTTATAAAAGATTTGATCCTGCTTTTGGAATGGATACATATCATTTTTCAGTATGGAAGATAGATTAGTATGAAAAAGTTGATTTATAGTTTATCAATTCTTTTGGGAATTGTAATGATGGGGCTTTTACTTAAAACTGTTAATTTTGAATATAAGAATGAAATTAGACTTAATAATGAAAACAATAAAGTTTTGGCCATGTGTCATGAAGGTAAAAAACCAGCTAAAGCTAGTGATGAAGATTTTAAAAAAATTTGTAAATATGCAGAAAGAGATAAGAATTTTAAAACATCATTCTTTATGAAAATAGGTTCTTGTTTTGGAGAAGTTAGTTATTATAATTTAATATATCTTTTTGTGTTAATATTGATATGTTCTATATGGTGTAGTAGATATTTTACTAGTGGTATGCTTAAGAATGATTTAAATAGAATGAGTTATGGTCAAATACTAAAAAAACTATTTTTAAATACTTATAAGCCTGCCATAGTTTTACCTATTTTTGTATTTGTTGGTATATTTATTGTTTATTTTACTTTTCCAAATTTAATGCCAACGGGTGAGATTGATGTAGTAGATGCATTTTATGGTAATTTATGGTTATTTGTATTTGCATTTTTATCTCGACATATTTTTCTTATTTTGTTTTATTTAAATATAATTTTAATTATGCTTAGATATTTTCATAAATATGTATTATTAGTAATTTCTTCTTTTTTAACTATTTTATTTATAGAAGGATCTTCTCATATTTTTATCGTTGGTATAGTTTTTGGCGAAATATTAAAATACGATGAGTTTAGTAATTTGTTTAATATGATAAATTTTTTATTACCTAATGATGATACAACTGTATTAGGTCCTATTTTAGTGCCATTTATATATTTGATTATTTCTTATTTAATATTATATTTTAAGTATAGAAATAGAGAAAAATTGGTATTTAGTTTGGAGGAGGAAAAATGATAAAAGTTGAGAATATTTGTAAAAAAATAAAAAATAATGAAATAATTAAAAATATTAGTTATCAATTTGATTGTGGTAAAATATATGGACTTTATGGTAGAAATGGTAGTGGTAAGACTGTCTTTTTAAAGTTACTTTCAGGTTTTTATAAATTAGATAGTGGTAGTGTTTTATATGATGGGGTAAGTTATAGTAAAAATAATGTTTGTAAAGATGTTAGAGTATTAATAGATGGTCCTTCATTTTATGGAGACTTAAGTGGGTATGATAATTTAAAATTACTTGCGGATATAAATAAAAAAATTTCAAATAAAGAAATAGATGATATACTTAAAGTAGTTAATTTATATGATGAAAAAGATAAAAAATATTCTAAATATTCTTTAGGTATGAAACAAAAATTGGGTATTGCCCAGGCTTTAATGGAAAATACTAAGTATATATTTTTAGATGAGCCATTTAATGGTGTAGAAGAAGCAACTGTTACTAAGTTGATTGATTATATAAAGAGTATAAAAAAAGACAAAGTTATAATTATATCTACACACATTAAAGAAGATTTAGATAATATAAGTGATGTCATTATAAAGATTGAAGATGGTAAGATATGTTAAAAATATCATTTTTATCTTTAGGAGATGCCTTAATTAGTAAGCTTAGTATATTTATATTTTTAATACTTTTTTTAGGTGTTTCAATACCAATCGTTGTTTGGAGACCACATTATGAGTTCTTCAGTGTTTTGAAAGATTTATTTGATAGTAGTGAGTTTATGTTACTTTTAATATTATCTTCACTTATACTACTTATTAGAAATGATCACAAGACTATTACTAATTATAATTTGATCACTAGATTAAATAGAAAAAATATTATAAATATGTTTATAGTAGATGAATTTGTAATAATATTATTTTTCTATTTAATATCATTAATACTTGGTATTTCTATAAGTATTGTTATATGTGATAGTTATGTTTTGCCTTATATTACAAAGATGGTTATTGCACTTTTTAAATCTATTATTATATCTTTTAGTATTGGTTCTATATGTGCTTATATATATTTTTTATTAGAGGAAGAGAAAATATGATTATACATTTAAATATACTTTTTCAAAGTATTAAGAAAATTAGGAAGATAATTTATTTATATATGTTATTCTTTTTAATATTAGTTTTATATACTAAATTTAGTATGTATATTAATTATAATAATATATTTTTAAATTCTATATCTTTATATACTAAGAATAGTATAGGGGATAGCAGTATTAGTTATTTAATATTTCAATTAGGTATTTATTTATACTTTATATATATTTATATTAGTTATGAAAATAAATATTTAGTATCATACATTAATAGAGTAAATTTTAAATATAAATTATATAAATATATTATATTGATTATATTTATTGGTATTTATATTAATTTAATTTATTTTATTAATTCATTTATATTTTTAGAGAAAATTAATATGATATATTATTTTAAATATATTAAATTTATTAGTATTATTAATTTGATGTTTATATTAGTTAGTTATGTTATTTCTAAAATTAGTAGAATATAATTTTGTAAATCTTGACAATATAATAAAACTTATGTAATATTATAATTGCTTGATTTATTTGGAGCAGTACTCAAGAGGCTGAAGAGGACGGTTTGCTAAACCGTTAGATCGGTAATAACTGGTGCGAGGGTTCGAATCCCTCCTGCTCCGCCATATGAAGTTAAAAGATAGTTATCTATCTTTTTTTGTGTTATACTTTGTATAGGAGAATTGAGATGAATTATTATACTGTTAGCAAGAAAAATTATAGATATATTAGTAATTATTATAAATATTTAAATTCTATTTCTAGTAGTTATAATTTAGATATTAATAATCAATTATTTGTTAATTATTATGAGATTCTTGAGTCTTTATTTAAGTCTAGTAGTAAGTTTAATTGTAGTAGTCATTTATATAGAATAGTTAATAATATAGTTTTAAATAATAATTATTTATTAGATTATAAAAAGATAGTTAATGGTATTAATAAGTATCAAGATAATCATTCTTATATAAAAATAAATGATATTAGAAATATTAAGAATATTATTGGAACTATTTATATATCAAAAATTAGAGAAATTATATCCATATTAGAAGAAGATATTAATAATCATTTATATATATCTAAAATGGATAGTAATAGTAGTATTTATGATTATATTAATCATAGTAATAGTAAATATTATTATTTATTTTTATATGATTATTTTAGTGATAATAATTCCAATCTTTTAAATGAGTTAGAGTCATATTTTATAAATAATAATATAAATATTTATGAGATAAGAGAAGAGTATGATAATACTAATATAACTAACAATATAATTTTATCTAATATATTTTTTAGTTGTTCTATAGTTGAAAATATAGATATAGAAGATTTAATTACTTCAGTTTCTTATTTAGATAAAGTATTAAATAAAGATTATTATTATAAAAATAGTAGTGTTAATACTAAGAATATTTATAGAAATTATTATTCTAAATTTAGAGATGAAGCTAAGGCTTGTAGTTATGGGATAAGATTAAATAATAATAGGGGAATATTTATTAGTTTATTAATAATAATTTTATCTATTTGTATTAGTTGTATAGGTAGTGGGATAGATAAAATAATTATATTTCCTATAGTATTTGTATCTATATTTAATTTAATTAGTACTTTAGTTATTAAAAGATTTAATGATAATATATTTAGACTTAAAGCATTTGATAAGATATTACTTGTTGTATCAGAAGATATATATGATAAAGTTAGTAATAAATTTAATAATAATAGTAATATATTTGTAAGTAGAGAAATAGATAATAAAATAATAAATAAAAATAATATTAAATATATTGGTATTATTGATAAGGAAATAGAGTTAGATGATATTACTAATTCTATAGAGATACTTTCTCATCCTAATAATAGATGTGAATATATAGATTTATGTTTTAACTATAATAATAATATTTTTAATATAGTTAATTTAGTTAATATTAAGATGTTTTTTACTATACTTTTTAATAAGAGTTATTTATCTAATAATTATATATATAAAATAGATGGTAATAATAAAAATACTATTAGTATTTATTCTAATATTTGTTCTAATAATTATATATTTTATGGTAAAGATATAAGTAAATATTTATATATATATTTAGTATATGAAATAGGAGTTTTATTATATTTATTGGTTAATTTAAAAATAATAATTATATTAATATTAATTTTACTAGATTTAGTTTTATTATTTATAAAAGATAAGAGTATTAGTAGAAATGATGATAATTATAAATATATAGAAAAAGAAGATAATTATTATAATTTAGATAGTGGTTTTATTAGTAATAATAAGTTTGCTTTGAGATGTATTAATGATATTAGTTATTATAATAGTAGAGGGTATTTATATTCTATATTGTTATCAATTGATGATAATATTATTAATTATGATAGTTTAAGTTGTAGTGATAGTGTAATAAATACTTATAGTAAATATAAAGATATAGAAATAGATAGTAATATATTTATATCTAGAGATTCTTCATCTTCTATATGTAGATATAAAATTACTAATAAGGGTAAAGATAAAGATATAAAGATTAGTTTTAGTATAGATAAATTATTTAATAATTATAGTAGTAGTTTAGTTAATAATAGTTTAATTATTAAAAATATAGATTATTATAATAGTTATTATATGTTTAGTATATTAGGTAAATATAAAGGTTATATAGAAGACAAATCTATTTGTATTGATTTATCTATTAAGAGTTTAGAAAGTATTACTATTGATACTATTAATGGATATTCTACTACTTATAGTGGTATTTTAGATATTTTAAAATATTATAAGGGTTATTTAGAAGAGTTAAAGATAGTTAAGGCTAGTTCTAAGTTTTCTAATAATAGAGATAGTTTATATGATATTGATGTACTTAGTAGTATATTAGCTTATATACTTAGTAATGATAATAGTTATAAATTAGAATATTTGAAGAGATGTGGTTTATCTAAGAGTTATTTAGAGGGTATTGGGATAGATAGTAATAATTATATTGTCGTATATGAAAAATATTTAGAAGATGGTGTAATATTACTTAATTATTTAAAAAAGAATCTTATTAATTTAGATCTAGTTATTATTGGTAAATGTAGTTATTATAATAGTTCTTATAAAACATATTATGTAGATATAGATAAGTATAGTGATATAGAGATAGATTTAATATGTATAGGTAGTAGGTATATTGTTAATAAGAAATTAGATATAGTTAGTGTTAGTAATAATAATTTTAATGTAGATTATAGTTATACTATAAAAGATAAAATTATTAGTTCTAATATATCTAATGATGGTAGTTTTACTATAGGTATTAATAGAATTAATATTGGTAATTTTAGGGTTAATATTAATAATAGTTTAATTAAGTATGAAGAGTATAAATATGATAGAGGTATAGCTTATTTTAATGGTTCTAATATATCTAGTAAGATGGCTGTAGGTGATGGGTATTTTGTATACTTAATTAGATATTATAATAATAGTAATAAAAAGATTAGTATTGATGTAAGTAAAGATATTAATATATCTAATAATTATTATGAAGATAATTTAGTATTTATAAATAATTTTGATGATGATTTGAGAGATATTCCTTTATATATTAGAGGTTTTGGTAAATATAATATAGATAGTAAATCTTATAAGGATATAGTTATTACTATTAGTAAGAATGATAAAAAGATAAGTAGTAAGTTAATTGATAAGATATTTAGTTTATTTAAATTAGATAATATTGAAGTACAGTGTGAAATGTATAATGAGTCTATTAATAATTTATATTTAGAATATGTTGATTATTTAGATAATAGTTATCCTAATAATATTAGGTATTTGGTTGATACTGATATGTTTTATGATAATAAGAGTGATTATATTAAATTACTTGGTTTAGTTATGAGAAGTGGAGAAGTAATAAATAAATATAATCCTTATAATAATACTGGTGAGAGACGTCGTAATCTATGTTTAAATTTATGGCTATTAGACGGTATTTTAAATTATATTAGTATTAGAGGTAGTAGTATATTAGAAGAAGAAGTTAGATATGTTAAGAGTGAAGCTATTAGTTCTTATGATATTAGTAGAGAAGTTAAGATATATGATGATGGAGCAGGTAGTGTATATGAACATATAGTTAAATTATTTTTATATAGTATTTATTCTATTGGTCCTAATAATTTACCTATTATAGATGCTGGAGATGGATATGATACTTCTTTTAATAGTATTAAAGATGGAGAGAGTGTATTACTTGGTTTAAAGTTATATAAATTACTTGGTCAATTTATTAATATTAGTAAGAGTAATAAATTAAATAAATTTTATAATAGTTATAGTAGTGTAATTGATAAGTGTTTTGATAAATATTTTTATAGGTATAAGATAGGTAATGATATATATGGTAGATATGATAATAGTGAGGGTAGTATATATTTAAGTGTTAATGTTATAGGACTTAGTGTATTAAAAGATAGAGATAAGATACTTAGTATAGTTAATAGTATAGAGTCTAAGTTAGTTAAGAATAATACTATTAGAACAATAGATATTCCATATCAAAATAGTTTAAATATACCTGGTGATATGATTAGAGAACTACCTTATACTTTAAATAATGGTGGAGTTAATATCTATTTATCTAATTTATATATAAAAGAGTTATTTAGATTAGGTTATTCTAATAGAGCTTATAGATATTTATGTAATAGTTCTATAAATTTTTCTACTATAATAGATGGTTTATTAGGATTTAAAGTTAGTTTAGATAGGTTAATTATTAGACCTAGTTTACCTGATAATATAAGTAATATTAGATTAAAATATTATTATAATAATACTTTATATAAGATAGAAATTGTTAAAAGTGATGAAGATTTTATTCTTATTAATGGTAAGAGAAGTGATAAAATAATATTAGTAGATGATAATACTATTAAAAATATTACTATTAGTGTAAGAAGTGATTAGATAAATATATAATAAAAGTAAGGGTTTATTCTCTTACTTTTATGCTATAATCTATTTAGGTGATTATATGTATAAGGCAATAGTATGTGATTTTTCATATTCATTACTTGGTAAGGATGATGCGATTGCGGTAGATGTCATGCTTGAAGTTGATAGAATTAGAAATAATGGAGCAATATTTATAATTGCGACAGGTCATAGTCCTGTGACTATATTTGATTATAATAGAAGTTATATATTTTCTGATTATGTTGTTGCTTATGATGGGGCATATGTATATGACTTAATTAATGATAAAGAAATATATTCTAAGAAGATTAGTTTAGCTAATGTTAAAAAGATATATTCTAAGTTTAAGAATTATAATGTAGTTTTTTATACTATAAATAATTCATATTATATTGGAGAAGATATGGGATATAATTATCCTGTAAAGATAGATAATATAGATAATTTTTTAGATTATTATGGTAGTGATATATTTAAAATAGAAATTTATGGTAATAATAAAAATATTATTAAGAGTATTGGTAATATTAAAGTTAATTACTTTGAAAGATTTAATCATATTGATATTACTGCATCTTTTGTTAGTAAGTGTAGTGGAGTTAATAAAATAATGAAGATTAAAAGAATCAAAAATGATCAGATAATTAGTGTCGTTAGTGATAGTAGTGGTGTTTATGATTACTCTAATTGTTTTAGTCTTAGTAGTAGTTTAGATATATATAAGAAGAAATATAAGATGTATCAATCTATTG
>ERZ773267.490-NODE-490-length-26132-cov-11.215055_pt1 | contig 26132 bp, 24 predicted proteins | sample MGYA00511959_ERZ773267 | MGnify/ENA primary metagenome ERZ773267 (study PRJEB29015, sample SAMEA2738165) | human oral metagenome | biome: human oral; feature: human-associated habitat; material: saliva | place: China | collected 2240 ... | reverse complement strand
GTTCGCGAACAAATTCAAAAAAGTTCGCGAACTTTTTTGAATTTGTTCGCGAACTTTACATTAGATGTCTTAGGTAAAAGAATTATATCTTTATTAATCTGCAGGAACTGGACCTGGATTTTCGTTCTTTTTCTCAGTCTTCTTTTCCGTCTTTGCTTTCTTTTCCCCTGGTGTTACTTGCTCAAAGGTAACATCGTTTAGCGTGAAATACTTACGAGAAGCAAGGAGTTTCACAACAGGCTTCTCAATGTGCTGTTGTGCACAGAATTGTTCGCCTTTCAAGACAGCCTTACTCTTAAACGAAGGTGTCAATGTACCAAGGTCGCCAAACTCTACGATGTCGCCATTAGCAACAATGTCACGAGCCGTTTCGCTGGCAAGATTAAGCACGGCAGCTACCTCTTGTGCATTAAAGGTTGTTGACTTAGCAATACGTTCACAAAAGTTGCGGAAGTCAACACGCTGTCTGCCTGTTGGACAAGCAATGATAACGGTCTTCCCTGCCTGCTTTCCAATGTTCAACTTCTGCTCTTTTAAGATAAATTGAATAGGTTTATTAGCCATATTGTTATTAAGGTGGTCTCTCTTTGTAATAACTCCGTGGGCTCGAGACCTTTTAGCCCACGGAGCGTTTTATAATATTATTTCGTAATCTATTAAAAGGCATTTCAATAATAAAGGACAATCCTCTTGTTGTGTTGTTCTTTTACTAATAATGGACGAAAGGACAAACCATTGGTGTGCCACCACCTGTTGAGGGATTACCTTTATATAATAAATTATTATCTATTGATACTTCTGAATTACCTATCGTACTACTTGTAAGAAAAGTACCTGGATAATCACCACCAACTTGATCAAAAGCCATTGCTAACATTCCATCTAAAATTGGGTAACCATTATACGAGTTAGCTCTCCACTTATCGTCCGCAAACATTATACCACCACCCATTAGAAATGGATAATATCCATTTGTTGAATAAGCAATTGAATGAACTCCTCTAAACAAGCTATATACTTCTCCTAAACTTGGGAGAAACCATTTTTTTCCAACGATAGAACCTGTAAGCACCTCTCCAGCAGGCAATATAGGAGTATAATGAGCCGCATTATAGAAGGCTGGATACCTTGTTTGCTCGTTTGCTTTAATTGTTGTGCCGTCAGCACTCCCTGCAGCTTCCCACGTGAACTTATAACCATCTGCTCCATCTGATTCCAGATAATATGGAGTAAAATTTTGACTTCCATAAGGGGCCGTTACCTGGGTACTATTCATCGGGTCATAATAGGAACTACGCCATGCCCCAGAAGGAGCAAGATTTAATGCAGCAGCTAAACGCTTACTCTGGCTGGCAACAACAGCAATCGGAGTTTTTGTTCCACCACCGTAGGTAGTAGAAGAAAACAAACCTGTTGTACCGTCTGTCATTAAGTAAAGAAAGTTGTAATGGAAAGTTATGCTAATAAGATAAGAACCGTTTGCAACTGAAGCTAATACAGGTTTCAAAGCAAATGTAATACTTTTGCCACTAAGGTTTTCTGTATAAATTGCAGCATTAGTAAAAGTTGCCTTGAGATTCGTAATATTTGAACCAGGGAAAATATAAAAATAATTTGACGTTGTATAGCTGTAAATATATGAATTGCTTGAAGGCCTTTCTTCTGTCCATGTCGAACCATAAGAAAAAGATCCTCCTGTTCCAGATCTACTCCATGTACCTGTAGCTGCATTATAAATAGCAGAATTAGGAACCTCCGTAGGGTTAGTTGCTTCGAAAGTCACATTGGAGTTATTTAAATAATAAGTCTGACCATAAGTATTAAATTTAACTCTCACGCGTGCTGCTGTATGCTTCATTGCAAACGGAACTTTCTGCTTCTGTGGGGTGGCAGTGACTGTATAATTTGTACGCCCTAACATGGTAGCTCCATCTGCATTATTCGGTGTTAAATTGTTACCATTACGAGTAAAAGTAGCAGTAGGATAAAGCACAAAATCATAGTTGCCAGGTGCTAATGACATTGCTGTAGGGTCTCCTGCATTAGGAATAAAACTACCACCAGAGATAATTCCTTTTAGTTCACCTTTTAAGGTTCCCCCTTGATATGCAAGCATCGTATAGCTATCGTTTGTCAATGCACGTGTGCTTGCAGCCTTGGCTGGATTACCAGACAAGTTCTCCTTGTCTCTCTGTAAAGTCACATCAGCAACAATACCATTCCCCATGTTGACGAACTCATGCTTCAGTGTGTCAGAAGAGTTTGCTGCTGCTCGAGTATTGCCTACTTGCACGTCACTATTATAATCTGCAAAGGTGACAGGGAACTCGAATTTTGAGGCTACATCAACCTTTCCTTTTCCATTGTCTAAATTATCATCATTTGAACACGCCGCAAACACAGTTAACAGCATGAACATTGCTATAGCTAAAAAATATTGTTTCTTCATTTTTATGTCTAATTTAATATCTTAGTATCGTTAATTTTCATTCTCATCCCAGCTAATCTGTCGCTTTGCTGGTGCTACGCCCGTTCCGTCTCCAATGATAACGGTTCCTGTATGCGTCTGTTCACTTCCCCACGATTCTTGGGTTGAACTACTCCCATCTGGAGTTACAGAAACATCACAGAGGTAATGCTCAAAACATGTGACGACAACACTACAAGATGGCTGTACGTACACTAACCTTCTTTTTCTTTCTTTTTCCATATTATTCTCTAACATTGTTATTAATAAAATATAGTTATTATTTCGTTCTTATTTTTTGAAATTGAGTTTGCATAAAGGCACAAAAAAAGAACAAAGGAAACTCCTAAAAGTCCTTTGTTTACAAGGGTTATACACGGCAAACCTCGCGCGCGTACGCAGGAAGAAAAAAGTGGGGAGATTAGGCCTGGCCTAAGAGAGAGAGAGAGAGTACAAAATTATTTGGAACTACCAAATAATTAGCTAACTTTTTTTCAACTTTCTTACTCTCGTCCATCAATGAATTAGATAAAGCAATAGCATGGCGAACACCTTCGTTTTGTGAGGCGCTACGCTTATTAAAATTAAAATTTATTGCTTGTATCATCGTTATTAATTTCTAATTCGGACGCAAAAGTAACAAAAAAATATTAAATCACCAAAGTAAATCAAGAAAAAAAATAAAAATAGACAGAATGACATAGTTAATAAGGTTCTTAAAACTATGTCATTCTGTCAATATAGAAAGCTTTTAGACTTAATCAAAAAGGTTTAGTTTATTCTCTCTTGCCTTACTTAGAGACAAAACCTTTTGTTGTTCTTCTTTATAACCAGCTCTTAGCTTTTCGTATGTTGCGTCTAAGTCTTTGCAGAAACGTTCACGCTCTTTTTCATTAAGCAGTGCGGCTGCTATGGAAGGATTGACAGAAGCGTCTTTAACCCATACAACAGGGGCATCGTATAATGGAGCAATCTTCAGTGCTACATGAAGTTGAGAGGTTGTTGCGCCACCAATCATAACAGGAATATTTAGTCCCGCTTCCTTAAAAGCTACAACACTATTTACCATCTCCTGAAGGCTTGGTGTAATGAGACCAGACAGTCCAATTAAGTCTACATTCTCTTCCTTGGCTTTCTTAATAATCTGATCAGCTGGCACCATAACGCCCAAATCAATGACTTCATAGTTGTTACAAGCCATCACAACACCCACAATATTCTTTCCGATATCGTGCACATCGCCCTTTACAGTAGCCAATAGCACCTTTCCTGCAATAGCCTTACCGTCTACCTTCTCCTTTTCAATATAAGGTTGAAGGATAGCCACAGCATCTTTCATTGTGCGGGCAGTCTTGACAACCTGTGGTAAGAACATCTTACCAGCACCGAACAAGTCGCCTACTTCGTTCATACCCTGCATCAAAGGACCTTCAATAATGTTCACAGCGTGTGGATACTTCTCCAATGCTTTATGAATATCCTCATTCAAATAGGTTGAAATACCTTTGCGCAGTGCGTATTTTAATCTATCTTCCAACGCTTCATTACGCCATGCTTCCTGCGCTACTTCCTGCGTAGCACCACCATTCTTTTGTGCTTCTTTTTCCTCAAGAATCTTGTTAGCCAGTTCAATCAGTAGTTCGTCGGCTCCCTCTACCCTATCCAGAACAACGTCTTCAATTATCTTCAGATGGTCTTCTGGTATATCGGCGTATGTCACTTTGGTAGCTGGATTGACAATACCAAAGTCCATACCAACCTGAATGGCATAATAAAGAAATACGGCATGCATTGCCTCACGGATATAGTTATTACCTCGGAAGCTAAATGAAAGGTTACTTACACCACCACTAACGTGCGCACCAGGTAGGTTCTTCTTTATCCATTCCGTTGCACGGATGAAATCGACAGCATAGCTATTATGCTCTTTCATACCCGTACAAATAGCAAGAATATTTGGGTCGAAGATAATGTCCTGAGGTGGGAAACCCACTTTCTCCGTAAGAATCTTATAAGCTCTTTCAGCTATCTCGATACGACGCTCGTAGCTTGTTGCCTGTCCTTCTTCATCAAAGCACATCACAACAACAGCTGCACCGAAGCGCAGTACATCTTTTGCATGGCGAATAAAGACCTCTTCACCTTCTTTCAAAGAAATAGAGTTGACAATCGCTTTACCCTGCACACATTTCAAAGCAGATACAACTACCTCCCAATCAGATGAGTCAATCATCAGAGGAACACGGGCAATCTCTGGTTCTGATGAAATCATATTGACGAAATGAGCCATCTCATCTTTTGCCTCCAACAGACCGTCGTCCATATTGATATCCAGTACCAACGCACCATCATCTACCTGTTTACGAGCAATTGTCAGCGCTTCCTCGTAGTTCTTTTCTTTGACCAAGCGAAGGAACTTACGGCTTCCGGCAACATTACAACGCTCACCAACGTTTACAAATGATATTTCTGGGGTCAATCGGAACTGCTCAAGTCCTGAGAGAATCATCTCCTTTGGCGCATCAACAGGTATATGAGGTTTCTTTCCTTCAACAACTTTTACGTAACCTGCAATGAACTCTTCCGTTGTTCCACAACAGCCACCAATGATATTCACAAGCCCTTCATCCACAAAGGAAGCCATCTGTGGTACCATGATTTCAGGTGTTTCATCATATTCTCCCATCGAGTTTGGCAGACCTGCATTTGGATGAATGCTTATATAATAAGGTGCTTTAGCTGCCAACTCCTTCAAATAAGGGCGCATCTGTTCTGCTCCGAACGAACAGTTAAGACCAACAGAAAAGATAGGATAAGACGATACTGATGCAAGGAAAGCATCGAGTGTCTGACCACTAAGCGTTCTACCAGACAAGTCAGTAATGGTCACTGACAGCATTATAGGTAGGTCGACACCTGCCTTCTTCATCTCTGACAATGACGCATCAATTGCTACCTTAGCATTAAGCGTATCAAAGATAGTCTCAATTAAAACAGCATCAATCCCCCCTTCTATCATCGCTGCAACCTGCTCGCTATAAGCATCAAAGAGTGCATCATACGTAAGGTCACGCTTAGCAGGGTCGCTTACATCAGGCGACATCGAACAAGTCTTGTTCGTAGGACCAATACTGCCTGCGACATAACGAGGTTTGTCTGCGGTCGAATATTCATCAGCACACTTACGTGCAAGCTTCGCTCCTGCGTAGGCAATATCACGAGAGAAGCTTTCCATGTGGTAATCTGCTTGCGAAATGCGCTGTGCAGAGAAGGTGTTAGTACTGATAATATCAGCTCCCACCTCTAAATACCTACGATGAATATCCTCAATGATATCAGGGCGTGACAGGTTCAACATATCATTATTACCCTGATAATTGAGCATCTGTAAAAGTTCAAGGCTACCTCGGAAGTCCTGCTCCGTCAAGTGATATCCTTGAATCATAGTGCCCATAGCACCGTCTAAAATCAGTATTCTATCTTTAATGTTATCCCTTAACTTCATTACCTTACTTAATAGTGTTTCTTCGCTCGATCCATCTCTCGGCGGTCTTCCTTCTCTTTTAGTGTTTGTCGTTTGTCGTATTCTTTCTTACCTCTTGCCAGTGCAATGTCAACCTTTGCTCGTCCGTTCTCATCAATGAAGATGAGTGTTGGAATGATAGTGAAGCCTGGAGTCTTTGACTCTGCTTCAAGGCTACGTATTTCTTTTCGGTTCAATAGGAGTTTACGGGGGCGTTTTGCCTCATGATTGGCATACGAACCATAGAAATAAGGAGATATGTTCATCCCCTGAACCCACATTTCACCTTTTGTTATATAGCAGTAAGAATCAACCAACGAAGCCTTACCAGCACGGATAGATTTTATCTCAGTACCAGTAAGAACAATACCTGCTGTGTAAGTATCGACGAAGAAATACTCAAAAGAGGCTTTCTTGTTTCTTATCTGTACAGGTGATTTCTTTCTTTTCTCTTGTTGTTCCTTATTCATTATTCAATTGTTGCAAAATTCTCAATATGGTCATCGATATAGGCTGCAATCATTGCACTCCAGCGTTCTTCATTGACCACAAACTCATCATCAAACTCGTCAAATTCAGGCATCTGTTCGTATAAAGCCATGAAATCTTCGTCAGACTCAACAGCTTCGATCGCCTCGTGATACTTTTCGTAATATTTCTTTCCGTGGCGAATGTGTGTGTATAGCTCACGAATTCCCCAGTTGCGCATTGCTACGGCAAAAGGATTTTTGAAGATAAAAGCACCATAACCATTGTATATCAACTGGACATAACCGCCATCCATCACTTCCTGATGGAGATAACTCCATGCTAACAGTGTTATCTGATCAGCATTTAGTTGCTGCATAGCTTCCAATGTCAGCTTATTATCTATTGCATTGCTAATAGCATCAACAAAGACCTGAACAAAACTGTCCATTCCCTCTTCAACGGCTTTGCGTATATCGCTATCTTTTACTTTGACGTCAATCATTGTTATATCTTTTGTTATACAAATCTAAGAGCTGTGCAAGTATCGGCAGAGAGAAACAGTCTTCAAACAACTAAATGTAGCTTGTTTCCATTTTGCCGAATGCAGCTTATCTTCTGCAAAAATAATGCAAACGAGCGCAAAGGAAGCTTGCTTCCATTTTGCCGAGTGCAGCTTATTTTCTGCAAAGATAACTTTTTTTTCTCGATTAAGTCTTTTAGAAACGGTATTTCTTTCTTATCAGCCTATATACAAGCGATTACAGAGCTTATATTTGCTTGTTTTTTAGTTTTACTTGTGCTTTATCCTATATCTTATTATGACGTAATAGCCATTAAACTAACCTGTATGTATTATCAAATATATTTACATGTACGATGGGTTTTTTACTTATAAATAAAGTGGACAACAACATCTATGCATTCAATATATAGTGCACTACATCAGTGGGTTATGTATATGCCAAAGTAAGAGACGCCTAATTAGGTTCTTGAAGGGCGTTAACAGCATACAAGAAGGGCGTCTTCTGCAGTGTTGATAAGCCTTGTCTCGAACGTTATTAGGCATATACTCAAAACAAGGAAGGAAAAGATATGACAAAAGTACATGCTGAACAACAGTTCTCCCGATAGTCTTATCAGCTACTCCTGTTCTGTTGTATAGATGTAAGTATAAATAGGAGCAACCTCATTTTCCTGCTTCCCTACCCTCCCATTGAGTCTCTATTTAGCAACAGAAAAGGCCCACCCATAAAAATGAGCAGGCCTTGTATTCTATCATTATAGTTTGATTAATCCTCAACTGGACTGAAATCATCCTTACCTACACCACATAGAGGGCATACCCAATCATCTGGGATATCCTCAAATGCTGTACCTGGCTCAATGCCACTATCTGGGTCTCCAACCTCTGGGTCATAGATATAACCACATGTATTGCATTCGTACTTCTTCATAATGCTTTGTTTATAATGTTTAAGAATATTGTTATTTTGAATTATATCGTGTGCAAAGTTACAAGTATTTTGGAATAATTACACATCTAATTAGTTAAAAAATGCTATCATCATAATGCTTTTCTTTTATACACAAAGACGAAATCTATTGATTTACATACGAGTACGATGATTATAGTCAATAATGATGTACCCTTTAAAGATTGAGTTCGTACAACTCACTCGGTATCTTTCGTTTCAAGACTTCGACCATAAAATCCTTCCCAACAACTATTCCACTGTCTCGCAAAACAGTCTCAATCGTCTTCTTAGCTAACTCTGGATGATTATTTTCATCACTCAGATGGCACAGCCAAACATGGTGTAATATGGGAGAGGCGTTCTCTACAAGTGCTTGTGCACAGGCCTCATTACTTAAATGACCATTAGGTCCACTAATGCGCTCTTTCAAGTGTCTTGGATAAGGACCAGCTATTAACTTCTCCGGTTCATGATTAGCTTCGATCACTAAGTAATTAGAAATAGAAATAAAGTGAGCTATCTCCTCTGTTATATGACCACAATCTGTTATCAACGTAAACCTAATACCATTATGTTCTATTGAATAACCGACGCAGTCTGTACTGTCATGAGGGACTTCAAATGGCGTTACCTTGAACTCACCAATAAGTTTCTCTTCTCCTTTCTCCAAGTTTCTAACGAACTGCGCGTCTACTTTTCGCCTCACACACCAGTTTTGGCTAATCCCCGAATGAACCTTTTCTGTTGTATATACAGGTAGTTGCAAATCACCACTTACCGACCCAACCGACTTAACATGGTCAGCGTGATCGTGGGTAATGAGCATATTATGAACCATTTTTAATTGCAGACCGTAATTATGGAAATGCTTCTTTAGCGTGCGAATACCGACCCCACAATCTATCATAAGACAATCTGTGTCAGTAAACAAAAGATAGCAATTACCACTACTACCGCTGCCAAACGATAAAAACTTTAGCATTTTATTTTTATTTTAGGCAAATGTAACAAAACTATTCGGATAGACAAAATATTCTATACACTTACCTCTTGATGCTTATTAATTTTAGGAATAATTAATCATAGATGTATCTACGAATCAACTAAAACGGTAGTCCAACGGCAAAATGGAATGTAAAGTCACGCTTTAAGTTAGGGTGCCACAACGCATAGTGGTCTTCCACGCTTGTATAAGCAGGATTTATCGCTTTCATACCACCATCAAAACGAATGATGAAGTAGTCGAAATTAAGACGAAGACCGAGTCCGTAAGCTACTGCTATTTGCTTGTAAAAATCTTTGAAAAGGAACTGTCCACCTGGTTGATCGGCGTAATCGCGTAGTGTCCAGATGTTTCCTGCATCTACGAAGGCCGCTGCGTCGAGTTTCCAAAACAGATGTGTGCGATACTCTGCATTCAAGTCAAGCTTCATATCACCCGTCTGATTAATGAAATCTATTCGACCATCAACACCCCTGAACTTTCCTGGTCCTAATTCTCTCACACTCCATCCACGCACAGAATTGGCTCCACCAGAGAAATACCTCTTCTCGAATGGGAGGACAGTACTATTCCCGTATGGGATAGCGATACCCAATCCTCCATGCAAGGCTAAGGCGTTTCGTTCGTCAAAACGAATTACCTTTGTATAATCAAAGTCAAACTTTGCATACTGCGCATAGGCTATATTAAAGAGCGTTCGCTTTCCTTCACTATTCTCCTTAAACCTAAAGATACCACTTAAAGCATTCAGCATATTACCAGCTAATTCGACCTTTGCTCTGAGCGCGTAGTTAGTACTACTATAGTTTAGGCCAAACCCTGTTCTTAAAATAAATAAGTCTTGATAGTTATAACGCAAGATAGCATTACGTGTTGTCACATTGTCGAGGTAATCATGCTTAAAGGTTTCACTAATCCAAGGCATATATACATAGCTAAGATTAAGTAAATCAAAGTCGTATGTCAAATGATGTACAGGGTTAGACCAGTGGTATTTCCATGCAGAAGAGAAGACTCGTCGATGGAACTCTGGTCTGTTTTGCAGGTTCCAACCCACTGATACCTCTGATGTTGCACTACTTCTCCTTTTAAATTCCTTAGAGAGAAAAGGCGCTAAGAAGCGTGGGAAGCGCAGATGTGCCTGTACACTATACTCTTCATAATCACTATTCTTATAGCCTTCAAGACCCTTGATGGCCTCAAAAGCAGCTCGAAACTCCAAGCTTAAATGCTCGCTACCCCTAAAGAGGTTCCTATTCTGATAAGAGAGAACAGCTGCAGCGCCTAAGTCACCAGCCGTGTTCGTTCCTTCTGGTTGGAATGATATGGTGTTAGGCTTGTTGTTTGATACTTGGATGTCAGCATCTAAATAATGTGTAGACGAGGTTGTATAGGTGAAAGCCTTACCTATTTTCAGACTATCATAACGAGGTGCTTCTCTAAAGTTTATATTTGTGTAACGAACAGCCCCCAGTCGTGAGAAATTATTATAAGTCTTTTGTAAATCAGTAGCAGAGAAGTACTTGCCTTTCTCTATCAGTGTATTATCTTCTAAGATACCCTTTCTAAGATGGAAACCCGTTGAGTCTCCAGGGATGAAATTAACACTATTAATAACATATCGAGGATGGAGTGTAGGAGTAGAATTGCTATTCTCAACATACTTCATCAAGTGTAATGTTACGTTCACATGCTGTCTACCTTGCGTAGAGTCGGCTGTGTAATATATAAAATCCTTATGAAACCGATAGTATCCAGAGTCATTAAGGATGTGTGTGAGTCTTTTACGCTCATTATCCAACGATGTAACCGTAAATTGTCGTGGACGTTTTGCATCTGAGTTGAGCTGCGACTCCAGTACTCTCCTTATGACAGAATCCTCTATCTCATAGTTAAATCGATCAATAATGTATGGCTCTCCGGGGTGAAGAAGGTAATTAAGGACAAGTTTCTTACCTCTTACTTTTTTCTCCAAATCGACAGTAGCATTCATATACCCCATGTTCTGCAATGCAACAGTCAAGTCTTCAGAGGAGAGACGAGCCAGAACAGAGTCATACAACACAGGTTCTTCGCCCATTTTACGGAGTGTGCGATTAATCCATCTTGTGGTATCTTTCCCTGCCATGGTGTATGTTCCTAATGGTATCTTGAATAGAGAGAACCAGCGTGAATTACCTTTCTGGCGTACGTATTGCATAAGAAGTGACGAATTGACGTCCTTCTTATCAGAGTGCAACTCAACCTTATCCAATAAGTATTGTCCGTCAGGAACAAACTTATCTAACGAACATGCTACGACAATAAATATCGTCATAACGACAAAGACAGGTGCAATTAATCTGTATAGCTTTGAAGACAGCATTGATATCCTAATTATTTTAGCAGCAAAAAACATCTAAGTAACAGCAAAGAAAGTTTACTTTCAATTTGCCGAACGCAGCTTATTTTATGCAAAAATAATGCAAGTGAGGGCAAAGAAAGTTTACTTTCAATTTGCCGAACGCAGCTTATTTTATGCAAAAATAATGCAAGTGAGCGCAAAGAAAGTTTACTTTCGATTTGCCGAACGCAGCTTATTTTATGCAAAAATAATGCAAGTGAGAGCAAAGAAAGTTTACTTTCAATTTGCCGAACGCAGCTTATTTTATGCAAAGGTAGTAAAAAGTTAAGAAGTAATAGGCTGTGACTGGATAGTTTTTTGTAAATTTGCGAAGTGTTATCAAAAAACAAGATTAAGCTTATCCGGTCTCTTGAAACCAAAAAAGGAAGAGAGAAAGCAGGATTGTTTGTGGCAGAAGGACCCAAAGTAGTCAATGATCTGCTGCACGAGGGATTTGTGGCTGAAACGATATTAGACGATTTGGACGACATCAAGAAGGTTTCTTTCCTCCAGCATCCACAGCCGGTATTAGGCGTGTTCAGAATGTCTAAGGAGGATGAAAAACATTCAAACGAATACTCAAGTATCTTTAGTAAACATATTGAGGGCCAACTTGTTTTAGCCCTTGACGGCGTACAAGACCCAGGAAACCTTGGAACTATCATTCGAATTGCGGACTGGTTTGGTATTGAAGACATCTTCTGTTCGCATGAAACAGCTGACTGTTGGAATCCAAAGGTCGTTCAGGCAACAATGGGAAGTATTGCGAGAATTCGACTCCACTATCTAAACTTGAACGAGTTGATAGACCATCTCCCTGCTGACTATCCTATCTATGCCACCCTCCTTGACGGCAACAACCTCTATGAACAGGAACTTTCCCATCATGGAATGATTGTCATGGGAAACGAGGGGAACGGTATCACCACACAACTAAGAGCCAAAATCAATAGAAAACTACTGATACCAAACTACCCACCAGAGCGAGCAACGGCAGAGTCATTGAACGTTGCCATTGCTACCTCTATCGTTTGCGCAGAGTTCAGACGGCGATAACGCCTACTTCTGTGGGACAAGTAACTACTAACCGACAAAGAATCATAATATGATAGACTTACAACAATTGGTCAGAACAAATATTAGAGCACTCATCTCTGACGTTGATGCAAAAGCTGAACAGTCAGAAAGAGATGCTCAACATATTATGCTTGATGCAAACGAAAATCCATATAACAAGTCTTTAAACCGTTATCCATCTACCAATCAGGCAATGGTAAAGGAGGAACTGGCGAAGTTGAGAGGTGTCACTCATAGAGAGATTTTCCTAAGCAATGGGTCTACGGAGGCGATAGACATGTGTTTTCGTATTTTTTGTCAACCGAAGATAGACAACGTTGTGGCCATCGAACCCACTTGTGAACTATACAGACATTTCGCAAGGCTGAATGATATTGAGTATCGCCCAGTACTATTAGATGATAGTTTCCAATTAAGTGCAACAAAGCTTTTGAAGGCTTGCGACAGGCATACAAAGCTCATTTGGCTTTGCTCTCCTAACTCTCCAAGTGGCAACATACTGAATATCACTGAAATAGAAAAGCTATTAAAAGAGTTTAACGGTATTGTCGTAATTGATGAAGCCTACACTGATTTTTCACGTTTACCAGTCTTTCGAGAACGACTATCAGAGTTTCCTAACATGATAGTACTCAATACTTTCTCTAAGGCATGGGCAAATGCAGCTATCCGCTTAGGTGTGGTCTATGCACAAGAAGCTATCATTGATATATTTAAGAAAGTAAGTAATCCTTATCCAATCAACCAACTCACACAAGAACAGGCACTTGATGTTCTCAAACATCGGTACGACATTGAGGACTGGATAAAGATTCTTTTGTTAGAACGCAAACGTATGATGCTTGCTTTTGAGAGCTTAGCTTGTTGTGAAAAAGTTTATCCATCGAATGCTAACTTCTTCTTAGCTAAGATGAAAGATGCACAAAGCGTGTATAACTATCTGTGCCAAAAAGGAATCAAGGTAAGGAACTGTTCCAACCTATCATTATGTAACAACTGCCTAAGAATAACGATAGGTGCCAAAGCAGAGAACGCAGAAATCCTTGGCATACTTAGATATTATAAACCAACAAAATAGCTTTATTGATAGCTTGTCCAACTTTTTGTTTACTGTCTAAAACATTCCTTATAGCTTTTGAGATGCTTTATCTGTGAGGGAAAGAAAACTCCTATCTCTTTCTATCAGTGTCATCCATAGAACTATCTAAGTAATTACTTCAAACAACGAAAAGGTTATTAAGGTTGCGAAAAATTATTACATAGCATCAAGCTAAACACCCTCTATACAAGAGTATATCATCTCTTAAATAAGAGTTTGTAACCGACAAGGAATCAATAAGTTACATATAGTATTAAAGAAGACGCCTTTCTTGCTTCAAGAAGGGCGTCTTCTGTATGCAAGAAAGGCGTGTTCTTAATCGTTGAAAGGCATCTTCTTTCTGCTTAAAGAGCATGTAATGGATTCATGGGGAGCGAAAATAGTTGACAAGAAGAGGAGGAAGGGACCTCTCCCCCAGCCCCGAAGACCTCTCCCCCAGCCCCTCCCCGAAAGGGAGGGGAGCGCCTAACGGGACAAAATTCGCCGTGATTTTGTATGTTAAAAGTAAGAATTAAAAGCTTTACTCAAGCCATCAACACCTATCATTCAACACTCAACATCCATCATTCAACACTCAATACTCCATATCTCTAACCATCAACACCTATCATTTAACACTCAACACCCGTCATTCAACACCTAACACTCCATATCTCTAACCACCCAACACCTATCATTCACCACCCAACACCTATCATTCTATGGGCCTAATAAACACGTGGGCCAAAGATGGTTGTACCCACACGAACCATCGTTGAACGACATTCAACGGCAATGTCATAATCATGACTCATGCCCCATGAACGTTCTTTGAATGCAGAATCGTCTGCAAAGTACTTTTCTTTTAGCTCATCAAAAAGGTCGGCCGCTAACGTCATCTCACGCTTTATCTGCTCACGATCATCAACGTTAGAAGCCATCATCATTAGTCCAGAGATATGCACATTCTTCAGTTCTTTCCACTCGCCGTTGGCTAACAGTTCACGACAAGCATCAGGACTAAAACCATATTTCGACTCTTCTTCTGCGATATGAAGCTCTAAAAGGACATTGATAATCCGATTGTGTTTAGCAGCTTGCTTATCGATTTCCTTCAATAACTTGAGTGAATCGACAGCTTCAATCATAGAGATATAAGGTGCAATATACTTTACTTTATTGGTTTGAAGATGACCAATAAAGTGCCATTCGATATCTTTGGGGAGCGTATCAACCTTATGTGAGAGTTCTTGTACTTGACTCTCACCAAAGAGACGTTGCCCCTCTTGATATGCAGCCTCAATATATTCGTTAGGATGAAACTTACTGATGGCAACCAACTTCACACCATCAGGAAGAGTTCCAAGAACTTTGTGTAAATTATTTGCTACATCATACATAATCGTAAGTACCTTAGATTCTTATCTCTTTATTTCTCGTATTCAGGCTTCTCGTCCTTGTCGTTCTTCTTACCAGCACGATGTTCGAAGACATCCATAATCTTTGTTTCGGCAATGCCAACAATCTCATAGTCGATCATTGTAGAGCTCATCACCTCTTCTACATGCTTAACAGCGCCGCTCACAGAGTGGGCCTGAACAAGATAAGTCACTGAAGAACGCTTCTCCTTCTCGGTCTTCTCGTCTAAAGTGATAAATGCGAGTCTTGCCTTAAACCACTTGTCATCAGTATCAATATCACTGAAGAAGATCTCACCATACGCTGCTGGAGAGATTGCCTTAACGTCAAATTCACCACTGACATAGTGTGACATTTCTTCAGTTATAAACTCTTCAGCCTCAGAGAAACTGAAGGCATCAACAACATACTGCTCCATGACCTTCTTATTCTGACCATCTTCCATGGTCTTATCATATCTAACTCGTGTTTCAAACCAAGTACTTGTTCTACTTCTCATAATTATTCTTTATTTGTTATGACCATCTCTTCCCTCGCAAATATCCTAACTTAAGAAGAGTAAAAGCTGTTTTTATAGATATGCAAAAGTAGTAAAAATTCTGCGTTAATCGGCTAAAAGTGCGGTTAAAATAAAAAAATTGTCTACCTTTGCAGTATTGTATAGAATGAAAGCGTAGATATCTTCGACTCTCATTCATTATCGGGAGAATAAATAAAGTCATTATGCCGGAAATATCAGTTCGTGGACTTGAAATGCCGGAGTCACCTATTAGAAAACTGGCTCCACTTGCCGTTGAGGCAAAAAAACGTGGTATAAAAGTTTATCATTTAAATATTGGTCAACCAGATCTGCCTACTCCACAATGTGGGTTGGACGCTTTGAAGAAGATTGACCGTACACTTTTAGAATACTCACCTTCCCAAGGTTATCTTTCATACAGGGAGAAGTTATGCGACTTCTACAAGAAGTTTAATATTAATGTCAAGCCAGATGATATTATTATAACGGCTGGTGGCTCTGAAGCCGTGCTCTATTCCTTCATGGCTTGCCTAAATCCTGGAGACGAGATAATCGTTCCTGAACCTGCATACGCTAATTACATGGCATTTGCAATATCTGCAGGTGCGAAGATAAAGACGATTGCTACCTCCATAGAAGAAGGCTTCGCACTACCTAAGGTTGAGAAGTTTGAAGAACTAATCAACGAGAAGACACGTGCTATCATGATATGTAACCCGAACAATCCTACGGGTTATCTATACACAAGAAGGGAGATGAATCAGATTAGAGACCTTGTTAAGAAATACGACCTCTACCTCTTCTCTGATGAAGTCTACCGTGAATATATCTACACGGGGTCGCCATATATCTCTGCAATGCACCTACAGGGAATAGAGAACAACACCGTCCTTATCGACTCAGTGTCAAAGCGTTATAGCGAGTGCGGTATTCGTATTGGTGCATTGATTACGAAGAATGAAGAGATACGTAAAGCTGTCATGAAATTCTGTCAGGCTCGTCTTTCTCCTCCATTGATAGGACAGATTGTAGCTGAAGCAAGTCTTGATGCACCTGCTTCCTACTATCGTGATGTCTACGATGAATATGTCGAGCGTCGTAAATGCCTTATTGATGGACTAAACCGCATCCCTGGTGTCTATTCTCCTATCCCTATGGGCGCCTTCTACACGGTTGCTAAACTCCCTGTTGACGACTCCGACAAATTTTGTCGTTGGTGTTTAGAGGAATTCAACTATGAAGGCGAGACTGTTATGATGGCACCAGCAAGTGGCTTTTATACTACTCCTGGAGCAGGACATAACCAAGTACGTATTGCTTATGTACTGAAACGAGAAGACTTACAGCGTGCCTTGGTTGTGCTTCAGAAAGCCTTAGAGGCTTATCCTGGACGTGTAGAAGAAGAGTAATGGGATGTTGACTGGGAATTGTTAGATGATGAAGAATAGTACTATAAATTATTCAATACACTTATATGTCGCAAATTCTTCATCATACGATATTCTTCATTCACTACCTATACTTCACTAATTCATCATCACCCTATATTCAACACTCATCATTATAATGAACTATCCGCTTTTTATTGCACGTAAGATATATAACGGAGGAGACAAGACACGTAAGGTGTCAAAGCCTGCTATTACGATTGCTACAGTTGGTGTCGCAATCGGCTTGGCCGTTATGATTGTATCTGTCTGTGTTGTTTTAGGGTTTAAACATACTATTCGGGATAAAGTAATTGGATTTGGAAGTGATATAACAGTGGCTAACTTCCTTACACTTCAGGGTTCAGAGCAATATCCTATACAAGTAAACGACTCACTTATCAAGGTTCTTAAAGATGTTCCTGGGATTAAGCATGTTCAACGTTATGCTTATACACAAGGTATATTAAAGACGAATGAGGATTTCTTGGGTGTTATGCTTAAAGGAGTAGGACCTGACTTTGATACGACCTTCATACATAACAATATGGTAGAGGGTAGCCTACCCCATTTCTCTGACAAAGAAAGTCATCAGAAACTGGTTATCTCTAAGACCATAGCAGACAAACTCAATCTAAAGGTAGGACAACGTATTTTTGCATACTTCATCAATGACCAAGGTGTAAGGACTCGTAAGTTCACTATTGCTGGGATATATGCTACAAACATGAAACAGTTTGATTCACAGATATGTTTCACTGATTTATATACAGCAAACAAGCTAAATGGATGGGAACCTGACCAATATAGCGGTGCTGAACTACAAGTAAACGATTTCTCTCAGCTCAATCCTATTAGTTCTCTGGTTCTTAGTAAGGTTAAAAATACAGTCGACCACTATGGAGAGACTTACTCATCAGAGAACATCATTGAGCAGAATCCACAAATCTTCTCTTGGCTTGATTTGATGGACTTAAATGTTTGGATTATCCTTGCACTTATGATTGCTGTAGCTGGTGTGACGATGATTTCAGGGCTATTAATTATCATTCTCGAACGTACACAGATGATTGGTATATTAAAAGCACTTGGTTCTCGAAATCGTCAGATACGTCATATCTTCCTTTGGTTTGCTACCTTTATTATTAGTCGAGGTCTACTGATTGGTAATATTATAGGCTTTGGTATCGTGTTCTTACAGAAGTGGACGGGATTAATAAAACTCGATCCACAAACATACTATGTAAGTACGGTACCCGTAGAAGTAAACCTTCCATTTGTTATTGCGCTCAACCTCGCTACCTTGTTGGTTTGTGTTGCTGTCTTAATTGCACCAAGCTATCTAATTAGTCATATCCATCCTGCTAAATCAATGCATTATGAATAGGTGATTGAAGACATCTTCCTGATCTTCGCATACGATAGTAACAGTTACAAAACAACATATAATAAGGAATTATAAAGACTGAGTGTTACAATATTTATAGGTGATAAAGACATGTTGATATCCTCCAAATTACTTTTCTTAGTAACGCTATCTTTTACTCTCTATGCTTGTAAGCCCAAGGAATACAAGCAAAACAAACAACAGGAAACTGACATACAGTTTATTAACAACCAAGACCTCCATTACAAGATATTGAAGGTTGCTTGTGATTCTTGCTTCCCTATTCATGATATTGGCTATCGTGTTCGCATAAAACTATCAGACAAAGAGGATAGTATCATTAAGACTATCAAGAGAGAAACATGGTTGTCTCTCCTTCAAGACTCTACAACTGACTATGCAACGAACGCTTTACTGTATGGCCTTTACGACCGAGAAGCAATTGTCCTACTCTGTCATAGAGATATTAATGACTGGAGACTATCGATGAAAGAAAATGATTTAATCTATTGGAAAAAGCATATTAAGTAATAAGGCTTACAGTCATTCCTAAGTACTATAAAAGCATGATATTAGTGGGAGTATTTAGTGAGGTCAGCTGACAACAAGGCCATTTATGAGCCCTGTACATGTGTGGATAAACTACTCATAATCAGCGTATATCTGTAAGAAATGAAGGTGTCCGATATATGTCCTGTATGATGGCACATGAGAAAATCGCTGTTTCCTACATAATATACTACTATGAGAGTATGCGTGATGGCTATTCAATAATTAAGAAGAAATCTTACAGCCTGAGAGAAAACAAATCTTACTGCAATAAAGAATGATTATAACATTGTTCGAAAAATTCTATTAGCCCACATAATATACCTAACATGAAATATTAATCAAAAGATAATTTCTTCAAACGCGTTCGTAACTCATCAGCCTTTCCTTTCCTGATAGAAAGTGTAACCTCGCATGTATTATCAAAAACTTGATTGATAATACGAGGATTCATGTCCTTAATAATACGCATGACAGCATTCATCATAGGATAAGAAAAGCTGTACGTCACCTCTTCCTCTATGAATTTCTCCTCTATTTCACTATTAGCTAAGGCGTCTGCAGCAGCCTCTCGATAAGCAACAATCAAACCACCTGTACCGAGATTGATGCCACCATAATAACGAATAACACAAATAAGCGTGTTTGTCAAACCGTTACAGTCAATCTGTCCAAGAATAGGCTTTCCTGCTGTAGAAGAAGGTTCTCCATCATCATTTGCGCGAAACTCTGTACCATCAAAGCCCACTCTATAAGCATAACAGCAATGACGAGCATCATAATATTTCTTTCGATATTCCTTTACAAGCTCTAAAGCCTCGTCGACAGAGTCAACATGATGCGCAAAAGCGAGGAATTTACTCCGCTTTTCAGAGTAATATCCCTCGCCAATCGCTTTCTCTTTTATTGTCTTATATTTATCGCTATTCATTCAATTAATGCTAATCTTGTATCAATCCAACTTATGGATGACAAGACCAGAACGAAGTTTCGGCTCAAACCATGTTGCCTTTGGTGGCATAATCTTACCACTATCAGCAATATCCATAATCTGCTGCATTGATACAGGATAGAGTGCCAATGCCCAACGCATCTCACCACTATCAACACGACGCTTCAACTCTCCAAGACCACGCAGACCACCAACGAAATCGATACGCTTGTCTGAACGGAGATCCTTTATGCCCATCAATTCGTCTAATATCAGTCGACTTGAGATGTCTACATCAAGTACACCAATTGGATCATTATCATCGTATGTACCAGGCTTAGCCACTAAACTATACCAGTTGCCATCAAGATACATGGAGAATTCATGCAATTTCGTTGGACGGTATTCATCCTTACCTTTCAACTCAACAGTGAAATTCTTCTCCAAAGCTTTTAAGAACTCAGCAACTTCCATGCCATTTAAATCTTTAATAACACGATTATAGTCAAGAATCGTCAATTGACTTGCTTGGAAGCATACAGCCATGAAGTAGTTATATTCCTCATCGCCCTTATGATTCTTATTATTCTTAGCCTTCTCAGCACCAACCAAAGCAGCTGCGGCAGAGCGATGATGACCATCTGCAATATATAGACTTGGCATCTTCTTGAACTCTTCAGTAACAGTCTTGATGTCAGCCTCGTCTGATATTACCCAGAACTGATGTCTGAAACCATCGTCAGGTGCAACGAAATCATACTCTGGCTTTGTAGCTGCATAACGAGCCAACAAACTGTCAAGTACCTCATTGTCAGGATAAGCAAAGAATACAGGCTCTACATTTGCATTGCAAATACGAACATGCTTCATGCGGTCTTCTTCTTTATCTCTACGTGTCAACTCATGTTTTTTGATGTTACCAGTCAAGTAATCATCAACAAAAGCACCAACAACAAGACCATACTGAGTCTTGCCATTCATTGTCTGCGCATAGATATAGTAATGTTCTTTGTCATCTTGTACTAACCAGCCTTTGTCCTGGAACTTCTGGAACTGCTCAACAGCACTCTCATAGGCTCTTGGATCATATTCGCTTGTTCCAACCTCAAAGTTGATTTCTGGTTTTATGATATGATATAAACTCTTTTCGTTGTCACCAGCTTCTGCACGCGCTTCTTCTGAATCCAACACGTCGTATGGACGGCTGGCAACAGACTCTACTAAGTCTTTTGGAGGACGAATACCCTTAAAAGGTTTAATTACTGCCATAGTGTTTATCTTTAAGAAAATAATAAAAGGATTGAAAGTCACAATCTATTTTTAAGATTAAGACTATCAATCCTTATTGTATTAGAAAGTTATTTGTTTACTTGGAACTTTGTGTCACCTGTTGCAAAGAAAGCATTAATCTGCTTTGCTGCAGCAATACCAGCATTCGTATTTGCTTCAGCAGTCTGAGCACCCATCTTCTTTGGTGTAGAGAAGTAGCGCCCCTCAAACTTCTTAAACTCTTCGTCTGCATCTGGCTTAATATCGGTAACAAACTTTAAGTCCTCACGCTCAGCCATCAACTTCAAAAGCTCTTCCTCGTTAATAACCTCTTTGCGAGCAGTGTTTACGAGAACTCCCTTCTTTGGAAGAAGATTTACTAAACGATAATCAATACTCTTTACGGTCTGTGGAGTTGCAGGGATGTGAAGTGACAAGACATCACAAGTCTGGAACAACTCATCCTGACTCTTACAAGCATGAACGCCTGCAGCCTCAATAGCATCAGCAGGACAGAATGCATCGTATGCATAGACTTCCATACCAAAGCCTTTTGCAATGCGTGCCACGTTTCTACCAACATTACCGAAAGCAAGAATACCGAGTTTCTTACCCATTAACTCTGTACCAGCCTTGCCATTATAGAAATTACGTACAGCATATACCAACAAACCAAATACAAGTTCGGCAACTGCATTAGAATTCTGACCAGGAGTGTTCTCTACTACGACATTCTTCTCCTTTGCATAAGCTGTATCTATTGAATCATAGCCTGCACCTGCACGTACTACGACCTTCAACTGCTTAGCAGCATCAAGTACCTCTGGTGTAACCTTATCAGAACGTACTATCATTGCATCTGCATCTTTTACAGCCTCAAGTAATTCAGCTGTACTCGCATATTTCTCAAGTAGGACAACTTCATGTCCTGCACCCTTTAATTCGTTTGTTATACCTTGCACAGCAGCTGGTGCAAATGGTTTCTCAGTTGCAATTAAAACCTTCATAGCTTTAATGTTTAGGTTAATAAAAAGTAAAGATAATTACTTAGACTTAGCAAACGAAATATTTACGCTTGCTAAGTCTAATGACTATGCGGCTTAGTGCTTAGCTTCGAACTCCTTCATTGTTTCAACGAGAGCCTTGCAGCCTTCAACTGTCATTGCGTTGTAGCAGCTTGCACGGAAACCACCAACATCACGGTGACCCTTGATACCTACCATACCTCTTTCAGTAGCAAACTTAAAGAACTCGTCTTGTAGGTCAGCATATTCATCGTTGAGTACGAAACAGATGTTCATGTAAGAGCGATCTTCCTCACACTTAACTGTTCCACGGAACAACTTATTGCGGTCGATCTCACCATAAACAATATCAGCACGCTCCTTAGCAAGTTTCTCCATAGCTTCTACACCACCATTAGCCTTAATCCAACGGAGATTTTCCAATGCTGTATAAATAGGTACTACAGGAGGAGTATTGAACATAGAGCCCTTCTTGATGTGTGTACGATAATCCAACATCGTTGGGATTTCACGCTGTACACGACCAAGAACGTCGTCCTTAATGATGATGAATGTTACACCTGCCATAGAGAGGTTCTTCTGTGCACCACCATAGATGCAATCGTACTTAGAAACATCTACTGGACGACTGAAGATATCAGAAGACATATCACCAATCAAACGAACTGGTACATCCAAATCTTTGTGATATTCTGTACCATAGATTGTATTATTGGTAGTTACGTGCAAATAATCCAAATCTGTAGGAACATCGAAGTTCTTTGGAAGATAGGTGTAGTTTTCATCTGCTGATGAAGCTACTTCAACAACGTCTCCAAACAACTTAGCTTCCTTCATTGCCTTCTTTGCCCAAACACCAGTATTCAAATAACCAGCCTTCTTTACCAAGAAGTTAAAAGGAATCATGCAGAACTCAAGTGATGCACCACCACCCAAGAAAAGCACTGAATAGCCTTCAGGAACATTTAAAACTTCCTTTACTAAAGCCATTGCTTCGTCCATTACAGGTTGAAAATCCTTTGAACGATGGCTGATTTCAGCAATTGAAAGACCAATTCCATTGAAATCTAAAATAGCACTTGCTGTTTTCTCGATTACTTCACGTGGAAGGATACATGGACCAGCACCAAAATTGTACTTTTTCATCTGATTGTTTAGTTTAAGTTTGACTTATGTTTTGTAGTTATTATCAGTATTAAATATTGTAATAGGTTTCTATAGTTTACGATGCGAAGATACGCTTTTATTTTTATACTTCCAAATAAAATACCACTTTTTTTATCTGTAAGATATCAAACGATTTATACATGTCGACGGACATGATAAGGAAAAGATGACACATTGTATAATGCGTCACCTTACTTCTTCCACAACGGTACGAATACCTTTTATTTTTTCTCCTTTAGTCAGCAAGATTATTTCTTTTATCTTTGTGCGTACCACTGCAACATAAGCAAAACGGTCCTTTACATCAATCTTTCCTATCTCAGAAGACTTCAATCCTCCTTTTTTACAAAGAAAACCTACTATATCCATCTTTGATATTTTATCTTTCTTCCCTTTACCTATATATATAGTAGCCATGCGAGGCTGAGCAGGCTTCGGTAAAGACTCTGGTATCTTGTACTCCTCATGTTCATTGCTAACATACTCTGGCAAATGTTCTTCTGGACCAAGAATGAAGAAGGTTCTGCCTTCTTTGTCCCAACGTGCTGTACGCCCGACCCTATGTACATAACTATCTTCCGTTTCAGGGAAATGATAATGTATAATATTATCAACATCAGGAATATCCAGTCCACGTGAAGCCAAGTCGGTGCTAACAAGTATTGGTGCTGAACCATTTGAAAAACGATAAAGTGCAGCTTCACGCTCACGCTGTTCTAAGCCACCATGGAACCAACTAATAGTAAAACCCTCTGCCTTTAAGAATGTGGCAGTACGCTCAACAGAGTCACGATAATTTAAGAATACAATACTACTCTTATCACCTAAAGAAAGTAAAAGTCTCTTTAACACCTCCAGTTTATCCTTCTCTGAACTTATAACCGTGTAGAGACGAATACGATCAGGAATAGTCTCTTCATCTGTACGATAATCCAAATGAACAGTTCTTCCCATTGATACAAAATTAGGAATAGTCTCTGACTCTGTTGCTGATAGTAAGATTCGTCTTTCAATATTTGGTAACTTACAGAGAATACTCATCATCTCGTCTTGGAAACCAAATTCAAGGCACTTATCAAACTCATCTATTATAAGCCACTTTATTGTTTCTGCATTAATATTTGATTTGTCAAGATGATCATTCAATCGTCCCGGAGTAGCAAAGACTACTTGCGGCTTTATATCTCTCAACACACGATGCTCTTCCATCGTTGGACGTCCACCATATAATGCCATAGAGCGTAAGCCGCTACCCATGTCTTTAAGTACATTAGCCGACTGCAATGCCAACTCACGTCCTGGCACTAAGACTACAGCTTGCAACTCATCAGACTTTGCATCCAACCGCTGAATCAATGGTAGAAGATAAGCGTATGTTTTACCGGAACCTGTCGGTGACATAACGACAACATCCTTCCCTGTATGCAACACTGCGTCAGCCGTAGCTTCCTGCATTGCATTGAGTGTTATGCCAAGCTTATCAATAATATCGTTATTCATCATTACTTTTCCTTTCTCAACTTATCAATTTCGTCAAATTCCTTACCCATATTCAAATTAAGATAAATAGTATATAAAGGAGCTAACCATTTGCTCTTAGCTGTTGGTGAAAGCTCTCTGAATTTCTCCATATAGGGTTTAGAACGCTGATATAATGTTATTATCTTTTCTTTGTTGGCCCGATACTTCTGCCTATCCTTATTTAATTCTATGGCTTGATTAAAATAAGCAAGTCCAATGTTATAATAGGCATCAGCATAAGAGTCGTTATCTTTAATCAATTGTTTACAAATTTCAATACATTCGTTGTACCTGCCAAGGTTCAACAACGCTGTACTCTTTGCAAAACGAAACAACAGACTTGTAGAGTCAGCCTTCAATGCACGGTCCGTAATCTCCAATGCCTTCTGGTGTTCTCCTATCTTAGCATAATATTCAACTAATCGTGGGAAGAAGAATGCAAAGTTAGGATATTGCTCGAATCCAGCCTGCAAAGATTTTACGTACATATCAGTATCCTTCTTTACCAAATAAGCTTCAGCCTCATACTGCCTTACAAAGTTTAGCATAGAAGTATCACGTTCGGCCTGTTCCTTAAAGCGCATAATCTTATCTGCATCGCTTAGCTTATATCCACAGAACATAGCCCAGTAAGCAGCATGTGGTATAAGTGCATCATTCTTCATATAGTCATAACCTTCAAAAAGAGGATAATTTGCAGACTCCAAGTAATCGCTATAATAATCAAATGCGGTATTATAGTCTTTCTTATGAATAAAGTAAGAACCACCATTGAATAGATTTGGGCGAATAGAGTTTAGGAACTCTGCATGCTTAGTCCTATACTTTGCACGTACCCTACCCTTAGCATCAGGTTTAGCATCAAGAGAGTCAAAGCGTGACATTGTATCATACAATCTTCTCGTTACAGAGAAGAATGCTGCAGTGTCATACTTTTGTTTCAAATAAAGTTTCTCATTTCCCTGCTCATACTGTTTTATCAATGCATCACATAGGAGGAGCCATATCTTATTATTTTTCTTAGATACTGAGTCAACCAGCAATCCACGAAGTGTATTCTCAGCTTTCGTGAGTTCCTTCCCAGACTTTATCTGATCACGTACAGTCTGCAACTGCTTCTTCTGCGCAATCACAGTAAGAGGAAAAAGCAGACATATATATATTAAAAATGACTTTATATACTTCACTTTCTATAATTTGTTACAAGAGGTTCGAGTTCTTCAGCCTTAATTTTATCGTTCAATACAGTATAATCTAAATAGAGAGGACCTACCCAGTCTACCCTATTTCTACGTGGATCTTTTGCCCTTACACGCTCAAGATAAGTACGTGCTTCTGCAAAATACTTCATATATTCATTATCAGAGACAACTTCTTTCTTCTTCCTTCGTTCAGCAACATCTTCACGTGCTGCCAATCCAACAGTATTCAAACAGACAC
>ERZ773267.489-NODE-489-length-26176-cov-17.816393_pt1 | contig 26176 bp, 21 predicted proteins | sample MGYA00511959_ERZ773267 | MGnify/ENA primary metagenome ERZ773267 (study PRJEB29015, sample SAMEA2738165) | human oral metagenome | biome: human oral; feature: human-associated habitat; material: saliva | place: China | collected 2240 ... | reverse complement strand
ATAGGAAGTATCGACTTTATTTTTTATATTGGCAGGGGAAATGGCAGGGTATAAATTTGTATTTATCCTGTATTTAGTTTTCAAAAGCAAACTATATCAAGTTTCTTGGAGAATATACTAGCTTCTATTTTTACTTATCGAGCTTTTAGATACTAAAATAAATAAAACATTATTGTCGTATTACTCTCCAAGATATTTAATATATATTTGACATGGATTCCATTCGTCCCAAAGAGCAGGGAAACATTCTAATTCTTTATAACTCATTGCGATATAGAATTCATTAGTAATATTATACTCTTTGTAGTGGTCCATTTTTACAGTTTTCACCTGTGAATAGGAATATCCATGATTTTTTGCCATTTTTTCGAATTATGTATTTAATCTTGTTCCAATTTCCAATCGATGAAAGTTTTTCTTTATACCCATTACGAAAATTTCTACAGTATCCTTACTTGTTGTATTTAACACGATAAAACCTGCAACATCGTTATTCACATAACAGGCTAAAAATGGTTTATCTTGTGAATCTTTAATATAATTTTCTGTACTTTCAGGTAAACCAAACCATTCAGGTAGGTCATAAAGTACTACTTTTGATATTTTTTCTTTTTCTTTTTTATATATTATTTCTTTAATTACTATATCCATATTATCTTCTTCTCAAATCAGTAAGTATATATTGTTTTTTTGTTTAATTATATCATAAATGGTAAGTATCGCACTAAAAAATTAAAAAACTACAGGAAAGGAAATATAATTCATTCTTGTAGTTTTTATTTTGAGAATATTTGTCCGGTAACTAACTTTATACTTAAAAGATTATTTTATTTAGAATAATAATGTTATATATATAGTTTTATTATGTTAAATCCTATTTTATAGATATTTTTCCTTGGTATAGTTAAAGTGCTCTACTTATATTATAACTCTCCTCCTCCTTGCTTAATTTTTTGTTTAAGAGAAAAGAAGATATAAATATGAGAAATTTATTGACTTTTTGTAAATATTAAACCAAATATAAATACTAGTATTGCCCATAGGAGAGCTGCATTGTCGATATTAAGTTTATTTCCTCTATTAGTACTTGGTTGGTCGTATAGCCAATCTAGTAGTTGGTTGAACCAAATTTTTATATAACCAAGTAAACGATAATTAGTGTATACCGAAAAAAGAAATCCTAAATATTTCAATGCTATAAAGAAAGATCTATTGATATCACTAGATGTATTAAAAGGTAGTAATGAAACAGTATAGGGTATAATAATAGGAGAAAAAATTACAAGTATTGCACAGATATAGTCTTTGTCATGTAGATAATTTGCTAATATTATGACAATTACTATTATTGCTGATATTGCGAAAACAACAGTAAAGTTATCTAAAATAATTTTCAAATATGTAAAATCAGCTGAGTTATATTCTTTTTTTGTACGATCGAATGCAAAAAAATTACATATTTTTTCTTTAATATAATCGTGTTTATTGAATATATTAAAATAGGATAATGCTGTAAGTAGATATGCGATACAAAGTTTAATAATAAAAGAATTATTATTTTTATTCGGATAGTTCTTTATAATATAATATATAATCATCCAAAAAGTTAGAAATGGAATTACTTCTACAGCAGAAGAGGGGAAGAAAATAAGATAAAGTATTAAAGTAATTGTTATAATTGGAGCTTTATATTTTTTTAAAAATTCAGTCATAATAATTAAATAAAAACCTTTCTTTTAGTTTATATGTAGATTATAACAAATAGTACTTAAAATCACAAATTTTTTATAATTAATAATGTTTAAGGTGTTTTATTCTATTAAATACTACATACGATAAAAATATTTATGTTTAAAATGATATTTAAGTCACTTAAAAATGATTGTAAAATTTGTTAAATAAATAAGGTAAAAGATAAAGGTAACTTTATTATATCTAATGTCATCAATAAATAACTCTGTAATGATAGTAAAATGAGTGTATTTTAATAAAATTTATTTCAGTTTTCTTAGTATTATTGGATTTTATTATTTTATAGTGAAGCATTATAATAATATATAGAGAGTCAAATTTAAATTTCTGACTCTCTATATATTTAGGTTTGTTATTGAGATGAAATTGCTTCTGTAGCAATTTCATCTATAATTTCGTCAGGTGCTGGTTACTCACGTTTATCATAGTATTCATTAATAAGGTTTTCATAAGTTTCTCTTACGAATCTCCTAGCATCATCACCTGTTGAATACATTTTTTGAAGGAATACATTGAAGTCTTTATGCAGGAAAGTTTTTTGTAGTACATCATTAAATTCTTCAGTCGTAAATCCAACCATCATTACTGTATCAATAAATTCCTCTTTAGCAATTTGAATCATTTGTACAGCATCGTCTTCTCTTATGAAATCGACTACTTTTTTAGCAACATAGGCTCCGCCAATCCCACTAAGAACTGTTCCAACAACAGGGATAAAACTGCCTAACGCCATTCCCGCTGCCATTCCTGCACCAGTCACTGAAGTATTTTTAACTAATTGTCCCCAAGAGATTCGACCACGTAAAGCACGTACTAAATCTGGCCCAACAGTAACTGCGGCTGTAATAGTTATCATAGTTCCTTTTGTTATTGTAGATTTTGCGATTTGCTCTGGAACAGTTTTGCCAGTAGCCTTATACATACTAGTAGCGATTGATTGTCCTAGTTTACTAGCACCGAACTGGGCTGATAGCATATAAGTAAATCCTGAAAAAAGAATAGGTTTTACAAGAGTTTTAAGAGAGTTCTTGAGAGCATCAGAATTATTAATACCACGCCATCCGTTATTGCAGTAAATCCAAACAGCAGGCAGTAGCAGTAGGGGTTGCCATAGCCATTCCAGTAGTAAAGTCTAATCCATCTGAGATAAATAACTTTTCTCTAAAGGAAACTGTTCCTGTTATAATATTACCATTGGTATCTTTAACTAGCTTTCCATTACTATCTCTAACTTGAATTGTAGAATTTCTATCAAAGATTGATTTAGTAGCGATTTGAGACTGTTCATATGTTAAAGCTCCTTTTTTTATGTATTTATAAGCATTATGTCCATTAGTTTTATCTTCAAAAGGGACCTCACCTCGTTGTATACGTTTTCTCATTATATCTACAGCTTTAGCATATTGATCAAGGGGAACTTCAATTTGCATCATTGATTTATCTTGGTTAAGATATACAGCTTCTCCATTTTTGAAACAACTACCAATAGATTCCCCAGCTGTTGCACAGTATTTAGTTTGAATTAACTTTCCGTTGACGATTCTATCTGCTCCATATGGTTTATGAGAGGCGCCTAGTTGTATTGCATTCTTAAATTTGAATTTATCTAGGATGTGGCCAGCTTGTTCGCCTACATGTCCATGTCCCTGACCTCCACCAAAACGATCATTGATTTGGTTAATAGAGATACCAGGTATACCATTTTTTAAAATCATGGCAGCAGACATTGATTCTGAAAAAAGTCTATTTTTTTCTTCTACATCTAGTTGATTTTTTACAAATCCAACAGTTCTTTCGATTATTTCTTCTTGTTTGTTGTCTTCACATTGACTACTATCACTAATGTAGCTTCTAACATATGTCGACCAACCAGAATTAATAGCAATATTAATGATTTGGTATATTAAGTCACTTTCTTCGTCTGTAAGGACATTGATGTTAATAGTTGTTTTATCAGCATAAAAAACGGTTATATTTTTTTTTTTTTTGAATCTCGAGTTACTTTATAGATATTGTTGAAAGGTATAAATAGTTCTAAAGTATCGCTTTCGTCTTGTTTGTTAGCTGACTTATATTTTATTATTATTATTATTTCAGCAGTGGTAACTAAGAAGCCGTGTTCTTCAAAGTTTAGGTTATTTTTAGCTCCAAATGCATGATAATAAATAGGGAATACTCTATCACTATCATTATTTTCTTTACTTCAAGAAGAAAAATATAGCATTCTATTATAAGGGATATCTCCTCCTTTATATTTAACAAAATTGCTATTGCAATTGTATTCTATTATATTATAAAAGGTATAAGAGTCGAAGTGTTGAAATCTTTGATTTCTCCAATTAGCAATTTCTTCATCTTGTTTTTTATCTTCCATAATATAGAATGCATAAGCACAGCCTCCAAGTAGTATTATTGTGATAAATATACCTAAAAATCCTATGGCATATCAAAGTGAAAATAATGCAATTGCACTTAGAATGATTCCTATAGCTATTTTTGCTCCTGGAAGTAGTTTGTAGTTAAATTTAAAATATAGTAATGCAAGTAGTACCCAAAATATTACTATTATAATAATCCTCCATTCAATAAATTACTTTTTAAAGATAAGAACAAAATTTGTTATAATGTTTAAAATACTATATATTTTATTTCTTAATATATGGTAAAATATATCTTGCACAGTAATTTTATACGTTTATCTTAGTTGGTAATGTTTAAAATAAAATCTTATTTAATTATATTATTAAAATAGTATTTTGTAAATAAATATAAAGAAAAAATTTAATTATTTATATATTTTTAATTAAATATTCAATTAATATAGTAGTTAAACAATAAGATTCTAATATATATATATATTATTAATATTTTGATTTATGTTAGTTTCTTATGTAATCGATACCTGATTTATTTATGGCTTTTACAGGGTGAGTATTTCTCATATGTAGTAAAAAAAGTTATAACCTTACTCATAAGATTAAGGTTATAACTTTTTAATTTGATCTCTGGTACGTAAGAATCTAAATCAAGAGGTTATCTTCTTTATTTTATTTATTATTATTCTAGCTTTTTGTATATTAATAGTCAGGTCATTTATAGGAAATGGGTTGTTATAATCATGAGCAATACTGTTTCTTTTTTTTAAAAGACTTTTTAGAATAGATATTTCTTCTCTTGAAAGAAACCCATCTTTTGCCAGATTATCAATTACTGACATAGCATTTATAGTCTTACTATTATCTTGAGATAAATTGTAGCATAATCCTTCTAGTTCGCTCCATAAAGAAATTACTTGTAATTCTAAAATTTTTCTCCTATTTTCTGTATTTGTGTAGCCATAGAACTGTGTTCTTTTATTATCCATTATAAATGGTAGAGCACATATACAGATGCCTGCTATACTAAGTATAATAGATATCAATTTAATAAGTTCATGTATTGATAAAAATTTTGTAGAATTAAAATTCTGAAAAATACCAAAAAGTAGATATATATATATACCAAAGAAAAAATACATTCCACCTAAAATATAATATCTATTGTTTCTTCTGGCATTGTTTTTTCTTTTTAAGTAGCGCTTTATATCTTCATCAAGTCTTATTAGTTCTCTAACATTCAATTCTTCAAATGTGTTTGAATTAGTCAGTAATTGTTCAAGTAGCATCTCCTTATACTCTTCACCCAATTCTTCTATATATCTTTTTATCTTTTCATCGTTAGTTTCGTGCATTAGTATCACTCCTTTATATAAATAATAGCTGTAGAAACACTTGAAATAAGTAAGAAAATTATAAAGAATATTAATTTAGATAGATTATTTTGATAACCATTAGAATCAAAAAGGAACCCAGTTATCAGAATTGAAATAGTAGAAATAATTTTTGTTATTTTCAACCAAAGAGGTATTTTCTTTTGTGAAAGATTATTATATTTTTTTGAGTGAGCTGCTCGCATTATTATTGTACTCGTTATCTCACATTTAGCCCCATCTTCTCTATTCCCTTCCTCAATCCGTATTGCCTCATTTAGCAAATCTACAGCAAAAAATTGTGCTTGCTCTGACAGCTTTACTAATGCATCAGCTGTGAGAGCTGAAGAGCTGTCATCTAATTCAATTGTTATTTTTTCACGCATACCCATAACCTCCTAATTTTTAAAACTACAATTTTTGTGTATATTGAATATTAAGTTATTAACTGTATATAGTTTTCCCTGTTAATTACAAAATAAATGAAAACAAAATATAATTATAAATTGATTTTATCTCTGTTTTTAATATTCTATGTTGCCCTGCCGGGAATTAGTCAAGTTAATATTATGTATTATTTATTTGACTAGAATAATATAAATGAATTAGATGCTATCTTTCTCGTTTATATTAGTAGTTAAAGTTTTTTTGCGTTTATTCTATTTTTATGTATCAATATATAGCACGTAGTTAATATGTTTACACAATAATCTCTTAAATTAGAAATTTCTAAATCATTTAAATTATATCATATGTAAGGGATAATTTAAATGATTTTTTAGGGAATGAGGTAAAATTATAAAATTTTTCCTATTATATATGTCATTGATACATATTTGGTAAAATAAATTCTAGGTTAAAGGATAGGGTTATATATACTAGAATAATACTCTGCTTAATACTATTTGCTAGCTCATACTTTTTAAGGAGTATTTGATATATATTACGTAATAATCCTATAATTTCTCATAATATTAAAAAATTATTTTTTAATTAAATTGTAATTATATATAGTGTAATTTAAAATTCATAGTTGGTTAGAAATATTTTATTAGGGTGAGTAGGTGTATATTGGGTTACTTTAAATTTAAAATTTATAATATTTTGTGAACTAGTTTTTGTTTACTGAATTCAAAATTAAAAAAGATATTATATATTGTTTGTAAAAATTTTATAAAAATACATTTAACTATTGTAGCAATGTTATATGTTTTCGTTAAATACATTCTAAAATAATAATATGATAATAGTTTATTTATTAAGAAGAAAAATAAAAATTTTAGGTGGTGTATAAATTTAAAGTGATGAGTGGTTAATATGTGAGGAGATAATATTAAAGGAAGATAAAGTACTTTATTTAAGAGGAATCCATTGTATACACGTTTGATTTTAGTTTAATACTTTGAATTTTAATTAATTATTGTTTCATTATGAATTATTTATTAATAAATAATTCATAATGAAACGTAAATAATAAATATATATATAGACTAAAAAAGCATAGTTATTAATATTATTTATACTCTTTAGTTAAAGAGTTGCTCTAATGTTTTAACATTTTCATCAAATAGTTTTTCACTTGATACATAACGCATAGATTGAGGTGCATAATACGGGTTATCTCCAAGTTCTATTTTTCTATTATTTGGTAATGAGATAGCAGCATGTTTAAAATAAATCACTTTGTATCCTTTTTTAATTTCAGAGTTTTCTATATAATCTACCTCAGCATAATACTTAATACATTTACCTTTTTGAGCCTCATATGCAGCGATATACTTAATTTGATTTATTTTTTCATCAGCAATTCTAATGTAATACCATTTGTTTTCTCCAAGAAATACGTTAGTAAAACCTTCTGGTTTTGCAGGTACAATTAAGGTATCTTTAGCAGAATCTTCTAAATCTAATTCGTCCGCTGCTTCATTTAATAATGCTTTAGTTTCGTTATCAATTTCTTTAACCTTTTCTATTTGCCTTGTCAATTCTAGTATTTCCTTACTGATTTCATCTGCTAAGGATTGAAAATCATCGTATTCTGTTTTTCTGAATAAGTTGGAATGGGCGATTTTGCACCTTAAATCATAAAGTTTTTTCATTTTTTTTTCGAAGCAGCCCGTATTCCAGGTAGTTTTTGTATATTCTTTTACGAATCTATCCCAAATTGTATATGGTTTTTTTTCGCTAATATATTCTTTTATTTCTGCAATGTCAGATATAGTAGATGACTCATTAATTTTTTCTATTTTACTTCTGATAGTATTCAATACTTCTTCTAAATCATTTTCTTTAAATAATTTAGTCAAAAAAATCATTAAATAATTAAAATCACTGTTATATAGAAAAGTATTTTTATACTCTTTCGTTTTAGAGTGATTATCTTTATTTTTAAACAAAGAGTTACCTATATTTTTCGCCCATTTTTCAGGACCAAAAAAACACATCATTTCAGTGATGAATGCACGTATTTCATTTTCTGTATAGAATAATTTAGGGTATGCCTTAGAGGCGTAGTATTTTGATATTCCATCTTCTAAAATAAAAAATTTTTCTTCTGACATATTTCTCCGAGTAAAGATAATTTCATTAATTAATTTGTCAAAACACTCAAGTTGAGATATTCCATTTTCTTCGTATATAGTTATTGTATAATAATTATTTATATGACCATGTATATCTTTAATACTTGATTCAATGCTATATTCCTTGTTGTTTTCTTTATCTACTATTTTTACATTTTTACCATCTTTCGAAAAAAATATCGTACTATATAAAGATAAATATCGAGATAGTTCACTGATAGATTTAATTTTAGTGTCAACATTAATTAAATATTTAATATGATATTTCATTAACTAGCCACGCCTCCTATTATTATATTATTATATTATTATATTATTATATTATTATATTATTATATTATTATATGTATTAATGGTTTCTATTTGGATCAGTTTGATTTTCTTATTCCCATTCTATTGTTGCCGGAGGCTTACTTGTAATATCGTAGACTACGCGGTTAACGTGAGCAACTTCGTTTACGATACGAGCTGAGATCTCTTCAAGTACTTCAAATGGAATGTGAGCCCAGCTAGCTGTCATACCATCGATACTTGTTACTGCACGAACTGCTACTGTGTAATCGTATGTACGAACATCTCCCATAACTCCTACTGAGCGGATATCTGGAAGACATGTGAAGTATTGCCAGATTTCTCCTTCTAATCCACGTTTAGCGATAACATCACGTAAGATGAAGTCACTGTCACGAACGATTTGAAGTTTTTCTTCTGTTACTTCTCCAAGAACACGGATACCAAGTCCTGGTCCTGGGAATGGTTGACGCCAAACGATTTCGTGAGGAAGACCAAGAGCTTCACCTAATGCACGAACCTCATCTTTGAATAAAGTATTAAGTGGTTCGATTAGAGAGAAACGCATGTCTTCTGGTAATCCACCTACGTTGTGATGAGATTTAATTGTTTGAGCATTCTTAGTTCCAGATTCGATAACGTCAGTGTAAAGGGTACCTTGAGCTAAGAATGGTACATCGTGAAGTTTAGCACATTCTTCGTCAAATACATAAACGAATTCATTACCGATGATTTTACGTTTTTGTTCTGGATCACTTACACCTTTAAGTTTTCCAAGGAATCTATCTTTTGCATCAACTTTAATTAGATTCATATTGAATCCACCTTCGATTTCTTTACTGAATGTGTTCATTACAGCTTCAGCTTCACCTTTACGAAGTAAACCGTGGTCGATAAACATACAGATTAGTTGATCTCCGATTGCTTTATCTAGTAGGGCTGCCACAACTGATGAATCTACACCACCAGATAATGCACAAAGAACTTTTTGATCTCCAACTTCTGCACGAATTTCTTTAATTTTTTCATCGATGAAGTTTTGGATAGTCCAGTTTTCAGTACATTTACATACATTACGGATGAAGTTTTTAATTAAGTCATAACCGTATTCTGAGTGACGTACTTCTGGGTGGAATTGGAAGCAGTAGAAGTCTTTTTCTATGTTTTCAGCAGCAGCGATCGGACAGTTATCACTTGTCGCTACAACTTTGAATCCTTTAGCAAGTTCAACAACTTTATCAGAGTGACTCATTAATACTTGTTGAGTTGCAGGAGTACCTTCGAATAATTTAGCTCCTGGAGTTACGTCAACATTGTGAGCTCCGTATTCTCTACTAGTCGCAGATTCTACTTTTCCTCCTAGTTTGTGTTGCATAAGTTGCATTCCGTAACAAATTCCTAATACAGGGATACCTAGATTGAAAATCTCGTCATCAATTGTAAGAGAGTTTTCTTCGTATACTGAGTTAGGTCCACCTGAAAGGATAATTCCTTTAGGGTTCATTTTTTTAATTTCTTCAATAGAAATCTCATTGTCATGTAGTTCAGAATATACACCAAGCTCACGTACACGGCGAGTGATAAGTTGGTTATATTGACTACCGAAGTCTAGAACTAATATAAATTCGTGTTTCACGGTTTTCCTCCTAAAATATACTTTTATTAATATAAACTATTATATCAAGAAGTTGAAGATATGTAAAATCTTAAATGTTAGAATTTTTGTGGATTTTTTTTGTAAAACATCGAATTTCTAACGAAAAAATGGTTAAAAACGAATTTTAAGTTTATGAAAGGGGTGGAAAATTCGTAAAATGAGATTTTAACTTTTTAAAAAAATAGATAATTTTGATTTATACGAATTATAGGCGAGAGAAAATTTTATAAAATTATTTTGGAAAATGTTATAATAAGTTTATAGAAAGTAGGAGGAAAAATAATGGTAAGAGCATATATTGGAACATATACGAAAGCAACTAGTGAAGGAATATATTTAGTTGAGTTATCTGAAGAAGGAAAAGTACTAGAAGTTAGAAATGTAGCAAAAGTTGACAATCCAACGTATTTAGCATTGTCTAATGATAATAAATATTTATATAGTGTATCAAGAGTAGATGGAAAAGGTGCTGTTACAAGCTTTGAAGTTGAAGAAAATGGTGATTTGAAAGAATTAACATCAGTTGCCCAAGAAGGGAATCCTCCTTGTTATGTAGAGTTAAACACTGATAAAAGTACTTTGTTATCAGCGAACTATCATTTAGGTACGATTGATAGTTATTCTGTTGAAAATGGTGAGCTTGTAAAACTCTTATCAACAGATCACCACGAAGGAAGTGGAGTACACGTAAGACAAGAGAAATCTCATGTGCATTTCTCAGGGTTTACCCCAAGTGAAAAATATGTTTTCTCTTGTGATTTAGGGACTGATGAAATTACATCGTATAAGCTTAATGAGGGAGTTTTAGAAAAAGTAGCTACTTTTAAAGTTAAAGATGGAAGTGGAGTTCGCCACATAGTATTTAGTAGTGATGAAAAACAAGCTTTTGTTATGACAGAACTTACTAGTGAAGTAATTGCGTTTGATTATGATGGAGAGGGGAACTTAACAAATCCAACATATTATCCTACATTACCTGAAGATTTTTCATTAGAAAATAAAGGTAGTGCGATAAAAATTTCAAATGATAATAGATTTATCTATGTTTCTAATAGAGGACAAGATGCGGTAGTTGTTTTTGAAAATACAGAATCAGGTCTAAGGCAACTTCAAACTATTAGTACTGAAGGAGAAGGGCCTAGAGATTTTGACCTATCAAAAGATAATACTTTAGCAATTGCAACAAATGAAAATAGTGGAACAATTACTGTGTACACTGTTAATAAGAAAACAGGCGAACTGACTGTTGTTGCTTCTGAGGTAGTTGTACCTGAGGCAGTTTGTGCTAAGTTTATATAGAAAAATACCTAAGGTGAGGATGACCTCATCTTAGGTATTTCTTTTATGAATTTCTTTTTTTAACCACGAAGAATGGTGCCCCGAAATTACAATATTCTAGTATGTAATCTTCAAGGTTGTTTATGTTCTTAGGATTGTTGTTATCCTTTGTTAAAATGAATCCAGTAAGTCGTAGTTTTTCATGAGAAATATCTCCTACGATATATGGTTTATTTTTTAACACATCTACTAGTTTTTCTTCAAATGTTTCTTTTTGAAAGGCATCTTTGAAGTTGTAAACAAGCTCATAAATTGTACCATCAACTTCGAAAACTAAATTGTTTTGCTCCATATTTAATCCTTTCTAACAACTTGTCTCATAACGTATAGCGCTGCAAAAACAAGTGTGTATATTGCAAGTATACCCGTAGCGAAGTATTTCGTACGATCTATTACAATAGTAGTTTTTTCGTAATTATCTTTCTTATCAAAGTTTTCATCATTTATGAAGTTTGATTTGATTTTTGTTAGGTTTCCTGTATTATCGTTAGAACTAAAGTCAGAGAATACGGTTCCTTCATTTGCAGAAATTGTTTCATATTTTTGGAATAAAAGTATTTTTTTATTCATTAGAAGGTATGTTACATCTTTAATTGAATGTTTTTCATAGAATAAGTCGTAAATATCTTCATTAAAAGTAATACGTTCATTGTTTATAGTATATGTTCCTGCTTTAAGGGCTAGTTTGTAGTTATAGTTTGAGAATAGGTAATCGTAAGTTTTTTGAAGTTTATCAAAATAAGTAGCTTTATCATCGCTTTGATTTAATACTGTGATAATTAATTTAGTATTACCACTGTACGCGTAAGTTACACTATTTTTGTCAGAGTAATCTAAACCTAAAACTCTAAATTTATCAGATTCTTTAAACTCAACACTATTGTTAATTTTTTCTCCAGATGCTAAAGTATGTTCTGGATTTTTTGTAATTTCTGTAATCTCAGGATAATTTTTAAGAATTAAACTAGTAAGGTAAGAGATATTCTTCGCAGTACTAGTATTATTCCCATTGTTATCTAGTGATTCTAATTTTGTGTCATGTAGTGACATAGAAGCTAATGTTTCTTTAGCCTTATCAAGAGTTACGTTAAAGTGAGTGAATACAGCTTGGTTAAGACTATTAGAATTTTCATTTTCTAATAGGAAGATTGCATCTTTAACTGTAATTGACGATTCTATTTTGTATTTAGAAAGAATGTCGTCTCCACTAGCAATATTGATTTTTTCATCTAATGTTATTTTTTTATTTTTTAAGTTGTCAGTAAGTAGGTAAAGTGCAAGGTAGTTTGGTAATTTACCTACTGATACTTTTTCATTTTCTCCACGCTTAGAAATGATTTTTCCCGTGTTTAATTCCGAAACTACAAGATGAGCATTAACATCACTTAGATTTGTTACTGCGTTGTTATCTAGAAAGTTATCATCAGCTTTCGAGAAGTTTGGAATTAAAAATACAAGAAGTAAAATCAAAATACCAATTTTTTTCAATCTCATTATTTAAAATCCTTTATTTTAAAATTGTCTAATTTAGAATATTAATATAAAATTAAAGTTCCATTTAAACACATACCTTTTAGTATATTACAAAATAGCGAAAAATTCCAATAAGAAGGAAGGAAAATTTTAGAATTTTTAATTGGAAGTATATAGTATAAAATTATGTTTAACATAGAAAAATTTGAAAGTATTAGATTACATGTTATAATTAGATGATATTTGATTAAATTAAGAGAAAGTTGAGATTTAAGATGAAATACGATGTGATTGTGATAGGTCTTGGGAGTGCAGGGCTTATGATAGCGGATAGACTTAATGATAGTGGTTTAAAAGTATTAGTTCTTGAGCAAAATAGACGTGCGGGAATAAAACTGCTTTTAACAGGAAATGGACGTTGTAATGTAATGAGTAGTGACAATGCAGAAGACTTTGTCGCGGCTGTACATAATGGTAGATTTTTAAGAAGTGCATATCACAAATATAATGTTAAGAAGTTCTTTGATAAACATAATTTGAAGTTAAAACAAGAAAACAGAAGGTTATACCCAGCGAGCGAGAAGTCTAGAGATGTTGTTAATGCATTTAAAATAGACCATGCGAAGATTAACTATAAAGAGAAAGTAGAAGATTTAGTATTCGAAGATGACAAACTAGTAGGTGTAAAGACAAATATTGATACGTATTACGGAAAGAATATTGTAGTCTGTGCTGGAGGAAAAACATATCCTCAGAGTGGAAGTGATGGTTCATTACATAGAATTCTGAAAAAATATGGTGTGAAGATTACTAAAATATATCCAAGTGAAGTGGCCTTAGTTTTTGAAGACTTTAGAGAATTATCTGGGGTTGCATTACAAAATGTAAGAATGTTTCATAAGAAAAATGAGAGAACTGGAGACCTTCTGTTTACGCATAAAGGATTAAGTGGGCCATTATCAATTTCTATGGGAGAATTTGTGGCTCGTTATCCGGAAGATAAATTTTATCTAGACTTTTATCCCGACCTAAATGAGGAAGAGCTTTTTGCTAAACTATGGGAAGATAATAAATTCTTACAAGGGAAATTACCAAAGAGTTTTTATAACTTTATGATCGAGAAACATTTCCCGGAAAATGTTAGTAAAAAAGAGTTAAGAAAATTTGTAACGAAAATCAAACGTTATGAGTTGGTTGATGTTAAGACGATGCCATTAGAATATGCCTTTACTACTGCAGGTGGGGTAGATCTTAAAGTAGTAAGTCCGAAGACGTGTAGTCATAAAAAAATAGAGAATTTATATTTCGCAGGAGAAATTTTAGATTTACATGGAGAAATTGGTGGTTACAATCTTATGGTTGCATGGTTCACAGGAATGATAGTGGCAGATGCAATTAAAGAGAAGTATGGAATAGAATAAAAATCAGCACTAATAGTGACATCTCAAGTCTCTATTAGTGTTATTTTTTGTTTACTTTTATTAGAAGTGATAGTATAATAGTTTTATTGAATTTAAAGATGAAAGGTAAAGATAAGTGAAAAAACATTTTAAAAAAATATTAGCGACACTATTGATTTTATTAGTTGTTGCATTTGGTTTTGTTGGAAACTATTTTTATAATTTTGGATTGAATCCAAAGGTTGATAAGAGTGCTATCGTTAATCAAGATAGTGATGGAAGTAAAGAAGATAAAACAGCATTAAACAAGTGGTTTGATGAAACGAAGCAAACGGTTGAGATGGAGTCTGTTACTAAAAATAAACTTGTAGGATATAAATTTGTTAATCCGGATGCTAAAAAATGGATATTTGTAGTTCATGGGTATACTAGTGATGCTAAGAAAATGGTTAATTATATTAAGAAATTCTATGATATGGGTTATAGTGTCTTTGCACCAGATTTAATAGCTCATGGTAATAGTGAAGGTGAGTTTATTTCTATGGGTGGTTACGACTCTGATGATTTAGTTAATTGGGTAAAGAAAATATCATCAGAAAATAACAATGCTGATACTGCATTATTCGGAATTAGTATGGGGGCAGCTACTGTAATGAATGCAGTAGGTAAGGATTTACCATCTAATGTAAAAACTTTTATTGAAGATAGTGGTTATGTGAATTTAAAAGTAGAGTTCACATATCAGCTGAAAAAATTATTTAATTTACCGAGTTTCCCTGTAATTCCGGCGGCAAATACAGTGACAAAGATAAGAGCTGGATATTTCTTTGGAGATGTAGATGCAACAAAAGCTTTGAAAGAAACTAAACTTCCTGCATTAGTACTACATGGTGAAGAAGATGGTTTTGTACCAATTGAACATGGGAAAGCCGCTTATGATCTAATAACTTCAGAGAAAGAATTCCATAGTTTCCCAGGAATGAAGCATGTTCAAGCTGAAAGGAAATTCAGAGAACAATACTGGAATATTGTAGGGGAATTTTTAAAGAAATATTTTGAATAAATGAAAAAAAGACGATTGACCTTAAATCAATTGTCTTTTTTGAGGAATAATTTTATGAAGAGCTTAGTTTAATATTATTAGTTACTCACCAATAATAACTAATTCTTTGTTAAGTTTGTTTAAAACTTCACAACCATCTTCCGTAACAAGAACTAGGTCTTCGATACGAACACCGAATTCTCCTGGAAGATAAATACCTGGTTCGATAGAGAAAATCATACCTGGCTCGCATTTAGTTTCATTGATGCTAGAAATATCTCCATATTCATGACATTCTAATCCAATGTGATGACCTGTACGGTGTGTGAAAAATTCTCCATATCCTTTTTCTGTAATATAATCACGACAAGCCGCGTCTATATCGCAGAATCTAACACCTGGTTTAACAGAGGCAACTCCTAGTTTTTGAGCTTCTAATACTATTTCAAATACTTCACGTGCTTTTTCGCTTGGTTGTTTCCAAAATACAGTACGTGTCATATCTGAACAATAATTGTCTTTAATCCCGCCCATATCGATAATTATAGCATCTCCTGGTTTTACATATCTATCTCCTACAGTACCGTGAGGATTAGCCCCATTAGCACCGTAAGCAATAATAGGATCGAATGATAATCCATCAACTTTTAATTCTTCATGAATAGCAAGTAAATCTTTAGCTACATCTTTTTCTGATTTTCCTTCAGAAATACTATTTATAACTCTTTGGCAAGCTGCATCGTTTAGAAGAGAAGCACGGCGCATAAGTTCTTTTTCTTCGTCGTCTTTAATCATGCGAACACGATCGACGATTTGAGATACATCTACAAATTTGTTTTCCGGTAGATGATTCATAAGAGGTAATAGGAATCGAGCAGGAAGAACTTTATCTATACCTATAACGGAACCATTTGGTATAGTTTTTGCTAGTAGTTCAATAGGATTATCAGTATCAGTATAAACTACTTTTTCTAAACCTAAATCTTTTTCAAGTGGGAAAAGAGCATTGATGAATAGTTTATGATTACCATTTTCATCAAGTAGTACTGCAAAAAATCTTTCGCCTGGATGCTCTAAGTATTCAGTTAGATAGAAAATTGAATAAGGATCGCTAATTAAAGCTTGGTTGATTCCTTGTTGTTTCATTTTTTCTAAAATTTTGTTAGTTCTTGAAAGTTTCACTTTTCTCGACTCCTTTTTTGCTTTATAATCATTAATATAATTATATCACTAATATTAATCGATTGCAAAATTGTTAGATAGATGATTATTATAGATTTTAAGAAAGTAATTGAATATTAAAAAAGGTTGAGATATAATAAAAGATGAGTATAAATATCGCCAATTAATTTATTTTTAAGAAGTAAAAAATAAAACTGTTATGCGATATAAATAAATTGTAATCAAATACACAACAGGAGGTATTATTATGGGGGAATTAAGGAGTTTATATCCTGAGATTAAAGAAAATTTCTCTAAAATGTTAAAGGTCGATGAGACCCATACTATTTATTATGAGGAGAGTGGGAATCCTCAAGGTGTTCCGGTAGTTTTTTTACATGGTGGACCAGGCTGTGGAACATCAGTAAGCGGTAGACAATATTTTGATCCAGAATTCTATCGAATTATATTATTTGATCAAAGAGGAAGCGGAAAGTCTACGCCTCACGCATGCTTAGAGAACAATGATACTTGGCACATTATCGATGACATGGAGAAAATAAGGGAGGATTTAAGTATTGATAAATGGCTAGTATTTGGAGGTAGTTGGGGATCTACCTTAGCTCTTTGTTATGCTATTAAACATCCAGAGCGTGTGTTAGGTTTAGTACTACGTGGTATTTTCTTAGGGCGTAGAGAGGATATATTATGGATTTATGAAAAAGGTGGTGCGAGTAATATACACCCAGAAGCATTCGAGAGATATGAAAGTATAATACCTATAGATGAACGTCGTGATATGATCCGTGCGTATTATAGCCGTTTAACAAGTGAAGATAGGCAGACAAGAGAAATCGCAGCAAAAGAGTGGAGTATATGGGAAGGGAGTCTCGTTACACTCCATCCAGATCCTAACTTGGAACAAAGTTCTGGTGATATTCACTTTGCAGTTTCAATGGCGACTATTGAATGCCACTTTTGGATGAATAGTATGTTCTGGAATGATGATGATTGGATATTAAATAATATCGATGCTATAAAAGATATTCCTACAACAATAACTCATGGGCGCTATGATGTTGACTGTCGTGTTGTAGGTGCTTATGAATTAAGTAAAAAGTTAAATAATTGTAAATTGGATATTGTTGTGGCTGGGCACTCAGGAGGAGAACCAGAGATAGTCGATTCATTGGTAAAAGCAACTGATTATTTCAAAGATTTATTAAAATAATAATTATAAGTGGAATAGGGATGACCCAAAAGTCCTAATTAAAAAACTTATATGAGAACTGATATACATAGTGGTTTATTGGATATCTAAATTCGCTTTATAAAAGCTTTTTAGATATCAAATAAACTTTGAGGGGTGACTCAACAAGATCGATTTCTCCGGAATCACGATTTTTGAGTCACTCCCTTTATTATTTTATAAAGGTAATGGTTGAATTTTAAAAATCTAGACTATATATAATATCGCTAGTGAAATGAGCTTTATAATGTGATAGAATAATAAGTATGATAATTGTGAGGGATTATTTATCGATGATGTTTTTCACGATTAGTTAGAAAATTTATTATAGAAGTTATATATAATAACGAAGGAGTAAGGACAATGGAGATAAAAGAAAGAGTTTCTAAGTTGAGAACATTAATGGAAAGAAATGGAATTGATGTCTATATGGTTCCAACAGCGGATTTTCACAATAGTGAATATGTAGGGGAGCATTTCAAAGCTCGTGCATTTATGAGTGGATTTACTGGTTCTGCAGGTACGCTAATTGTCACTAAAGATTTTGCTGGTTTATGGACAGATGGGAGATATTTCTTACAAGGAGAAAAACAATTAGAAGGAACTGGTATTGAGTTGCAAAAAATGCGTGAGCCTGGAGTTCCGACTATCGCGGAGTTTGTTGTCGAAAATACACCAAAGAATGGGGTATTAGGATTCGATGGGCGCGTTGTGACTTTTGGTGAAGGGAAAGACTTAGCTACTAAACTAAAACGTAAAAATGCTACGGTAAAATATGATGTTGATTTAGTTGATGAGATTTGGGAAAATCGTCCGGCGCTATCAGAAGAACCTGCATTTTATATGAGTTTAGAAAGAGCTGGAGAATCTGTAGCTAGTAAGCTTGAGAGAGTTCGTAAAGAAATGCATGAAGTAGGAGCAAATATCCATGTTATCACTACACTTGATGATATTGGGTGGTTATTAAATATTCGTGGTATGGATGTTGATTATGTACCAGTATTATTAAGTTATGCAGTTGTTTATGAAGATAGTGTTGACTTATATGTAGATGAGAGAAAACTATCTGATGAAATCAAAAAACACTTGGCAGATCATAATGTACACATTAAACCATATAATGATATTTATGAGGAAGTGAAACAATTCTCAGGAAATGATGTGGTCTTAGTCGATCCAGAGTGCTTAAACTATGCAGTATTTAATAATATTCCAAAAGAGATAACACTAGTGGAAAGACGTAACCCGACAATTTTAATGAAAGCTATAAAAAATGAGATTGAGTTACAGCATACTATTAAAGCTCATGTGAAAGATGGTATTGCTCATACGAAGTTTATTTATTGGTTAAAACAACTAGTAAAACAAGGTACAAGTGAACAAGAGGATGAACTTTCGGCATCTGCGAAACTTGTAGAATTTAGAAAAGAACAAGGTGGTTTTATTTGTCCAAGTTTTTCTCCGATTTGCGGTCATGGTGAAAATGGAGCTATCGTACACTATTCATCTTCTGAAGAAACTTCAATTCCACTACGTACAGGTACTTTCTTCTTAACTGACACTGGTGCACACTTTGAAGAAGGATCAACTGACATCACGCGTACAACAGCGATGGGAGAAGTTAGCGATAAATTAAAATACGATTATACACGAGTGCTTCAATGTCACCTACGTCTATCAAGATTAAAATTCATGGAAGGTGTGTCTGGAGCTAATGTGGACTTATTTGCTCGTGCACCATTATGGCAAGATTATGAGAACTTCAACCACGGAACAGGTCATGGTGTAGGTTACTTAGGTAATATTCATGAAGGGCCTCATGGTATTCACTGGGGAATCTATCGTGCAGCTGAACCATTTAAACATGGTATGGTAGTTACTAATGAACCTGGATTATACATCTCAGGATCTCATGGTATTCGTTTAGAGAATGAACTTATCGTTAGAAAAACAGTAAAAAATGAATATGGTCAATTTATGGAATTTGAAGTAATGACATTCGTACCATGGGATTTAGAGGCTATTAATCTAGATATGCTTACAATTGAAGATAAATATGAATTGAATAAATATCATGCGAAAGTATTCGAAGTATTAGCTCCACACTTTGAAGGTGAAGAGTTAGAATGGTTAAAACAAGCAACTAGAGAAGTCTAATTTCTATGTAGAAGAGGATAACCTAAATGTTATAAATTATAAAAAGTTCAGATAAGGATTTATAGATGAAGCTGTTATTAATATCTGAATTCCTATTATAAAATCTTTTTAGATAACTGATAAACTTTGTGAAGGTGACTCAATAAAATTGATTTTTCCGAAATCATGATTTTTGGATCAATCCCTTCTACTTAATATTATCAAAGAAAAAGTGATATAATAGATTATGTGCAATTAAAGAAATTGTTATTTGTTTAATTTGCAAATTAAAAGAAGAAGTCGAGGGTAATCAAATGGATTTAAATACACAATTAAAAAAATATGCCCAACTTATTGCGAAAGTTGGATTAAATGTTCAAGAAGGTCAACCGGTATTGGTTCGTGCTAGTACTGAAACACGTGAGTTTGTAGCGAAAGTTGTAGAAGCTTGCTATGAATTAGGAGCAAAAAGAGTATCAGTAGAATGGCGTGACCAAGAATTAACAAAATTAGGTTTAAAATATCAAAGTGAAGAGTCGTTAAGTACGGTTGGTCAATGGTACATTGATAAGTATCAAGTTGAATTAGATGAAGGTGCAGCATTCTTATCTATTATCGGAGATGATCCAGATGGATTAGCAGGTGTGGATAGTGCTAAATTAAAAGCATCTATGGTAGGTCGTTCAAAAGCTATGCGCAACTACATGAAATCAATTATGAGTGACGAATGTCCATGGTGTGTAGTCAGTGCTTCAACTGTTGGATGGGCGAAGAGATTATATCCTGAATTAAACGATGAAGAAGCTTATTTAAAACTTTGGGATCAAATTTTAAGTGCTTGTCGTTCAACTGGAGATGACCCTGTAGCTGAATGGGAAGAACACATTAAAGTTTTAGATGAAAAAGCAAAATTCTTACACGAAAATGAATTAGTTAAATTGCATATCACAAATGACTTAGGAACTGATTTGTATGTAGGATTACCTAAAAATCATATTTGGCAAAGTGCAGGAAGTTATGCTAAAAAAGCTGATCGTTTCGTAGCTAATATCCCTACAGAGGAAGTATTTACAATGCCTCATAAAGATGAGACGAGTGGTATTGTTTATAATGCTAAACCTCTAAACTACAGTGGAGTATTAATTGATAACTTCTGGTTGAAATTTGAAGATGGTAAAGTCGTAGACTTCGGAGCTGATCGTGGTTATGATGTTCTTAAAAACTTATTAGAAACTGATGAAGGTTCGAGAAGAATAGGGGAAATGGCATTAGTACCTTATGATTCACCAATTTCAAATACAAAAATTTTATTTTTAGAAACATTATTTGATGAGAATGCAGCATGTCACATAGCTCTTGGTAAAGCATATCCAACATGTGTTCAAGGTGGACCAGAGATGACTGATGAACAATTAGCAGAAGTTGGTGCTAATGATAGTTTAGTTCACGTTGACTTTATGATTGGGGAAGTGACAACAAACATTACTGGTTACACAGCAGATGGTAAAGAAGTAGCAATTTTTAAAGACGGAAATTGGGCTTAATAATATAAAAGATACACAGTTGGAAAGTTCTTCAGCTGTGTATTTTTGTGGCACAAACTAATAGAAGTTTTTAAAAAATACATAGATTATCGTGGATTTTATTTGCGAAAAGAGAGTAAATATGTGATAATAGAATGTACTAATATTTAGGGGTGATTAAATGCGTTTGGATAAATTTTTAAAAGTATCAAGAATTATAAAAAGAAGAACAGTTGCTAATGAAATATCTTCAGAGGGACATATAGCGATTAATGGTAAAAAGGCGAAACCATCTAGCACTTTAAAAGTAGGGGATAAGATTACTATTTACTTTGCTAAGAAGGAAGTTGTGTATGAAGTACTAGAATTAAAAGATAGTACTAAGAAAGAAGATGCAACAAAAATGTTTAAAATCTTATCTGAAAAATTAAGAGAAGTAGAAGATGAGAGAGCAAAATAGCCAATTCAAAAAAGATGTCTTAAAAGCAAAAGCTAAGTATAGAAAATGCCGTAAGTTTATTATATTAGCTATTATGACTTTCGCTTTAGCTGTAACACTACTACAAACATTTCTATATATTCGAGATAAGAAACAGATCAATGCTCAATTAGCCGAACAAAATCAGATGATTGAAAATCTTGATAAAGAGAATAAAGTAAATGAGTTAGTTATAGATAAATTAAAAGATCCGTACTTTATAACTGATTTGGTAAGACAAGAATATGGTCTTAGTTATCAAGGTGAATTGATTTTTAATATTCCATTACAAGAGAATTTCTTACAAGCGACGATAAAATCTATAATGGATGGGAATCTAGAAAAATCTGGGGATAACAATGCTAGGATTGATGATAGTAAGATACCTGAGTTAGCTAAAAAAGATAATAAGAAATCATCATCTAAAAAAGATTCTGAGAAGACTACTGACAAACAAGACACTAAAAAATCAAGTGATGAGCAAACTAATGATAATACGTCAGATAATGAGGATGAAAATAAACAAGAAGCTAATCAGACACAAAGAGCAACTAATAATAAAAATTCAAACACTAATAATCAGAGAAGTAACAGAGGATAATCAACTGTTACTTCTTTTTATTATTTTTAGTTGATACAGAATATTAGATAACTACTTTATGAAAAAATACTTCTAAATGTTAATAAAAGGGATAGTTAATGTGGTAGAAATAATTAAATGCTAAAGAGTAAAAATGTAGTATTAAATTTATTATATTTAAGTATAAATATTTGTTAAAAAGGTATTAAAATGTTAATATAATAGGTAACAAATTTAATTATATACATAAATCGGAGGAGATTATGAATAAATATCTAGGTGATGCTTTGCATACCGACCTTTATCAAATTAATATGGGATATGCATATTTTAAAGATGGAGTACACGAGAGAAAGTCATATTTTGATGTGTATTTTAGAAAAATTCCTTTTGGTGGAGGATATGCAGTATTCGCTGGACTAGCCAAAATTATAGATTATGTGAATTCATTTGAATTTTCAAAATCTGATATAGAATTTTTACGTGAATTAGGATATGAAGAAGACTTTTTAGAATATCTAAGTACTATGAAATTTACAGGGAATATTCGTTCAGTAAAAGAGGGGGAAATTATTTTTGCTAATGAGCCACTACTAAGAATCGAGGCTCCACTTATTCAAGCACAAATAATGGAAACAGCTATTTTGAATATTGTTAACTATCAAATACTAATAGCTACAAAGGCCGCTAGAATTAAACACTTATGTCCAGATGAAGTTTGTATGGAATTTGGTACTCGTCGTGCGCATGAATTTGATGCGGCAATTTGGGGAACGAGAGCTTCTATTATCGGTGGATTTGATGCTACTAGTAACGTAAAAGCTGCAAAATTGTTTAATATTCCATGTAGTGGAACACATGCTCACTCATTTGTTCAGGCTTATGAAGATGAAGAAGTTGCATTTAAGAAATATGCAGCTGCGCATAAAGATTGTTATTTCTTAGTTGATACTTATGATACATTACGCTCTGGAATTCCTACTGCTATTAAAGTAGCGGATGAATTAAAAGATGAGATTAATTTCCATGGTATTAGATTGGATTCAGGAGATATAGCATATCTATCAAAAGAAGCAAGAAAAATGTTAGATGAAGCGGGGTATCCTAATGCGAAAATAGTAGCTTCAAATGATTTAGATGAAGATACGATTACTCACTTAAAACAAGAAGGTGCATGTATTGATGCGTGGGGTGTAGGTACAAAGCTTATAACTGCTTACGATAATCCTGCATTAGGTGCTGTTTATAAACTTGCATGTTTAGAAAATGATAAAGGTGAGATGATTGACAGGCTAAAAGTTTCAGAAAATCCTGCAAAATTAACTGTGCCAGGTGTAAAAAGAGTTTATAGAATAATAAATACAGACACAGGTATGGCAGCAGGGGATTACATTGCATTGGAAAAAGAAGATGTGAATGCAGAACAAAGTATAAAACTTTTCCATCCAACTCATACATATTTAGCTAAGGAAGTGGAGAACTTTAAAGCAATAGATATCCATGAAGATATTTTTGTTAATGGTAAGCAAGTATATGAAGTACCAACAGTACATGAAAGTGCTAAGTATTTCCAACAAAATAAAGGGTTATTATGGAATGAGTATCTTCGTTTGTTAAATCCAGAATTCTATCCGGTAGACTTAAGTACTAAGTGTTGGGAAAATAGAAAAGAAATATTGGAAAGAGTAACAAAAAAATCAAAATAATTAGGTGATAATATGACATTACAACAGGAAGTAATAAAAAGATTAAGATGTAAACCTGAAATTAATGAAGAAGAGGAAATAAGATTAACAATCAATTTTCTAAAAGATTATATAAAGAAAAATAACTTCATAAAAAGTTTAGTATTAGGAATATCAGGTGGTCAAGATTCTACGCTTTGCGGTAAACTATGTCAAATGGCAATTACTGAATTGAGGGAAGAGACAGGTGAAGAGTATAACTTTATCGCCGTTAGACTACCATATGGAGAACAATTTGATGAAGATGACTGTAACGACGCATTAAAATTTATTAATCCGGACAAAGTATTTACTGTTAATATAAAAGACGCGGTAGATGCTAGTGTAAATTCATTAAAAGTAGCAGGTGTAGAAATTACTGATTTTGCGAAAGGTAATGAAAAAGCAAGAGAAAGAATGAAAGTTCAGTATTCTATTGCTACTATGAATAAAGGTATAGTAGTTGGTACTGACCACGCGGCAGAAGCTATCACTGGATTCTTTACAAAACATGGAGACGGCGGAGCGGATATTGTCCCTCTATATAGATTAAATAAAAGACAAGGGAAAGCATTATTAAAAATGTTAGATTGTCCAGAACACTTATATCTAAAACAACCAACTGCAGATTTAGAAGAAGATCGTCCAGCTTTAGAAGATGAAGTCGCACTTGGAGTAACATATAATGACATAGATGATTACTTAGAAGGAAAAGAAGTCCCTGATAATGTAAAAGAAATAATAGAAGGACATTATTTAAAATCAGAACATAAGAGGAATTTACCAGTTACTGTGTTTGATTTTTATAATATATAGTAGAAATAATAGAAGGAGAGGATAGGAAACTATTCTCTTTTTCCAATAATTATAGAGAATTAATAAGCATAGCAGATAATAAGGTAAAATAAAAAGGAAAAAAATTTTAAAATTATGTTGACATAAAAAGAAAGTGATGATAGAATAGTAAAAGTCTTCTCAAGAAGAAGACGAACAATCAAACATTTCAAAATATTAAATGTTAAGAAATTATAAAAAAGTTCTTGACAAAATATAAAAGAAATGATAAACTTATAAAAGTCTTGAAGAAAGACAAAATCAATTATTTCAATGAAGTAAACGGTTCAAAAGTTTTTTAAAAAATATAAAAAAACTTCTTGACAAACATTCGAAGAAATGATAAAATAATAAAAGTCTTCTCAAGAAGAAGGCGAACAATCAAACATTTCAAAATATTAAATGTTAAGAAATCATAAAAAAGTTCTTGACAAAATATAAAAGAAATGATAAACTTATAAAAGTCTTAAAGAAAGACAAAATCAATTATTTCAACGAAGTAAACGGTTCAAAAGTTTTTTAAAAATATAAAAAAACTTCTTGACAAACATTCGAAGAAATGATAGAATAATAAAAGTCTTCTGAAGAAGACGAACAAACATTTTTAAAAAAGTTTTTAAAAAAGCTTGACAAAGAAATTTAAAAATGTTAAAATATAAAAGTTGTTAATCGCAACGATTTGAACATTGAAAACTAAACGAATTAAGTCAACGTTAATTCCAAAAAAGGACAGTTTTAAAAAGAAACTATAAAACTTTTTAATGAGCTAATCAAGCTAACAAATTTATTTGGAGAGTTTGATCCTGGCTCAGGACGAACGCTGGCGGCGTGCCTAATACATGCAAGTCGAGCGAAGTTTTTCTGGTGCTTGCACTAGAAAAACTTAGCGGCGAACGGGTGAGTAACACGTAAAGAACCTGCCTCATAGACTGGGACAACTATTGGAAACGATAGCTAATACCGGATAACAGCATTAACTGCATGGTTGATGTTTGAAAGTTGGTTTTGCTAACACTATGAGATGGCTTTGCGGTGCATTAGCTAGTTGGTGGGGTAAAGGCCTACCAAGGCGACGATGCATAGCCGACCTGAGAGGGTGATCGGCCACACTGGGACTGAGACACGGCCCAGACTCCTACGGGAGGCAGCAGTAGGGAATCTTCCGCAATGGGCGAAAGCCTGACGGAGCAACGCCGCGTGAGTGAAGA
>ERZ773267.488-NODE-488-length-26211-cov-34.793891_pt1 | contig 26211 bp, 18 predicted proteins | sample MGYA00511959_ERZ773267 | MGnify/ENA primary metagenome ERZ773267 (study PRJEB29015, sample SAMEA2738165) | human oral metagenome | biome: human oral; feature: human-associated habitat; material: saliva | place: China | collected 2240 ... | reverse complement strand
TTATCGGTAAAGGTATGGATCAAAAAGAAAGAATGATTGAACTGAGAAAGCTTGCCAGAAATCAGCTGATGTCAATTGAAAAGTTGAACAATACAGGAATTAAAAGCTTAGAAGATAAGTCAAAGAAGTAGAGAGGTATGCTATGAGATGGGCATTGAAAATTATCTTATTTCCAATAATATTGCTCTTGTCGATACTAATTGCTTTTCTAAAATTTATTATAAAAGTTAGCGGAATGATTTTAGGTATAATATCTTTTCTAGTATTTATTGGAGCAGTAGCTTGCTTCATACAAAAAGATATGGCAACAGGAATGGTAGCATTACTTATAGCATTCTTAATCAGTCCTTATGGACTACCTAAAATTGCACTGTGGATCACAGCATACCTTGAAGTAGCGAAAGATACATTAAAGGAAATATAAGAGAACTAAGACGATGGAATATAAATCTATCGTCTTTTTCTATGCCTAAATTTAAGAGAAAGGAGGCGATGATATGAGTATGTATTTATTTGATGAACAACCTATACTGGCAAATAAAGCATTAGCCAGAGAATTAGGCTTAAATGAAGCTCTTGTGCTTCAACAAATAAATTACTGGATTGAGATAAATAAGAAGTCTGGTAACAATTATCATGATGGCAAGTATTGGACATATAACTCAATACGATCATGGCAAGAAAAAGATTTTGACTATTTAAGTGTTGATACAGTGAAACGAACTTTTTCTAAGCTTGAAAAAGCGGGCTATCTTTTAGTTGGAAACTATAATAAAGATCCTAGAGATAAAACGAAGTGGTACACAATAAATGACAAGAAATTAGAAGAACTTTATCTTGAACTAAATCAAAGAAAACAAGAGAAAGAAAGAGAAATATTAGAACAAGTAAGTAAAAGTGCTATGCCTAATGCATTAGGGCAAAATGCACCAATGGAAGAGGGCAAAATCAACCAATGCAATGAGGCATTTATCACCGATGCATTTGATGAAAATCTACCAGTGCATTATGGCAACTTGCATGAACCATTACCAGAGATTACTACAAATAATTCATCAAAGATTACTTCATATATTTCTACAGAGAATTTCTCCCACCTACCCATCTGTGAAAGAGATCCGTTTTATTTAAGGGATGGAATGGAGGAAGGATGTAAAAAAATAAAATCATATAAATCTTGTTTAGAAGAGTTAAGAGAAAGTACAGGATATAACGAACACATGAAGCTGGGTAATAAGATTATTGCTAAAACCTTTGATGAAATAATTAAAGTTTTAGCTGATGTTATGGTATTAAATGCAGAAGATACAGTTACAATAAATCAAACAAAATTACCAGCATATGTTGTTCAAGAGAGATTTAGAGAATTAGATTCTTCACATATGGAGTATCTTGTAAATGCTTTATCAGAGAACGAATCAAAAATAAGAAATGTAAGAGCGTTTATTTTAACGGCAGCATATAATGCACCAAGCAATATGGATGCCTATTATACAGCACTTGTTAGTTATGATATGAGGGAAGGAGGTTACTGATGATAAATGAGGAAATTTCTAATAGAGTAGTTAATATTGAAGTCAATGTCTTAAAGGCAACTTACCAAGAAATCTTAAGCCAGGTAAAGAAGTTACAACAGAGATCAAAACAACATGGTGGCTTAGATAAACTTATCAAGGCTGAGGGAAGTGAAGTCAAACTTAAAGATATGGTTAAGAAAGGGCAGCTTGAAGAAATTAATGTTAAAGATGGTGAATTAAAAGAACTAAAAAAAGAATTGAATAAACATGGTGTTAAATTCTCAGTGATGAAAGATAAGGAAACAGGTACACATTCGGTATTCTTCCAGGCAAAAGATACAAAAGTTATGAACAAAGCCTTTCAAAATGTGCTTTCAAATATTGAGAAGAAAGAAAAAAATAAGGAGTCAATTCATAAAAACATAGAGAAGTTCAAGGAAATGGCAAAGAATACTATTTCTAAAGATAAAGTCAAAAATAAGCAAAAGGAGCAAAGCCTATGATAGATAAGATACTAAAGGATATCAAAGGCTTATTTAAGGTGCAAGATAAGGCAAAGTTTCTAAAACAGAACATTCCCTATCTTGCATTTTTCTATGTGGGCAACATCTTCTCACACCATGTAAGAGCTTATATAGGTGGCGATGTGATAGACAAAATCTTTCAAGGAATATTGGAACTTAACAACATGAGCTTTATTCCAAGTATTCATCCGACTGATGTTTTAATGGGCGTGGGAGTAGCGGCTTTAATTAAATTTATTGTCTATACCAAAGGTAAAAACGCCAAAAAGTTTAGACAAGGAAAAGAGTATGGCTCAGCAAGATGGGGAACTAAAAAAGATATAGAGCCATATATGGATGAAAAGTTTCAAAATAATATCTTGCTTACCCAAACTGAGCGATTAACCATGAATGGAAGACCGGCAAATCCAAAGTATGCAAGAAATAAGAATGTACTTGTTATTGGTGGTTCAGGCTCCGGAAAGACGAGATTTTATGTAAAGCCGAACCTAATGCAAATGCACTCGTCATATTGTGTAACAGATCCTAAAGGAACAATTGTAATAGAGTGCGGTAAAATGCTTGAGGACAATGGTTATGAGATAAAAATCTTAAATACCATCAACTTCAAAAAGAGCATGAAGTACAATCCTTTTGCATATCTCAGAAGTGAAAAAGACATCCTAAAATTAGTGCAAACAATCATTGCAAACACCAAGGGAGAGGGTGAGAAAGCAGGTGAAGATTTTTGGGTGAAAGCCGAAAAACTTTACTATACAGCTCTTATCGGATATATCTTCTATGAAGCTCCAAGAGAAGAAAAGAACTTTGCAACACTCCTTGATATGATAGATGCTTCAGAAGTTAGGGAAGATGATGAAACATATATGAATCCCATTGATAGAATATTTGAAGCATTGGAAAAGAAAGAACCTACGCACTTTGCAGTAAAGCAATATAAAAAGTACAAACTTGCTGCAGGAAAAACAGCAAAGTCTATTCTTATATCATGTGGTGCAAGGCTTGCACCTTTTGATATTCAAGAGCTTAGGGACTTGATGAAAGAAGATGAACTTGAGCTTGATACACTTGGAGATAGAAAGACAGTACTGTTTGTTATTATCTCTGATACAGACGACACCTTTAACTTTGTTGTATCTATTATGTACTCACAGCTATTTAACCTCTTATGTGATAAGGCAGATGATGAGTATGGAGGGAGATTACCTGTTCATGTAAGGTGCTTGCTTGACGAGTTTGCCAATATCGGCTTAATTCTAAAATTCGAAAAATTGATTGCAACAATCCGAAGTAGAGAGATTTCAGCAAGTATTATATTGCAAGCACAATCTCAGCTAAAAGCAATTTACAAGGATAATGCAGATACGATTGTAGGTAACTGTGATAGCACCTTGTTTCTTGGTGGAAAGGAAAAGACCACACTTAAAGAGCTATCTGAAACACTGGGCAAAGAAACTATAGACTTGTATAACACTTCTGAAACACGCTCCAATGCCAATAGCTATGGACTAAATTATCAAAAGACAGGGAAGGAGCTAATGAGCCAAGATGAGATAACAGTTATGGATGGAAGTAAATGTATTTTTCAGCTTCGAGGTGTCCGACCATTTTTGTCGGACAAATTCGATATTACAAAGCACAAAAATTATAAGCTACTTGAAGATTATGATAAAAAGAATGTGTTTGATATTGAAGACTATATCAAGAGAAAAGGCAAAGTTAAGCTTAATAGAAATACTGTGATTACAAGATTGTAATATTTCTGTTATAGCTATATGTGACATGGGTATATTTGGTATACTTATTGATATAACAAAAATTGATGTAAAGGAGAAATTAAGTGTGATGAATAATGAAATTGTAAGACCAGAGTATGAATTTGAAAAATTTGTATTAAATTTATTTATTGAACTTGGATATGAAATTGAAGATGAGGTTCAAATAAAAGATATTATATCAAATTCATCATATAGAAGACCAGATATAATTGTTAAAAAAGAAGAAGTTTATTGTGTTGAAGTAAAATTTTCAAGAATTTCAGAAAAAACAATTGAACAAGTCTATAGATATATAAGTGGTACGGATATGATACCTGTTATTGTTACAGCATATGAAGTTAAAGAGAAAGAAAAATGTATATATAAAGATAAATATCCAAAACTAGAAATAATTGACATTTCTAATTTACTCTATGTTGTCAAAGATACAGATATACTTAAGTATGAATTGATTTCAATGTTACCTTTTTCTATAGAAGATATTTCTCCACAAAAATCTTTTATAGATACAGGCTTCTTATACCATAATAATTATACAGAATCACTGATTAAGGAATTGGAGTTGTGCCAACCTGGAAAAAAATCTTTTAGTGTCTACGAAGATGTTTGCTATAAGATATTGCAACTGCTATTCTCAGAAGATTTGGCTTTATGGAAGAAACAAGAAAAATCAAACAACGATTTGTATAGATTTGATTTATTATGCAGAATCAAGGATGATAATAAGAGAACATTTTGGTCAATTATTGAAAATTATTTCAAATCAAAATATGTTATTTTTGAATTTAAGAATTATTCGGATGCAGTTACTCAAAAAGAAATATCTACAACAGAAAGATATTTATATTCCAAAGCTTTGAGATCTGTTGGAATAATAATAACTCCAAAGGATTATGATACAAATGCTTTTTGGGCGGCAAAAGGATGTTTGAGAGAGAATGGAAAACTCATATTATTACTTACAAATAAGGACTTATTAGAGATGATAAAAATGAAAAATGATGAGGAGAATCCTTCAGAGTATTTACTCAATAAACTTGATGAATTACTTTTAGAACTGGAGAAGTAAATTTATAAAGTTTATTAGATATTGAAAATATTGAGTTTTTTCAGAAGAATAAGATCTCAAAGACGATAGAATGAAAAAAGTCTATCGTCTTTTTTCATGCCTATTTTCAATCTATATTGCGATCAATAAATAGGGAAAACTCGCAGAGAAGCTAACTAGTATTTCAAATGCCTCTCACTAATATATACGCGACAAAATGATAGTTCCCTTAAACTTGTTACAGAAAGTAAAGGAGAAAAGATGATAAGGATAAGAAGCCCTACCTATAAAACAACTAAATATACAAATACTTGGCGATTGGAATTAATTTTTCAGTCGCTTTTTTAATTGGAGGAAAAAATGGATAAAGAAATGATTAATATCAATGCCAACCTGTTAAAAGAACCTACGTTTGGAACTTTTACAAAAGGTGATGAAGAGATTCAAGTTGTAAATTTTGCTCTTTCGAAAGGATATGGAAAAGGTAGAGAGTATATCAACTGTGCAGTATATGGCAATAAATCTGAAGTGGCTAAGGAATTTTTAAAAGGTGATTTCATTCATGTATATGGCTACTTCAATAAACGAATTAAAAATGGAAAGACATATAAGAATTTTGTGGTTATGTCTATGAACAAAATTGAAAAGAAAGAAGAAAATGAGGAGGAATAAATAATGGATTTTTTCGTACAAGCAGTAAATGTATTAAAGATTTTGGTAATGGCAGTAGGTGCAGGACTTGGAGCATGGGGAGTCATCAATCTTATGGAGGGATATGGTAATGATAACCCTGGTGCAAAATCTCAAGGAATTAAGCAGCTAATGGCCGGTGGCGGTATCGTTCTAATCGGTTTAAAACTAATTCCATTACTTTCAAATGTATTGAAGTAAGGAGAGTAGCCTATGTTTGGTATTTTCGACAAGATAGAAGAATTTTTTAAAGAACTTCTACTCGGAGGTATCCAAGCTAATCTTGAGTCAATGTTTATCGATATTAATGATAAGGTCGGAGCAGTTGCAACTGATATAGGCAAGACACCAATGGGATGGAACTCAGAGGTATTTAATTTCATTAAGAGTATTAATGATAGTGTCATTATCCCAATTGCAGGTTTAATCATTACCGCAGTTTTATGCATTGAGCTGATAAATATGGTTATGCAAAAGAACAATATGCATGATACAGATACCTTTGAGTTTTTTAAGTACATGGTAAAGATGTGGATAGCTGTATGGCTAGTATCTCATGCATTTACATTCTCAATGGCAGTCTTTGATGTTGCACAACACCTTGTAAATCAGGCGGCAGGAGTAATAAATACTTCTGCCACTGTTTCAGGTGATCAGATTGTTCAGATGGTTGAGGGATTAAAAGACAAAGGACTTGGAGAACTGGTGATGATACTTTTTGAAACCTCGCTTGTTAAAGTTGCAATACAAGTTATGTCGGTAGTTATTATGCTAGTTGTCTATGGCAGAATGTTTGAGATATATGTTTATTGTTCAGTTTCAGCAATTCCATTTGCCACTATGGGAAATAAGGAATGGGGACAAATTGGAACAAACTATATCAAAGGTTTATTTGCTATTGGACTTCAAGGCTTATTCTTGATTATATGCTTGGGTATTTACGCAGTTTTAGTAAAGACGATAAAGATAACGGACATTCATGCAAGTACCTTTATGATATTAGGCTATGCATTACTTCTTGGTCTAATGATGCTAAAGAGTGGAACGCTTGCAAAGAGTGTATTAAACGCACATTAAGGAGGATTTTTAATGATAGAAGTAAAGAAAAAGTTGTTTCCTGTTTCAATTATTGCAGTAGGAATTGGAGCATTTGCTATCTCGATTTTTAACAGGAACAAATTAAAGAATTTAGAAGATGAAGTAAAAAGTACAAGAGATGATGTGAAATATATTCTTTGTTATCAAGAGCAGAAAAATGCATTCATTGAGTCAGAATTAGAAGAGATGAGAAATGAAGTTGCTTCATGCTATGAACATTTTGAAGCATTTTCAAAGGAAAAAGAAGATGGGAGGTAAGCTATGGGCTATGTACCAATTCCCAAAGATTTAAAAAAGGTAAAAACAAAGGTAGCCTTTAACCTCACAAGAAGACAATTAATTGGATTTACACTTGCTGGACTGGTTGGTATACCAGTCTATTTATTTATGAGAAAGTTTATGCCTAATGATATAGCGATACTGTTTTTAATTGTATCAACTCTTCCAATCTTCTTTGTAACACTATTTGAAAAAGATGGACTTACCTTTGAGAAATATTTTAAGCACATATATCTACACAAGTTTTATCAACCACAAAAGCGAGTGAGAAAGGAGGTTTACCTTGAACAAGAAAAGAAAAATACAGCAAATTCAGTTAGAAAAAAATCAAAAGGTATTAAAGGAAAACAAAAGAAACTTGAAAAAAGAAAAGCTGACTAAGCAGAAGAAAAAAGCTTCTCTAATCGACTTAATATTTAAGAAAGAGCCTAAGAGATATACTGTTGAAGACACAATACCTTATCTGAGAATGCTAAAAAGTGGAATATGCCAGCTTGATGAAAAGCACTATAATAAGTGTATTGCATTTCAGGATATAAACTATCAGCTTGCCTTAGAAGAAGATAAGGATTTGATTTTCAATCAATTTGCGAATGTCTTAAACTCTTTTGATCCAAGTGTAGATATTGAATTTTCATATATTAATCAGCTTGGGAGAAATAACGAATTAAAAGCTGCTATTCAGATACCTGATAAAAATGATGGTTATGATGATATTCGATTAGAGTTTCGTGAGATGTTAAAAAGTCAGCTTGCAAAGGGAAATAATGGTTTAAAGAAATCGAAGTATATCACCTTTGGAGTTGAAGCGGATAGTTTGGAGCAAGCGACTGCAAAACTTGAGCGACTTGAGATTGATATATTATCAAATCTAAAGAGTATGGGAGTTCGTGCTGAGGGCTTAACTGGAGAAGAAAGATTAAAGGTATTGCATGATATTTTAAATCCAGATAAGCTCTTTTCTTTTTCCTATAAAGACTTAAAACCAAGAGAAAGTACAAAGACGGTGATTACACCAGATTCTTTTAACTTCGTGCCAAGTAAGTATTTTAAGTTTGGAAAATATATTGGAGCTGTTAGTCATCTTCAAATACTTGCAAGCGAGCTATCGGATAGAATGCTTGCAGAATTTTTAGATATAGATGATAACATCAATATTTCTTTTCATATCAAGGCAGTTGAACAGACAGAAGCGATTAAGATGGTGAAAAGAAAAAATACAGATATTGATAAGATGAAGATTGAGGAAAATAAAAAGGCAGTTAGAAGTGGCTATGACATGGACATATTGCCAAGTGATTTAATTACCTATGGTGATAATATCAAGATGCTTTTAAAAGACCTTCAGACAAGGGATGAGCGTATGTTTATCGTAACGATTGTCTTTATGAATTTTGCAAGGACAGTACAAAAACTTGATACGACTATTTCTCAAATTTCATCTATTGCAAGTAAACATAATTGTAAGATTAAACGCTTAGATCATAGTCAAGAACAAGGTTTTATCAGTGTATTACCTCTTGGCGTAAATAAGATTGAAATAGATAGAGGGTTAACCTCATCATCTACAGCAGTCTTTTTACCATTTACAACAGAGGAACTTTTCATAAACTCATCAAATAGCTTGTACTATGGATTAAATGCCTTAAGCCATAATCTTATTATGGCTGATAGAAAAATGCTTAAAAATCCAAATGGCTTAATTTTAGGTACGCCTGGTTCTGGTAAGTCATTTTCTGCAAAGCGTGAAATGGCAAATGCTATTCTTACAACCGATGATGATGTCATTATCTGTGATCCAGAGGGTGAATATGGCAATCTTGTTAAACAGTTCAAGGGGGAAGTCATAAAGGTTAGTGCAAAGAGTAAAGACTATCTCAATCCCCTAGATATAAATATGAATTATGGAGATGGTGATGCACCACTTAAGGATAAGGCAAATTTTATTATGTCTATGCTTGAACTTGTGGTTGGTGGTAGTGGACTTACAGCAGAAGAAAAGTCTGTTATAGATAGGTGTTTACCTAGAATTTATGAAAAGTATTTTGAAAATCCAATTCCAGAGAATATGCCTATACTTCAAGACCTTTACAATATGTTAAGAGGGCAAGAAGAAAAGGTGGGAAAGAAACTTGCAACAGAAATGGAAATCTATGTTTCAGGAAGTCTTAATGTCTTCAATCATCAGTCAAATGTAGATTTAAATAAACAGCTTATTTGCTTTGATATTAAAGAACTTGGAACACAGCTTAAGAAGATAGGTATGCTTGTTATTCAAGACCAGGTTTGGAATAAGGTTTCTCAAAATAGAAATACCGGCAAAAGTACAAGGTATTACATTGACGAGTTTCATTTGCTTTTAAAGGATGAACAGACTTCACAGTATTCGGTGGAAATCTGGAAGAGATTTAGAAAATGGGGAGGTATTCCAACAGGAATTACACAAAATGTCAAAGACCTACTTGCAAGTAAAGAAATTGAAAATATTTTCGACAATACGGATTTTATTCTAATGCTTAATCAAGCAACAGGTGATAGAGATTGGCTTGTTGTAAAGCTTAAAATCTCAAAGGATCAGGAAAAATTCGTTACCAATTCAAGAGCAGGTGAAGGTTTGATTTTCTTTGGAAACACCATTGTTCCATTTGTAGATAACTTCCCTAAAGACACAATCCTATATCAAAAGATGACTACAAAACCTGAAGAAGTGAGGTAGCGTCTTATGAGTAAAAAAAGAAAGCGAGATTTGAATGAAAAGTTAAGGGCAAGAGAAGAGAAAATCATCACAAAATCTGAAACAGATGATGTCCTAGATTATAAAAGAAAAACTGGAGATGATTACAGGGATAAGGTAGTTAAAGAAGAAAATAGGTTTCAAGATAAAATTCACGAGAAGATAAGTAAAAGAACGGATATTACTAGTGAAATAGAAACAAGTAACAAGAGCAAAAATGCTATAAAAAGAAATATTCGAAGTAACAGTTTTCAAGCCAAAGTAGCCAAGTCAGATTATCAAACAGAGGTTAAAGAAAATCGTATCTATGATCCTTTAGCAATAGACCAAGATGGTGATGGAGTTATTGATAGATATGATAATGATTTTAGAGATAGCGATGTATCATATGAGCCTTTAGGTAATAAAAAATCCAAACTTCATGAAAAGCAGAAAAGGTCACTTAAAAGAAAGAACTATTCTGATAAGCTCTTTACAAGAAAAGGGGCAGATAAGAAAAAGGAAGATAATATTAACGCTTCTAACACTGGTAAAGAAGTCATTAAAGATAGGGAAAAGAAAAATCAGCTTTATAAAAGGTATAACAAGGAAACCTTAGTCGGTGGAAGTGTGATTGGAGCTGCAAAACTTGGTGAGGTTACAAGTGCTTATCTATCATCTGGTAGTGATGAAAATGCATCTGTTGAAGCTGCTGAAAAAGGCTTAGGAAGTTCCTCTAAACTTATTCATGGTGTAAAGAATTATTCGGACAAGAGAAAAAGTAAGAAGCTATATGATTTAGAAAAGAGCGATAGGAAAATCCAAAGTAGAAAATCTAAGCTTCAGTTTAGAAAAAGCATGGACGAGGTTAAGAAGACCGACCAATATAAAAAAGCAAATGCTTATAAAAAGTTTCAAAAGAAGAAACAGATGAAGTCAGCTATCTATAAACAAAATAAGACAAGAATTAGAGATAGAGTTAAAAAGACACTGATGGATACATTTAAGGTATCTAAAGACTTCATCATAAGAAAAGCCAAAGTGGTAGCAATCATAATGGCTGCCATAATTATTTTTGGAACTTTTGTATTTAACTTTGCAAGCATGACAATGGGTGGATTTGCTAACTCTACAAGTAGTGTTTTAACAACATCATATTTATCAAGACCAAATGTTTTAACTGAGATTAACCAAAGTTTTTCAAACAAGGAGAATGACTTATATAGCGAGCTTGAAAATGTAGAAAAGAATAATCCCGGATACGATGAATATATCGTAAGAAAAAATGAAGATATTGGTCATAATGTCCATGAACTTTTATCCTATATCACTTCAAGATGTGGTGAAGTAAAGAGTTTATCTGAAGTTAGTAATATTTTAGATGACTTATTTAAGACTATGTACCATGTCGATTATAAAGAGGAAATAGAGATAAGATATAAGTCTGTAACTGAAACTTACACTGATGAAGATGGGAATGAATATACTGAGAGCCACGAAGAACCGTATGAGTATAGAAAACTCATTGTTACTTTAAGTAAAAGGGAAATGGATAGTGTGGTTCGAGAAGTCTTCGCAAAGTATCCAGATAATTTAAAGCATTATGAAACACTATTCCTTGCACAGGGGAATATGGGTGAAATGTTTGGCAACACGAATCTCATTACTGCAAATGGTGGCATAGGTGGAGGAAAAGAATACGAAGCATCGTCTGATGTTCAAAAGAAAATTGTAAATGCAGCATATATTACTCCATCACCTGGAGCAGGTTGGTGTGCAATGTGGGTTTCTCAGGTTTATCAAAATGCAGGTCTTGGATATATCGGAGGTAATGCTAATGATATGTACCGAAATCATACATTTACTTCTGATAGATCAAAGTTAAAAGTAGGAATGATTGTAGCTGTTGAAAGTAGCAGTAGTGGTGGACAAGCCGGACTTACTTATGGTCATGTCGGTATCTATATTGGTGATGGTAAGGTAATGGATAATATCGGAGTAGTTAGGGTAACAACCTTAGATGATTGGATTGCAACATTCTGTAAACACCATCCAGTAGGATTTGGATTTCCACCAAACGTACAAAGATAGAAGGGAGTGGAAAATGTGAATAGGGAACTGAATACTGTTAATAAAAAAATTCAAAAATTATTAGATAAGAAGGCTCAGATCGATAAAGATTTAGAGCCTTTATTTATTCGTAAAGAAGAACTATTAGACCAAGAATATGTAGTGATTTGTAGAGAGAACAATATCACTCTTGAGGAATTAGTGAAGATGTTCAAAGAGAAAAAAGAAAAGGAGAAATATAGTAATGAAAAGCAAATTGAAGAATAAGAAAGTATTGGCCGCACTTATTGGAGTAGCGTTACTTTTGGTTTCAATTATAGGTGTGATGACTGTAAATAAGCAGATTGTATTTGCAAAAGATGGAACTGTACTTTCAATGCTTAATCCGATTGAAGCTCTTGCAGAAACAGAAGAGAAATTTGAAGTAAAGATTAAATATGTATTTTCAGACGAGAAAGTATTTAAAGAGGAAATTATAAAAGCGGATAAAGGACAAATCCTTGATAGTGGTGATTTGCCAATGTTACCTGACGATATGAAATTTATTGATGATTTTCTCTATTATGAAGTCAAAGGTGATGGAAAAGATGAGATTATCCGTAAGATTGAAAAGATTGTAAAAGATAAAGTAACTCAGACTGAAAATGAGAAAGATAAAGAAAAGAAGCTTGAGGAAGTAAAACAGGATAAAGCTACTCAAACAGAAGAAACTAAGAAAGATTCATCAACACAGACTGATATTGTCAAAAATGATTTAGATAAGATGGATAAGGAGTCTAAAGAATTAAAAGAAAAGGTAGATAATCTTAGTAAGGAACTTAAGGATAAAGATAAGTTAAGTGATAAGCAAAAAGATAAAATCAAAAATTTAGAAGATGAAATTGAGTCTTTGGAAAAGAAAATCAAAAAGGACAAGGACTCTGTTGATTCATCGAAAGAAAATATTGAGCTTAAAAAATCTATTGAAGAGTTAGAAAAGAAGACTAAGGAACTACAGGAAAAGCTCAATTCCATGAATAAGATAGGAACTAATTCTAATTCAACTATCTCAAATCCAGTACCGAAAAATAACGAATCTTTTAGCAAATTTATTCCAAACACACCTATAAATACAGGAAAAGGTAGCGATGCTTCTGGTAATGGTTCAACGCCAACATCTAAGACTGAAAATAAGGTAGAAACTAAGTCGGATAAAAAAGAGGAGAGACAGGAAATCCGTTATCCGAATAAGCTAACACCTAAACAGACTTCAAGTAATGGAGATACGTCTTCTATGGATGGAACAAGCAAGTCAGCAAATACCAATAAAGGAGTAGCGTCAGCACCGTCAAAAGCAAGAGGAACCGTTACAGAGAATAAGGATAATGCAAACAAAGATTATCCAATTCACCACAACGATGGTAAAGATAATAAGTCTACGGATATGTATTCAGCAGACGCAAGACAGTTTGTAACTTTTACAACTAAAAATGGAAAGACTTTTCATCTAATCATTAATCATGATGAAGATAGCGAGAATGTAATGCTTTTAACAGAAGTTTCAGAAGATGATTTGTTAAATATGGTTGAAAAGAAAGAAACACAAAAGGAGATTGTAAAGGAAGATCCAATAAAAGAAGAGCCTAAACCAGTGAAAAAAGGAGAAAGTAGTAATATGGGAACATACTTAATTCTGATTCTTGTAGTAGCTGGAGCATTAGGTGCAGGTTATTACTTTAAGGTTGTTAAAAAGAAAGAGAATGAAGAACTTGAAGCATTAGAAGATGATGACGATGATTTTTTCTCAGAAGCTGATGAAAGTGAAGAAACATCAGAAATAGAGGTTGAAGAAATCGAAGAAGATGAAGAATAAAAGATATCAAAAATTATATGATTTTTGGTGCAAGTTAAAGGCGAGGGAGTATTATCTTTCGCCTTATTTCATTTGAAAGATTGGAGATAATATGGATTTAGTTATTGCAGAAAAACCGAGTGTAGCTATATCAATTGCAAAGGTAATAGGAGCTACAAAAAAGAAAGATGGATACTACGAGGGAAATGGATATAGGGTATCCTGGTGCGTGGGTCATCTGATTCAGATGGCAAATCCTGATAGCTACGATGAAAAGTATGCTAAGTGGAATATGGAAGATTTACCGATTATTCCAAGTGAATATAAGTATGAGGTTTCAAAATCTACAAAGAAACAGTTTAGTATTTTAAAAAAATTATTGAATGCTAAAGAAGTAGAGAATGTAGTAAATGCTTGTGATGCAGGTCGTGAGGGAGAAAGCATATTTAGACTTGTTTACAATCAAGCAAATTGTAAAAAGAAGATGAAACGACTTTGGATTTCATCAATGGAAGATAGTGCAATTAAAGATGGTTTCAATAACTTAAAAGATGGAAGTTACTATGATGGTTTATTTGAATCTGCCAAGGCAAGAGCGATTGCTGACTGGCTAGTCGGAATGAATATTAGTAGGCTTTATTCTTGCTTGTATAAGCAAAATTATAGTGTGGGAAGAGTACAAACACCTACACTTGCAATGATTGTAAATAGAGATGATGAAATTAATAATTTCAAGAAAGAAAAATACTATACAGTAGAGCTTTCTTTAGATGGATTTTCACTTTCTACAGATAGAATTGATGACAGGACTACAACAGAGCAGCTAATCAATTTAGTAGGTAATTCCATAGAAATTATTGATGTCGTTCAAAAAGAAAAGATAACAAAGCCTGAGTTACCATTTGACCTCACAACACTTCAAAGGGAATGTAACAAGTATTTTGGATATAGTGCGAAACAGACACTTGATTATGCTCAAAGTCTTTATGAGAAGAAACTTATCACATACCCAAGAACTGACAGCAGATGCCTGACTGAAGATATGATTACAAGCGTAATTAACAATATATTAGGCAAGAATGACTTTGATACTGAAAGAATTAAGATAGTGTTTAACTCCAAAAAAGTTACGGATCACCATGCGATTATACCGACAATCAGCTCATTAAAAGAAGATATTTCAACTCTTCCAGAAAGTGAAGCAAAAGTATATAGACTTATATTAAATAAACTTCACGCAAGTGTTGGTTACCCTTTAGTAGAAAATACTACAAAAATTGTTGCTGAGTTTGATGGCTTTGAATTTACAAGTAGTGGCAAAGTGATAATTGATGAGGGATTCACTAAGTATCTAAAAGAATATAAAACGAAGAAAACGGAAGATATACTACTCCCAGATATAAAGGTTGGAGATGTATTTGAAATAAAAAATAAAGAAATAAAAGAGAAATATACAACAACACCTAAACATTTTACGGAAGATACACTTTTAAAGGCTATGGAAGTAGCAGGTAATGACGCGTTAGAAAAAGGCATTGAGGTAGAAAGAAAAGGACTTGGTACACCGGCAACTCGTGCAGGTATTATTGAAAACTTGATTTTCAAAGGTTTTATCGAAAGAGATAAAAAGAATTTAATTGCAACCAATAAAGGAATTAGTTTGGTGGCTATTGTTTCAGATACTTTTAAATCAGCAGAAACTACTGCCGAATGGGAAATGAAACTATCTGACATTGCTAATGGCAAGGCGGATAAGGATGACTTTTTAAAAGGTATAGAGAATGAAATAAGAGAAACAGTAGGAATATATCGTAAATAGTTTTTTAGGGGGAATGAGATCTAATCTTGTTCCCTTATTTTATTGGAGGTGATGAAAATAGATGAGCTAAATGTATTAGAACTGTTTGGTGGTATAGGTGCTATTAAAAAAGCTTTAATAAGGCAAAAAATACCTCACAAGACGATTGATTATGTAGAGCTAGATAAGAACTGTGTTAAAAGCTATAATGCACTTTATGATGAAGAATTTGAGCCTAAAAGTATAGTAGATTTTCATCCAACAGATGAAAAAATAGATTTATTAATGCACGGTAGTCCCTGTCAAGATTTCAGCAGAAGTGGCTTAAAGCAAGGTGGTACAAAGGGCAGTGGTACAAGAAGTAGTCTTCTTTTTGAAACAATACGAATAATAGAAGAAATGAATATTAAGCCAAAGGTTGTGCTTTGGGAAAATGTAAAGGGAGTTCTCGATAGAAATTTGAGAGCTTCCTTTTTTCATTACTTAAAAGAAATGGAGAGACTTGGATATGAGAGCAAATATGAAATTCTAAATGCTATGGATTTTGGAATACCACAGAAAAGAGAGCGTATCTTTGTTGTGAGTATTTTGGAAAATAATCCTTTTGATTTTGTCAAACTAGAAAAAACACAAGCAAGGGATATATCTGAATTTCTTGAGAAAGACACTTCAAATATTTATGAAGTAAGGCAAGAGTCAATGCTTCGATATATAAGAGGAGAGCCTAAAAATAATAATTTTAGAGGAAGACTTAAAGTGATAGATAAGTTTGCCTACACAATTTCTACCAAGCAAGTGCGTATTCCTAATTCAGGAATTATTGATTTAGGTAATGGCAAATATAGATATTTAACTGAGCGAGAGTGTTTTAGACTTATGGGTTTTGATGATGAAGACTTTAATAAGCTAAAAGCAATTTATCCAGGAAGAAAAGGTAAATTATCGTCAATACTGTATAAACAAGCTGGAAATAGCATTGTCGTGAACGTGTTAGAAGCAATATTAAAAAATATCTATCATATAAAATAAGGTTCGTGTGGGGTATAATATAGATAAATTAAATTTTGGGTGGTGATAATATTGGATTTATTCTCAAAAGTAGAAGTAAGTGCTTATTTAGAAAAAATTAAAACAAAAATGGAAGATGAAATATTGAGTCTTTCTGACGAACAAGTAACTACAATTGATATTGATGAGTGGCGTGAATATTATTATTCTAACTATCAAATTGAACCAATTTTAATCTATGTAGATCAGGCAGAATTAGATATATCTGAAGTTAAAATACAGGAATATAATATATGGTCTAAATATGACCCTTATGAGCAAGAATATTTTCTAGTTGATGGGTACAAGATAATATTTAAAATTCCATTTTATGGAGAAAGTGAGTTATTTAACTTACGCCCTTCATCATTTATTTTGAGTAGGTTTGTGGCTGATAAAATTGTAAGTCCAAGAAATGATAACCCTGGTTATTTATTTTATGCTTCTCAATATAAGAGAAATGATTTGAAAGGTAAAGAAGATATTAGAACATTTGTAATTGAAGAGTTTAAAAGTGGTTTTAGAAGCTATTTAACAATGATTGAAAATGTAAATAACGATATTAAAGGTTTTAATGTGGGGTTAGAAAATTTAGTAAAAAGCAAATTAGAATTAAGAAAAAATAAAGCTAGTGATTTTGATAATATTAAAAAAGCCTTACAAATTCCAATGAATTTAAAAGCAGATGCACCTAATATAAGACCATTGCCTTTGAAAAAAATTCGTAAAATTATCAAACCCAAAACTAAAAATGTATTTGCAGAACCAGAATATTGTATTTCAGATTCAGACTATAACAATATCTTAAATATTATTCATAATGCATGTTCAACCATGGAAGCAACCTCACGAACCTTTAATAAAAATAACGAGGAAGAACTCAGAGATTTTATAATATCAACCCTGGGGACTCATTATGTTGATAGCGTGACTGGAGAAACATTTAGAAAAATAGGCAAAACAGACATTCATGTAATATTTGAAAATAAATCAGCATTTATTGGTGAATGTAAAATATGGCATGGAATTAAAAAGTTTACAGATGCAATTGAACAAGTTTTTGGATACTCTACTTGGAAAGATAGAAAAATATCGTTGATTATTTTCAATAAAGATAATAAAGATTTTAATAGTATTCTTGATGTGATTGAAGATTGGATAAAAGCGAATACAAAAAAGGCAACGAAAGAGAATGCTAATATGTGGAAGTGTCTAATACACAGAGAAGAAAGCAACTCTGATATTCAGATAGCAATACAGGTGTACGATATATCCATATAATATATACAAATATATACCAAATACAAAGGCGATAGAAATATCGTCTTTTTTAGTGCAAAAAATAAGGAGGTAAAGATGAGGACGAATGATTTTTACAACATAATTGAGCTTGTAAAAAGAGATGTTTTAGATAGTGAAAGAGAATATTTAAAACTCTTAAAGGTCATTGGAAATAATCAAAGATATGACTTTTTAAGTCAACTTAGTATCTATGATAAAAATCCCAATGCAACTGCTTGTGCAAGCTTTGATATGTGGAGAGAAAGATTTAATCGAACTGTTATGAGAGGGCAAAAAGGGATACCTATTCTAAATGACAGTAATGCTTTCCAAAAGGTAGGATATATCTTCGATATTAGTCAGACGGTATCGATGGATAGAAATGTTAATGAAGTGGAACTATGGTCTTTTGATAGAGAAAAGCATGAAAATGCATTAAAAGATATGATTGAGCTGCAAGGGTATGATTCAAGTGAAAACCTATCAGAGAATCTATATTCTCTTAGCAGAATATACGCAGATGAAAGCATATATGAGCTTGCAAATAATCTGAGGATTGCTGATGAAGATAGAAACTCATTTATAAATTTTATGAGAAATTCTATTAGCTTTGCAATTTCAAATAGATTTAATCTGGATTATCCTATTCCAATGGATAACTTACAAGAAAATTTTAAGTACCTAGATAGAATTTCTTTAATGAGCGTTGGTAACTGTATTTCCAATGCTTGTAGCAATATTATTGAAGCTACGATGGTTAGAACAAGAAATTTATCTGTCAATTACGACCTGACAAAGAGTATAGGTGCCGATTATAATAAGCTTAACGAAAATAATAAAGAATTAGGAGGTGTGGAGAATGCTATTCGATCAAATGACGAAAGAGATGATAATGACAGAAACCGAATTTTCAGGGATGGAAAATACGGACGAGATAATTTCGATAATCAAAGAGAAGACTTTGAACAATCTGGAGGAAGAGAAGAAATTCATGGAAGAATTTCCGAATCCAATTTACGCAGTGATGAGATTGGACTTTCTAACAGAGAGCAGCGAGGAGAAACACTATCAAATGCTAATAGACCTTTACAAAGAGAAGAGCCTAGTGAAACACTTGATGGAAGTTCAAAAGAGAGCCATCGATTTTATGAGGAAGGAAAAGCCGAATATGATGGAAGCTTGGAAAATAGAGAGCGAAACGAATCCAGAATACAAGGCAATGGTTTCAGCCTTGAAAGAGATGACAATCAAGGAAATAGTGGAAGCTTAGAAAATAGCATTGAAAAAACAAACGAGGGAGCAGAAAATGCTTCCTTTTTCTATTCTAAAGAAGATCCATACAATTTAATGACCGATGAAATGCTTGAGCGTGTTCCAAAACTTTATGACCAAGAACACACTGATCTGGCAGATACTCAGGTTCATGCAGCATATATCATTCCATTTAGAAGCAATTGGACATGGTATATGACGGAATATGATAGGGAAACAGGAGATGCATTTGGTCTTGTTTTAGGAATTGAACCAGAGTGGGGATATTTTAACATTCGTGAGCTTGAAGAACTAAATGCTCAAAGACTTATTTTAGAAGATTTCCCAAAGACTTTTAGAGAGCTTAAAGACAGAGAATTAAAAAAGCAGATGGATGAACATGAACTTCAAATGGTCTTTAATGGAGAACTTAGTTTTGAAAATGAGGTAATTCCTAAAGAAGCTACCAGTGAAATAACAGATGAATTTGAAGAAGAATTAAGTCCTAATTTTGCTGAAGAAGTTGCCTCTATTATGGAAGAATACGAAGTCCCAAGAGATGTTGCAATTAGCAGACTTGCCACTAGTAAATTAGAAGAAGCTCTTCAAGGAACAAACATTGGGATTGATGATTTCAATTTTGAACAATTAGAACAGATTATGAGTGCTATAAAAGAGTATGACTTTTATGGAAATGAAATTACTGAGATTGCAGATCCTAAACTTCCTGTATGGAAGATGGAACATTTGAAATGGCTTATTGATGATTGGAACAAAGGTCTGGATGGTGTTACATCAGAAAAGATAAAATATCTGAAAGAGTTAGACATTGAACTTGCTAAGTTTAATGTGCTTAAAGGTTATCTAATGAATGATGAAGTAAGCATAAGTCAAATTGAAGAATTTAAGGATAACATTGACTTTGTTACGATGAGTGAGTTTGTTGATAGCCTTAAAGATTACGCATATAACAATCAGAATGAGAAAGTAGCAGTTAAAGTCGGCAATGAATTTATACTTGCAAGTAAAAAAGATAGCTTAGATATTAGCCTTGAAGATACTGGAAGAAAAGTAGAAGTTGATGGAGTAGAATATTCACTTAATCGAGGAGTAGATTTTAAGGAAAGTACAAAGATTGATACTTTGATTGATAGTGGAAAATATGAAGCATATAAGATTGCTGATTATGTTGTGGAAGCTACTCAAGTTGAAGCAAAACAAGAGACACTTTTTGATTACCTTAATCCAGAAGAAGATAAAGAAAAATCATTAGATTTATCTATTGGAAAAACTGTCTACATGGATCATGAGGCATATAAGATTGATGATGAAGTGAGCTTTAATGAGATTCTAAAAAAGAATGATTTAAGACTTGCTCCTCTAAGAAATGGTAATCATATGATGCCTATAGTAAGTTTTGCAGATGATAAAGAGCTATTAGAAAAGATTAGATTTGATAGACCTAAGCTACTTGTTGGAGACGAAGTTCACTATAAAGATAAAGACTACACTATAACTCGCTTTGACGAGATGGGTGGTGGTCTTAAGACTGTTACAATAAAAGATAATGTTGAGTATCTTGGAGGAATGATTACGGGTTCAGAAGTTATTCCGTATAGATTAGAAAGTGATTTAGAAAGATTTTTTGGACTTGAGGAAAAGAAACAAGAGAAAGTATCAAACTTTAGAATTAAAGAAGATATTTTCCCTGATAAACTTACTCCAAGCGAAAGGTTAAATAATAATCTTGGAGCCATTTCAATGCTTAACAGAGTAGAAAAAGGTGAAAGGGATTTAGATATTACAGCACAGGAAACTTTATCTAAATATGTTGGTTGGGGTGGACTTGCTGATGTCTTTGATGAAAGTAAAGACGGTCAATGGAAAGAAGCAAGAGCTTTCCTAAAAGAAAATTTATCATCATCAGAATATGAGGCTGCTAAGGAATCTACCTTAACAGCTTTTTATACGCCTAAAATTGTAATTGATGGAGTATATAGTACGCTTTCAGAAATGGGATTTAAGAGTGGAAATATCTTAGAACCATCGATGGGCGTAGGTAATTTTATCGGTAATCTTCCAGATGAAATGAATAAATCAAAGTTTTATGGGGTTGAGCTTGATTCTGTTAGTGGTAGAATTGCAAAACTTCTTTATCCTGAAAGTGATGTGCAAGTTAAAGGCTTTGAAGAGACCAGTTTTTCAAACAACTTCTTTGATGTGGCAATCGGTAATGTTCCGTTTGGTGAATTTAAGGTTAATGATAGGGAATACAATCGTAATAACTTTCTAATTCATGACTATTTCTTTGCTAAATCTATTGATAAGGTGAGAAATGGTGGTGTTATAGCATTCGTCACATCATCTGGAACTATGGATAAGAAAGACGAAAGTATCCGTAAATATATAAATGCAAGAGCAGAATTTTTAGGTGCAATAAGACTTCCTAACGATACCTTTAAGGGTGTTGCCGGTACAGAAGTAACTTCAGATATTATATTCCTAAAGAAAAGAGATAGTGTACTTGAGCGTGATGATAACTGGGTTCATTTAGCGGAAGATGAAAATGGTCTTGTATATAATAAATATTTTGTAGACCATCCAGAACAAGTTCTTGGAAACATGAGAGAAGTAAGTGGAAGATTTGGAAAAACTCTTACTTGTGAGCCAATAGCATTTTTACCTCATGAAATAAATATGTCTTCTTTAAAAGATCGTATTGAAGCTGCAGGTGAAAGAATATCAAAAGATTCGAAGTATGAAGAGATAGAGCTACTAGATGATGAAGTAACCTCAATACCCGCAACCGATGATGTAAAAAACTTCTCTTACACCTTGATTGATGATGAGGTATATTACAGAGAAAATTCACTTTTCATTAAGAGAGAAGTATCAGACAAAAACAAGGAAAAGATTAAAAGTTATCTTGAATTAAATGACGCACTAAAGGATGTGATATACAAGCAAAAAGAAGATTTTAGTGAAGCTGAAATTAAAGAGTCTCAGGATAAATTAAACGCTGTTTATGATAACTTTTCTAAGAAACATGGTTTTGTTAATAATTTAAGTAACACCAGAGCTTTAAGAGAGGATAGTAACTTCCCACTGGTATCTTCTATCGAGATACTTGATGAAGAAGAAAACTTCAAGGCAAAAGGCGATATTTTTTCTAAACGAACTATCACAAAAGCGAAAGTTATTGACCATGTGGATTCTTCACTTGAAGCATTGGTACTATCAATTTCACAAAAAGGTTATGTAGATTTTGACTATATGACAAATCTAACGGATAAGGATAGAAATACTCTTATAGAAGAACTTAGAGGAGAAATCTTTCTAAATATTAGGGAAGAGAATATTAGTTTTAATCAGAAGCTTTCTTTTGACTTAGAAGATGGTGATTTACCATTTGCTTGTAGCGATGAGACTAACTCCTTTAAGTATATCTATGTAACGAAAGATGAATACTTAAGTGGAAATATTAGAGAAAAAATAGGTATTGTGGATAGTTATATCAACAGGTTACGACAAGCAGAACGAATGCTTCCAGAAGAAAGTGAAAACGAAAGGGAAACACTTGTAAACGAACTAAGCAGACTGGAATATCAAAAAGCAGAACTTCAAAGAGTAATGCCAAAAGAACTTGAAGCCAGTGAAATCAATGTAAGGCTTGGTGCAACATGGATTCCACCTAAAGATATTGAAAGATTCATATTTGAAACATTAAAGACTCCAGGATATGCAAGATGGGATATTAAAGTCAAATTTTCACATTTAACCAGTGAATGGAATGTTGAAGGTAAGAGCAAAGACAGGGGAAATGACCTAGCAGAAATGACTTATGGTACAAGCAGAGTAAGTGCTTATAAGCTTATTGAAGATGCTCTAAACCTAAAAGAAACAAAGGTGTTTGACCAAATTCTCAATCCAGATGGTTCAAAGACTTCGATACTAAATAAAAAAGAAACTATGCTTGTGGGGCAGAAACAAGAACTTATAAAAGAAGAGTTTAAGAATTGGATATTTAACGATCAGGATAGAAGAAATAGACTTGTAAAAGCCTATAATGAAAAATTTAATTCTATTCTTAATCGAGAATATGACGGATCAAATTTAAGCTTTGATGGAATGAGTACAGATATTTCGCTTCGTCCACATCAAAAGAACGCAATTGCAAGAATACTTTATGGTGGTAATAGCTTGCTTGCCCATGTAGTAGGAGCTGGCAAGACTTTTGAAATGGTGGCAAGCTCAATGGAAGCTAAGAAACTTGGAATGTGTACTAAGTCACTATTTGTTGTGCCAAATCATCTTACAGGGCAAATTGGTCGTGAATTTATGCAGCTATACCCATCAGCTAATATTATGGTGGCCGATAAAAAAGACTTTGAACCAAAGAATAGAAAGAAATTTATAGGAAAAATTGCAACAGGAGAATATGATGCAGTTATTATTGGTCATAGTCAGTTTGAAAAAATTCCAATGTCCAAGGAATATCAACAAAAGCACATTCAAGATCAGATTGATGAGATTATCAATTATGTAGAAGAGTATAAGCATGATCGAAATCAAAACTTTACAGTAAAAGAGCTTCAAAAGACTAGAAAGAAATTAGAAACAAGACTTGAAAAGTTAAACGATGATTTCAAAAAAGATGATGTTATTACTTTTGAAGAGCTGGGAGTGGATAAGCTGATTGTTGATGAGGCACATAATTATAAGAACCTATATCTTTATACAAAAATGAGAAATGTTGCTGGTATTGGGCAATCTGAAGCTTTTAAATCATCGGATATGTTTATGAAATGTCGATACCTGGATGAAATGACTGGTGGCAAAGGAATTGTATTTGCTACAGGAACTCCAGTATCGAATTCAATGACAGAGCTTTATACTATGCAAAGATATTTACAGTACGATACTTTGAAAAAGAATGGATTAGAGCATTTTGATTCATGGGCATCAACCTTTGGAGAAACACAATCTGCTTTCGAGTTATCTCCAGAGGGAACAGGCTACAGAGTGAAGACTCGTTTCTCTAAGTTTTATAACCTACCTGAGCTTATGAGTATGTTTAAGGAAGTAGCGGATATTCAAACTGCAGATATGCTCAATCTTCCTGTTCCAGAAGCTCATTTTAAGGTCATTAAGACTGAGCCAAGTGAAGAACAAAAAGAAATACTAAAGAGCTTGTCTGAAAGGGCTGATAAGGTGCGTAATAAGTCCGTAGAGCCTGAAGAAGATAATATGCTTAAGATTACTAATGATGGTAAGAAACTTGCCTTAGATCAGCGTTTAATCAATCCTTTACTTCCAGATGATGAAAACTCAAAGGTTAATGTATGTGTTAAAAATGTATTTTCTATTTGGGATAAGACAAAAGAAGAAAAATCAACACAACTTCTATTTTCCGATATGTCTACACCAAAGGGTGATGGTAGCTTTAATATCTATGATGATATTAGAGATAAACTTGTAGACTTAGGAATACCAAAGGAAGAAATTGCTTTTATCCATGAAGCCAATACTGATAAGCAAAAAGATGAACTCTTTGCAAAGGTAAGAAAAGGAGAAATTCGTGTTTTAATGGGTTCTACTCAGAAGATGGGTGCTGGTACAAATGTGCAAAATAAACTAATTGCAATGCATGATTTAGACGTACCATGGAGACCTGCTGACCTTGAACAGAGAAGCGGTAGAATTGTTCGACAAGGCAATGAAAACAAAGAGGTTAATATTTACCGTTACATCACTGAGAATACCTTTGATGCGTACCTTTGGCAGACGATAGAGAATAAGCAGAAATTTATTTCACAGATTATGACCTCAAAGACGCCTGTTCGTGTTGCAGAAGATGTGGATGAAAGTAGTCTTAACTATGCTGAGATTAAGGCACTTGCTACTGGTGATCCAAAGATAAAAGAAAAGATGGATTTGGATAATGAAGTCACGAAACTTAAAATGCTTGAAGCAAACTATAAGTCCAATCGATATAGATTAGAGGATAAGGTTGCAAAGACATATCCTGAAGAAATAGCAAGGACTGAAAAGTTAATTGAAGCAGTGAAAAAAGATATAGAAAATGTTGAACCACAAGGAAGTGGTGAAAATAAATTCACTTCTATCACGATTAATGGCGAGATAATTCGAGATAAAAAGATAGCTGGAGAAAAGCTCTTAGAAGCTATTAAAAGCGTAAAAATTAATGAAAGTAAGGTTATAGGAGAGTACCGAAATGTGGACTTAGAGGTAAGTTATAACTTCTTCACCAATGAGCATAATTTCACTTTAAAAGGTGCTACAAACCATTCAGGAGAGCTTGGTACAAGTGCAGATGGTAATATCACAAGACTTGATAATGCTATTGATAAAATGCCAGAAAAGTTAAATCGTCTTGAAGAAAAACTTGTTGGCACAAAGGAACAACTGGAAAATGCCAAAGAGGAATTGAAAAAGCCTTTTGAAAAAGCAGATGAGCTAAAGACAAAAGTATTAAGACTTGCAGAATTAAACAAGCTACTTGATATGGGAGAAGTAGAAGAAAAAGAAAATCTTAATCCATTACTTGAAGATGTAAAGAGGGCTATTGTAGATTTTTGTAAAAGGGAATATGAAGATGATAGTTATACCTATGAAAATTTTAGTAATCTATTTCCTGACCTTGCCCATATTGGAATTGCATATACTACTACACCAGATGAAAAGCATGAAATTCAATATGAAATTAGCTTAGAAGATTTTACAGCTACTCAATATATCAATGGAGAACCAGTTACAAAGATTGATTATCTCAAAGACCTTGGAAGTGAAGAAAAGGTGTTGGAATTTCTAAAACAAGAAATGGAATATGGAGACTTTGGAGAGTTTGTATCTATTGATGATAATGACCTTAAAAAAGCATTAGGTCTTGAAAGAGATGACGATGGTAATATCTATGATCCACTTGCAAAAGATTTGGATAATGATGGTGTGCCAGATAGATACGATAATGACTTTAGAGACAGTGACTACTTTGAAACTACTTATGATGTAGAGGATAATATTCACACAAGGGCAGAAAGTAAAGAAAAGGTATCTGAAAAGCCGTCTATCCTAGGACAGATTAAGTCATATCAGTCGGAAGAAAAACAAACAGAAACACGAGAAAATAAATCAAAAGAACACGATGAACGATAAGGGGCTTGATTTAAGTCCCTTATCCACTTTTAACAACAAATATGGAGGTATGAACAATGAATTACAAGGAAATGAGAAATACCATCGAGCAGATGGCAAACGAGAACTAC
>ERZ773267.486-NODE-486-length-26243-cov-11.692836_pt1 | contig 26243 bp, 18 predicted proteins | sample MGYA00511959_ERZ773267 | MGnify/ENA primary metagenome ERZ773267 (study PRJEB29015, sample SAMEA2738165) | human oral metagenome | biome: human oral; feature: human-associated habitat; material: saliva | place: China | collected 2240 ... | reverse complement strand
CGTTAGGAGCGATAATGGCTAACAAGATATTAATTATTGATTTTGGCGGACAGTACAACCAGCTCATCGCCCGTAGGGTTCGCGAGCTCGGCGTGTACTCGGAAGTTCATAATTTTGAAAATGTAACAGTAGATAAGGTCAAGGAATTTGACCCATGCGGCATCATCTTTACAGGTGGCCCACAGTCCGCATACGGAGAGGGTGCGCCGGCAATCGATAGAGGTGTGTTCGAGCTAGGACTTCCAATCCTCGGCATCTGCTACGGCGCACAGCTTATGGCACACGTGCTAGGCGGTAAGATCGGAACAGCCCCAACGAGCGAATACGGCCGCACCGATACAACAGTAGATTGCAAGGAAGGCCTCTTTGCAGGACTCAGCGACCATACAGTAACATGGATGAGCCACACCGACTATATTAGTGAGGTTCCAGAAGGCTTCAATATTACCGCGCATACAGAAAACTGCCCAGTTGCAGGTATGGAAGACAGGGAGAGGGGCTACTACGCAGTGCAGTTCCACCCAGAGGTAAATCATACGGCAGAGGGCACAGAGCTGCTTAGCAACTTCATACTAGGCGTGTGTAAGTGCGAGCAGGACTGGAAGATGGATTCCTTCGCTGAGAAGGAAATCGCAGAGGTTCGTGAGAAGGTTGGAGATGGCAAAGTGCTACTTGCACTCTCTGGCGGCGTTGATTCCAGCGTAGTTGCGGCACTTCTGGCAAAGGCAATCGGCAAGCAGCTGACCTGCGTGTTCGTTGATCATGGACTACTCCGTAAGGACGAGGGCGACCAGGTTGAAGAGATATTTGGCAGCAAGGGTGAGTACGACCTCAACTTCGTGCGTGTAAATGCTCAGGAGAGATACTACGCAAAGCTCGCTGGCGTGACAGACCCAGAGACGAAGCGTAAGATCATCGGTGAGGAGTTCATCCGCGTATTTGAAGAAGAAGCCAAGAAGATCGGCGCAGTTGATTTCCTAGCTCAGGGAACAATCTACGCAGACATCATCGAGAGCGGCCTCGGTAAGTCGGCAGTAATCAAGTCGCACCACAACGTGGGCGGACTACCAGACCACGTTGATTTTAAGGAAATTATCGAGCCACTCCGCATGCTGTTCAAGGACGAAGTGCGAGCACTAGGAAGAGAGCTCGGTCTCCCAGACTATCTGGTTGACCGCCAGCCATTCCCAGGACCAGGACTCGGCATCAGAATCATCGGCGAAGTTACAGCAGAGAAGGTTAAGATCGTGCAAGAAGCGGATGCAATCTACCGTGAGGAGATAGCCAAGGCGGGCCTCGAAGGCTCAATTAGCCAGTACTTCGCAGCTCTAACTAATATGAGATCAGTCGGTGTAATGGGAGACTTCCGTACGTATGACTATGCGGTTGCAATTCGTGCGGTCGAAACAGTTGACTTCATGACAGCGGAGGCGGTGGAAATCCCATGGTCAGTGCTGCAGAAGGTGATGAATAGAATAATAAATGAGGTGGATCACGTGAATAGGGTGTTCTACGATCTGACCTCTAAGCCACCGGGAACGGTGGAGTTTGAATGATGGACACACACAGAATACCTGCCCTCGAATGAGGGCAGGTATTTTGATGTGTGTCCTCCGCCAAGACTGCCCACGAAACAAGCACGATGTGCGCAGTTGAATGGCTGCAGTCGACGGTGCATGTGGAGTTCGATGTAGTTCCTCCGCCAGGACTGTCCAAGAAGCGAGCGATAGTGAAGCAGATTGGATAGATTAAGAGATTATTACTTGGTTGAAAGTTTTTATGATTAAACAGATAACTAAAGCAAGTAATTGTGCTTTTATAATCTAAGTTATGATTTAAATAAAATTGTAATCGATTAAAACTACAAGTGTATTTTATATGGAGACTTTAATATAAATAGTGATTTGCAAATTTATATTAGCCAAATCTCGAATTCTTTCTAACTTTTGTAATGTTTTTATTTTGGAAAAGGAAATATTTAAGATAACTTAGTTTTAAAATAATAAAATGACATCGATTATGAATGATAATTAAATTTTGACAATACTACATTATTTATAACAGAGCTAATTTATTATTATATTTCTCGAATAATTTTAATAATTATTTCAGTATACTTATAGGTGAAGAATTAAAATATATAAGACTTATGATTGGAAGACTTTGAAAAGAACTTTTTTGCAAATAACAATTGCATTAGCTAATTAATTGTCGGTATCATTCATAGTTAAGCGGGTTGAATTGTATTAGCGGTCGTCCCTTTCTTATAGTAATATTTCTGGAATTTATTTCTGCAAGTAGTGAAGAGGATTTTAATTTTGTAACTGGGATTTATGCAATTGCGAGTGGGAAAGATTTTATATTCGAATTAATTCTGCAATATACATACATGTTTGTACGAGTCAAGGATTATCTTCATTACTGCTAGTGGAATACATATCAATAAGAAACTAATTTTTCCACTAAGTATTTGTTAATCTGATTCCAGTATAATTACTACAAGTGATTTAGCTATACGATATTAATCATCATTTTTATATTTCTAAAAGTATTTTTGACACAAAACAAAATATAAATAGAGTAATATTTTATAGATTTAATTAAATATGCCTGGGTCGGCAACATTTAATGTTTTTATTTCAGTGCAATAAAATAGTGTTAATGATATAATTTGTCTAATTACTAAGTTCAATGTATTAGACAAAAGCTTTCTTAAGCTAACTCGTATAATAATGGAGGAATAATGGAATTTGTAGGAACAAGATGGTTCAAGTGTGATTTTCACCTTCACACTATGATTAGTGAATGTTATCATACCGATGATTCATATGAAGATTGGATTAGTGAAGCATCAAAAAAAGGATTGCAATGTATTGCAGTAACTGATCACAATGACTATAGGGCAATTGATAAAATAAAGGGCTTGGGTAAGGAGAGAGGAATTACCGTATTCCCAGGAGTAGAGGTTACGTGTGACACGTCCAAGATTCATATACTAATTATTTTTGATGTAGATAAAACTCAAGAGAATGTACGTGATTTTTTAAATCGATTAGATATTGATTCAGATTTAATCGGAAAAAGTAAAGGTACTTCAAAGTCTGTATTTAATGTATGTAAACTTGCAAAAGAAAAAGGGAATTTAGTTATTGCAGCACATTTAGATGAACCAGCTTCTATAAGTAAAGTAACACCACAGCACCTTCAAGAACTCTTGAATGGAAGTTATATTGATGCGGTTCAAGTAGTAAACGCTAAAGAGTTTGAAGAGTACTTTATAACTAAAGATAAGGTCAAGTTGTATGAAAGTCTCAAAAATAAAAATCCGGATGCAAAGGATGAGGATATTGATACGTGGAGGAAGACCTATGACAAGGTCTTGAAAGCAAGGATTCCCGTGATAACTGCATCCGATAATCCCGATAAAATAAACTCAACTAAACATGGTCTTTGGGGGATTGGTAACAGATTTACTTGGATTAAGATGGATCAGAATCCGAGTCTAGAAAGTTTAAGGCAAGCATTTTTATCTTCTGATATGAGAGTATGCATTGATACTAAGTCAGATGTGGAAAATGAGAGAATGCCAGATTTATGGATCAAGTCCCTTACAGTTTCTGATACTACGATAAATTCTCAAAATAAAGTTATTAGCCTTAATTTTAATCCGCAATTAAATTGTGTTATTGGTGGAAGAGGCAGTGGTAAATCGTCGGTAGTAAGAACACTGACAGGTGTTCTACAACTGAATGATAGGGCGTCTAGCTCCATTCAGGCAGATCAAGATAATTATTATAAACGTGCAAAAAAAGATTCTAAAACTGGACAATCATTAGGAATCTTAAAAGATAAATCTATAATTGAAATAGAAATGGTTAGAAATGACTGCTTATATAAAGTTGCTGCCTCTAATATAAAATCAGCAGGTGACCAAATAAGGAGGATTTATAAATATAATGAAGAAGCACAAGATTGGGTTGAACAAGAAGAGAATTTCTTAGAGTTTATGAAAGCTCAAGTGTATACGCAAAAAGAGATTTTTGAAATAGCAAAAGATTCAGAAGCACTATTGAAGATTATAGATCGAGAGATTAAAGAAGTGGCTGAGTTAAAATCGGAGTGTGACAAAGATTTTGATAAAGTAATAAGAAAAAAGAAAGAAATATATGAATATGAAAGACAGTGTTCCGATGAAGAAATGCTTAAAACAGAGATTAAAGATTTGGATGATCGAATCGAACTTTTTAAGAAAAGTGGTATATCAGAACAAATCGAAGCTAGTCAGAATTTCTCAAACGAAGAAGTTGAAATAAATCGAATCAAAGGTATATTAAGTAACTATGAGAGAAAACTTAAAAATGCTATAGATTCCCTGCCTTCTTTAGAATTGAAGATAGAACAGGAAAAATGTTCGAAAGAATTGCTAGAAGTATATAACTTAGTTTTACAAAATGTTGGAGATGAATTAAATAAGGTATCTTTCTCTATAGCTGAAATTAAGAGAATGCGCGAATATATAGACGTATTGCTGAAAACTGGCGGTTGGGAAAAAAGGAAAAATGAGACTCAAGATACTTATGAAAAAGTAAAAAGTGATTTAGAAGAAAAGAATTTCGAATTAACGAAATTAGATGAACTCATAAAACAGAAGACAGAAAAAAAACAACAACTCTTACAGATAGAAGACATAAAGAAAAACATAGAGAAAGCAAGTAATGAACTAAAGAAATTAATAAAAAAATATGAGCAGCAGGTAAATGAATTGAGAAAGGTTAGAGAAAAGTTTGTTAGCACAGTTTTGAAAGATGATGATAATGTTTGTATAGAATTTATCCCCGCGGCAAATGAAGAATTATTTGAAAAAGAAGTTAAAGAACTGATTGGTAAAGATGGCATCCGAGTAAATGAAGATATTCAGAAGCTTGAAGAAATTATATTTGGCAAAAAAGGGATTGAGGAATATCGTAATATCATAAGACAGATAAGATTAGATCAAGCACTAAAAACAGGATTTTCTGCGACATTCAGAAATACTATACAACAATTAGATATAGAAAGGTTTTATAAACTGGAGGAATTGATTCCTAGCGATAGGCTTGTCGTAAAATACAAACCCGAAGGTGGAAAGAAATTTGTTCCGTTGAGTACGGCATCTGCAGGACAAAAGACTACTGCTATATTAACATTTATATTGGCATATGGTAACTTACCATTAATATTGGATCAGCCTGAAGATGATTTGGATAATAAACTTGTTTATGAACTTATTGTAAAGCGATTAAAGATGGCAAAACGCCATCGTCAACTAATAGTTGTTACGCATAATGCAAATATTCCAGTAAATGGTGATGCGGAATATATAACCTCAATGGATTCTGACAGTGTTTATGTTAAAACGAAATATGAGGGAACACTTGATCAAGCTGAAATACGGTCTGAAATATGTGATGTTATGGAGGGTAGTGAGTATGCATTTAGTATGAGAGCGCATAAGTATCATTTACGATTTGCAAAGCAATAGTGTATATTATTTTCATTGCGATTTGAATACAGATGCAAATCAACAAACTACTGTTTATACCGACATGATTTGAATAGTTTTTTTCAAGAAAAATACCTCCTTTGTTATCATGCTGTTGGTTCGCCAACCACATCAAATAACAAAGGAGGTCGCCATCACGAATGACAAAAATAATCGAGCACATACAAGCTAGAGATGTAAATATCATATAATATTTACGCTGAAATAAAGAAGAAAAGAAGCATATGGTAAGTTTAGAGTGAAAATATGAAAAAATATAGCTGAATACATACGCACACAACTCCAGAGCGACACAGTTGATAATCAAATGACGTTAAATGAGTATATTGATCCATTCACTGGGATGAAAGGGAAGTAGTCCTTTAGGACTTGTAGGAGAGAATGGCCAGTTGGCAAATCTTTTCAATGCATCTTAAGATGCAGCAGATAAAAATCGCTTATAGCGTCAAAACAAACCGCTAGATGAGCTGGTGGTATAAATTGAGTGACACCTTGATAGGAGAGGTTATGGAGCAAGAGGTTGAAAAGTTTTTAAATATATTAGATGGAGATAGGTTAAAACTCAATTGTAATTTCGCATCGTTATATGTTTTGTACTATGAATGTTTAAAGGATGCTTTGATAGATTTGCCAAAAACATTCTTTAATCAAATGGAAATAAAAGATGGAGAGATCTTTGTGCGAGAGTCATACACATATAAGAAAAATGTCAAGCAACTTGATAAGAATATAGAGAATGCATCTCTCAAGTGGTTTGTTAGTCAAGGGGCTGTTTCAGAAGAAGAGTATTTCAATTTTGATAGATTAAGAAAATTTAGAAATAAAATTGTTCATGAACTATTGTTGTATTTGACTGAAGGCTTTACCGAAGATAAAGTTGCATATTTAGAAGAATTGATTATGCTATATAAAAAAATAGAAAAGTGGTGGATAAATGAAATAGAGATTCCTATAAGTGGAAATATCCATGAATCATATGATTCTGAGAATGTTGTCAGTGATCAGGGATTAATGTTAGAAATAATACAGGATGTTTTACTAAATGATGGCAAGAATAGTGAAGAGATTTTATCAGAATTATACAAACTGTATAAATAAAATAGTGATTAAAAGGCATTTCAATAATCATACTATATTTTGCAGTAGGCAAATATGGGACAGAGCCTAAATATGGGATTTAAATTATGTTGGATATTTTGTATAAGAAAAATGCAAAGGCATTGTAGTTAATATAGTGTAATGAGATAAATCCAAATGGTATAATTGCTGCGCATAGCATTGTTTACTGTATTTTGTTCATTTTTACAAGAGAAGGCTTAAATTATGGAACTTGATATTATTTTTTTATCCAAGAAAGGAACTATAGATATAGACTCTTTTAAAAAGAGTTTTAAAAATATTATTATATTTGGAGAAAAAACCTTATTAGTAAAAAATTATGAGTACAATTACACATTGCAAAAAATGAAAGGTGAAGAAGGCATCAGAGTAACAATATCGACAATAGAAAAGAATAATACTATCAAGTTAGCTGACAACTTATCAGATTGTAAAAATTTAATTGAGAAAGGGAAGCATAGAGAAAATTATAACATAGTTTTTGTTTATGATGAGTCTTCGGAGTATTTTTGTAGTTTGCTTGTAAAATATATTTCTTCATTTGAAAGGAAACTTAGAAGGTTTATTTACCTAATCGTAGTAAATGCTTTAGGAAATGAATGGTATACTAAATCAACTACAAATGAACTTAAAGATGATATAAAAAAAATATGTAAAAAAAATAAAATTATTGAATGTGCTCTTGAGTATTTTACTTTTCATAATTATATTCAATATTTATTTGGTGAAAAAAGTGATAAAGAGCCTAAAACAGTAATTAAAGAAGTACTACTAGATATTGAAAAAAATAATATTACTAGAGAGGAAATAGTGACCAGATTGCGAAATGGAGAAGGATATTCATTGTGGAATAAATATTTTCAAGGAATGAATATCGATTTTAGTGAATCTGAAATAGGTAAGATTAGCAATATTAGAAATATAGTAATGCATAATCGAGAAATTTCTAAAAGTGAGTATGTTGAATACAAAAAAATAATACGAAAAAGCATTAGAAAATTAGATCAGGGAATTAGTAATGCAGATAAGGTAAAGTATTCTTGCATTGAAAATGCGGAAATGATTTATGAATTCTTGCATATATTTAAATATATCAACCAGAAAATGCAGATTAACAAAGAATATTACGATATACTCTCATGTTCATTATTAAACTTATCAGAAAATACAAAAAATACTATTAATTATGAAAAATTAGCAAAAACATTACTTATTTTTGAAAAACATATCCAAAAGTACTATTTTGATGAAATAGAGAATAGATATGATACCAACAAATAACTATAAAATCTTCAAGAAATAATGCTCGGTATAAAGTGGAAGTTAGCTATATTAAAGAAAATTGAGGGTAAATATGAAAAAATCGCAAGCACGAGGGTATCTTCTTGAAATAGTCATATCAAAATTAATCGAGAATAATGGCTATACTGTAATTAGACGGGAAGATGGAAAAGAGATTATTAGAAAATGCAATGGTCTAAATGTTAAGGGGCGAGGAGGTTATCATCAGTTTGATACCCTGGGTCAATTTAGAATCACACCACCTTTTGTGTATCCTATACGATTATTTGTAGAAGCAAAGTTCTATGAATCAGAAAAAGTTGGTATAGACAGATTTAGGATGGGCGTAGGTGTTTTGGACGATGTTAATACAAACTATTCAACAGTAGAAATCGAAGAGCACCAATTATCTACTGAAAAATTTCAGTACAATTATGCAATCTTTTCAACATCTGGATTTACGAAGGCTGCCCAAAGATATGCTATAGCGCATAAAATTCATCTAATAGATTTATCAGGTTCTGAGTACTACAAAACAATATATTTTATAAATTGTATTGTTGATGAATTAGATGAAATTTTTTCAGATGGAAATGATTGCATTCCAAAAGATAAATTTGATTTATTTAAAAGATTATTTTGTGATGCAATTCTAAAAAGAACCAATAGAAACTATATACTTAATATGTTGCATAAAAGATATTCTTGTATAATATCAACTCTAATAAAAGAATTATATGAATATATTAATTCCCAGTATTTATATCTAGCTAATACAAATAGTCCTTATATAATTCCTTTACTTTCAAATCATGATTTCCATAAACTGCTGAATGAAAAACCACATCAGGAAGTTTATTTAACATGGAATAGAGAGTATCCTAATAACTGGACTATTACATCTGAAATGAATGATGATATACGTATTTCCTTTACATTACCAGAATTGTTCAGAGAACTTTTGTTTTCCGACAAGGATGTATTGGATAATAATGCCTTATATATAAAAGAACATCGAATGAGTAATTTTGCTTTTATTACATATTTCGATAATAATCCAACCTTATGTACATTAAAATATAGCAAAGAAGAAACATACAGATACCTGGAAAGAATTACAAGATAGGTAAAATTAAAATAAAAAACGCTAGCAATATAACACCACTAATCAATAACATACTTCAGGAAGTTTAAACAATGACTATCACAGCTCAAGAAAAATACGAACTAACCATCACAGCCGACAACTTAATTTCAACGGATACAAGGTTTAATATAGACAACCTAAACCTAGGCGACAACTACGAACCTATAGATGCATATTATGTAACTTCTGATAATGAGCTGATAAGAAGGAAAAGAAATAAAGGTGAGCAACGTATATCTAATCAAACGCTTCCTCGCCTTGCTATGCAGATTTTCGAAAGACAACTCGTGGCATTGTCAAAGGAAGACAAGAAGGAATTTCCTATCTGTAAGTACAGTCCTGGACAGGTACTTATTAGGGGCATTTTTTCAAGTGTAGAAGAATATCGTGATTACAAGAAATCAGTTGAGTATTTAATATACAGACGAGAGGGTGGTCCACAGTTTGTAATTTATTCATGGAACATGTTTTCAACATTGAACTTTATTCAAGCGTGTGTAAAGAGATTTGGAAAGCAAGGCGAGAAGTTTGTCCTAATATATAGGGATAAGACCGAAAAAACAAAGAAAGGTGGCGAATTTGAAAAAATAATCATTGATGATACAGAAAAGACTTTGATTGAGTGCAAAATTCCATACTCCAAACTACTACTCGAATCCAAAAACCTCATCTTTAGAGGTGCACCGGGAACTGGCAAATCATATCTTGCCAAGCAGATTGCTGCCGACATAATAAGTAATGGATACACAGATAAATGGACTGATTTAACAGAGGAACAGAGAAGACAAGTCGAGTTTGTTCAGTTCCACCCAAGCTACGATTATTCAGATTTCGTTGAAGGTCTAAGACCTAAAATGAATGAAGATGGAAGCATGGGATTCGAATTACAAGACGGTATATTTAAAAGCTTTGTAGATAGAGCAAGACGAAACTTCGAGGATTCTCAGAAGCCTAAAGAGGTAAGGGAGAAAGAAATATCTTCAAGCACCGCGCTCGAGGAATTCTTTGCAGATATTGAGTTTGGGGAAGAAGAATTTAAAACTATAAAAGGCAGTAAGTTTACTATCACCAATATGGATGATAAGCATATTTACCTTGCAATACCAGGCAATGAGACAGTAAATAAGCTAAGTTTGAATCTCGATGAATTACGAAAGATGCTCGAGTCTGGACTCGACTTCAACAAAGTAAGTGATATCACGAAGTTCTTTGGTAAGCAGTTCGGTACGCAGAACTACTCATACGATTTTGCTTTATTTAAAGCCATCAAAGAAGCTGGGAAGACTAACCAAAAGGCAAAAGTCGAAGTAGAGCCTTTAAAGAAATACATCTTTATTATCGATGAGATAAACCGCGGAGAGATTTCAAAAATCCTCGGGGAGTTGTTCTTTGCAATTGATCCAGGATACCGTGGACAGGCTGGTGAAGTCGCAACACAGTACTCAAATATGCACGTTAACCCAGATGAGAAGTTCTACATCCCTGAGAATGTCTATATCATAGGCACTATGAACGATATCGACAGGTCCGTAGATAGCTTCGATTTTGCTATGCGTAGAAGGTTTAGATTCGTTGAGGTGAGAGCTGAATCTACACAGGATATGCTCGATACAATAGCCGATGAAGACACTAAGAATGAGGCAATTACAAGGATGGATAGACTGAATGCTGAGATTCTCAAAGTAGAGGGCCTAAACGAGAACTATCAGATTGGTGCTTCGTATTTCCTTAAGCTAAAGTATCTGGATTTCGATGAGTTTTGGACTGACTACCTTGAGCCACTACTGCAAGAATATGTACGCGGACTCTATGACGAAAAGGGCATCATGAAGAGGTTTGCTAGAGCATATGGATATTCTGCCCTAGATGAAGGTGCTACAGATGAAGCAGCTCAAAATTAAGGATAATCAATACCTGCCAAATGAGGATTTTTATCAAATAAAATCCATAGTTTCGCACGTTTCCGACAAGACGTTAGAGCAGCTTGAACGAGAGGGTATATTCGTATTTCCTGAGATTATCAAGGATGCGGAAGACATAACCAAGGATCAGATGATTCTACAAAGCTGTAACGATATGTATTGCTCTGGAAACGTCATGGGCTTCCTCGGATCGGGCGATGAACGTCTTGTAATCGAATCTAGATTTAGCCGTGGTAATAATGACTATTTCTTCCAGTACCTATTAGAAAAGGTGCTGGATTTTCCTAATTTTATAAGTCTGGATACCAATGCTAATCAGGAGGAGCGGATGTTTAATCTGCTTCTATTTCTATTCCCACATTATCTCAAAGTTGCTGCTAGAAAAGGCGCTTTCAAGACATATATCAATAATAAATATAACGATGGTAACGTAAGAGGAACGATAGATATAGCAAGACATATCAAGAGAAATATTCCCTTTGTAGGTGATATCGCTTATAACCAGAGGGAATACTCATTTGATAACTATCTCATGGAGCTAATAAGGCATACGATTGAGCATATCAAGAGTAAATCATACGGCTACAATCTTCTTAACAAAGTAAAGGACGAGGTAAAGCTCGTAATAGACGCCACTCCTGAATACAGGGCGACAGATAGAAGGCGAGTTCTCGAAGCAAACAGGAAAAACACTATTCGTCACGCGTACTATCACGAATATAGGGATCTGCAGAGGCTTTGTATATTAATCCTTCGAAATCAAAAGCATAAACTCGGAGTTGGCCAACGAAAAGTATACGGTATTTTATTTGATGGCGCTTGGCTGTGGGAGGAGTACATTAACTCACTTATAAGCTATATGTTCTACCACCCAATGAATAAGTCTGGCAGTGGAGCGCAAAGACTTTTCGCTGGCGGAATCGGATTGATATATCCCGACTTCATCGGGAAGAATCCAACTGATAGAGTCATAGCTGATGCCAAATACAAACCAATAGAGAACATTGGTAATAAGGACTATCTTCAGGTTCTTGCCTATATGTTTAGGTTTGATTCTAAGCGTGGATATTATCTATATCCGGATACAAAGGATACTGGAACTGTTAGCCTAATGATGAATAAAGGCTCGACGTGCGAGGGGAATGTGTCAGCTAGAAAAGATATTAGTATTACTAAGCTTGGGCTGAAGGTTCCGAGTGAGGCAACAAGCTATGAAGATTTTAAAAGTCTAATTAAAACGAGTGAAAGCATCTTAGTAAAATCAATTAGATAAGCACAATAAATAGAAAAGCTATGGAGTTAGCCCCATAGCTTTTCTAAAATAAGACAATATTTTGCACCTCAAAAATACCGAAAATTGCAATAACAAGTTGAACATTATCCCCCTAAATAGTCCATCAGGCAGCACAAGAGTAAATCCTGTCTAGTTTGGCCGCGAAGAGTTCATCTGGTGTTCGGTATCCGAGAAGTCTCCTAGGTAACCCGTTACACCAGAGTTCAACCTGAGCTATCTGCTCATCGGAATAGCTGTCAATCCGCTTTTCTTTCGTAATGAACCTGCGAATTAATCCGTTATGTCGCTCAACAAATCCTTTCTCGTAGGATGTGTAGGGATGGGCAAATTATACCAGTGTTTTACTTAGGACCTCCAAGTCAGACAGTGTCGAAAACTCGGAACCGTTATCTGTGGTGATTGTCTTGAAGACATCATCCCAGTGTTCCTCGAACTGAGAATAAACTGTTGACAGAGCATCCATGACGCCGTTCGGATTACGACCGTGGATGCGAATCATCCAGTACTCTCTGGTCTTTCGCTCAATCATGGTTAGCAGGGCATCATCGTTATCATTTTTTTGAGCCGATAACAAGCTCCGCTTCCCAATGTCCAAACTCCTTGCGGTCATTTATAGATGAGGGACGTTCCTCAATGCTCCGACCAAGAATTCGCTTGTTTTTATGAATGTGTAGCTTTTTGGGTGATCTGCGAAGTTTTTCTGGAAGATTGATGTTCTTGATTCCAAGAAGCCCGAGAGCAATGTAACCATAAAGTGTTTTTGTACAGACAATCTGATCTCTGGTAAATAATTCATCCTCCAGAGCACGGCCGACACAAGCATCAAGCGACCACCTTTCTTCGAAGAATTTCTGTTCTACGAAAGAGATGAAGTTTGATTTCTTGAATCATTCGTAGTGCCGGTAACATGACTAGCGATTTCGGTCATAGGTGTCCTGACTGGCAGTAGCTTTGTAACGGAGGATAGTGCCTTTGTAGAGCGACACAGTCCCACACTTAATCTTATTGCGAACAGTGTTAGGTGCGCAACCGATTTCCTTGGCAATCTTGTTAGGACTACATCCGTCTTTGAGTTGAGTCTGAATCAAAACACGGTACTCAAATGTAAGATGTTGTCCTTTTCTGTGCTCATTTGCGGCAGAATGTAAGTGGTCCATAGGGATTATCTCCTTGTGAATGAAGTTTGGACACTTACATTCTACCAGAGAGTAACCTTATGGACTTTTGTGTTACTTATTCAACTTGATTTTACAATCGGCGAAAGAAAATAATTTATATTTAATTAATATTTAGATGATAGACAATATTGAAATGTGTTGTATATATAAAATACAGCTAACTTAATTGGATTATGAGTATTCATATGATAAATTTACAATATAATTTAATGATTTACAGTGTCTGTTGGATTGAAATAATGTAGTATTGATTAATATTAAAGACTACTATAAGCATGTTCTTAATAATCAAATAAATATTACCATTTAGGAAGTGGATTTATGACAAAATTACAAAAGAACATTCAATGCAATTTGAATGTTTAATTAAACTTGAACGAAGAGTATCGGTCATTAAGTTTGAATAAATGGAGAAAAAAATGAAGTTCATAGCTCATATAAACAGTGAGAATAAAATACAATCTTGCGAGCAACATTCAATAAATGTTGCTAATTATGCGAAAGAATGCTTAAAGGACGTTAATCTCGAGAATACAGGGTATCTTACAGGATTGCTTCATGATTGTGGAAAATTCACAGAGGAATTTTCTGAATATATAAAAAAAAGTGCAAAAGGAGAATCAGTAAGAAAAGGGGAAGTTATACATTCCTTTGCTGGCGTATACTATATACTCAAGAAATTTCATTCAAACGATAAACCGACGACATGTAATGATCTGAATGCAGAGCTGATAGCTTATGCTATAGGAAGTCACCATAACATGTTTGATATTGTAGATATAGATGATAAGAAAAATGGATTTGACCATAGGTTAGAGAATCAGCCTCAGTATGAAGATGCGGCAATAAAAAATTTTAATTCTAGTTGTGCGTCTGACAAAGAGATAGATAAGCTTTTCCAATCTGCAAATTCTGAGCTTAATGCGATCTTCAAAAAAATAAGAGAGTGTGCAGAAGTTACAAAAAGTAATGAAGAGTTAATGTTCTATATAGGCTTTCTTGCAAGGTTGATATTGTCTTCAATCGTTGAAGGGGATAGAAGAGATACCGCCGAATTTATGAACGGTGATAAGCTTCGGGGAATGAATAGTTTCATATCTCAAAATTGGGAAATGATGCTTAAATCACTAGAAATTTTCCTTCATAGCAAGAATTCAGATAATGAAATTGGTAAAGCCAGGATGGAGTTGTCAGATCTGTGTTATGAGGCTGGTTCGAAATATACAAGTGGCATATATAGGCTAAACCTTCCAACAGGTGCGGGCAAAACTTTGTCAGGGCTGAGGTTTGCATTAGAAAATGTAATCAAATTTGAAAAAAAGAGGATTTTCTATATTGCTCCATTAATTAGCATTTTGGATCAAAATAGCGAGGAAATAAAGCGGGCGGTTGGAAATGAATTTAATAAAGAAGTTTTAGTTCATCATTCTAATCTTGTCAATTCTGAAGAAGATAAGTATGAAGAACTAAATATGAATGACTTGATGGCAGAAACTTGGGATGCGCCAATAATAGTAACTACATTAGTTCAGTTTTTGAACACCCTTTTTGATGGTAGATTATCTTGTGTAAGAAGGTTTAAATCACTCTGTAATAGTGTAATCATAATTGATGAGGTTCAGACAGTACCAAAAAAAATGCTCACACTATTTAACTTAGCTTTAAACTTTTTATCAGAAATATGTAGTGCAACTATTTTACTTTGCTCTGCAACACAACCATGTTTACAGAAGGTAGAACATGCGGCACATATTAAAGATGAAAAAATAATTCCATCGGATATTGAACAAAGGTTAAAGGGTGTATTCAAGCGTACAAATATAGTTGACAAAGGTAATTATAAGTTCAGTGAAATAAATAATTTAATATATGAACTTGTATCCAACAATGGAAGTCTTCTTGTAGTTTGCAATAAGAAAAGTGAAGCGCAACAATTAACCTTAACTTGTAAGAAAATCTCTGATGCTATCATCTTCCATTTATCATCTTCAATGTGCATGGCACATAGAATTAAAGTAATTGGTGAAATGAAAAGTGCCTTAGAAAAAGGTCAACATATTGTGTGCATATCAACTCAGGTGATCGAAGCTGGTGTTGATATGTCGTTTGATTCGGTTGTTAGATTTCAAGCAGGGATGGACAACATTGTTCAAGCAGCAGGAAGGTGTAACAGAAATGGAGAGAATGCTACCCCCAAAGAAGTATATGTTGTTAATTGTACGGATGAGAATCTTGATTACCTTAAAGAAATAGAACAAGCAAAAATGGCAACACAAGAGCTGCTTGTTAATTACAAAAATAATAAGAGTAAATATGAAAATGATTTGACATCTGATAGCTCGATAAATTTTTATTACGAGAAGCTTTTTAGTGACGCATATATGCGTAGAAATGAAATGGATTATTACATAAAAAAATTGAACACAAGCTTCTTTAACTTACTGTCAATGGGGTTGTTTGGCCACGGTAACAATAAATATGCTTTAAGACAAGCATTTGCAACTGCAGGAAAAGTATTTGAAGTTATAGATAGTGAAACTTTTTCAGTGGTTGTACCGTATGGGAAAGGAATAGATATAATTACCAAACTATGTGGCAGCAAATCACAATTTGATTATGAATATAAAAAATCGTTGATAGATGAGGCTAAGAGCTATTCAGTTTCACTATTTAAATATCAGTTTGATAGATTGTACAATAGTAAAGAGATATATGAAATAGCAAATAGTGGTATATATGCGTTAGAAAAAAATAATTATGATGATACGTTAGGAGTATACGAAAATGGAGGTGATGCAGAATGCGATATCCTAATATTGTAGAGTTTGAGGTGTATGGAGACTATGCGTTGTTTTCCGACCCAGTTATGAGAGTCGGGGGTGAAAAGTGCAGCTATCAAATTCCAACTTATGAAGCCATTAAAGGTATTTTATCCTCGGTGTATTGGAAACCGACATTTATCTGGTATATAGATAAAGTGCGAGTAATGAATCAGATACAAACGGAGGTTAAGGGGATAAGACCTATAAAATACAATGGAGGGAACGATCTATCATATTATACCTATCTGAAAAACTGCAGGTATCAGGTACAAGCCCATTTTGAGTGGAATGAGAATAGACCCGAATTAAATAAAGACAGGAATGAGAATAAGCATCATCAAATAGCAAAAAGAATGGTTGATAAAGGCGGGCGTAGAGATATTTATCTGGGAACAAGAGAGTGTCAAGGGTACGTAGAACCAAAGAAATTTGGTGATGGCGAAGGATATTATGACAATTTACCGGAGCTTGCTTTCGGAACTATGTATCACGGAATTACTTATGCGGATGAAGCATATTCTCCGGAAACAAGCGGCAAGATGACAATTAATCTTTGGGTTCCCGTTATGAGGAATGGAATTATAGAGTTTATAAGACCCGACCAATGTAAGTTGCAAAGAACAGTGAAAGAAGTTCAAATGAAGTCATTCGGAACAGATGCGATGAATTTTGGTGGACTTGGAGAATTTGAGGAGGTGAAGTAATGAGCCTTTTGCAGCGAGCAATTGAAACATATGATTTCATGAATCAAAATCAATCTGTTGGAGTATATAACGTGGGCAAAGAACCGCTAGCTCCAATTTCACATATCGTAGCTAAAGGTCAAATATCAATAACCATTGATAAGAACGGCTCTTTTGAAACAGCAAGCAAGTGTGATGAAAAGATTATAATTCCTGTATCAGAAGAGTCGGCAGGACGATCAAGTGGTGTAAGAGCACATGCGTTATGTGATCAAGTACAATATATTACAAATATTTTTACTGAAAAGAATGACATGTATTTGGAACAATTAGAAAAGTGGTGCAATTCAAGGTATTCACATTCTAAAGCTGAAGCAGTGTTGAAATATGTCAAGTCTGGTACGGTCATTAATGATTTGGATAATTTCGGTCTTTTACAACGTGATAGCAATGGAACTATATCAAATGTTAAAGATATGATATGTTGGATTGTTCTTGGGCTTGGAGGTGACAGTGGACCAGTTTGGAAAGATATTAACCTTTTCAATAAATATTCAGATTATTATGTAAATGTAATCTGCTGTAATTCTAAATCAGAGATAAGCTATGCATCAGGAAATATAGAGAGCGTAGCAAAACAACATCTGAAAGGAGTTGTTCCTAAATTTGGAAATGCAAAACTCATTTCAGCTAATGATAATGCTAACTTTACATATAGAGGTCGTTTCCTTAAATCAGACGAAGCAATGGTATTGGGTTATATTTCATCTCAAAAGGCTCATAACGCACTGAAATGGATTGTGGCTAATCAAGGCGTATTAATTGGTGAAAAGACTTTCGTATGCTGGACTCCTCATGGTATCGAAGTTCCTGCTATCAATTTATCATTTGGATTTAAGGATGAAGAAACCTTCGAAATGAGTGAGTATAATCGTAAATTAAGGAAATTCCTGTACTCATATCAATCACTGAAAGGAGTAGATGAAAAGGCAGTTATAGCAATATTTGAGGCGGCAACGAGTGGAAGGTTATCTTTGTTGTACTATAAAGAGATAATGGGAGCTCATTATTTAGACCGATTGAGTGAATGGTACGAAACATGCTGTTGGATATCCTATACAGGCAACATAGCATCACCGTCACTCAACAAAATAACAATATTGTCGTATGGGACACAACGAGGGAATGATGATAATGCGAAAATGGAAATAGATTCCCGAATAGAGGGTCAGGTGTTGCAGAGATTGATTGTTTGCAGGTTAGATGAGACCCGTTTTCCTCTAGACATAATGACGGGTTTAGTGAATAAGTCAAATAATATGCAAGCATACAATAAAAATAATAGAAGAGACATATTATTTACAACTTGCGCAGTTATTAGAAAATATTGGAAAGATCATCATAATAAGGAGGTTTCTATGGCACTTGATGAAAATTTTAAAGATCGTAGCTATCAATTCGGCAGACTTTTGGCAGTATTGGAAAAAATTGAAAGAGATACTTATGATGCCAATGAAAAAAGAGAACCTAATGCAATTCGCCTTCAATCGATTTTTGTAAAGAGACCTGTATATGCATTTAAACTGATTACGGAGCAATTAAAAAATGCATATTATCCAAAACTCAATCAAGGTTCTCGTGTTATGTATGAAAAGATAATTGGACAAATTATGGAAGAAATATCAACATATCCAGTCGGTGAGTATGGGAAGCCATTGAGTGAATTATACATTGTAGGTTATTATCTGCAAAAAAATTATATGTACAAAAAACACACTAAAGAGAAAGAAATTAAGGAGGCTGAATAATGAGTAAATTGGAAAATAAAATCGATTTTGTTGCACTTGTCACAGTTAATAACGCCAACTCCAATGGTGATCCGTTGAACGGAAACATACCTCGCACCGATTACAATGGATATGGTGAGATTTCGGATGTGTGCATAAAAAGAAAAATAAGAAACAGAATGCAAGATATGGGAGAATGTGTATTTGTACAATCAGACGAGAGATGTGATGATGGAGCTGGAAGTTTAAAGGAACGTGCAAAAGAACTAGAAAAAATAAAAGATTATGATGAGTTTTATAATCGAGCTTGTGAAAAGTGGACTGATGTAAGAACCTTTGGGCAGGTATTTGCGTTTAAAGGCTTTGATTGCGCTTCTGTAGGTGTCAGAGGACCAGTTTCAATCCATCAGGCTGTGAGCATGGACCCCATCGAAGTATATTCACAGCAGATTACTAAAAGTGTGAGCGGTGAAAAAAAAGAAGGTAAATTACGTGGTCCTGATACCATCGGCTGGAAACACTTTGTGAAATTTGGACTTTATAAAATAAAAGGGTCCATAAATGTTCAATTAGCAGAGAAAACCGGATTTTCACGAGAAGATGCAAACCTTGTAAAAGATTGTCTAAAGACATTATTCGTTAATGACTCGTCATCTGCAAGACCTGATGGTTCAATGGAAGTTTACAAGCTATATTGGTTTGAACACAATTGCAAAGATGGACAGTATTCGTCAGCGAATGTGCATAGAAGTGTTGAAATAACGTCAAAAATAGATGTTCCAGCAAGCATTGATGACTATAGCATTCAAGTTAATCAGTTACCAGAATTAGCAGTTGAAGAAATAAATGGAATCTAACGATTATTTAATGATTTCTGGTATACAGCACTTTCTGTTCTGTAAGAGGCAATGGGCGTTAATTCATATCGAGAATCAGTGGAGTGAAAATTCATTGACCGCTGAAGGACGCGTTATGCATAACAGAGTTCATGACGGAACGGTTCGTGACAACCGAAAAGGCATTATTACTATTAGAGGTCTTCAAGTGAAATCTGATAAATATAAAATTACCGGTACCTGTGATGCTGTGGAATTTTTACCGGATGAAAGCGGAGTCAATATTTCGAAAATGAGTGGACTCCGTCGAGTGCGTCCAGTGGAATATAAAAGAGGGCACATTAAAATTTCAGATTGTGATCGAATTCAGGTAACTGTGCAAGCCATCTGCCTTGAAGGCATGCTTGCTTGCGATATTAAAGAAGGTGCTGTATTTTATGGAGAAACGAGAAGGCGTGAAACCTTTGAAATAACAGATGGATTAAGGGCCATTGCGATTTCTGCATTGGAAGAGATGTGGGGGTATTACAATCGTGGACATACGCCAAAGGTTAAACCCTCCGCTAAGTGCAAAAAATGCTCATTAATAAATATATGTTGTCCGGGTATTTTATACAAGCGTACGCAGGATGTTGGTACATATATTAAACAACACATTTCTGAGGAACTTTGAGATGAGAAAACTTTTGAATACATTATATGTTACTTCTGAAAATGCCTATCTGTCGCTGGATGGAGAGAATGTAGTGATATCGATAGATTTTGATGAAAAACATCGCATACCGCTGCACACTCTGGAAAATATAATTTGCTTTTCTTACAAAGGTGCCTCTCCTGCGTTAATGGGTAAGTGTGCAAAGTATAACATTCAATTGTCATTTTTCTCTCCTCAAGGATGGTATCTGGCAAGTACAAACTCAAACACAAATGGAAATGTTTTTCTGAGAAGAGAACAATATCGAATGGCGGATAATGAAGAACAAGCTATTACTTTTTCAAAATCGTTTTTATACGGGAAAATATATAATGCTTGCTATTTCCTCTTAAAATTCAGTAGAGACTATGCCTTAAGGATTGACTGTGAGTCAATAGAAGTCGTTGCCGGTAATTTAAAAAACAGTATTAAAAATATAACTGATGGAGCCACTAAAGATATATTAATGGGTATTGAAGGTACTGCTGCAGCTGAATATTTTGGAGTTTTCGATCATCTGATTTTACAGAATAAGAGTGATTTTAAATTCTATTTCAGAAATCGTAGGCCACCGGTAGATAATGTTAATGCATTACTCTCGTTTGCGTATACACTTCTTGCAAATGACTGTGCTGCTGCACTACACGGAATTGGGTTAGATCCATATGTTGGATTCCTGCATGCTGATAGACCTGGTAGAAAATCCTTGGCTCTTGATATGATGGAGGAAATGAGATCTGTATATGCCGATAGATTTGTATTAACATTGATCAATAACAAAATAATTACGGGACAAGACTTCTATGAGCAAGAGAGTGGAGCTGTTTTATTAACAGAGGATGGACGAAAAAAGTTTTTATCGGAGTGGCAAAAAAAGAAACAGGATAAACTAAAACATCCATTTTTGGAAGAAGAGATTAACTGGGGCTTGTTACCACATGTTCAAGCAATGCTCCTAGCGAGAGTAATACGTGGAGATTTAGATACGTATCCTCCATTTTTTTGGAAGTAGGTATTATTGTGTTAATCCTTATAACTTATGATGTAAGTACAACAACTGCAGAAGGAAAAAGAAGACTAAATAAAATTGCAAAAATCTGTTGCAATTATGGACAGAGAGTACAAAATTCCGTTTTTGAATGTGATGTAGATTATTCACAGTACGTGTTTATTAAAGATCAACTTTTAAAACTCTTTGACAGCGAGCAAGATAGTATTAGAATTTACAATATTGGAAAAAATTATGCTTCAAAGATAGAACACTTTGGTAATAAAAAGAGCTATGATCCGGAAGGAGTGTTATTGTTCTAATCACATGTTGCTTAATTAGTGCGAACTGGAAGCTGTTTTAATAATGACGCCTAATTTGCACAGAATAAACATGGTTTTATTAGTTGTGAAATCAGATTTTGTAACTAATAACGTAAAATTGTGTTGCGATAGCACAAGAAAAGACTTAAAACGCTACTTAAATTTGTGTATATCGCTGTCGCGTCCCGCATGGGACGCGTGGATTGAAATTGATGGTAGCCTATACATGAATGGACTGCACGAGTCGCGTCCCGCATGGGACGCGTGGATTGAAATATAGTCTTGCGCTCCTTTACTACATTTCAATAAGGTCGCGTCCCGCATGGGACGCGTGGATTGAAATAAAGACGAGAGCGATATAGGACAATCTGTCGCAAGTCGCGTCCCGCATGGGACGCGTGGATTGAAATTTTGTTAGCTCGGTTTTGCCATGCTGAACTTCCGTCGCGTCCCGCATGGGACGCGTGGATTGAAATTTGCTTGTACTCGGTCATGCGGTCAATCTGTCGTCGCGTCCCGCATGGGACGCGTGGATTGAAATAGCAGTTAAAATCTCCGCTGTAATTCTGTATCTTGTCGCGTCCCGCATGGGACGCGTGGATTGAAATTATCCTGGATTATCAACTCCTGCTTATAGCGATGGTCGCGTCCCGCATGGGACGCGTGGATTGAAATAGCAAATAGGTCTACGTCTATTACGTGTGTCTCACGTCGCGTCCCGCATGGGACGCGTGGATTGAAATATGATCATACCGCCATCCATAGCCTTTTTGTACCGTCGCGTCCCGCATGGGACGCGTGGATTGAAATGGGTCATACTCAATAACAGTATCTTTGTACCAAATCGTCGCGTCCCGCATGGGACGCGTGGATTGAAATCAACCAGTAACAGCATAGCCACCGCTGTTGAAAGTCGCGTCCCGCATGGGACGCGTGGATTGAAATGTTGGTAAGAATCTTGAGGGTAAAAACATCATTGTGTCGCGTCCCGCATGGGACGCGTGGATTGAAATTAGTATGGCTTTTATCCATCTTATTCGTTCAGCTCGTCGCGTCCCGCATGGGACGCGTGGATTGAAATTCTGTTATTGCATACAACTGCAACTCCCAGCAGGTCGCGTCCCGCATGGGACGCGTGGATTGAAATTCTCAATCGGCGATGGGATATACAACATCCGGCACAGTCGCGTCCCGCATGGGACGCGTGGATTGAAATGAGCTTAGCACTTTTCCATATGCTATCCACAACGTCGCGTCCCGCATGGGACGCGTGGATTGAAATCTTTAAGAACAACTTCATCGGAATCTTCAACCTGAGTCGCGTCCCGCATGGGACGCGTGGATTGAAATATACTGCTTGCGTGATAATATCGCAAGATTATCGTCGCGTCCCGCATGGGACGCGTGGATTGAAATTGTGCACCATCGATTGGTGGCGGTGGTACAAATTGTCGCGTCCCGCATGGGACGCGTGGATTGAAATAATGATTTAGGAGAAAAGATGAAATTAAAAGAGTGGTCGCGTCCCGCATGGGACGCGTGGATTGAAATAATGTTGAACTTGCACCGCCTTACAAAAACGTCGCGTCCCGCATGGGACGCGTGGATTGAAATAATCAGTGAGATGGTTTACGACAGTAAGAGCAAGTCGCGTCCCGCATGGGACGCGTGGATTGAAATTAATGTAAGTCCAAGCTCTTTGCGTCTTTCTCGGGTCGCGTCCCGCATGGGACGCGTGGATTGAAATGTTTCCGAGCTGGTGCTTGGCATTGCAGCTTTGCGTCGCGTCCCGCATGGGACGCGTGGATTGAAATCTATTAGTTTAATTATCATTTGATATCTCCTCTAGGTCGCGTCCCGCATGGGACGCGTGGATTGAAATTTTCCTCCTGTTCAATCTCTGCCTTGTACACCATGGTCGCGTCCCGCATGGGACGCGTGGATTGAAATAAGAAAATAGCACACTGCCCTAAATGCGGAGAAGTCGCGTCCCGCATGGGACGCGTGGATTGAAATTTATCACTAATAGTCTCGTACTCTCTTGATATAGTCGCGTCCCGCATGGGACGCGTGGATTGAAATATTACTAGTGTTCCGTTAGCAGCGTAGCCTGTTGGAGTCGCGTCCCGCATGGGACGCGTGGATTGAAATGTTCAACATGATGAAAGCTTCTGCTAAGGACTTCGTCGCGTCCCGCATGGGACGCGTGGATTGAAATTGTTTTGCCGGCGAGACTAGCTGCAAAGTTAGCAGTCGCGTCCCGCATGGGACGCGTGGATTGAAATAATAAAATGAGCAGCGCAGAGCTGCATGAGGAACTAGTCGCGTCCCGCATGGGACGCGTGGATTGAAATCCTCCTAATTGTAATAAGTAATATCGTATACTGACTGTCGCGTCCCGCATGGGACGCGTGGATTGAAATCAGCTGTGCTTAGCGAACAGTTGAAAAGGTCCTTAGTCGCGTCCCGCATGGGACGCGTGGATTGAAATAACCGTTAAGTGGTCTCCTATGCAATCAACAAAGTCGCGTCCCGCATGGGACGCGTGGATTGAAATTTCCGTCCGGCAAGCACTCAACGCCATTCATTAGGTCGCGTCCCGCATGGGACGCGTGGATTGAAATAATATTACCTGAATTCAACTGTGGCTGATTGGGGTCGCGTCCCGCATGGGACGCGTGGATTGAAATATTACAATACAGACAATATACATATCCATATTGTCGCGTCCCGCATGGGACGCGTGGATTGAAATAAGCCAGAGATGATAGTAACGCATTTGCTAAATCGTCGCGTCCCGCATGGGACGCGTGGATTGAAATATATTATCTAGCATGATAGGTACCTATACACTCACCGTCGCGTCCCGCATGGGACGCGTGGATTGAAATACTTTGCCTTGACTAGCTAATATTTTGTAGGTTGCGGTCGCGTCCCGCATGGGACGCGTGGATTGAAATAGTGCCAAGACGAAATGGAAAGAATGAAGTTGTGTCGCGTCCCGCATGGGACGCGTGGATTGAAATTTCAAAATTGTCTGGATACTCAATATCAACAGGTATAGTCGCGTCCCGCATGGGACGCGTGGATTGAAATAACATTGTTTACTATTACATCTGTTGTATATACGTCGCGTCCCGCATGGGACGCGTGGATTGAAATAACAGCTAATAAAGAAAAGCACGAAAGCGCCTTAAGTCGCGTCCCGCATGGGACGCGTGGATTGAAATTTTATCGATTCTCTCTCTCGTGTATTCTTTATCGTGTCGCGTCCCGCATGGGACGCGTGGATTGAAATAATAACGGTAATCATTCCACCGCCAACAGATACGAGTCGCGTCCCGCATGGGACGCGTGGATTGAAATCTTGATAATATGACATGGGGTAAAATCTGGGGCGGTCGCGTCCCGCATGGGACGCGTGGATTGAAATAAAGCTCCTCGCAAAAATTGAGGTACTATCGTAGTCGCGTCCCGCATGGGACGCGTGGATTGAAATAAGGGATTGTGTAGAAAATTCACGGTGCTATTGAGTCGCGTCCCGCATGGGACGCGTGGATTGAAATAATAAAATGAGCAGCGCAGAGCTGCATGAGGAACTAGTCGCGTCCCGCATGGGACGCGTGGATTGAAATTTTAATGATCTTCTTAAACTTTGCATCACACAAAGTCGCGTCCCGCATGGGACGCGTGGATCGAAATCTTATCTCCCGCAGCGTCCTGCAGCGCCTTAATGGTCGCGTCCCGCATGGGACGCGTGGATTGAAATTTTGAAACATAATATTCAGCTCCAGCAAGACTGTAGTCGCGTCCCGCATGGGACGCGTGGATTGAAATACTATTGAGCTACCATCTGGGCGCAAGCTGTTCTAGTCGCGTCCCGCATGGGGCGCGTGGATTGAAATAGTTCTGTTCGTATTACTGCCCCATACTTTATATGTCGCGTCCCGAATGGGGCGCGTGGATTGAAATATCAATGCGGGATTAACCCGTTAAAAGAACTATCGTCGCGTCCCGCATGGGACGCATGGATTGAAATCAATTTTCCGAGTTGCAATATCGAAGTTAGTTTGAGAGCCTTGTAAACCAGCATATCAACCACATTGTTGTCGTATCATCACTATCTGTCCATTCATAGCTATTGAGAATTCAAAGAAACAATTAGAAAAGGAGCCGCAATTATGCCAAAAGGAACACCTAATGCTCAGACAAAAGCAACAGAAAAGTATCAAAAGAAAGCAGGACTAATAAATAAGTCATACAAGTTAAAAAAGGATGTAGTAGAAGAATTCAAAGAAACTTGTGATGCACTAGGAGTAAGTCAAGCGTCAGCTCTTACTGGTTTAATGAAACAGTTTATTTCAGAAAATAGATCATTTTTGAAATAAGCGATGAATACTGTGCTCTTTATTTCAAGAACCATCTCTTTTTTGAAATAAGGAACACGTATTATCAGAACCATCACAATTTATCAGAGCCACAAAAAAATCAGGCCTCGCCTGATTTTTCCTTAACCTATATAATATCTTACTTATCCAGCCCTACTCACACATCGCCATCTCAACGCTATCGAGATACTGACATAGCGACTTATTAAACTTCTCATAATCAGCATATGCAAATTCCT
>ERZ773267.483-NODE-483-length-26289-cov-7.697416_pt1 | contig 26289 bp, 32 predicted proteins | sample MGYA00511959_ERZ773267 | MGnify/ENA primary metagenome ERZ773267 (study PRJEB29015, sample SAMEA2738165) | human oral metagenome | biome: human oral; feature: human-associated habitat; material: saliva | place: China | collected 2240 ... | reverse complement strand
CTTCTATTTTATATTTTTATTTTTCTTCGATTTTTTCCGGATCAACTAAAGTAATTAAACCGTCCGGCTCAACTTTAAAGGCCGGTTGTTCGTGAAGTTCACCGTTGGCTTTCAAATAGTACCAACCATCCCCTGACTTAATGAATTGCTTAGATAGCATGTAACCATCTTTTTCTTCCATAAAATACCATGTTTCACGATATTTCACCCACCCAGTAGCCATACGGCCATCTGATTTAAAGAAATACCATCGATGATTAAGGAACATCCAGCCTGTGACCATTGCGCCACGTTTGTCTAAATAGAACCAGTCTTTTCCGTCATTGAACCAGCGATTGATTAAGCAATAGCCACTATTATCAAATCGGAACCACTCTCCATTAACTTGTTTCCAGCTGTTTTTTGGATAAGAGCCATCTGACTCCTCCCACCACCAGCCAGTTTCATTGCGTTTCCAGCTGGCTTCAGATAAGCCACCTTCGATATCCTTTTTAAACTGCTCACGGCTGATGCCCCATTTGGCCAGGTAAGGGTATGGATCCACATGGTCGCTTGCATTTCGAGGCTGGTTATACGTACAGAATTGGTGCGTTTTAATTCCAGCCAAGCTATCAGAATCCAGCGTTTTAGGGATACCTGCTTCATCGGCTAGATTTCTCAAAAGGTTAACGTATAACTTGTAATCACGATCAAATTCTTCTTGAGTTTCATGGCTCTCAATCAATTCAACGTGTGCATATCCTTCAACATTCCAGCCACCGCCTACGTCCCAGGCACCACGGTTAGTATACCATGTCTGCATGACACGATCATTACCGACAACATGAGAAAAGAAACCAGAATCAGCTGGTCTGCGCATGTGGTAATCTGCTTCATTTTGGGCGGTTGAGTTGCGATTTCCAGTTGAGTGAGCGTGAATCTGACGGTAAGGTTGCTCTCCAACTTGTGGAAGATTGGTTCTCAATCTGCTTTTATCAATATCCATGGTTATTTATCCTCGTTTGGTTCGTAGTATTCTAGCGCTCGCTTGCTATCAGTTAATCCTGAAGTTGTTGGGTCATTGATAACTCCCAGCAACACAAGAATATAAACGAATGTATTAAGACCGTCTTGATAATTCTGCGGAATTTCAAGCCCAAACTGTTGAGCCATCAAGAAGATAGCTCCTAAAAGAGCAATTAAAGTCACTTTGTTTTGTAGTCGTAATTTCCAATTAATCATGTTATTTCTCCTTTTCGTCAAATTTGTCTTTCTGGTCAATATTTACTAATAATTGACCTAGCTTTCTAACATTGTCTTTCTTAATTTGGTTGATGTACGGTTTTAAGAACTCTGGGAACGCCCAGCCAATCGCTTCCCAGTTCTCAAGTACAGACCCTAGATAGTTAGCAATGAAGAACATTGTCCAGGTTATTCCAAGTGGACGAACACCAAGCGAACGAGCATACATCGCAACAAGTAAAATGACTGTAAATACTACGAAATGACGAATCAATCCCATTGTGCCGATTTTACTATCAAATCTTTTAGTTTTAAATGCCTTGACATATCCTGTAACGATATCCAAGATCATTAGCCAAAAAAAGATATGGATGTAAGGGCTGGAAGAAAGGTTCTGAAGGTGTTCGATAAGTTCATTAAATGGTAAATCTCGCATACACTCTCCTTTCTAATCAATCCGTGGCATAACAACAGTCAAGATGCCTTTTTGAAGCATCTCAGCAATAGGTTGCTCTTTCCAAGTATATCCTTCGGATGGTTGCATCTGGAATTTAAAGATAGTCTGTGTTCCCTTCGGCCATTTAGCATTGGTTTCAAATGGATAAGCGCCTGAGATGATGTCTCCATTCGCATATCGACGGTCTTTTACAAGGGGCTTAATGAAATTAGCTACTTTGTTATAAGTATGTGTTGGCATACCGCCACTCTGACCGATAGCAAGAGCAATCAAGACCTCTGTGATAGCTGAGACAGTGTCCAAATTTTCCTTGTTTTCGGTTCCAGCTTGTTCTAATTTAGCAGTCATTTCTTTGTTTTGTTTAAGTTGCTCATCTACTTTGCTAAACTTCTCATTTTCAGCACGCTGAGGGAAATTCTCTTGATAAAGAGACTCAAGAGCAAGCTCAAAGAGTTCTGTATTGGACAAGCTGATTTTGTCAGCTGGTAGCAAGATAGGTACAACTGCACCACTTGAATTTACTAGCGTGACCTTGGTAGCTGTTACTGCACCACTTCCATCATATTCCAATGATTTTGAACCATATTCTAGTTTCATATTTCCTCCTTTTGATTTAATTATCTTTGAAATACTAGGGATTTTTTACGTTTATCAGATTTTAAATGAAATGTTATCAAAGTTGAGCCATGTATTGTCTACGTTATTCTTTACAACTATGTTCCCGTTTGGGAAAATGGCTAAAGTTGCTATTGAATAGCTATTGTTAATTGCTGATAAATACAATACTTGCTTCGGCCTAAAGCCAGTTGGCAATGTTGTTATTACTGTTTCTCTAGCTATATTTCCGCCTCTGGCAGAACCTCTCAAAAAGACCACGTCGTCAAATGTTTTTGAAAATTGAACATTTTCATAATCTCTATGATGGCTCCACCCATTTTGTAAATTGGCATTTTGCCATGGTGTCGATCCACTCTCTGTTTTTAATAAAACCTCCTCTTTTTTAGCGTACTCAACCCACGGTGTCCAATTACCATTGCTTTTAGCACGAATGAATAAGCGACGACTTCCATCACGTTCAGCAAAATATTGAACAAGGTGTGCTCCTCCGCCAATTACATGAAGCAATCCCCATATTTTAGATGGATTATTTGGTGAATTTGATGATTTGTGGTAGTACCCAGATTTATCATGTACATCAAAATTACTTGTAAAATCATTAATAGCACTACCGTCATTATTTGTTAGTTGATGCTGTTGTATCGGCTTGTTATCAGCAAATATGTTTCCCTTTACATCAAGAGCGCCCTGCTCTCTGATTTTGTTAACGCCCACCCCTGACCTGTCATAAGACAAGACTACGCTCTCTGTGGCCACGTTGAGCATGAACTCAGTACGAGTGAACTTATCTTCTAGTGTGCCAATAACAACCCAGGACTGATTAGCTAGATAATTGCCTGCAAGATTAGCCTGGGAATTGACTAGATTTGAGATACTTGTCCAGGAACCAGTAGCTGGTCCATTATCAACTGTGTAAGAGTTAGTCCCTAGTCGCGCAACCTTGAATGTCAATCTCATTGAGTTTTTTTGACTTCCTGAAATAGTCAAAGGCGCTATCTTGGCATTTCGTGTAACCGTCAATGTGCTTGAGGTTGAGCCTGTTCTAGCAATGCTGAAGCTGAGAGCTGGAGCGAAATACTCAAGCACGGTTACAGATACCTCTCTAGTCTCTGACCAGCGACCACGGCTATCAGAGACTCTTGCTCTGATTTTAACTGCGCCGTGATAATTCATAATACCAAGGCTTCCGCCATTTGAACTTGTGGATTGGTTCTTGCCGACAATCTCAGCATAGTATCCAGTGATGGATGAACCATAAGAACCGCTAGCGCCATTAAATGCTACCTTGATATTAGAGATAACCTGAATGAACGTGTTACCGTTTGGGATGAGGTTCTGAGCAGCACCATTTACATCTGATAGCGTAACGCCTGAAAAAGTAGGCTTCATGTCAGCTGGTACACTAGCTGTAAATGTCGTTGATTGTGTTCCAGTCTTGGTAGAGCCTGAGTAGGTATCAACGTAGATTGTGCCTGTACCACTCGCTGAGTTGGGAATGTCATTTGCAAAGTCAAGAGGGATCGTCCAGCTGGTGGATGTGTCTACATTCGTTGCAATCGTCCCTGACTTACCTGCCCATGAATAGCGCACTGTATGCTTAAAACTAGAGCTTTGACGGTTAATATTGATAGTAACCGCACTACCAATAACTCCAGCGCTCACGCTTACAGAGCTTGAGCGTGGTATAGTTGTCAGGCTGAGACTAGCTGATACTGTGATAGTCCCATGCAGGCCGTTGTTTGGATTAAACGTACAAGAGATAGGGAGTGTCTTAGTTCCATCCGCATTGTGACTGATTGTACTTGAGCCACTAGCAAGAGTGTACTCCTCGCCTGATGTCTCCCACGTCGGATAGCTGTAATGCACGTTACGACCGTCAAGATTAAGTGACAGCGTACTATCTCCCTGCTTATTGTGAGTATAATAAGCACCTGTACGGCTAACTGTCATCCGCCAGTTAACGGTTGAGGTGTTAGCTGTGATACTCTGAGAGCCCTGATCTACATAAACATTGAGATACAAGCTCCCACTTGAATTACTAAATTTAGCCATTTTACTCCTTTCTATCCAACGTAGCGTATGACATTCATGTCAGGGTTGATATGATATTGTTCCTCTCTATAACGTCCAATCTGGATAGTCTTAGAGAAAATCCCGTTCTCAATGTGGATAACACCTTGGGAAATATACATAACCTCAACCCCTGCAGAATACATTGAAATTCGCCCATTAGGACTAAAAAGCATACTAGATGAACCGTCATTCTTACCAATTACAAGACCCTCATTTGATGAGCTCATGTAAGTATCAATGAAATTCCAGCGGTCAGACAATTCTCCTAAGTCTTTAGCGATATTAGAAACACGCTGACTAGCTGAAATCAAATCTTTCTCAGCTTGTGCCCTTGCTGTCTCGTTAGACTGGACAAAGTCCTTGTAAGCCTTTATCCAATTATCAAGTGTGTCAGCGCTAGCTTTAGCCTCAAGCTCAGCCTGAATAATTCCAGCTTTCTCATTGAGCGCGTTGAGTTGCTCCTGAGTCAGGCCTTGGTCAGCTTTAGAGTCAATATCTGCTTGCACATCTTCGGGAGCTTCTGAAAAGTCTGTAGAGACTGTTCCTACCTCAATTTTGGGAAAGGCAATCCAAACAGTAGCAGCAGTAAAGACATGTAAAATCAGCTCATTACTTGCATTTGAGCTTTCTTTTTTCGTCAACTCAATGTCATAAAATTTCCAATCCGTAGTCAGTGAGACACCTTGCACAGTGTTCCGGTATCCTGCTCTAGCTTGAAAATTCGTATTATTGACAGTGGATTTCGCCCAAAAACTAAACCGAACAGATTTGTTTTTCATCTCATCAGCAGTGCCTAAACGTGTATCCCCACCCGTTCTAAACGTAGCTTTTTGATTAGTTGCCTTACCGTTATAAGTAGATACAATTTTCAAAGTATTAGTTCCTCTGAATTTGCTATTAGTATCTATGCTCAATGTGAGCTGTCCTTGCGTTTGCTCCTGACTATCATCTAAAAAGTAAGTTGAGTATCGTTTTCTTAGACTATGTTTGAATAGTGAATTAAGAAAGAGATTCCTTCCACCAATCTCTACATTATCGAAAAGAGCTGTCCACTTATAACTTGCAGGATCCTGACTGTCCGTCTCTGTGAAATCCGTCAGCGTTCCTAAATAGCGCTTATTTGTGCTATCTGTTGTACTAAAACCATCACGACCATCAGCAGAGTTAGCCCACGCCCTGTGAAAATAAGGTGTACGCCCATCTGCTCCAGGCTTACCTGGAATACCTTGAGGGCCGTCATTACCGTTTTCTCCCTTTGGCCCTTTCCACTTGTTCCAGCGATAATCAGCAGGATTTCTGCTATCATTTGCATTAAAATCAACATAGACCCCTACATAAGCCTTGTCAGCGTTAGTCTGGCTAAAACCTCCACCAGTAGCATTATCAGCATAAGCGATATGCGTGTACTGTGTACGTCCGTCTGAACCTTTAGGCCCTGGAATACCTTGGTCTCCTTTAGCCCCTTGCAAGCCTTGTAGGCCTTGTAAGCCTCGGTCTCCCTTTTCGCCTTTTTCTCCTCTATCACCTTTAGGACCTATTGCTCCCTGTGGCCCAGGGTCTCCTTTCGGACCTGGTGCGCCTTGGTCTCCCCTGTCTCCTTTCTGGCCATTCTGACCATCGGATACATTGGCTAAAGTGATTTCATCAACTGCCACCTCTTCATTGTCTATATATGCTGCAACAGTCAATGTGATAGCGCCTGAAATATCTCTACCTCTAGCTGTGTATGTCTGACCAGTTGTTACAATCCCATTTAGCGACCATCTCCACGTTACCCCGGCTGTGATAAGTTTGCCGCCCTTGTAAAGTGTAGGAGTGATAATAGTTTCACCACTATTATTTTTGAAAATGATACCGTTACTAGTTGAGAGTTTGATTGTGTAAGGTTTAGCTTGCTCAAACAAGCGCTCAAAAGCCTCTTGTATGCCGTCTGATAATTGATTTTCAAGAGCCTTGAAATTTGAGAATACTGTCTTATTGCTTGCCGGATTTGAAAAGCTTATCCGTTGTTCTGATACCCTTGCTTGGATAGTCAATAGAGGGGCAAAACCCGCATCATGTATCTTGACTGTATCGCCGATTTCAACATCAATATATCCATCTACCTCGTAAGTGATAGCCGGATAGCAATGTTTTTTAAGTTCATTGTATGCTAAACGCCTCAACTCTTTAGGGTTGTCAGTATCGTAGCTAAAGTCTTTTCTTATATACTGGTCTAGTTCTCCTGTTGAATGTGTGAAAGTTGACGGATATAGCTGCATAGAGATAGGGGCAACAAGATGAGAGCCTAGTTGATAAAACTCACAAACGCCATCCTTATTGTACTTTTTCCACTCATCCAGTCCTTGGATAGTTACCACTTCCTCAACATCTTCACCAGCTCCATTTTTAACAGTTCTTTTACCAGTCGGGCGGATTGAGTTAAAAATACCTGTTTTATCAACTTTACGGCGGATAGATTTGATATTTTTGCCATATTTTAACTGTATATCGTTTCTGATACGGCCTACGCCTTGATGTTTATCATCTTTCTCATGATAAACATTAACACTAAACTTTTTGATAGTGCTATCAGCATTTAGCTCAGTATTAAACTCAATCTCAGCATCAAAGTTTTTAGTAAGACTGAGTAAGCGGGCAAGTTTTGTTTCTTGCCCTTGCCACTCAATCGTTCTTTTCTTATCTGATACCTCATTGATACCAATAACAAGATGAGTATAATTTAATAAATCCATAGCCTCACAATATTCTGCAAAGCTCATAGCTTTTGTAGCCTTGTAAGGGTTAGCTATCTCATTGATAAGCTCAAGGTTGAGGTTTTCACAATAACATTTAATGGTTTGCTCGTCCTCCTCAACCGTCATAACGTTAAATATAAAGCTCTTGCCTTTATACTTAAATGATACCCACGCTCTTTCATTGAGGTATTGATAGGCTTTAGTTAAAGCCGTATCTGATTTAATTGCTTTCTTAAATACTGTAAACTCAAAAGTTGAGGATCCAGTAGGCAAACTCCTTGCCCACGTATCAGCATAATAATTAAGTGTGTTTTGCTTGCTATTATCAACAAAAGCAACCTTTTGCAAGCTTGCATCATGAATAGTTAAGAGCATGATTAGAGCCACCTTTCCTCAAATTCGATTGTTACTGTTGGCTTTTTCTTGATAAAACTAGAAAAGTAAATCTCTAGCTGAGAATTACCAGGCGGTATTACTAGCCATTGTGAACCATCCACAACTTCGCTAGTCTTTGCGATACCATCAATATACACGGTATCATCCTCACTATTGATTACAGCCGTTGAGCCCATAGTGTACCGATTAGGAATATCTCTTGACACTTGTACAAAATCCTTACGATACATCAACTCGTCAAGGTATAGATTAGGGATAATTGACTTTCCGTGAAAAGCGCCAATCGTGACATGGATTTTAGCTGATTTCTTGCCTTTTATTTCATGGACAACAAAGTTATAACTTGAACCATTGTAATTGACTTGAATTTTCTCATCATTTCGCTTAATTTCAAACTGTCCTCTTGATAATGCAAAAGGATTTTTGTTTGTATCGCTAGATGAGTCAAAATCCAAAGTTTTGAGAAAGTTATAATCACTAGCGTTATTTGTAGCAAAGACATTAAAGCCACAATATAGGCCATTGTATCATTTATATGTTTCAATCCCATACAGAAATTGCCCGCTTGCATCTGTTACAGTTACCTTAATAAATCCGCATTGAGCTATTGACTCAAGTTGATAAACTAGTTTACAAAAAATATAATCATTGAGCGATCCTTTTTGCCCGCTTGAGTCTGCCGGGATTTCCCATGAAAGCCCTGTTGAATAGCTTTTATTATATGTGCCGCTAAATTGCTCTCTTAACTTGACACGTTTCTTGCCATTTGCTGTGACTAACTCAGAAGTCCCTATCAAATTTTCCGGACTATTAGTAACAGATCTATTTTTTTCTGCTCTTGCAAGACACTCAGCGATTTTATCACCTCTAAAATCCAGCAAGACCTCAGAATGCTTGATTGTTTCAGTATCAGCCTCTCCCTTGTTTCCCATCTCAAAAGCTGTATTATTATTGACAAGGCCAATATATCCATTTTCAGCATTATGTTTGACTTGAATAATCGGGAAAGCCTCAACTGTACCATTGTTTTCGAGGTCAAAAATCATTTTATCCGCTGTTGTTTGAGTGTTTGAGTCGCTGTTAAAATTTTTATAAACTGTACTGTGTGCCACTCCATCCGGGATCAAGATTTTAATTTCTGATTTTTGCATCCATCTAGCAACATTATCCGGCGTAACATCATCAACCGGCATACCTAGATAATACTTATCCGGCTCATCTCCATAGGTGATTTTAACCGGCTCAGTTACTTTCAAAACACCGGCAAGTTCATGCTTGAGGCTTTCCATAGCAACCGGATTTTCTGCAAACATCGTAAACTTGATAGTATGCTCTTTCCCGTCAATCTTTACCTGTTGGATATTAACACCCAAAAGAAGGGCACTATCAGTTGATACGCTCCTCTTGTTGCCAATCGGGCGGATAATATCAGTTATACGAAAGAATTTAGACATATCAACACCGTTGAAAGTCATTATTTTTTTCATACTAATATTCCTTTCATTCTATTATCTCTTCTATGCTGTTCAGCTTGCTCTCTAGCGAACCTCTCACTTGTTTTAGCAACTAGAGTGCCATCGTTAAGAACCATTTGCGCTGGGCGTTTTACAGCCATTTCTGCGACATCTAGCGCCTTTTCAACCAATTCACTGGATTTCTCCATTGTGACCTTGATTTTCTCCGCAATAGTCTGTTTGCTCGTCTGTTTGACTGATACTTGAGCGCCTATCTCTTTGTTCAATCCTAGAGCAACTTCAGGCCTTGCATCAAATAACATACTTTCTTTTAAGCGTGCCATTGAGCGTTCTACTACACCCGCATCTTTGTCAATACCTACTGCGATACCTTGAGGAATAAAGCGCCCGATTTCATCACGCATAACACGGGATGGACTGTGAATATCAAGAGCACTTTTGATTGTTGATTTTACACGTTCAGCAATGCTTTGTGCCGTTGCCATAACCGAACCAGAACCGCTCCAAAGGCCGACATTGAGCCCTGCCATAGCAAATTGACCGATAGACATAAACTCACTGTTAAGGCTGTAAAATGGCGTTTTAAGACGATTTGAAAGGTTAGTTACGGATGCAACTGGTTGCCCTGCTCCAGAATCTACCCCTTGTGCTAGACCTGTTGTAATATGACCCCCGTATTCGTTAAATACCCTAGACGGGCTGTGGATGCCCATTTCACTCTGAAATGTCTCTTTCATCTTATCTGCAACATGCTTAGAAGATTCTCCTGCTTTATCAGCCCCAGCGTCCACCCCTTGAGTGATACCATTTGGGATTTCTTGACCAAGGCTTGAAAAGTCAGCCGCTGCTATCTCAGCTTGTAAGCTTGAGGATTGAGCTTGAACTAGTGCCTTAATCTGATCTGTGATACCAAGAGCGCCCTTGTCCATACCAGCAGTTAAGCCATTCATAGCCGTTTCTCCACCCTTAGAAAACACCTCGTTCAATGACGAAAGTTTTTCATCTGAGGCGTTAACAAGTTCTTGAACGTATAACCCACCTTGAGGTCCCATTTCTCGGAGTTTGGTTAAGATGCCATCATCAACCCCACGACTGGCAAGGATATTCATATTATCCGCCCATGTAGTCATCGCTTGTTGGTTCTTCTCAAGATTTGCAATCATCTCATCAACACTAATTGCTGACTTCATTTGAATTTGTTCAAACATGTTTGTTGCTGAGTCTAACAATTCAGAATACTTGGCTCTCATGTCATCAATAGCTTTTTGTTGAGCTTTAGACATACCCTCATATGATATGACTTGTCGATTAGACCCATTTTCAGCAGCTGTTGCCATAGCATCAGCAGCTGCTTGTTGAACTTGAGACGTTTTTTCATACTCAGTTTGCAACTCTGTTTGAATATTTTTAAGCTCAGTTTCCTTGTCATTTAGTTCTTGAAGCTTTTCTTTTCTAGCGCTATCGCTGACATTGGCCTCTTCGTTCCATTTTTTGCGTTGCTCAGCAATCAATTTCATTTGTTCGCCAATTTCAGCACGTTTTTGCTCTATATCTAACAGATTCTTTTGGGAGGTTTCCCATGTTGATTCTGCCTCCATCGCTGAGATTCTAGCTTTGATTTGGTCACTGTTATGAGACAAAGATTCAGTGTTCTTGTCATAAACTAGATTCAACCCACTAACAGAGGAATTCAAAGCATCAATCTTTTTCTTGAGGTTTTTCTTTTCTGCTGCTGTCTTGTTTGTTTTTTGTGCAAGTTGGATAACTTCATCCGCTAGTTTTTGGTAAGCATCACTGTTACCCTTGACCGCCTCGATGTTCTTTTGGCGCTCTTTTGCTCCTTGTTTAACTGAGTCAATCAGGTCATCTGTGCTTTTTACAAGCCCATCCTGTTCCTCTTTGAGCTTTTTAGTCTCTTCACTCTCAGCAGTTAGCCATTGGTAGAGGGCTACACCTAGTCCAATTAAGGCTCCAATACCAGCAATAACCCATCCAATAGGTCCAGTCAAAGCAGTTAAAACAGTATTCAATGCAGTAGTAGCAGCGGTTGCTGCAATAGTTGCAGCAGTATGCAAACTAATAGCGCCTGTCAACAATCCATAAAATAGAGTAGATGCAGTCAATGCTCCATTATTTGCTAGGTTAGCAACCATTTGTGCCTTGGTAACTGAGCCGCATGCCGCTTGTGCAGCAGTCATCAAGTTAATAACTCCTACCGCTGCACTTGCTGTTGTTTGGAATGTTTGCCACGCTGAAATCAAGCTCTTTGTTAAGGTAATAGCCTCATTTGCAACACGCATAGCCACGATTGCAGAAGTAAGGCTGATAATCGCTGGAATTAATGGTTTTATAGCTGTAACACCTGCTTTTAAGACTGAGAAAAGCAACTTAAATACTGGTGTACTAGCTTTAATGACTTTCACAATCACGCTAAAAGCAGCATTGATAAGGACTTTTAAAGCATCGAAGTTTTCAGCAATACTCTTGCCGGTTGCTGCTTGTGATAAGTCATCAAGAGCCTTGATAATGTTAGCAACACCTTTAACGACTGCATTTTTCAAGTTCCCGAAAGATGTCTGAATCCCTTTACTGTTTGATTTTGCAAGCTCAGCAAAGCCTCCAACACCACCATTTAACTCAACTAATTTCTTTGAGAATTGGTCAAAGGTAATTTGCCCCTCTTTTAGAGCAGTATAGAAATCATTTTGAGCTGATTGCCCTGCAAAACCGAATGACTCAGCTGTCTTTTGCAAAGCGTAAGGCATAGTTTCTTGCAACGTTTTCCAACTTTGCATATCAACCTTACCAGCTGATAACATTTGAGTGAACTGTTGTAATCCACGGCTTGCATCCATACTAGATGAACCAGATGCCAAAAAGGCGTTATTAAGTGCCAGTGTTAAGTCTGTTGATCTATTGATGTCCCCTGTGATAGATGTTAAGCGTTGAGCTGTTCCCACTACCTCATTCAAGGTTGTAGGCAAGCCCTCAATCCCATTAGCAAGTTTTTTAGTTGAGCGTGTTACATCCTCGGTACTGTGTCCCATCGCTTTCATGACTCTAGGATAGCTTTCAAGTGTATCAAACCGCTGGATAGCACTTCCTAGCGATTGTGTCAAGAGGTCAACTGCCATAGATGCAAGCTTGAAAGTTCCCCCAGCAATTGCGAATTTACCTAGCGACTTGCTCCCTGCATCGCCTTTTTTGCTGACTTTATCTAGTTCATCATTAAGAACCTTAACTTTATTACCATCCACGTCTACAACGATGGTAACTTTTCCATCTGCCATTTATTCCACCTCCTCTCCTAATCTGTATTTTGCTTGTAATTTGCGCATCTTGTTCTTATCGCCACCATCCTCTGGTTTCCATGCTCTAATCTGGATGATTTGTTGCATGATTGTATTTTCTGGTAGAGCGTTCAAAAGCGCCTTAAATTCAATCCAGGTAAGCTTGTTTTGCACCTTGAATAGATTGATACCGTAAGCTTGTAAAAAGCTAGCGTAAATGTATTCAGCATCCAATTCAAAGTCTATAAGCCGTTCCTGTTCCTCTTCCTCGACTGCTTGAGGCATTGGATTGCCTAGCAAATCATACTGAACCATTTCTTTTTTTAACTCAAGAAAGTTTTCCTTGATATAAACCCAACAATCCACAATTTCATCCATATCTTCTAGCTCCTTTCCTGTCATAAAACGGACAATTAAGTAAGCTTTTTCAAGCATGGTAAGCTCTTCTTCTTTTAAAATCTCAAAGACATCAAGAACCTTGTTAAAGGATAGGTCTATACTGTATTCTTTCCCTTTCAATTCAAAATGGCTCACTAGCGCATCATTTAGTTTCATGAATACACCTTATTTCTTTTTGTTTTTCTTCTTAGCCTTCTTGTTATGTTTGATAGGAGCAGCTTTATCCTTGTTCATGTAATGTTCCATACGCTCTTTTACAATCTGCTTGTGCTGTTCAGCGTGTTCTTCAAGCTTCTTATACATAAGAATTGAGGCTTGTTCTAGTGCATTTTCTAAAGCGATATAGTCTGGATATACTGAATAAAGCTTGTCAAACGTACCATCTCCAAAAATGATGTCGTATTGAATTTCTAGTTTTTTCTTCTCAAGGTCAATCGCTCCATTGGCTACATCTTTTGTTACACCGTCGCGTTGAATAGTGTTGTCTAGGTTTGATGTCACTACTTCCAACTCATATTGAACCAAACGGCGCTGAATCTCTTCTTCTAGGTCAAAGAATCGCACTAGGCTCTCTTGACTAGTGTTAAACCATAGTTCAACTTCTCCAATCGTTACGGGAAAACCTGTACGTTTTAACTCGATTTTAATTCCTGTCATCTTTTTACTCCTTTATCTTTTTTAAAAAAGGGCAAGGCTTAACTGCCCGCCCTTAAAAAAGCTATTATCCAATACCTGACTCTTTAGGTGTTGAGTTATAAGAAATCTTACATCCGAATGCCTCGTAGTCAGAAGCAGAGCCTGAGCCTGCTTTAATATCTGTTGCTGTTGCAACTCCTACCCATTGCTTTTTCTTATCAGACGAAACAACCTTGTGCCATAGCTTACGGTCATCTCCTGTCTTGTATTTCATGCCTGCAATAAGAGCCTGTGCTTTATCTTCTGGATCATATGTACCCTCAAATGTATAAGCGCCTTTAACGCTTACTACTGTTGTTTCTTCTGTGCCATCTCCGTCATAATAGGCTTGATCTTCTGTTTTTTCGTCTGTATCGTCCGATACATCTGAAATCCATTTAGCAAGTTCAACCCATTTGTCCTCTGTTGGCTCTGTTCCGTTGTTGTACGGAGCTACATAGTGTCCACGGAGGGCGTTTTTTTGTCTTGTCATTGTTTTTTCCTCTCTATAACAATTTGTGCCACAATCTCGATTGTGTAATAGTAAAAGCCTCTACTGTCCTTACCTTTAGATGCTGGACGGCTTACATCCATACCTAGATACTCGTAAGAACCATTGGAACTTGGGAGCTTTAAGTCAAATTTTGTTAATTCATTTGTTACTGCCCATATAGTTTCATTTGCTAGAGTGTTCTTTCTAGCCTTAACAGCTATCTCAAATGGCAAAGAAACCTCTTGTGTACCATCCATGTACTCTCTATCAACTTTACCGCCTGGGATTTGATTAATAACCAAGTCATCTTTGTCATCTTCAAAATAATCAAGGCGGGGTGTAAGTGGTAAGTCCATTGTTTTTATACGATTCAAAAGCACTAGCTGAAAGTCGTTATTTTGTGTCAAATTTTAGCTCCTTTCAAAAAAGCTTTAGTCCACTCGTTGGAATGATACTTAATTACTTTCTCGTCCCATCTCTTGCCAGTTCCAGGAGTTGTGTAATTTCTAAACGTTACAATCCCATTTGTACCGTAGAATTGCGCCCTTGCATAAACCGTATTATAGACAACAGCAACACCTTGCCCCTCAATATATCCAGATGCTCTTAATGAGCCACCCCTTGATGGTATGTACTCCTCAGCATCTAGCAAGATTTGACTAGCTACTTCATACCTACCCCTTGCAAAAGCCTCTTCTGAAAACTTATCCTTGACTCCTTTTAAGTCAACTTTGATAGAGATACTCATTAGATTACCTCCACCTCAAAGCTAAAGGCCTTGCCATTGACAAAGTTTGGTTGATAGCCTGTGATAGTGTAATCACGCTCTCCATCATTCACAACAGCCTCAAGCCAGCTATCATCAACTGTGATATTAGAAACATTAGGATAGATATAGATAACGCCAGCATTTTGACGTATCTTAGAATTGGTATATTTGCCACGATTCCCTGAAACAGATATAGAACGGTCAAATCTCACTGATTCAACCGTGATAGGCTCTGAATATGTTTCATCTCCAAAATCATTCTTATCTGTTACCTTTTTGACAACTATCTTGTCTTTTAATAGCCGTTTATCTATCATAGTCAACCCCTACAATTAGAGAAAAGCCCGCTTGTTTCAAAGCGTTTTCTGCATCTAAACATAGATTGTATTGCTCTCCACCTGTGCTTTTCTGCCCGTTTTTATACGATATAGAGGTACGCCCGATAGATACATTGCCTGCCAGTTGCTTATCATCTGCTGTCATGATACCCGAAGCATCAAGATAGGCGATTTGAAAGGCCATAGCTAGCTTAACTGCATCTTTTCGATACTTAATCTCTTTTTCAAAGTCAATACCTTTTTGATAAAAACCTTGAGTATAGAGATTGATAGCTATTTCTGCTCTTTTAGCAAGTTTTTCAAAGTCGTTGACCTCATCAAAACCTAGCTCGGTAAATTCATCTTGTGATAAATAAGTCATGTGTAACCTCCCTTAAAAATAAAGGGTGTTGCCACCCCTTTTTTAATCTTCATCCGCTGCTACTTCTTCGATAACTTCTTCAGTTGGCTCTAAAGTATCGTTTTTATCAACTAACACTAGAACCTCTTTTACATCCGGGAAAGTATCTTTGAGCTTTTTATTGACTTCTTTAGCATAAGCCTCATCAAGTTCAATGAGTTCATCAACAATTACAGCTTTTTCAAGTTGTTCAAAATAGATATTTTTAACTGCTTGATAGATTGCCATTAGTTACCTCCTTAAACAATAGTACCTGTAACCTTAATTACAGCTTTCTTGTTATCGTCTAGCATGTAAGTACCACCTTTAGCGGCTGCTTGCAATTTAACTCCGTCAAATTCTTCTGCCTCAATAGCACGGGCTGTTGAGATACCTACAAACGGGATAACAATGCCATTAGGTGAGAAGATAGCAATAGTGCCAGTTTCAAAATATTGCTCTGGTGTTTCTTCCAAAGTAAAGCCTTTGTATTTAGGCAAACCGTTTTCATCTAGTGAGATGCTTGAGCCTTTAGCTGTTGATACTGAGGCCATATCCACGATAGCGTTATAAAGTTCTGAGCGTAAGTAAACTGTTACCGGTGCTGTAACTTCATTGTTAGTGAAATAAGCTGATGCCTTGTTAAATAATGCCTTGATTTTCTCATCTGACATATCAGCAAGAGCCTCAGTTTGAGCGGCGCTAGTTCCTAGATACTTACCAATACGCTTGTTAATTGTTCGTGTTTGCGCCTCTGATTGCAACTTCAAGCGGTCAGCGATTGCAGCGTTAAGGTCATTGTTTACTGTGTAACGGTCAAGCCCCTCATGGATTGTCAAAGTATAGTCATACTCAACATCTGCATTATCGTACTTGATTTCTGTTAGCTTACCAAAGCGTGAGCGTGAACCTGTACCATCACCAAAGCCACCATCATTTGCGCCTGTTTTGTATTCTCCGATAACAACCGGCGTACCGTTTGTCTTAACTGAGAAAGCTTTAGAGTTTTCTTGTACCCCGTCCAAAATTTGGATAGGCGCTAGGGCGTTTGCAAAAGCAGCACGCACTCCGAAAACTGTCTCAAGAATGCCCGCATATTGTTTCTCATAGCGGCGCACTGCGTTGTTTTGATTACTTGGCATTTGTAATCTCCTTTCTGTTATTTCCCATATCCATCAATAATTGCTTGGAATGGATCGTTATTATCTGTACCACTGGCTTGTGGATTGCCAGACGGTAAAAATGTCGGACTAGGCTTTTCATCTTCCTGTTTGAAAAGATACGGATCACTTTCTTTCAAGCCATCAATGATTGCTGATAGTTGAGGCTTGCCGTCATTGTCAAGCTCGATAGCATCAACATCAATGAATTTCATCAATCTGTCTGGATTGTGAGCGTTAGTATCTTTCAAAGCTAGATTAATAGCACTAATCTTTTTAGTTTGTGCAAGTTCAGCTGCAGCTTCGTTTTTATACTTGTCATATTCAGCTTGCAATTTATCAATCGCATCTTTTTGTTCAGCGCTGATATTCTCAAGTGATTTCAAGTGTTCAACTTGCTCCTCTGCTTTTTGCAACTGTGATTTGAGACTATCTCGCTCTTGTGTGATAGTTTCTAAGGCTGATTTGTCCTCGTTGAGCTCTTTTCCTCGCAAGGCAAAGACTGATTTAGCCTGTTCCTCTGTCAATCCAAGATTGAATAGTTCTTCAGTTGTAAATGCCATTTGTACCCTCCTAGTTCTTTTTTAGGTGGACAACTCCCACCTCAAGCAAAATATTATTTACTCTCTCAATATACCTTTGATAGATAGGGACTTTTTACGGTTTTTCACACAAAAAAAGGGCTTGCTTTAAATGCAAACCCCTCTTTTATTTAGTAAAGCTTTTCCCGTCTGTAATCACGATGGAGAAAGTCATGTTGTAAGACAAGTGTATTGATTTTCACTTGATAAGCTCTCACTTTTAGCCGTTCAGCCTCAATCATCTTGTCATCTTGCATGGTTTTAGCATAGTGTAAGCGCTCCTTGTGATTCTTAATGATACGCTCTAAGCTTCTTTGCTTAGCTTCTATCCGTGCATTATCTTCAGCTTGTTCTGGTGTTAGGTCTTTCAGATAACTTGGTAGGTTCGGTAACTTGTTTACTCCAATCACAAAAGGAGTTAAGTAATGCCCGCAATGGATTCCAAGACATCCTCCAGCCGTTCCATAACCATAATCAAGCAAAGAATAGACTGTTATTCCGTTTTCTTCTCTAGCTTGCCCTTTGGTTACTATCTGCCCTTGCAGGGGACTACAAGCTGGGCGTGCTGTTGCCTTTATGGAGTAATAAAAGGTATCAATTCCTAGCTCTTCAGCGGGCGTGATACGCATTTCATTATAGACTCTATACGTTGTCGTTTTAATGATTGCTCTAGCGTAAGCATCAGCTCGCCACTCTCTCCCACCTTTATCCACAAAGCCAGTAAACCCTCTTTTCTGCCAGCCCATGATGGTATCATGTAAGGCTTGGTCGCTTGTTTTTGTACCAGAAACCACTTGAGCGACTGTTTCCTCCACAACTGACTTATACACGGCTTGTAAGCTCTCTGGTAAGGTTGTGTTGATAAGGTTTAAATCACTCACTGCTTGCCTTGTATAAGCTTCTAGACTATCTGTAACACCGTTCTTGATATGACCGCTTTTAGGCTGGTTTAAATCCTCCTCAAGTTGCTCTTTGGTATCTCTATAGACTTTCAAACCCTCATTTTCTATAACATCTCGCAAAAGTCGCTCAGCTATATGAGTACGCTCTGATATAAGCTTTAAATTTTCCTCGTTAAGTAAGTGCATATCGTTCAGTTTTTCTAACTGCCAGATATACGGGTTTCTTATTAAGTCAACACTACCACGCTCTTTCAGACGCTTAATCATACGGTCAAAAAGGTCTATTTGCATTTTAGCGTATATATCAGTCACACCTTGCATCTGCAAAGAAAACTGTTGGTCATTGATTGTGAGTTGTTTCTTTTTATTACCCATAATCAAGCCTCGCTAACTTCTTCATCCTCTTTGACTTCTGATTTTCTGCCATAGATAGCCAATTCTGCATCATTCTCAATAGGTAATGAGCTATTGATTTCTGCAAGTTCTTTCTCAGCCTCTTCATCTGTGAGATTTAGAGTCTTAGCAATGCCTCTCTTTTGAGTTGCAAAACCTGCCGCTACCATCTTCATCCAGTAATCAAGCTCTGCATGCCTATCTGTGAATACTCCATCATCAAGGTTTACAGAAATATCATTTAATTCTGGTATCTTACCTTTATATAGTCCCACGGCTTTTCCTAGCTCGCACATAGAAACACAAAGTTCTTTGATTGATTGCTCGACAAGTGCTACAATGCTATTTCTCATCTGGTAAGTGTCTGAGTTCTCGCTTACAATTTCTGTTGCTGTTCTTACACCTTGACCGTCAAAAGTAAACATGCCACTAGATACGCCAATCTGCAATTCAAAAAGTTTTAGTCCCTCTGAAATAGCCATAATATAATCGCTAGCACGGATAGGGCTTGTAAGGTCAGCGATACCGCCACTATCCATGTTCCCAGTCCCCACTTGCATATAGACGTTTTGGTCAACTTCAAAGCGCCGTTTAAAAGCAATAGAACCATCTTCACGTTGCACCTTTAATTGTGTCAGTTGTTCAGGAACTAATACCCGTCTTTGCCCCATCTTAACTTCCCACATAAATTCATCGTAAGAACGATTGATGAAGTCAATAGTTGATTTCGCATTGTCAAAGATTGAAAGACCAAGAGGGCTGTTAATGTCTTTGTTGTTCATGCCAGGCGTTTTAAGATATGTAAAAAGCGGGCGTGATAGGTCTTTGAGGATAGTTACTGGTTCTAGCGTTGCATACTTGTCTAGTTCGTTTAGGTTCACCCTTTGCCCTAACGTGCCATCTTGATTTGATTTGTATAACTCGTTTGTGATACGGTATAGGCTTTTATCTTTGGTACTACCTGTTTCTTGCCCGTCTTTAGTTATCCACTCATGAAATTCGACAAGAGTATAATAAACGTTTTTCTTACCCTCTGATTTAATAGTTTTAGTTAGGATTGCAGCGCTTGAGACATCTTGAGTATTGCTCTCTAATGGCAAAAATACGGGCGCTTGAATAAATGCCACTCTGACCTTGTCCCCGTCAATATAAGGTCGCATAGCAAGACCACCCAAAGCTAAACAACTTTCAAGGTATCGCTCAAAATTCTTATTAAAGCGATCATTGGTCAGCATGTCATCCAAGAACTTCTGTAAATCTTTATCTTTAGTTGTAATAGTCGCTTGCTCATTATAGACAAGACTTGCAATTTTCTTAGATGCCGTTCTTGCTATTGGCAAATGTTGCATCTCTCTTGTTTGAATATCGCCATCCGTATTTCTAAAACTCACATCATCCCAACGTGATTGATAATATACGAGGTTTCTTAAAATACGGTCATACTCCTCTTGTGTGACTGCGATTTTTGGATGATCTAAAATACTATTAAGGTTTGATGTCTGCATGTTATACCTCCCTCGATTGAAAAAATCCTTAACTTTCTGATATAGGCTCATGATTGCCCCTCCTTTAAGCGTTACCAACTCGTAAACCTAGTAATTTTGCGTTATCTAACACAAAATACTGTGAGGTATCACAAGTATGGTCATCTTCTTTAATCACGCTAGGATTGTCTGATCTAATCGTCTTTTCATCCCAGCGGTACATTTTGTGTTCTTCAATAAATATCTTGTTATTCTCTGTATTGAGATAATAAAAACGCCCTTGAGCAAGTAAAGACTGAAAACTATCAATCATAGTCACTTTTTTAAGCTTAGCAACTGGATGCCATCTCAAACCATAATCTAAGAACATCTGATTTCTCAAAGCCCCCTCAGCACTATCTATTGTGTACTGTAAGGCTTGGACTCGATACTTAGCTATAACTCCCTCTATGTACTCATATATCTCTTTAGAGAGCTGACTAGGTGCTTTCTTGTTCACTTGCCCAGCTGGTGAGTAGTACCAAGTATCTAGTAAAATAACCTTACCTTTGGCTGTGATACCAAAAGCACAACAAGCGGTCGCTGATTGCTGGTGTCCACCGTCAAGAGCAAAGCATATACCTATAAGCCTATCATCACTAGGCAAATACTCGATAGGGTGAAAGGTGCTCATATTATAAACGTTGTTACCTAATCCGACTGCCTCACCTAGATACAAATATCTGTAATAGTCGTAGTCATTCTCTTTGATACGTTCTATATCCTCTAGCATTTGCTCAGTTACAAAACCCAGCTTATCATCAAGATAAGTGCTTGAATGAGCTAAATAATTCTTATTCGTTTTGATGCTCTCAAACCACTCATTGATCCAACTATACGGATTGCGGGGCGGGTTATAACTCCAAAAGAATTGGACAAACTTAGCCCTTGGGTGTTTCTGTCGCATAAAGGTTACGTTTGACTGGTCAAAGTCCTCTTGGTCATTAAATTCAGCAGCTTCTTCATACCAAACCGCTATGATGTTACCAATATCATTTGACTTGAGCTTTTGAAAATCATCTTGACCATAGAAATAAAATGTTGAGCCTGTCCTTTTATGTACGATTTTAAACGGACTGACCGTTTTTGTGAACTGCCCAGCTATACCAAAAAGATTTAATGCCCACCAAATCTTATTAAAGACACTGTCTCGAATAGTATTGGCTACTTTACGGATAACAACAATATTAGCTACCTCTCCAGCGATGATATACCGTAACATCATATACGCTAATTTAAGTGCAATAACAGACGATTTAAAAGAGTTACGGCCACCCTTTAGCACGTTATAAGGCAAGCTAGATACCCAGACTGATTTAAAATGAGGATTGATATTCTCTTGTACTCTAAAGGTCATCTGTTGCCCCCTTTACATCATCCAACCACTCATCGACTATCTGGATTGTTTCACCAGAACCCTTTTCAGCCTCTTCACGCTCTTTGTTATCATGCTTGAGCGCTCTTATACGCTCTTTCTGCTCTTGTATATCGTATTTATCTTTGGTATTGGTCAGCTTGATTATGTTTTCAGTTGCTTTTTGATTGCCCTTGACCGCTTGCTGAAATGTAGCAAAAGCAAGTAATGCCTCATTGTTACCAGTCATACCCATCTCCTCAAGCTGTTTCTTGATTTTGCTATCCGTCACATCCAAAGATAAGAGGGTTTCAAATGTTTTTTTTAGATCAGCTTTTTTTCTTCTTGCTACGCCAGATGCTTTGCCTCCTTTTGAACTGATAGCTCTTGCTTCATCTTTGGTTCGTTCGGTAACTGGTTTTAAATTTTTAGTTCCATCTCTTGGCAATTTCCACCCTCCTTTCAAACAAAAAAATCACAAGCATTTTATACTCATGATTTCATTGTATATGTTAAAAAAGGGGATGTTTTACGCTATTCCTAATAACTTTTCAATTTTGTTAAGCAGGTCTCTATATTTTGAGTTGTCATTTTCGTTGTTAATAAGATATTCGTTTGCAACGATGTTTAATGACTGATATAATCCACCCATAATACCAGATTGTTCATCAGTCAGCTCGTTCTGCTTAGAGTATTTATCATAATACATCTTGCAATTTTCGTATATACGTTCATTCAACTTATCATATAAGTCTATCATTTTCTATTCCTCCTATCTATTATTTTATTTATATTCCCTTCAAAGGCTCTTATTTCAGCCTCCCAGTGATTTATATATTCTGTGTCTCTGCCGGTTTTCTTAGCTAGCTTTATTTTATCATAATGTTTTTTTATTTGCTTTTGATAACTAGCAATGGCTTTTCGTTTATTTTTAGGCACACCAGACAAGTTTAATTTCGCCCCACGTCCGCCCATGATTTAACCTCATTCCTTTTACTCGTATGAGTAAGTGTACCCATATTTCTTAGCGTTTTTCTTGAGCCATAAATCAGCTCCTTTATTGTAATCTTTTGTAGTAAATCGTGCCTTACTTACTGCTTTATCAAAGCCTTTAGCATCAAAGTTAGCACCTTTTGTAATTCGGTAAGCTTTTGAGCTGTTTGTTGCAACTAGAGTATTCATATTTTTTACTGCTGCAAAGCTATGTAAGTCTGTACTTGAGAAGTTGCTTGCATTCGGATGGTTATGGATTGCTGTAAATCCGCCAGAAATAGGTAAAATTTCTACTCTGTTTTTCCCACCGTGTAAATAATTATGAGCAAATCCTTGAGAGTCAACCGCTGTACTGTATTCTGTTTTAGAGCCGCCGTGTTTCTTAATAAATGTCTGGATAGTTCCCTCAACACTTGAAAAGCGCCCTTGATTGTTTAAAGATGCTGGATGCAAGGCTTTTGTTTTTGCATCTCTACCGCCAGCTGCTCCAAAACCCGGATATTTGCCGTCTTTTCCTTTTTTACCAGAGTCAGCACCACGCCCACCGCCTAGAGTGAAATTGATTTTATTTACTTTCTCCATCAAAGATAGGTCTTTTTCTGCCTCCTCGATAGATGTATATTGTTTGCTTGTTTCTGTTTCTTTGTTGTAAAGCTCAAGATCCTCAAATAAAATCTCTTTACCTAAATCAATACTTGAAACATGTTTAAAAATATCTTTTAGTTTAGTTAGTTTTTGCGCCACTTTCTTTCATCCTTTCTGTGGTTGCATTTTCAAAATAGACAACCTCTATATCTTTATAATCGTATTCCACTTTTCCGCCATATACTACAATTCTTTTGGGGTTGAGGCGTTTAATCATTTCTGTTACACCTTTTTCCCATATCTCAAACTGCTCTTTGTTTTGCTTAACGCCTATTGTACTGATTGCTAGCGTTGCACCTTGAGGCAAACCATCAAAACAAAAAGCAAAACTTTCCTCAGTTGACCACGATACCGTTGGAATAACCGTCATCCCGTAATCTTGCATGATTTGACCTATTAAGCGTGATCTGTAAATATTCCATACCTGCATAGCAATAGGCATATCAAGATACAAGCTAAAATCTGGAGTCAAAGAACAATCAAATTCAAGTAATTTTTCAATATAAAAGTCTGGCCTTTGCCAAATTCTTTCAAACTGATAATCATCCAGGAAAAAATGTACGCATGAGCTGTAATCTGGCTTGTTCAAAACATAGTTAAAGCCTTGAAATTGGTTAGGGATATGATCCACACCCTCAATTATAGGCATGTTATAAAGACCCTCTACTCTGCTTTCATCATAGTGAAAAAGATTGTATTGGTTTATGGTTGTATCTCTATGAAAATCCTCTTGAGGTTCTTCTTCAATTTCTGCTTCTTCCTGTTCTGTTCCAAAATCTAGCCCTGTAACTGATAGCTCGAAACCAAACTGGCTCATGTCTATTGTTTCAAATTCGCCTAGTTCTACATTTAAGAGTTCTGCATCCCACGTTGAATACTCAGCTACTCGATTATCAGCTAGTCTATAAGCTTTTATCTGCTCATCTGTAAGGTTTACAGCGTGAGCGATAGGTATTGTATCAATTCCAAGGGAAATAGCAGCCTTGAGCCTTGTATGTCCTGTGATGATGATATTGTTATCATCAACTAGGATAGGTTGCTGAAAACCAAAAGCTTTGATGGATGACGCCACTTTCTCGGTTGCCTCGCCGTCATTATGCCTAGCATTCCTGTAATAAGGCTTTACGGTCTTAATATCCACATACTCGATTTTTAAGTTATCCATATCTCTCCTTTCAAAAAAGCTTATATATCTTGATTATAGATATATAAGCTTAGGCTTTTTTACGATTATTTCTTGATAGGTATGTATTTATAGGTTGAGTAAAAATACCTATCAAACCATTGATTAAGGTGTGTATATGCAGAACTTGGGCTTAAATACAAAATACTCTGACAAGCTCCAATCACATTGAGATTTTCATATACATATACCTCTTTGATGGCTTTTATCATCCGTTTATCTGAGGTTTTGACAAATTCAGCGGTCACATCGTTTAGGTTGACTAGAAATATCGCTTTATCAATGTTATTTTGCAAAAAACTCTCATGTATTTTCTGTTGCAAGATCGTTCTTTGCCTGTTGTTCTTATCTTTTAGAAAAAACCACTTGAGCCAATTTATTTCTCGTCTATGAATAACAGATATTCGCTCAATCTTCTTTTTTGTCATCTTTCACCTCAATTTATTCTTGTAAAATACTTTCAGGAAGATTGAAAAATGAGCATATATCCTCTAAAGCGTACTTGTTAGGTTTGAACTCTCCACGTTCCCAGAAACCAATAGTATTCACATGATAGCCTAATTCATCGCTCAACTCTTTTCTTGATAAACCTTTTTCTTTCCGCTTTTGTTTTAATATTTCAGCAAAAGATTTATCTTTCAATGGATAAATATACGTTATAGATATTCCTAATTCATTGCAAACGTTGTTTACTTTCAATAGCGATGGCCTAGATATTCCACGTTCCCAATTTCTAATCGTTTTGTAATGAACGTTGAAATATCTAGCTGCATCTTCCTCACTAAATCTTTTACTTATTCTCCATTTTTTAAACCTGTTAGCAAAAAACTCTAATTCTTCCTTTGATTCCATTTTTAAACTTCCTTAATTTCAAACTCAAGCTTATAATGGCCTATTTTGTTGCTTAACCCTCCGTATTTGAAAGTCATAGCTTTAATAACCTTGTGATTATCATCCGTCCATATCCCAGCATCTGTCATCCCGTCAATAATTGCTTTTATTGTTGGATAAAGGTTTGGAGGGTCTAACCTAGATTTTGTAGGACTGTAAACAGTTATAATAACCTCACAAGGATTTGAGGGGCTAAAACTAGCCCTCTTTTTATCCTTGTTCATTAACGTTTCCCAGTAAGCAAAACTTCTAATCCGTTTGGTTATCTTGCTTTTTTCTCGTTGATGGTATCGATCATTGCTATTGAGGACCATATTTAACGCTTTTGATTTTGTGTTTCTTGGTAAAGTAAAATCAAAATTCATTTTTTCTCCAAAACTCAAACATCATTCCAAATCCTCCTTAAATAAACAAACTAGCTAACCATATCAAAAATGCACATGTAATGATTTTTGAAATACTGCTCTTTACAGCATACGAATAATCCTCTTCAGATTCTTTTTTACTGGATAACACAGGCCAGATGAAAGATAGTAGTACATCCATCCCTAGCGCTTGCCAAACTGTAATTTTACTGACTGGAACAATCGTTGTGATAATCTCATTCCAACCATACTGAACTACAAATGGCGATACAACGATTACAAATACCGCCCCAATAATGATTCCTAGTTTTTTCATTTTATAAATCCTCCTCTTTTACGAAAGAACCATCAATCCAGCGACCTTTACGGTCTTTGATTTCTTGGTAAGCCAGTTCAAAACATTCATCGAAGTTATAACCTAGCGACTTGCTGATTGATTTTAACCAATAAATTGAACGAGTTAAATCGACTATATATAAATCTTCATTTGTAAATCCATTTGATAACTGAATATTACTGATTGTCCTGTTCAAAAGGACTAGACATTCTATGACATGGTATTCGTCGTATTTGTTGCCAAAAACTTCATCAAAAATCTTATCCACATCCGCTTTTGTCAGCAAGGCTAGACCGACAATCACGACTGCGCAATCTCCGATACTGTCCTTGGTCAGCTTCTCATTCTTCTTGAGATAGCCAGCGCATAACTCTCCGAATTCTTCACTAAGCTTGAGTGACTGTTTGTCTAGTCGTCCACCGTTTTCAAGGTCACGGTCAATAAACCATTGTTTGACATTTTCTAATGTGTTCATTTTAACTCCTTTGCTATTGCAGCGATAACGTTTACTGTCACGCTATTGCCTGCTTGCTTGTATAATTGACTGTTGCTATTTACACCTTGCGCCTTATCAAATGCCCAGTCAGGAAAACCTTGTAATCTCCAACACTCACGAGGTGTTAGCTTGCGAATACGATAGC
>ERZ773267.479-NODE-479-length-26452-cov-5.684244_pt1 | contig 26452 bp, 25 predicted proteins | sample MGYA00511959_ERZ773267 | MGnify/ENA primary metagenome ERZ773267 (study PRJEB29015, sample SAMEA2738165) | human oral metagenome | biome: human oral; feature: human-associated habitat; material: saliva | place: China | collected 2240 ... | reverse complement strand
GAGCTTCATCTCCGATGTTGTTTTGTTCAAATGACTTCCCTCCTTACTTCCTCGACCGTAGCAGACGCTCCATCCGATCCTCTTGCGGAGAGCCGACGAATGTAGTTGTGCAGTTCTGCTTTACGATGTCGAATATCTCATACCAGAGCAGATTGGACTGCTTCTGAAACGTCTGTCCCATCTGGACGAAGGGGCTTGCAATCGCTCCGCCTGTGGTCGGATGCTTGCCAATGAGCCCGTATTGACTCATTGCTTCCTCACACTGAATGAAGCGGGCAAATGCCTGCGCGTAGCTTTCAATCAGGCGAGGATTCACGAGACGCTCACAGCCGCGCTCCTTGAGCCACAGCCACGTCTCGCGGAAAATCTCGTCTGCACCGAGCGGTTTTCCGTTCCGCTGACGCGCCGATAGGTACTCACTCGGATTCGGCATTTCCTCACCGTAGAGGTCGGCGGCATCCACAAGGTCTGCACTGTCCAGTTCCGTCATGGGGAACTCCATGATGTGCGCTGTTCGCCCTCCCGCGATTTTATCTGCGAGTGGTTCGGGTTTATCTCCCGCCCGGATGCGCCGCCCGCCGCGATTTGTACCGTCACGCGCCATCTCTTCGCCCCCTTCCCTTAATACCCTGTTTGAACCGACGTTTTTGTGCGTGCGCCCCCTCCCCGGTCCAGTAACGACGCGGTTTTAGGGATTTGACCGCCCCCTAGGGGGTCTATCCATCCACTCTACCACGCTGATGAATCCGCTCATGACACGATACGCAGAGCGACATCAAGTTGCTCTCGTCATGCGTACCGCCATCGCCGAGCGGCTTGATGTGATGCACGAGCGTCGCCGCCACGAAGCATCCGTGCGCTCTGCACATCTCACACAGAGGCTCTCGTGCCAAATGACGGTCGCGAATCCTGCGCCACGCACTGCCGTACCGCTCATGCTGCCGATAGCCGCGAGTGAATCGTTCGTAGTGTCGCTGCATCGGCTTCTCGTGCTTTTCGCAGTAGCCGCTCTTCTTGTCTGTCAGATTCGGGCAGCCTGTCATGCGACACGGGCGTTTCGGTTTCCTCGGCATCTCGCACCTCTCTTTGGGCATGAAAAAACCCCCGCAGGGATTGCTCCCGTTGGAGGCTATATGTCGTACACTCTTTCATGTTACATAATATCATGTCAAGTCACTTGCTTCAAACTCCCAACTACTCTCATTGACTCTCACCAACTACTGTCTTTTTATCGAGAACATCCATAATCTGTTTGTGGATGCGATAAACGCTGCTCATGCCGTAGTTCATTTCCTCAGCAACGGCAGCCCACGGACGGCACATCACATAACGGCTACGAAGAAGGCATTGCCACCTAGGATTATCAATCCTGTCGATAAAGCTGCTGATTTCCAATTTGATAGCCACCAGGCGGTCGATCTCCTCGTTAATCTCTTTTTCCTTGTCCACGATGCGCTCCACCCATTTGACAAAAGGCGCTTCATTTGGTGCGCTATGGCTGACACGCTCATCCAATCGACTGCCAGTGATGTTCATGGCTAAGCGACGATACTGGTTAAGCTCCGCAACATGGGAGCCAATCCGTTCGTCAAGCTGAAGCGCACGCTCCAAAAATTTCTTGGCGGTCATAATCCTGCCTCCATTTCCTTAAGTCGGCTCAAAAGCAAGGTTCCGTCCAAATCGGAAAGCACGCCGAACCATGCGGAACGGAAAAATTTCTCGGCATCATACCGCAAGGTTTCATGAGAAATGATACTGTCCATCTGCCGCTCCTCGCGACTTTTCTTTATGTGCGGGAGTGGCAGTTTATTTGCCTTCCGTTCTGCCCGGCGCTTTTCCCGCTCTGCTATCTCTGTCGCCACCCTCTCTGCCAACTCCTTGGTGCGAGGGTTTTTCTTCAGATACGCCGTTGCTCTTTGATGATCTTTCGCGGCTTGCTCTATAATGGCGTTCGCCAATGTCTCATACGGATTCAGCATTTTCCATCCCTCCTAAATTCACTTTCACGGCTTCAATAAGAGCCGCTTGGGTTTTGTCCTTATTCTTTAGAGCTGCCAGCACATTCTCGTCAATCGTTCCCTCGGCAACGATGTGGTGGATGATCACTGTACCTTTCTGTCCCTGCCGATAAAGTCGGGCATTGGTCTGTTGATAGAGTTCAAGGCTCCATGTCAGCCCAAACCAGATAAGAGTAGAACCTCCGAACTGCAGATTCAGTCCATGCCCGGCAGAAGCAGGATGGATAACGCCGATGAGAATTTTCTCCGCATTCCAATCAACAATATCTGCATTGCTTTTGATCTCCCGCACATCGAAGCGTGACTTGATTCTCGCAAGATCATGCTTGTACCAATAAGCTACCAGTACAGGCTTGCCGTTCGCGCCTTCGATGAGATCTTCCAAGGCATCCAGCTTGCGGTCATGCAATTTCACGATTTTACGATTTTTGTCGTAAACCGCTCCGTTCGCCATTTGCAAGAGCTTGTTGGAAAGCGCCGCTGCATTGACAGCATCGATCTCCTTACCGCCAAGTTCCACCACCATATCCGCTTTCATGCGTTCATAGGCCTTGCGCTCCTTATCATCAAACTGTGTCGTCACCGTATTCTGTACCAACTCCGGCATTTCGAGAAAGTCCTCAGCGGTCATGGAAATGGTGATGTCGCCGATGCGCTTATAGATTTCCTCCTTGGCTCCGGGACGAGGTTTGTAGCTAAAGACCATCTGCTGATTTCGCTTGTCAGGGATGAAATACATCGACCGATAGGCGCCGATAAACTTGCCCAGCCGCTTTCCCATGTCCAGCAAACGAAACTCAGCCCATAAATCCATGAGTCCGTTGCTCGATGGCGTACCCGTCAATCCCACGATGCGTTTTATCTTGGGTCGAACCTTCATCAGCGCTTTGAAGCGTTTTGTCTGCCCTGACTTGAAGGACGAAAGCTCGTCAATAACCACCATATCGAAGTCAAAAGGTACGCCGCTTTTCGTTATCAGCCAGTCTACATTCTCGCGGTTGATAATGTAAATGTTCGCCTTGCGCCTAAGAGCCGCCAGCCGCTCCAACTCCGTACCCACTGCCACAGAGTAACGAAGGTCTTGCAAATGCTCCCACTTTCCAATTTCCTGCGGCCATGTGTTTTTCGCCACACGAAGAGGTGCAATGACGAGGACTCTGGCAACTTCAAAGGAATCAAACAGGAGATTGTTTATCGCCGTGAGTGTAATCACGGTCTTGCCTAACCCCATATCCAAAAGGACGGCGGCGGATTCGTGCCTTTCGATGAAATCCTTCGCATACCTCTGGTAGCCGTGAGGATCGTATTTCATCGGCATAATCTTGTCGGACATCTTATCCTCCAATCTCGTCAAGCATCGAAGCAATCTGCTCGACATCATCAATTACATAAACTTTGTACCCCAGCCGCCGAAGTTTTTTGTGCCGCACCATTTGAAGCGGCCTTGGATTTTTGCCCGGCGCTTTGACTTCGACGAAAGCCATGCGCCCACCGGGCAAAAGAATCATGCGGTCGGGAACACCGTCCAGTCCCGGCGATACCCACTTGGGGCAGATGCCGCCACAAGCTTTCACCGCTCGGACAAGCTTCTTCTCAATCATGCTCTCTCTCACCGGCAATCTCTCCTCAATTTTTCTGTGTGACAGTCAGTGACGGTTGCTGCATAAACCTCTCTATATGTAATTTTTTGGATAAAAACAGCCCTAAAGGGGGTTTATGGAAAGACCGTCATCGAGTGTCACACTTTAGAAAACAAGCTCTGCATCTCTCAGTTTTACGCCCATGACAAATCTGCCGTCACGGCGCTTGATGCGCTCAAAGCCGCGCTGCTGCAAAGCGTTGTAGAATTCGGTGGTGCTGCGGGTGAAGTCACCATTCCTGAAGCAATATGCACGGTACTCGCTGTAAAACTCGCCGGACTTTTCGCGGAACTCCGCGCCAAGTTCGCAGCACTCCTCAAGGAAATGGGCTAGCCAGTCGTTATCGCTGCGATATTTGTTGATGGCTTCCTCCACCACGCGAGGACGGGCAAAGCTGTAATTCTCCTTGACGGCTTTTTCTGCCCCTTCGATAATCCACTTCAAGATGTACGATCCCGCATTCTTCTGAAGATATCCCGCATAATTCTTGATGTCCTTGCTGCCATTGATGGTGGCGTTAAAGGGAATGACAATGAGCCGCCGCCAAATGCCGTGATCTGTCGCGCCGATTCTCGGCAGATGATTGGTATAAAGCACCAGTGTATGGCTCGGCACGAAATCGAAGGGATCCTTGTACTTCTTTTCGCCCTTGATTCGGTCGGTGGAACAAAGCTGTTTCACGATGGAAGTGGAGAGCCTAACGCCATCCTCAAGTTCGGCGGCAATCAAGAGACGCTTCCCCATTGTCTCAGCGATTTCGGGCTTGACATTACGGCGGCAGCCAATTGTCAAGGCATCGGCAGAAATCCCTCCGGCGTAGCTTCCCAGCACCCATGCAATGGTATTCCAAAAGGTCGATTTTCCATTGGCTCCATCACCGTAGGAGATAATGACAGCCTCCAAGTAAACGATGCCGATCGCACCAAGACCGCAAATTTTCTGCACATACTCGATGAGTTCCGCATCGCCAAGGAAAATCGTATGCAGAAAGTCCTCCCACAGCTCCTTTCCTTCGTCTCCCGGAGCGGCATTGCAGATCTTGGTGCAAAGATCATCGGGGTTGAAATCATGCCGCCCGGACATCCCTTCCGTCAAGTCGTATGTACCATCTTGGCAGTTCAAGATGAACGGATCGCGGTCAAGGTCATGTGCTTTGACCTCCAACATGGGCTTTGCCGCTTCCATAGCGGAAACAATGAATTTCATATCGCGCCGTTTCATCGTGAACGTCTTGTAAGCCAGCGCCGAAAGATACGCGAAGAACAATTTTCTTTGCACATCGCCGTCGATTTGCTTTTCGATTGCCTTGCCGCCTGCAGCGATTTCCTGCTCCGATATGCCAGACGCCATAAGTGCCTTTTCTGCTTGCTCCACCAAATCTTTGGCATCCGCAAGCTGAAGATCAGAAAACTCCTCGACACCACTGATGGATTGATACTTCGACTCCATCCACACCTTGCCGTCATAGCGAAGGAATCCCGTAGCACCGGAGTAGCAAAGCTTATCGCCGTAAACGGATGCCAGCACCTTGGCCTGCCCAATATCGGAGTAGTCTTCAGGCTTCAGATACCCCGCCTTGCCGAACATGACCTCATATTCCTCCGGCGGCACATAGTCCTTGCCTTGCTGTATCTTCTTCAAGAACCGCTTGCCAGACTTATAGATATTCTCCAGTTCCTGCCGCTCCAAGGGCGGAACGCACTTTAAAGCTTCAGCCTCGAAAAGTTCTCTGGCTTTTTCCGTATCGCCGAAGCGCATAAGCACCCGTCCGACGAAACGCGAGAGCGTCTTGTTGCGTACTCCTATAGGAATTTCTGCCATGCGCTCCGAAAGTTCATCCTCCAAGCACTCGTCATCACTGCCATCAGCCACCATATCCTCGATGGTCATCCAACCATCGTTCCAGACAATGTCTTCCGGCTTAACTTCCGAGCCGTATAAAAAGCGAGCGGCATCCAAAGCATTCTCATCAAAATAGGGAAATCTCTTTTGCACAGTTACTTTCAAAGCGGCATACCTCGCGGCATCCGTGGTCTTTTCAATGGGAAACGCCACATGCTTCTTGGGGCGTGCCGCTTTTCCATCTTTTTCCTTGCCATCGTTGCGGCTGGGGACTATCGCCATCTGCACATCGGCAAAGTCCTCCATCAGTTTCTTTGCGTCAACCCAATCTGCAGGATTATCGCTTGTGTCGTTGTCCACATCCATGATGATGCAGTCCGCCCACTGGAAATTTTCCTTGGCTCGATAGTTTCCTTTGAACTTTCCGCACGTATGGTCATGCCCTACCACAGAAGCCAAAGCTGCCGGGGAGTCAACCTCTGAGCTGTGCGGATAGATGCAGTTCTTGGCATTGCCGACTGTATCGGACGCGAATAAAGTGAATTTCATACCAGTTCCTCCATATCTTCCGTAAACCTCCGAATTTTAATGCCCTGTTCCCGTGCCGCCGCAAGCTCTTCCTTCATGCCTTTCGTCGGCTCACCAAACGCCCAAAGCTCCGAACAACGGGAGAGAATCGCCACATCAAGCTTCAAGGCAAGCTCTCGTTCCGTTTCCTCTGACAAGAAGGATGGAAGAAAAAGGTGCGGAGAAATGGGGGCTTTGCCCTCTGCGACGGCAAAACGACAGTAGATTGCGGCTTTCTCCGTATTCCTCACAATATCTCCGGAATAAGCCGAAGCGATATACACCAACGGCCTGCCTTTCATATGCCTTCATTCCTTTCCGTTGAAAAATTATCCCTTCATATAGGTAAGGAAATTAACAGACGATTTTTCCACCGTTGAAAAGTTTTTTTGATGGTGGAATTTTTGCGTTCTAATTTCCTGACCTAAGTGAAAGGAGCAAACGGGCTGCAGAAATTGAAAAAATTTTTTCAGCATGGTAGAAAAAAGCTCGTTTCATTTCCTTACCTAAGTGAAGGGGTGATACAGCGCCCCGGGATGAAAGAAAGGAGGCAGCCTCATATGGCAAAAGAAAAAGAGCCGAACTATGACGAGGAACTGCGCGATGTGCTCATCGCCATCAGCGTTGTAGCCAAGCTGCTCGCTGACAAACTGGAACAGATCGAAAAAACGGAGGTACATGACAATGGAGAAGATGAAGGAGCTTTGGGCAGCCCTTGACGGTCTTGCCGAGTGCGGACACGGTATTATGAAAACGGCAGAGGCATTGAAGCGATATTACGCTGTGAATGACCATGCCGAACCGCCCACGAAGAAAGCCGCTCCCGAAAAAACGGACGAGCCGCCCGCACCTGTGTCAGAGTCGATGCCGGAATACTCCAAGGAGTATGTGCGAAAACTCTTGGCAGAGGCGGCAAGCAACGGTCACCGCGAAGCCGTCAAGGACATCATTCAAAAGCATGGCGCAAACAGCCTCTCGCAGATTGACCCCAGCCAATATGCGTCCATCGTGAAAGATGCGGAGTTGCTGGCAAATGCCTGACATCGGCCATGCCTACCTCTCAGCCTCCGCCAGCGACCGCTGGACACATTGCCCGCCTTCGGCAAAGCTCAATGCCGAGGCGACGGAGCGGGCAAGTCCCTATGCAATGGAAGGAACGTGCGCCCACAGTCTGTGCGAGTATCTCGTCCTTACCGCTCTTGGCAGGGACTGCAAAGACCCGACGGAGCATCTCGACTACTACGACAGCGAAATGCAGGAAGCCGCTGAAAGCTATCGCGACTTCTTCATGGAGCAGATTGCTGAGGCAAAAACGCTCTGCCAAGATCCCGTGGTCTGCGTGGAGCAACGTGTCGACTTCTCTCGCTGGGTTCCCGGCGGTTTCGGTACGGCGGACGGCGTAATCGTAACAGACGGATTCCTGCAAATCATCGACATGAAGTACGGCGTCGGCGTTCTGGTATCCGCTGAACGCAACAGCCAGTTATCCTGCTATGCCATTGCCGGCATCGACATGTATGACGGCCTTTACGACATACAGAAAGTGAAGCTTTCCATCTTCCAGCCCCGTCGGGAACATTACGACACTTGGGAAACGACCAAGGACGAATTACTCTTATGGGCGGAGAAGGATCTCGCTCCGGTGGCGCAGCTTGCCATCAAGGGCGAGGGAGAATTTTCTGCAGGTGACCATTGCCGCTTCTGCAAAGTAAAAGATATTTGCCGTGCCAGAGCGGAGCATTACCTCGAACTGGCGGGAGCGGCTTTCAATGAGCCGGATACGCTCGACAATTACGAGATTGCCGCCCTGTTGCCGAGGCTGGCGAGGCTGGTATCTTGGGCAGACGATCTCAAGGAGTATGCGCTCCGTCAGGCTATCGCCGGAACAAAGTATCCCGGTTTCAAGATTGTGGAGGGTCGAAGTGTCAGAAGATACGTCGACGATGAAGCCGTCGCTGAAACCGTCTCCAATGCGGGGTTCGATCCCTTCGAGAAAAAGGTGCTGGGAATCACCGCCATGAAGAAATTACTGGGTAAAAAGCGATTCGAGGAAATCCTCGGAAAGCTGATTATAAAACCTCAAGGAAAGCCCGTGCTGGCTCCGGAATCCGACAAGAGGCCGGAAATGCACAACATCGACGATGCATTTAATGAAGACAACAATCCAGGAGGACAATAACATGTCAAAGAAACATCCAACGAAATGCACTACCGGAGCACGCACCCGCTGCTCCTATCTCAACATCAATGCGCCGAAAGCCTACGGCGACGGCAAGCCCAAGTTCTCCGCAAGCCTCATCATCCCCAAGGACGATGTAGCAACATTGAACAAGATTGACGCCGCCATGCGGGCAGCTTACGAAGACGGCGTATCCATTCTCAAAGGCAAGGGGCGCACAATTCCCACCTATGAGGAAATCATCAAGGATGGGCCTCTCCACAACGGCGACAAAAAGAAGGACGGCGACCCGGCGTATCAGAATGCCTTCTACCTCAATGCCAAGAACGAGCGCCGTCCCGGCGTGGTGGACAGCAACAAGAACGAAATCCTCGATTCTTCGGAACTGTACTCCGGCATCTACGCCAAAGCGGCGATCGGCTTCTACTGCTACAACAAGAACGGCAATCGCGGCATCGGCGTCTCCCTTGACTACCTCATGAAAATGGCCGACGGTCAGCCTCTCGGCTCTACCATCAGTGTCGACGAAGCATTCGGAGACGAGGACGAGGACGATTTCCTCTCCTAAAAGATAACGACGCATACAGTTTGGCAGGGACGGCGGGATTACCTCGCCGTCCTTTTGCAACAGGAGATGAATCCCATGAAAGATTTGTATCTTGACATTGAAACCTTTTCCTCGGTCAGCCTGAGAGACTGCGGCGTTTATCGTTATGCAGAGTCCGAGGATGCAAAAATCCTGCTCTTTGGTTATTCTGTAGATGGCGCTCCCATCGAAGTCATTGAGACGGCAAAGGGCGAGCAAATTCCTGCGGCGATACTGTCGGCTCTTTCTTCTCCCGCCGTTACCAAATGGGCGCATAACGTGTCCTTTGAACGTGTGTTTCTCTCCGTATGGCTGCGCCGCAACTGCCCGGAATATTTTCGCTCCTACGGCGATATCAATGACACAGTATCGGATTACCTCGACCCCCATTCGTGGAAATGCACGATGGTCTGGTCAGCATATTGCGGACTGCCGTTGACCTTGGAGCAGGTTGGCGCGATCTTTCACTTGGAAGAGCAGAAAATGGTTGAAGGAAAAAACCTCATTCGTTTTTTCAGCCTCCCTCGAAAGCCCACCAAGAACGACAGCCGAATACGCAATCTCCCCGATAACGCCCCAGATAAATGGGCAACCTTCGTGGAATACAATCGGCGTGACGTGCAAGTGGAAATGGAGATTGCAGAAAAGCTGTCAAGATTCCCTGTCCCGGATTCCACCTGGGAGGAATATTGGCTTTCCGAAAAAATCAACGACCGTGGCATCCTCGTTGACTTGACGCTTGCCAAAAACGCCATCCGCTTTGACGATCAAGCCAGGGAAAGTTTCATAAAACGAATGAAGACCCTGACCAAGTTGGAAAATCCCAACAGCGTACAGCAACTAAAAAGCTGGCTGGAAGAAAGAGATATCCGCACCGACAGTCTGGATAAGAACGCGATTATCAGCCTGTTGAAAACCGTCCCCAAGGAAGTAGCGGAAGTCCTGACTCTGCGTCAACAAACGTCACGATCATCCGTAAAGAAGTACACGAAAATGATGGACACGGTCTGCGCTGACGGCAGGGCCAGAGGCATGTTCCAGTTTTATGGAGCTTCACGCACGGGGCGATGGGCAGGGCGGCATATTCAGCTCCAAAATTTGCCGCAGAACCACTTGGATGACCTTGCCGAAGTCAGAGGACTTGTCCGCAGCGGCGATTTTGAACTGATGTCCATGCTCTACGACAATGTGCCCGATACGCTCTCGCAGCTGATACGGACAGCGTTCGTGCCCAAACACGGATATAAATTCGTCGTCTATGATTTCAGTTCAATCGAAGCACGAGTGCTTAGCTTCATAGCTGGGGAGGATTGGCGGCTTGATGTATTCGAACGCGGCGATGATATCTATTGCGCCTCGGCTTCTCAGATGTTCGGTGTCCCCGTCAAAAAGCATGGTGTCAATGCACACCTACGTCAAAAAGGCAAGATCGCAGAACTGGCGCTTGGCTACGGCGGCTCCGTTGGCGCACTCAAAGCGATGGGTGCGCTTGATATGGGCTTGAACGAGGCCGAACTGAAGCCGCTTGTAGATATGTGGCGCGATGCCAGCCCGCATATCACAGACCTTTGGTGGAGCATGGATGCTGCCGTAAAAAACTGTATTCGCACAAGATGCAGTACCGAAACACACGGCATAAAATTCTGCTACAAAAACGGTTTGCTTTTTATGATGCTGCCTTCCGGCAGAAGCCTTACCTACGTCAAGCCAAAGATAGAGCCGAATCAATACGGCACGGAGAGTGTCACTTACCTCGGCATCAATGGCACTTCCCGGAAATGGGAACAGCTCGAAAGCTACGGTCCGAAGTTCACCGAGAACCTTATTCAGGCGGTCAGTCGGGATATTTTAGCATTCGCCATAAGAAACTTATCCGACCGATATATCTGCGGACATGTCCATGACGAAGTGATTATTGAATGCCCAAAAGAAACGTCTGTAGAAGAGATATGCAAAATTATGGGACAGACACCGCCGTGGATGCCCGGTCTGAATTTACGCGCGGATGGATATGAATGTGATTTTTACAAAAAAGACTGAAAAACGCCGCAGGAAGGATACATGCTCCTGCGGCGTTTTGCTTGCCTGAATTATCTTGTTTTTAGCGATTGATGTCCAAATACCAGAGCGAATCGAGCAAATTGAAAAGGTCTTGCTTCAATCCCTTGCTCATTTTATAAAGGCTGCTGGTGTTCTTGCCCAGCGTTTTCGCAATTTCACTGCGGCTCAACTCCGAGAGTCGCAAAGTGAAATCCGGCAGTTTATCCGGATACTTCTCAGCGATAAAATCGAGAATTTCCTTACAGGCGGAATCATAGCGTTCTGCGTCACTTTGCATCTCGGTCTTGAGCCTAGCAGGAATATTTTCCTCATGCTCTTCTGAGTTAACGACCATGGATTCCAGCGATTGATTTGTGAAATCGGGACGGTCGAACGTGTTGTATGGGCAACCATCACAACTATTTTTAATCGTTTTCCGATTTCCCTCACCCGTCGGTTTGTTGGGATCATATTCGGGATTAGGCAGACGGATTGGGCAGCGGATCGTATGACCGTGGCTATCGGAAATAATGCAACGATCATCCAGAATCTTTCGTTTCTGCATCACGTCTTCTTCATGCAAGATGGTCTCATACAGTTCGCGTTTTCCTTCAATCACGACGGCCTTGAACACACGCCAACCCCATTTGACTGTCGTGAAAAATGCCTCGGGATGTTCCTGCTTCGCACATTCAATGAGCGCTTTTGCGGTTTCTTCCTCCTCTGGTGTCCACTTGCCGTCTTTCCCCGGCAATTCGATGGGAATAAGATAATTTCCATTTTCCAGTTTGAATTTTGTAACCATGTCGGCTCTGCCTTTCTCGGAGAGCCGCATGGCTTGACTGTCTGCGCATGCCAGCCAAGCCACGGGCTTCCGTGACGTTGGCCGACTGTCTCAATAGCCGACTGCATTATTCATTTACCATCCGCATCCCCTTGAGACTCGGCTTCATGATTGCCGAAGATTCGGATGGAGCCGAGACGCTAATCCCGGCGAAAGCGCTTTCTGAAGTTATTATGCCAAATAAAAAAATTCCGTGCTCAACTTGACAAGTTGGATACGGAATCCAGTAAAATCAAGGATCATTGGGTTTTAAGCATAAAAAAAGGCCCCTTTTCGGGGTCAAAATCCAACTCGATGAGTCTACGAGTTTTTATTCTTCATCATCTTTTCCTTTGCTACCTAATGTTGTAAGACCTCGTGTCTGTAATATGGAATTGAAGTCTTGGATGGATAGCCTTGGCAATTCTTCCAAGATTCTGATGTAAGTCCTATCCGGTTCACGGTTATCACGGAGTTTATTTTCTGATTTTTTATCGAACAATTCCTCGATAAGCCGCAGCCGGAGCTTCAAACCGACACATATAGCCAACAACACGGCCGTTCCCATGTTGTTGTAGGCATCCTTCTCAATCCGTTTATAATATGCCGGAAGGAGATACGTTTCCTCGTTGAATGTCCGTGGATACTTCCAACCTCTGTTTTGCATCAAATACCACAGACATTGACACAGTGTTATGTTTGCATCTGCCATCATTTTACGAAGTTCATCTTCCTCTTCCCTGTCATCGTTTTCCATTTGATTTCCGAAGGCCTCATAAATCTCTTGTGGCTCAACCTTCAAGTTGCTCTGATACTTCGGATGAAATGTTACCAGACGCCTATCTATATCGACAATCGCCCTCGACAAAATAGCAAAGTCGCAAAAATTCTTTTGGACGTTCTCATAGTCTACATATCGATGCTCATGTATATTTATAACACAAGAGGAAAGATTCTTTTTAGCTGCCTTTGTTAGATGCCATTCACCTTGTTCCTTCCTGACATATTTCGGGCTGGCAAGCACGAAATATCCTTCGGCAAAAACGAAGCAATTCTTTTGAATCCACTTCTTGAAAGAAACATTCTGATCCAGCAAATCAAAGGCTTCTGCTGGCGTTATAGGCACAAACTCTTCTCGTTTGTTTATGTCGGCATACACGTCATCATAGTCAGCAAATTCGCTGATTACATTGCCGAGATCGACCTCAAGCAGACGATATTTTACCGATGTTCTCGACACAATGAAAAATTCGCTCAGATCTTCCACCAGTGTGTCACAGGATGGCGATTCCGCAGGTTGTTTTTCCTTGTAGCTTTCAATAAGGGATTGTGCCTTCTTCTTAAACGGCTTCTTAGGCATCAAAATCCTCGGAGCCAAGCGGTGGGCTTGCCACTCTAGCCATTTTACCTCATTTTCCTTGGTTTTCTTCTTCTCTGGCGGCTCGTAGAATGTTTCCGTATGACGACACATGATTGGATATAGCTTTTCTGATTCCTCAGCGTAGCGAAGAGCCAGTATCTCAAAATACTTTTTGTCTTTTTCCCAATGAAGCGCCTCATGTATCAGAGTATTTCTTTTTGCCCCCTTGCCGTACATTTCTTCCGATTCCGGGTCAATGAGGATAGTTCCTGCAGAATAGTGAACGCGTAGGTAAGAATCGGTTTCGGCGTCATATACAGACACATCACCGTCAAGAAGCAGACAGCAGCCGAATACATCAAGATTTCTGGAAAGCGAAGCTTCTTCAACTGTCAGCCCTTCATCTTCCAAGATCTTGTTCACAGGAAGGGGCATTGGCGTAATCAGGGCCTCCTTGCACCTCTTTGACAAATATTTCGTTGCGTAATCGTCCAATCGGTTCTTACCAAGCCGCAAGGCTCCTGTCCTTGGATTTATATCATAAACATCACTCCAAGTCGGTCTTTTCCCCATCCGTGCTATACTCCTCTTTTTCGATATAATCAAGCGGCATGGACGCCAACAGTTTTTTTGTTTCTTTCCATGTGGGACAAAATTCCTCCACCAAGGCATAGAAACGATGCGTATGATTTTTTTCCATGAAATGCACAAGTTCATGAATCAACACATATTCCAAACACTGCGGTGGTTTCTTCACCAACTGCAAATTGAGCGTAATGATTCCTTCGTCAACATTGCAAGTCCCCCAGCGCGTCCTCATGTTACGGATTTTATATCCTCTCGCACAAATCCCTGTCTTTTTTTCGCAGCGTGCAATTTGCGTTTCAAGGATGCGCTTCATTTCTTGCCGATACCATTCGGTAACAGTTTTTTCCCGTTTCGCCGTATCAGCGCCCTCCGGCACCGTCAGAATCAGCTTGCCGGCAATTTTTTCCACCTTTGCCGTATTGCCTTCATAAGCAACTCTCAAAGGATAGGGTTTCCCCCATACATAATGGGACTCCCCGGACACATACTCCCGCCTGCTTTGCCGAAGCTGCGAGAGCATTTTGTTTCTGACCTTGGTGATTTCCGGGAGCTTGTTGAGCACAAAAAGCTTAATTTCTTCTTCCTTAAATGCAAAGGAGCTGCTGACCGTCACCGTGCCATTGGGAGGAAATACTCGGATGTACATATTTTTCAGATTCGTTTTTCTGACGACATCAATGGATATCCCCCCAATGGTAATTGTCTTTCTATCCGTCATATTCTTCCTGCCTTTTTACAAAGTCCATGAGTTGTGGTTCTTCATCATCAGCTTCCTCCGGCGTATACCCATTAGACTCTAATACTCTGCATATAGCAAGTTTTATCTGCCGTTCCTTTTGAAAATTTCCTTTATAGCCTGGCTCGATGGCCATGCGAATCGCCTCATCCATTTGAACGGCGAGTTCCTCATTCTTGTCGAAATAATCGTAGAGTTCTCGCCGCGCTGGACTCTCTCTTATCATCTCAGGGTAGGAGTCATCATTTTCGGGATGCATGACCGCCTCGGCTAATTCCACCACCTGCCGCAGGTATTCCTCGTAACTCAAGGCTCCTATTTTCCGCTGTTTGATGATGTCCTTGAGTTTTTCCGACAGCTTTCGATATTGGGCAGTCCCTTCCCCGGCCTTCTTGATAATCTCATGTTTCAAGTTGTTCTCGATAGTCTCGGCCTTAGCCTCCTTGTCTCCCGGTAAATCATCAATGATATCGCTGGGTGTTGTGGTTCGGCTGCTGAGCAAAAGCTCCACCAGTGTCATGTCGCCAAGTTTGCTAATGACCTTGCTGTCCTCGGCGCGAATGTAGGTGTCTAGAATATGGCGCATATCAGCTTCGTATGGCTTGAGGTCGATGTAGTCATTGCTGGCAAGTCGTATCATTTCCTTGATTTTGTTATAGCCGGCAATCTCCAAACGCAGGATATTTACATCTTCCTCTTCGTAATCATAATTGGATATCAGTTTGTCACAGCATCCGACAAAGGAACGTGACAAAGAGGCTGTCAGGGAATAGAGCGTGTCCCTCCGCTCGACTATTTCCTTTTCCTCACTGTCCTCTCCACAGAAATAGGCAATGTAATCGGTGTCGGCTTTCGGCTCGTCCACATTTGCCAACAGCTCCGCTAAGGAAACACGGGATCCGTCCATTTCGGCTTTGGCTTCATCGTATCGGTTCTTGATGAGTCCTTCCACGTCTTCCTTATCAAAATTATCGAAGGCATCTCCCGTGTAGTCCGTAACCGCCAACTGTACATTGCGGAAAAGATCCATGTAATCGATGATATAGCCGTAATCCTTGTCCTCACCGTCCGGGCGATTTACGCGACAGATGGCTTGGAACAAATCATGATCGCGCATGGACTTGTCAATGTAAAGATATGTGGCGCTGGGGGCATCGAATCCCGTTAAAAGCTTATCCCGCACAATGAGGAGCTTCATCTTAGCAGGCTCTTCCTTAAAGAGCTTCTTGGTTTCGGTTTCAAACTCCTCCGGCTTTTGTCCGTTCAGCATCTGGGTGTATATCTTGTGCTTATATTCCTCTTCGCTGTTTTTGCTAAGGTCGGAAGTAGCCGTCCTCACACCGGCGGTCGTTGGCTCGTAGGACGTGACGATGGCGCATTTGGTGAAGCCTGCCGACTGGAAAATCTCCCAATAACGGCACGCTTCATAAATGCTCCCTGACACCAACATCGCTGTGCCGCGGTCATCTTTGAGGCGCGGCTTGGTCTCCATGTCAAAAATAATGTCGGCGGCAATTTTTTCCAGACGCTGCTTGGAGCTGAACAGCTTATTCATAGAGGTCCAGCTTTGTTTCAGCTGCTCTTTTGCCCGCGCCGTCAGTCCTCGCGTCTTGGAATCAAACCATGCGTCAACCTTGTCTTGGCTGGTCAAATCTTGGTCAACATCCCGTGCCTCATAGCGAAGATCAAGTACCACGCCATCGGCGACGCCTTCATCGAATTTATAAGTGTGGATATAATTTCCGAAAATCTCAAGACTGGTCTCTTTATCCTTTTTGAGGAGCGGCGTTCCCGTAAAACCGATCAGAACAGCGTCTGGCATTACAGCTTTGACGGCCTCATGAAGCTTGCCGGAATTGGTGCGGTGGCATTCATCGATAAAGCCGATGATGCGCCCCTTGCTCTTGAATCCCTTGGGCAGAGCCGCCAAGAGTTCCTTGCGGTACAGCTCGATGTCGGCGTCTTTCCCTGCGTTGTGACCATATTTATGAATCAAAGAGCAGATGATGTGGATTTCCTTGTGGTTGGTGAGGACATCTCGCAAATCATCGCAGCTTCTGGCACGATGGACTTTTTCTCCCACATCAATAAAGATACTCTCGATTTGATCGTCCAACTCCTCCCTGTCGGTGATAATCACCACGCGGCTGTCAGGGATATTTTCCATGATCCATTTGGTGAGCCACACCATGATGAGGGATTTGCCGGAGCCTTGGGTGTTCCAGATAATGCCACCCTCCCCGGCACGAATACGACGGCGAGCGGCGATATTTGCAAAGTACTGGTTATGCCGCACCACTTTCTTATGCCCTGCATCAAAAATTACAAAATCGTAAATAAGCGACAGAAACCTCTCCTTCTGGCAAAGGGAAATAATCCCCCTGCGGAGGCGGTTCTTGTCATCTCCCTGCAAAGCGGAAATTTTTACTGACAGCTCGTCCGTAGCGTTCTTGTCCTCTTTCCATTTGAGCCAGAACTTGTCCGGCGTTTCCACCGTACCATAAAAAAGTCCCTCGGCCTCGTTCCCGGCAAAAAGATACTGGGCTGTGCTGAAGAAATGCGGGATGTTCTCCGGCTTCTGATTGGTGATCATCTGCCGGATGCCGTTGCCACTCGCGACCCACGAACTTTTGAGTTCAAAGACCGCCAGCGCGATACCGTTTACATACAGCACGACATCGGGACGCTTGCGAGTCTTGCCATCGCGGCGCAGGACAGTGACTTCCTCCGCCACATAGAAATCGTTTTCGTCCGCATTCTTCCAGTCGATGTAGTGGACGGTGACGGGATTTTTCCCCTTCGCGTCCTTCACGCCTTGGCGACCGTAGCGGAGAGAGGAATAAACGTCCATGTTGACTGTATAGAGCTTGTCTACTTGATTCTTGGTCTTTCTCACCAACTCATCGACAGCCTTTTTTATCACATCATCGGCATAGCCCCGCTTTTGGAGGTTTTTCGTCAAAAGCTCCGGCTTTATGGGGAGGTTGTCGGTGTCCTCCAAGTTACCGATATATTCGTAGCCCAGGTCTTTCGTGAGCCATTTCAAGACGCGCCCTTGGAGCTTCTTTTCCGCATCTACCGTGTCCATGGTCATCCTCCTTACATGGGAAGCCGCACCCGCCCCGTCAAAAGATCGTCCATTGCGCCTGCCCGTATCGCTTGCATCTTGTCCCGCTCAGCTTCGAGATTTTGGATTTCGGTGTCCATCGAGGTGAGTATATCGGCGATGGCTTTTTGCTCATCTACCCCTGGTAGATGAATAGCAACTTTTCCAAGTGTTTTCCCACTCAAACTGGGTAAAGCTGTTATACATGAATAATCACTTAAATTCATTTCCTGTAAAAGATAGCAAAAATATCTGGGACAATTTCCTTCAAGTATATTGAACGCCATCATGTTGTTGTCTATACAACAGTCTGAATTGGTAATTCGTTTTCTTTCCAAGAAGATAGCCGCCCCTATTTTGGCAAATACAATTGAATCTGAGGGGATTACATTGCAGTTTAATTTCCCTGCCACTTCTTCAGAAACATAATTATTTGCCGCTATTAAACAATATTCGTTTCCAGATTTATTGAAATCCGATACTTTGTAAAAAGGATATTTCCCAGATGTATGCCCTTGATAAGATACAGGAAAACCATTTCCGCTAATAAACCTACCAGCTTCACCAAGCGTTGTTTCCCCCCACTCCCCGTTAAATCCCACCAACCTCGCCCGCCCGCTCATAAGCTCAGAGAGTGCGCCGTCGCGGATGGCCTTTTTCTTCTCGATGAGCACGGTGAGATTGTCGATGTGGGTATCGAAAGAGGAGAGCGTGGCGGCGATGGCTTTTTGCTCGGCGATATCTTGAGGCAAATGTATTTTAATACCACCAATAATTTTAGGGCTTAAGCTTGGCAATGCCGTAACTCTGACAAAATCACCAAAACTCAACTTTTGAAATACATAGCAAAGATAATGTACATCGACATTTTCATTGGCAGTAAAAGCCATCATGTTATTATCTACGCAACAGTCTGCTACATTAAGCCTCTTCCTCTCCAAATAAATCGCAGCACCAATTTTTGCGAAAATAATAGAGTGTGATGGTATAATGTGACAATGTAGTTTCTCGGCAACAATCTCCGAGATATAGTTGTTGGCAAAGGACATAACTCTCTCGTTACCAACATTATTAAAATCGGATACCTTATAAAAAGGGTATATGCCTGATATATCGCCTTGATACTGTAGGGGAAATCCATCACCACTTGTAAAAATCCCCAGTTCCCTAAGCAGGCATCCCCTCCAATCCTTTGGATAGGTCACCATATATCCCCCATCTTCCTTAAATCCGTATTGCTTTCCCCGTAAAAGGATGCGCTTTCTCGTATGCCGAAGCCTCTTTGCTGATTTCCTCCGGGGTTTTGGCATCGAAATACGTCCGTTGCCATTTCGTATAGTCAAAGTTGTCGCGAATAACGGCGGCGATAAACATCTCCGTTTTCAATACTCCCATGTGTTCCGTAAGGCAAGCCATGCCCTCGCTCATGATATCTTTCGTTTCCAACATGTTATTCTCCCTCCAGTAACAAAACAAATTCTATGGGCGTCACCAGCTTGATCTGCGGGGACTTGTATTTCAAGAGCCGCTTGTCGGTGGTGATAAAATAGTCGCACTTGGCGTATATGGCAGAAGCCACATGACAGGCGTCTTTGAATTTTACGCCTGTCCGCACGATGTCAGCTGCCGTCTGCTCAATCTCTTCTTTGCGCTCATCGCTCACATACACCGAGGAATACTGACGGATATATGCCTCGATATTCTCTCGACGTTCTGCATAGGGATTTTGGCTTGACTCATATCGCACCATATAGGAAGAAACCAGCGTAATAAGACCGTCCTTGACCAGCTGCTGAATGTACAGCTTGCATTGCGCCTCAAGTACCACGGTCAATTGGTCGGCAGTGTCGTAAGGACGGTTATAGCAGCAGGAGTCGAGATAGATCACCATGTATATCCCATCCTCTCCAATGCTGCCATGACCTCGCCGCGTGATACCTCCGTGCGGCTCTCAATCTCTCCCAGTGTATGCTCATACCGCTTGGCAATCAAGAGTACCTTGGCAGACAGCCCACTCAAAACCTGCGCCGCCTCAGCTTCGATATCGACAGCGATTTTCGCCATCCACTTTTTCTCGAAGATCAAGTCCTTGATTTCTTCCACCGTCAGTTCCCCGTATTTTACCTTGAGCTTCTCGTCCAGCGTCGTTCTAATCGCCTTGGCTTTCTTCGCAGCGGCTTCTTTTTTGTCCATGAGCTTCTTGTAGGCGGTAAGAGCAGCATACTCCTCCTTGTCGGCGGTTTCCTCTGTCCCCTTGTCCTCGATTTCCTTTAGGCGTTTATTCAAGTTCGTTTTGGTGATATTGTCGCCCTTTTCATTCAAGACTTCCCTGAGAAGTCCGTCCTCACCGGATTCTTCCTCACGCATTTCTTCCATCCGCCCGTCCAAGGTTTCCACCTCTTCCGTGAATTTTCGGATAGCCGTCAAGTCCTCGGCAAAATATTCCCGCTCCATGATTTCTTTGGGAATGAGCGCACCGTCAAAGGACTTCACCTTGCTCTTATCGTCTATCGTGACAGAGTGACCGCTCTTGTCCTTGGATTTTTTCTGGGCATATTCGAAATCAAGCTCCCTACCCGCTTCATAGCCTCCCGCCTTGATGGCATACACATCGTCCTGCAGTTTCGCCACCCAGTAGTTGAGAAGGCAATCGTACACGTCGTAAGCAGCGAGAAGTTTCGCCGGCTTGTAAATATCCAACAATTTCAGAGAGATAGTCCGAATAAAGTCGCGAGGAACGGTATTGCCATCAATCGTAAGAAGCGTCTCCCGCACCGATTCCTTCCATTCGGTGAAAAGGACCTCCACTTCTTGCCTATGTTCCTGCTGAACATCCTCGTCCTCGCCGATGATTGTTTCAACGTCAGTAGCAGGCAGAGCCAGCCGATAGATGCCGCGTACCTCATCGGTACAGGTGAAGATTTTCCCCTTAAGTACCGGAGAAATGCACCATAGCTTGTCGATGGAGTCAACATCCCCTCGGGGAATGCCGCCATGGAGATGAGCCGCGATATTCTGCGGCAGAGTGTCGTCAACTTTTGGGATATAACGCGGCACGTTCAGATTGCCACCGTTTTCCTGCATGATCTCATCATAGCGCACAAAGCGGGAATAGCCTGGAATCTCCTCCCGCTTGAGAAAGGTCTGGACAATACGCTCAATGTCCTGCTCGCGGAGGCGGTTTTTGTTGCCATCTTTCTTATAGCCTTGACCGGCATCAATGAGAAAAATTCCTTCGCGGCTGTTGGCGTTTTCCTTGTCAACGAGAACAATGCAGGCAGGGATTCCCGTACCGTAGAAAAGATTGGCAGGCAGGCTCACAATGCCCTTGATGTAGTGTTTCTTTAACAATTCGATACGGATTATTTCCTCCGCATTGCCACGGAACAGCACACCGTGAGGCATGATGATGCCCGCCTTGCCATCAGACTTGAGGGATTTTAACACGTGCAAGAACCATGCAAAGTCGCCGTTCTTTTCCGGCGGAATGCCGTAGCCGTCAAATCGCTTAAATTTATCTTCAGAAGCCTTGATGCCATCGTTCCAAGATTTGTCAGAAAAAGGCGGATTCATGACGATGAAGTCAAATTTCATGATCTGCCCAAAGTCATCCGTATATTCCGGATTTGACAGCGTATTGCCCTTGGCGATTTCTCCCGTGTCTTTCCCGTGCAGGATAAAATTCATCTTGGCAAGACCTGCTGTGGCATGGTCTTTTTCCTGCCCGAAAATCGACACGCTGCTTTTGCCGTTTGCATCCGTAGGAGCCTCGTCCGCTGCCCGAATCAACAGACTCCCGGAGCCTGCTGCCGGGTCGTAGAGCGTCCACTTCCTTGTGAGCCCGGGCTTGATGTCCCCAATGCCAATCAAACGGGCGATAATACGGGACACCTCGCTCGGGGTATAGAACTGCCCCTTGCTCTTGCCGGATTCTTGGGCGAACTTCATCATGAAATACTCGTAGGCATCTCCGATGATATCATCGCCGCTGGCGCGGTTGCTCTTAAAATCAATCGCCGGATTCTCGAATATGGCGATCAGCCCGGACACCTTATCCACCAGTTCCTTGCCCGTGCCAAGCTCATCCGGGTTATTGAAGTTGACATCCGGCAAAGCACCGGAAAGATGGTTGTCCTCCAAGAACTTCTGGAGGATTTTATCCACCGTCTCTGCCACGTCCGGGGTGTATTTTGCCTCGATGAGTTCATCAAAGGATGCCCCCTTGTTTACCGTAAAATCGGCACGTCGCTCCCCTTTGTATCGGTCGGACACATATTTGAAGAACAGCAGTACAAGGACATAGTCCTTGTAGCGAGCAGGCTCCACACCGCCCCGGAGTTTATTACACGCCTCCCACAAGAGCGAATATAATTCCGATTTTTTCACAGCCATAACCCTCTTAAATCTCCATTTCTATCTTGCAAGCCTTGTTGTTATGAGAAATCAACCTACAGCCAAATATCCTGATTCGATTTCCCGTTGCACGGCTTCCTTTATATTTGTTTTCGTAATTTTTAGCTGTCCATTGCTAGTCAGCCGCACCAATTTGGTAAAACCTTCCTCCTGCTCCATTTTGGCGATAACGCTGGAATAGCTGTCCTTGCCATTCGTAGAGTGTGGAAGCGATCCCACCAATATCAACCGATACGCACTGTTGTATTGAAGTTTTCCAATTTTATACCGTTTGAGTTCATCATAACCAAGATGAAGTTCCACCCTATCCTTGGAAATGCCTTGACTGATTATGGATTTGACAATATCGTTTTCCCTCGCAGCAGCTTCTCCGAATACAATAATTTTACCATACGGCAGAGAATCCTCCCAAGCAGTTACCGATTGAGGTGTCGCCAAATCCCCCATGCCGATTTGTCGTAGATAATCGTCCATCTGGTTGTTTTTCCAAGCAAATTCCAGTCGTTGGTAGATTCTATTCTGTACCTCATCCACGAGCCCTGCAAAATCATTTTCAGACAGCAAGGTCAATTCACCTCCTCTATGAGAGAGGCAATTTTACCCTCCAATTCACGCTCCTGCCGTTTCAGTGATGCAAGTTGACGGCGAAGCGATGTATATTTCTCCGCAACACTTTCTTGTTCCTCCATCGGTATCATGGGGATAAGAATTTTTTGCAACTCCTTAATGGAGAGCGTTGTGATAGAACTTCCTTTTGATAAAAATTCTATCTGCTTAATACCATCTCGGCTCTTAAGACAGCAGAGGACGTAGACGGGGTTTACACGATTCTCGTCAAGTTTCATAAAATACATATTACCATTGGCAAGAACCTTTTGCCCCTTCAAATCAGGAATGATGGCAATTTTTATCGGTGCACTTCGGGATATGACCAGACTTCCTGCCGTTACACAGTACTTGTCCCACGCTTCCGGTATGTCGGTCAAGTAGGGGAGCGGCGTGCGGATAGCATCATCTTCGATGTCCTTAAGCATAAGGTATTGAAATTCTGTTTCTTCCTTGGTAGAAAGTTTCTCCAGCTTTGCCGCCGGAGTAAGCTGCCCTCGCTCCAATGAAATCAACAGTTCTCCCAAGGCTACGCCGTTTTCAATCTGAATCTGAGCAGACGACATATAGTCTATCGGGCTTAGCGCATAGTCCCGGCCGGCAATCTCCTCGTGGGATACCGTGCGACTATAATCCGTCACTTCGCTCACTCGCCGCAAAACCTCATCCATGTTTTCTTGCGTCATTTCGCTGGTGAAACGCTCTTTCACTCTGCAATCTCTGGCATCCACCATCCTCACGCCGGTATTGCCATGACTGAACACCAATAAGTCACACAGAATATTGGTCATAGGAAGAATCCCTTGCGGCAAAGCAATCACTGTCTCCAAACACCCGCTCTCCACAATTCTGCGTCGCATTTCTTGCTCGCCCTTGGAGGATCGAAACAGCAGTCCGTCATAAGTCAATACGACAGTTCGTCCTCCATCTTTTTGCTTTGCCAGAGCCGATAGCACAAATGCCCAATCCATACGCCGGGTTCTTGGAATGTTCTCGTATGCGAGAACAAGATCATCCTCTTGAGGATGCCACTTTTCTATACTGCTATCCTCCTTCATTGCAAAAGGTGGATCAGCAAATACTTTATCCGCATTGATTTCCGCAGTCACGCTGTTTCCTTGACGAATAGAAACCACATCGCCCAAGAACAACGCGCGTATTTTACTTATGATGACAGCTTCCGTGGAAATTTCCGTTCCATAATATTTTGCTGCTTCGGTGTGCAGATAGGCATTAAGGATAAACTCTGCCGTTCCCGAACAGTAGTCAAGTACCGTTTCACCTTTACCAATGCGGAGCAGTTCCCTCGCAAGATATGCAAAGGGCTGTGGAGTAATAAGCAGCCCGCTTCGTTTTCCCTCATTTTTTGCATACCATGAAAAATCACGCACTATCACAGAGAGCAGTTCCTTCGAACTCCACTTATCGGCAAATACGGTTATTTCATGGAAGCAGTTTCCCAATAGTTCTTGGAGCTTTATTTTTACAGAATCATCTTCTACCAATCGCTCCGTCAAATCCTTCAGGACTTCTTTATCGTCAGTTGGCACAGATTTCTTCCAATACGCTAACAGTGCCAGAGAAACGAAATTGGCCAAATTAGGCGTAAAATTTGCACGAAGCAAATTCATGCCATCCCGCGCCACATCCTTGTTGGGAACATCTTGCAAAGCAAGCAGTTCTTCTTTGGAAAGCAACATAGACGGTACTTTAGCTGATGTTTTGGATGCCACAGGCAACGCCTCCTATAAATGATTATGTATAACTATATTCCATAATCACATTATAGTCGCTTGATATGTGTTTGTCAAATAGTTATTTATAACTATTTGACAAGCTTCATCACCTCATCGTCTGTTGTGTGTTTTCTTCATTATATCACATAACAGCGCAACTCGTCCCCTTTTCCTCTGATTTCCACACAATGCTGGCAAGAACTACGGTCAGTGTACTCTTCCTTCATGTTAAAATTTAGGCGGCATCTTGTTCATCATTACATTGTATCGTTATCGACGTTACTTCGTTCATCGCGGCTACCAAAATGATACTAGAGGGAAAGGTCAGCGTCGCATTCGCACGCGATACGGTAATCTGGCGATCCTCGATCGGCTCGCGCAGCACCTCAAGCGTCTTCTTGCTGAACTCCGGCAGCTCATCCAGAAAGAGCACACCGTGATGCGCAAGTGTCACCTCGCCCGGACGCGGGATACTGCCTCCGCCGATCATCGCCACCGTCGAGGATGTATGGTGCGGACTGCGGAAGGGGCGTGTAGTAACAAGTCCCGTGTCCTTGCCAAGCAAGCCCGAGATACTGTAAATCTTCGTGATCTCAATGGCTTCTTCCTTCGTCAGCTCCGGCAGAATCGAACTCATCCGGCGTGCCAACATTGTCTTGCCCGAGCCGGGTACACCGACCATGAGGACGTTATGCCCTCCCGCCGCTGCAATTTCAAGCGCACGCTTCGCCTGATACTGCCCCTGTACGTCTGCAAAGTCATCGGTAAAGGCATTGTCTTTTGTGTCTTTAATTTGTTTTGGCGCGGCAGGAGTCAGCACCTCTGTGCCAGTCAGATGACGCACAAGTTGTGCTAGATTCTCGACCGCATAGACCTTCAGCCCGTCAATCAGAAGTGCCTCGTCTGCATTGGAGGGAGCAACGTAAAACTCCGCAAGTCCTCGCTCCCGCGCCGTAATCGCCATCGGGAGAATGCCGCTGAGCGAACGGCAGTTCCCGTCAAGAGAAAGCTCCGCTGAGAAAAGTGCGTTCTGCACCGCCGCCTCGGGAACCATACCGTAGGATGCAAGGAGTCCGACGGCAATCGGCAGATCAAGCCCGGAGCTGTCCTTTCGCACATCGGCAGGTGCAAGATTCACCGTCACCCGTTCCTGCCGCAGCTGAATGCCGGAGTTCCGAATCGCCGTGCGTACCCGCTCCTTTGACTCCTTCACCGACGTATCGGGAAGCCCCACCAGTTCAAAGCCCGGAAGCCCCGGCGATACATCCACCTCAACGTCGATAATCCGTCCGTCAATCCCGAGGGTCGTCGCACCATAAGTCTTTGCAAACAACGGTCTTCCCTCCTACGTTTCAAATATAAGAAAATTATAACACAGGATAGGGCAAGATGGCTAATGATTCTTTGCAAAAGAAAAGATTCCAAACGCTAGGTGGGGCGAATGGAATCTCTATCGTGTGAGGCATTGCTTTAGCGAAGATTGAATCTGATAGGTCTTTCACACGAACATCTTGAGCGATTTCGCGCGCTTTATCTTTCTATATTTACTTGTACCGCCACTCCTTCACAATGGAATCCAGAGCGCTTTTGAGCATGGATACTTGATCATCATAGTTTTTCTCATTATACGGAACATAGCCAACCGTCATATATTCTCCATAGTGGAAAACCTTCTTTTGGAAGGATGGAATGCGATTCTTGATCGCTTCATACAACGCACGGCGGATTTGAGAGGCCTCCCGATACCGTGTGTTTTTGTAGTCGCTGTTTGCCCGTACCTTTACTGCCAGAATGTACGGAGAGACCTGCTCTACACTTTTCTCATCCCCAGAAAATGCAGCATCATTTTCAAACTGCAGATAGAGGGACTCGATATGCTCATAGATTCCCATTTTACGCAGTGCATGTTCGCCATTTCTGTCATCAAGAACATGAAACCACATGCCCATGAATCCGCCAGAGTGATTAGGCACATAACCCCATGATTCGATACAATAGTCCGCTCGTGTCTTTTGCAGATTTGCAAAGAAACCACGTGTGCCATCAAATCCCCATTCAGTGATTGGCGCTGTGTTGAATATATTGCTGCGATTTTCGAGTTCTTCTAAATGGAGAAGATAATCCTGAAAGATATTATTTGTACAGTTCTTATATTTACGTAGAAGTTTGAGAAGCTCTGTGCGGCTGAACGTACAGTCGACCTGCTCTGTAT
>ERZ773267.477-NODE-477-length-26569-cov-11.903862_pt1 | contig 26569 bp, 19 predicted proteins | sample MGYA00511959_ERZ773267 | MGnify/ENA primary metagenome ERZ773267 (study PRJEB29015, sample SAMEA2738165) | human oral metagenome | biome: human oral; feature: human-associated habitat; material: saliva | place: China | collected 2240 ... | reverse complement strand
TTTGAATATGGCTAGCTTCTATTCAAAGCACTTTTCTTTTATTGTGTTTGTTTGCTATTTTTTCACAGATTTTATAAGTTTTTTCCGGTAAAAATAAGGCTCTTGTAGTTCATCCTTTTCATTGGATTGGAATTTGAAATAAACCGTTTATTTTTTCTGCTCCTCTTAATTGTTGTTTTGTTAAATTTGTTGCTTCAGAAATTCTTGCTCATGTGGTTAGCATTAGCATTATTGCTCATCTTAATTTTAATTCTTCATATTCTAGCTCTTCTAACATTTTAGATTCTTCCTCTTCATTTAAATATTTAGCTTCTTTTTGATTGTATTTTTTTATTGTGATCTGTCCGTGATTGATTACTTCTAGTCAAAGAGTAGAACAAAACTTAAGAAAAGCTCTGATTTGTACTGCTATAACTCTTTTTGTTCAATCAGATCGTTTTTTGTTAGAATAAATATAATTTTCTATTTCTCTACAAGATAAAGTATTTCGGTTATCATCTGTTTTTCAGCAAACTTCATATATCTTTTTGATTGCTTGTATATATTTTTTAATAGTGTCAAGAGAGAAGCCTTTTCTTGATAATTTTACTGCAAAATCTGCATAAGCTCTTTCTAGTTTCATTTTTTAGATAACAAAAGAATAAAAAACAGATACTTTATTATTTTATAATGTATTTATTTTTATTCAATTATTTTATAATTGAGAAAACAAACGAAACTCGTTAGAGTCTTCTTTTGTTTTCTCTTAAACAATTCCTGAAAAATTTAGACACAAAAAATCACCAAAAAATCCCATTTTTTGGCTTGAGACTTTTTGGAGCCAAGTTTTGTCAAAAAGTCTTGATTTTTTAGTGGCAAATTTTTACAGACAAAAATTTTCCTTTTTTATTATCAAATACAAAAAATGACTAGGGGCTTTTGCGAAGCAAAAGTTTTATCCCCTAGTCTTAATTAAAAAAACAAAAAAAAGACTTGATTTTATATTTAAAAATGTTATAAGTTTGTCGATATAAAAAAGAGCTAAAAAGCTCTTGCGTTGACTCCTTATATAATACTAGTTCTAACCTCTATTTTCTCAAGAACTGGCGAGGATAATTAAAAAATCAGGGCTTGTATAATGGGTTTTTGGCATGAGGATTGTTATTAGGAGTTATGCTGGGATCAGATACTTTGATCTATTATTGTTTGTGATGTGTGATCTTAGCTGGATGTTATGGGTGATGGCAGAGCAGTAGGAGCATTTTTTTTAAACAAGCATTGCCAGCAATGATAACCTTAGGACTAGTGCTCTATTCTTTTTAAGGAGAAAAAAAATTAAGGAGAAAAAATGGTCAAAGCGACCATTTTTTATTTTAGGCGGATGTCGGTGATTTTTTGTTGATAGCCGATGTTGTTTAGGTGAGTGTTGATATGAGAGAGGAGCTGAGGCTTTTGTTTGAAAATTTGGATTTTTAAGTTTTGGTCTGTGGTCTTGAGAAAGAGTGTTGAGAATTTAACATATCAGGTTAAAATCTGATGTTCTTCGATGATATTGTCAGGTTTTTCGGCTATTTTTAGAAATGATTTTGTGGCATTTAGTACTACAGCTCCAATCATACGAAAGCCTTGAAATTTTTGTGAGAGATTTTTGCGGGCAAGTTCTGAGAATCAAAGCATAATCGGCTTATGGTAGGATAAATGAGGTGAGGGGAGCAAAGTTTGAGAAGTTATAATGCTTCTTGGTTGGCAGGTCTCGAAGTCTTGCTCTTACCTTGTCGTTTGGATGAAGAGTATTGCTAAAGTCTGCATATTGGCATGGACATTTATTACAGTTTGGTGAGACGAGTGTACAGTTTTCTCCTAGGCATTGAGAAGGGGGCTCTGGACAACCATCGCTGTCTTGTATTCCGTTGTAGTCTTCTGGAATGTTTGGGCATTCGTCGATAGGATCTGGAATTTTATCTCCATCTGCATCACAAGTTTTGATGTCTTGAGGACAAGAGAGGCAAGTTTCTCCTGGATCAGGTTTCCCATTTCAGCAGAGGTTGGTGAGAGTACATTTGAGAGAACAATTTCCTTTTCCATTTTGTGTGCCATCATCGCATTCTTCTCCTAGAGCGCTTTCTACGACTCCATTTCAGCAAAGAGAGAAGCATCTTTGGACATCTTGAGGACAATTTTTACAGGTTTCCCCTGGATCAATTTTCCCATTTCAACAGAGATTTTTGTCAGCAGGAATAATACAGAGTTCTTTGAGGTCTGCTTGGCAAGAGAGACAAGTCTCCCCTGGATCAATTTTCCCATTTCAACAGAGGGGAGATGGTGAATTGGTAAGAGTACAAGAGACAGAACATCTTTTATTTTTTCAGTTTTGTTTTCAATCATCACAAACTTCTCCTGGATCGATTTTCCCATTTCAGCAAGTATGTGTAGAACAAATAGGAACATCTTTAGGACAGTTTGTACAGTTTTCCGCAGACTCTCTTTTTCAGTTTCCACAAAAAGCAGTACATTCTCCAACATCTTGAGGACAGGAGAGGCAGGTTTCACCTGGATCAATTTTTCCATTTCAACAAGACAGGTCACAGCTTATGATATCTTGAGGACAGTTTCTACAGGTTTCTCCAGGCTCTGCTTTTCAGTTACCACAAATTGAGGTACATTCTCCTACATCCTCTGGACAAGAGAGGCAAGTTTCTCCATCATCGATTTTCCCATCTCAGCATTTAGGAGCTTGGTTTTCGCATGCATCTCAGATTCCGTTATTGTTGAGGTCTGCTTGGTCTTTGTTATAAACAAAAGGGCAGTTGTCTAGCGAACATACTCAAAAGTGTTGTTGATAGATATTGTGATTTACATTTTCTCCTGGAATGAGGCTACAGTCAGGTTTTTCATACTGTATAAGACCTAGTAGATTTGGGATTCCATCTCCATCTATATCGATATCATATTTGTCAGGGACTCCTTGTTTGTCGAGATCACACTTAAGCCCTGCATACATAGTTTTTTCATTAAGAGAGATGTTGTTGAGACTAGAATGAGACGAGCTCATGATGTTTTCAGAAGTGAGTGTTATGGATCAGACTTGATATTTAGATTTTATATTAAGTGTGCCTTCTTTAGCTAGCTGATAATAAATTGTTTCTCCTGTGAGGATATTGTCTTTGCTGATACTTTCAAGAGGAGAAAACTGTAAAGTAGTTTTTGAGATATGAGAAGAAAGAGGTTGAATTCTGAGTTTTAGCGTTTTTTCATTGAGTGAAAGGAAGTAGAGATTTATGGCAAGAGGTTCGGGTTTTTGGGCGTCAGTTAGTCCTATGCTTGCAGTTGAGATAAGGCTTTCTCCATTTGTTAGTTTGGTTTTGTGAATGAGAGAATATTGTCCTGGTGCTGAATAACGGTGGTTTGCAGTCAGGTTTTTGTTTTCTTGTTTTGTAAGGTCTCAAAAATCCCGCTCAGTAGTTTCAATATTACTGAGGGAAAGAGAAGAAAGCTTTATTAGTGGGTTAGTTTTTTGATTGAGACTATAGTTTTGAGCTGGGATTTGGAGGTGAGAATTTATAAATTTCCCATTTAACTCTCTGATGTCTGTTGAAGCGAATGCAGCGAGTTTCCCGTTTTGATATGCTTTGAGAATGATATTATTTCTTGCTCAAGAGGTCAGCGTGGTAGAAAAAGTTGAAAGCTGACTTGTTGTTTGTTTGTGTTTTGTTGCAGAGTTGCTCCATTCATAGCGATCAAATGATCAGATTGCATCTGCTGAAATCGTTGCCTTATCTCAGTTGATAAGCACCTGTTTAAGGGAAAGAAAAGCTGTCTGTTGTGTTTGTGGAATATATACTTGAGAGGAAACCAAATGAGTCATTCAGTTTTTTTCTGTTATTTTTGCCCTTATGGTAAAGGTTCCTGATTGTTCAAACGTGTGGGTTGATTTTGTTCATTGTTCATGTGTTCCATCTCCAAAATCTCGTTCGATTTTTGCTGGTTGGGTCTTGCTCTGGATATGCATTTTAACAGTATGAGGAGCTGTCTTTGAAATGCTATCGATAATAAGAAAGTGGTATTGGTCTTGATGTTCTTGACCGAGTGGAGTTTTATCCTCAAGTTTTTGTCCATAGAGAAGTGCAAAATTGATGTTTCAAGTATCATCTACAAATCAAATGGGATTGCTTTCCTTGTCTCCATCAATGTCTGAATCGCAGACATCTCCTATATTATCGTTATCAAGATCAGCTTGACTTGGATTGTAGTTGTAAGGGCAGTTATCTTGCGTATTTTTGATACCATCACAGTCATAGTCTGAGTTGAATTCACATTGGGTATGAAGATGATATACTTGATAGAGCATTTGTAGAGCTTGACTAGGAGAAATAGGACTTGAAATCTGATCTGTATCTTCGTCGGTAATCACTCCTTCTTTGATAAGAAGATTCATCTGGGCTATTGGCCAAACTCCTGTTCTGATATTTGAAAAATTTCTAAACCCACATTGAGCAGTGTTGAACATGCAATACTTGAGGTATAGATGGAGCTCTTGAGCTGTTTTTGCAGGTGCAGCAGAGGAGGTAGAAGTTTTTATTAGTTTGATTTCTTCGCTATCAAAGGTTCTATATTCATATCTAGAGGGATCAATCTTTTGAAGCCAGGTTTTTATCTCTTTTCGTGGAATGGTATATTTGGGAGAAAGTCTCGTAGCAAGCAGGTTTACCAGTGTCTGATAAAATTCTCCTTTGCTGACGCTTTTTTGTCCACAAAAATTTCCACTACAAATAGGAGAGGTTTGAAGAGGATATCCTCTCATATAGTTTTGTTCGCCAACATAGGCTACGCAGTAATAGTAATTTGTATTATTGTGTTTTGCATTTCCAAAGGAAATATCGCGGAAGTCTTTTCCAGGTAGGGTAGAGAAATTTTGCCAAAAGGGTTGATTAAAGTGGTTGAGGGTTGATTGAGTCGGTAATATACAGTCATGACATTCCACGGCATTGAGCAAACGCGTGAGCTGATAACGAGAGAGTTTGTCTTGGGTTTTGAGGCTTGTAGTATTGATATCAAGCGAATCAAGCTTGAGACTAAAATCCTCAAAGGTGGCTCAGCTGGGTTGGGCAAAAGTGTAAGAAAATAGTGAAAAAAGGGTTAAAAAGCTTAAAATTCAGATTTTTTTCATTATTTTGATTTCTTAGAAAGTTTAAAACCGATTTTGTCAGAAAGGGGAGTTTAGCTTGCTAATTGTTTAGTGAAAAAGCTTTTTCGTTCTTCTCGAGGAGTTTTTTTAGGATCAGGAGTTTGTGCCCCAGTTAGTTCGAGTGAGGGATTCTCGATTTGGAAAGTAATTAAAGCTTCTCCATCTGAAAGGATATTATTTTCATGTGCGATGAATTTTTGGGCGTAGTCGACATTGAGAAATTTAAGCTGGAAGTGGTTAAAATATGAGATTTCATCTAGGACCTTTTGTGCCTGTTCCTGAACTGAGGCAGTATTTATCAGAATATTTTGGTAGTTGATATAGGTTTGTATTGCAATGAGCATAAAAAAAATACTCGAAGCTAAGAGACTTCGTTTGATGAGAAATCCTTTTTGAGTAATGAGATTCTTCAGAAATGTAGTCATAAAATAAGAAAATAGCTTGATAAAAAAGTTCAAGTCAATATAAAAAACTATATTGCTTTTTTGCAGGGAAAAAACAAGAGAAAAAGTCAGATTTTTGTTTCTTGTTTAGATTTTTTTTGAGAAATTTATTTTTTATCTGATAGCTATGGCGATACATAGATTGCCGGATTATGTGATCAATAGATTGAAAGCTTGAGAAGTAGTGCAAAGGCCAGCAAGCATGCTTAAGGAACTCGTAGAAAACTCTCTGGATGCTGGAGCAACTGCAATCAAAATCACGATTAACGATGGAGGAAAGAGTCTGTTGTCTGTTGAGGATAATGGAAGTGGAATTGAACTTTCTGATATGGATTTATTGCTCGAAAGGTATGCTACGAGTAAGATTTCGTCTGAGAAGGATTTGATGAGTTTGGAGAGTTATGGTTTTAGATGAGAGGCTTTGGCATCTATTGCTGAGGTAAGTAAAATAACAATCCTTACTAAAACAGCCTATGCGGAAATTGGGACAAAGCTTCAGAGGAGAGGACAGGAAACGGTTGTTAGACATTTGCCAGTACCTTTTAGTCATGGAACTATGGTGAGTGTAGAGGATCTTTTTTATAATGTTCCCGCTAGACTTAAGTTTCTTAAATCGGCTCAGACTGAATTTTACTATTGCTATGCATATTTTTTGGATGTAGCGATTGTGCATTTTGATAAGGATTTTGTCTTGATTAAGAACAATAATCTTGTTTTTGATCTCAAGGCGAACGAAAGTGTAGAAGGCAGAATTTTGGATCTTTTTAGAAAAGATTGGAGAGAAAAGCTTTTAAGTCTGAATTTTGAGCAGGAGCATATCAAGATTAGTGGGGTAGTGTCCGATGCTTCATTGCGTTTTGGATCCGCTGAAAATATCAAGATCTATGTAAATAATCGTCCTGTAGAAGATAAAATTATCAAGAAAGCAATTATGGATAGTTATGCTAGGCAGATTACGCCATGAGAATATCCTTTGGTAGTACTTTTTGTTCAGGTTCCTGCTGATGAGGTAGATGTTAATGTGCATCCTAGTAAGTTGCAAGTTAAGTTTATGGATTCTCAATATGTATTTAAGTCAGTGGTTGCTGCGATATCCCAGGTTTTGTGAGAAAATAAAATTGCTAGTGTAGGAAATGAATTTTTTGCTACTCAGATGAAGTCACAATCCTCAGAAAACGGGCAAGAGACATATAGATATCTCCAAAGTAACTCTGAATCCCAGAATACAAATTTAAAGTCAGATTTTTCATCTTTTTTCAATGCTGGAAGTAGTATGGGTGGTTCACTACTTTCAATGCAAAGGGGGAAGATGTCTGGAGAGGTAAAGGATTTTGCAAATATTGTAGATGATCTGAGTGCAAATTTGGAAAACCTAGATCCTCAAAATACAAGATCTGAGACTCTTTTTACTCCAAGGCGATCTGGTGAAATTACTCAAAGAGGTACTTTGGATCAGCAAATGCAAGGAGAAACTTATTTTCATGAAGATATTGGAGAGTATCAAATTCTCGGTCAAATGCGAAATATGTATATTGCATTAATGGCAGATGGAGCATTGTATTTGATAGATCAGCATGCATTGGCTGAGAGGATTGCTTTTGAAAAGATGAAACTCAATCAAGATCTGACTTCTGAAACTCTTTTACAGCCTCTTAAATTTGAGGTTACCAGAATTCCTAATCTTGAAGAAAAACTGGAACAACTTTGAAGTCTGGGATTTGATATCGGTCAAATTAGTGAATCTGCAATAGTAGTTTACGCAATGCCAAGGGTTTTTGTGCAATATCCCGTAGAACTTGCAAAGCTACTTAATTATGTACGATATTTGGAGGAAGTGAGCTTTGATCATATTATGGATGGGGTTTTTGCTACTAAGGCATGTAAGACATCGATCAAAGCAGGGCATAAGCTTTCTTATCTTCAGATGAAACAGTTGCTTGAGGATGGGTTTAGACATATTCCTGGAATGTTTGTTTGTCAGCATGGAAGGCCATTTTTTGTCAAGATGGATAAAAAAAATATTGATGGGCTTTTTGATAGATAATTTATTTTTAAAAAATAAAAAAAGAAAGAAATCAGACTTCTTTCTTTTTTAGTTTATTATTTGAAGAGTTTTGATGGAAAGTACATATCAATAAGTCCAAATGATTTGTCTACGAGGAAGTCTTTGTTTGGATCTTGTCCCTCTGTTAGTTTTCCACAAGAGTTTCTATCGAGGTCTATTCCTTCTTTACGATTACATTTCCAAGTGAAAATTTCAGAGAGTCTGATTTTCTTATTTAGATTAATTCCGATTTTTGTTATATTTGTATGTGCCTCGTTTGTTGGTGTGTTGAGAGTATTGAAAGAGGCAATTTTTCAGTGAACGATAAGTTTTCTTTGAATTTCATTGTTTGAATTACTATCTCCTTGAATAAGTCCGTTAATGATGAAGTTTCCCTTGAGGAAGTTTGCCTTAATGATCCCATCTCTATCTGGATATCCATTTCCTAGAAATGTTTGGTTTGCCTCTGTATTTGGTAGTTTTAGATCTCATTTCATCAGTAAGATTGTGATAGGTTGGTTAGTTGTTTCCATATAGTTGTTTAGTGTGAGATCGCCTTGTTGGATTATGATAGTTTTCCCTGCATAGGTTTTGGGATCAATTGAATCACCATTTTTTGCACAGATTACGTCTCCCTTTGGATTCAGACTTCCCCATCTATTTCTACAAAGAGACTCTGCTCTTTTGTTTGCTATGTTGATGATATTTGAAATGTTTTCTGTGGTAGATACTAAGAGTGATGTTTGTTTTGTGTTACCTTCGATTCCTTTTTGGCCAAGTACTTGAGATGATAGTCCTACGATTCCTCTGATTCCAAGATTCATCATGGTTTCTAGCGCATTTCCATTTCCAAAAATAAGAGTGTTGTCTTTTGGTCATAAAATCGGATCATCTGTTTTTGGAATGGTTTTTTCAGGATTATTAGGATCTTCTCTTAGACTATAAAAATCGTTTACACATTTTGTTTTGCTTAATTTATCTGTAAAGGATTTATGAAAGTCATTTACTTGTGCTAGGTTTTCTGATTTTACATAAGCTCCAACCAAAGCAATTCCTCCTGCCTTATCGTAGATATATCCAAATGGATACTGGTTGTCAATTCTTTGGAAATTACATCTTAATTCTGCGCTTGGGAGCTCGTTGTTTGCTGTATGATTTAGCAGTCCGGCATAGAGAGAATATTGCTTTTCTTTATAATTATGAGTAATTCTTCCATAGATTGCAGTGTGAGAATAAGTCCTATTGTCAGTTTTATTAGGGATAAATTCCTTTTTTTCATTTATTGAGCCTTTTTGACAGTTGGTGTAGAAGCCTCCATTGATAGTTAGATTGTCATAATCTCATTTTATTGATTTTAGATCTGTTTTTGATTCTTCATCCAATGGCCAGAGTCTCTCTCCTCTTTGTGAATTGTAGTAAAATCCTCTGACTTGATCGGTACAAGAGAGTGCTTCTCAGTTTGCAGTTGTAGTTATGATTTGTGGAGTGGAGAGATTCTTTGCTTCTGTCCAGAAAAAACCACCTCCAAAGTCATTTCCTCAGACATTGAAGTGTACTGTAGAGAATTTATTTGCTAGTGTTTGGTCTTTGATTCAGTCTACAGTTATTTTGTTTTGACTTGCATTAACTCACAAAAGTAGGCTTCCTCCTAGGAATAAGACACCACTGATTCCAGCAAGAATTTTTGTAATTTTTCTTTGGTTTTGTTTGAACATACTTATCATAGTAAGATGTAAAAGTTACAGTCTTTATTATATTTGCTTTTTTTTATTTTGCAAAAAATCGAAGAGAAAAATCAGACTTTTTACTTTTGGATTAAAATTGTTTTGTAGGTATTTTGGTTTTTGTTTTTACTTGTATTTATTTGGGAAGTTAGTAAACTAATTGAAATTTATGCCTTAAGGAAATTCATATGCAAGTAGAAAATCAACCGGTATTAAAGGTCTTTCTTGTAGATCTCGTAGATAAGCAGACTAACAAGGAAGTCCTTGAAGATAGAATGAGAGAGCTTGAAAATTTGGTAAACACTTATGGTGGAGTGGTTGTTTTGCAGAAATATCAAAAAAAAGATCATCCAGATCTTAGGACTTATGTAGGGAAAGGTAAACTAGAGGAAATTATTGCTGATATGCTTCGCTTGGAGGCAAATTTGCTTGTAATCGGAAATGCGCTAAAACCTGCTCAGATTTATGCGATCAATGAAAAGTTGCGTTTAGTTAGTGAGGAACAAAATCTCAAAGAAAAGATGGTCGCTCGAGATAGGATTGATCTGATTTTGAAGATTTTTGAGAAACATGCAGAGTGAGGTGAAGCCAGACTTCAGATTGAGCTTGCTGCGATTAAGCATATGGGACCTAGAATTTATGGAATGGGGATGGAACTAAGTAGGCAAGGAGGTTCTTCTGGAAGTGGAAGCTGAGCAACGAGAGGAATCTGAGAAACCAATACTGAAAGAATGAAGAGACATTTGAAGGAGAAGGTTTTGAAAATAGAGAAGAAGCTTGTTGAATATGAACAAATGAGAAAACTCCATCGTGATGCTCGTAAAAAGAAAGGAATGCCAACGATTGGGATCGTTTGATATACCAATGCTGGGAAGTCCTCATTGCTCAATGCTTTGACCAATAAGGGAGTTTTGGCTGAGAATAAGCTTTTTGCGACGCTGGGGACCAATGTGGGAAAGTGTTATTTGATCACAAATCCAGAAACCTGACTTGGTAAGGAGGTTTTGCTCAATGATACGATTGGGTTTATCAGAGATTTGCCTCCAAAATTGGTAAAGTCATTCTCTTCAACTCTGGAGGATAGTATTGAGTCAGATTTTTTGCTTCATGTTATTGATGCGAGTGATCCTTTTGTTGATGAGAGAATAGAGGTTGTTCATAAGGTTTTGAGCGATATCTGAGCGTATCAGGATAAGATTTTGGTATTTAATAAGATAGATAAGACTGATGAAGAGAGAATTGCACAATTAAGAGAAAAATATTCAGATTTTAATTGTGTGTTTATCTCGGTTAAGGAGTCGCAGGGCTTTGAAGAATTGAGGGATAAATTGATTGAAAAAGTGAAATAAATTTTTTAAGATACATTAGAAAAAACCTGACTTTTGATCAGGTTTTTCTATTATTCTTCAATAATGCTCTCTGTATCGATCCAGTATTCGCTCGGATCTGTTGGGTTCATATAGACTGTGATTTTTCAGCTGTTTATTGGGGAAAAGATTCCCTCATCACTTGTTAGTATTTCTCCTTTGTGTTCTACATCAATGAGATATTCCTTCCTTTCATTAATAATAAATCAACTTTCGTGAATCCCTGTTATATTCAGAGTTAATTGAATTCAAATTTCTTTTAATCTTTTCTTTTTAGCACTGATTTTAATGGCTTTTTTTAGCAAGATAATTCCAAAAATGCTTGTAGCTATTCCAATTACAGGGAAGAGAAACAATAAGAATGTAGATAGCTCCATCACTGTCATTTTCTCTGGATTTTGAGGATCACATTTGATGTTTACGATTTCATCAATACTATAAGAGGTGTTTGACTTAATATTAGACCGTTGTTCATGTAATTCTTCACTACCGCATTGATATTGGAATTTAGGTGTATACATGGTATCTCCTTTTGAGCCAATGCTTTCCTCGATTTCTATAACTTTTGCTGTTGAGTTAAGTCCATTTAGCATGAGCTCCGTTGGTGTCCAGCAAATATAGATCCCAACTCCCGCAAATATTAAACCTACTAAAAGAGGAATAAAAGCTTTTGTATACATCGTTTTTTACTTATAGAAATAAAAATCTGATGTTAAGTATAATCAAAAATTTGTGATTATCAAAAAGAAACTCAGATTTTTTTATTCTCTTTATCTATTTTCCTCAGTTCTTGATAAAAAACTCGTTCTAAAGTAAAAAAACTTTTATTTTCTCTTGAAAATTGAATCAAAAGTAGTATACATACGACTGTACCTAGTACATCTTTACATTTTATGTTGTTATTGCAATGACAAAAACAGCTCTTATCGCTAGCTTGGCTGAAGAACTTGGAGTATCTAAGAAATTGGCAGCTGAACTTGTAAATGCATTCATCGAAACAGTTATCGATGGTGTTAAAAAAGAAGGTGAAGTTAGAATTCAAGGATTTGGAACTTTCAAGGCTTCAAAGAGAAAAGCTAGAGAAGGTGTTAATCCTCAGGATCCTTCTAAGAAAATTAAGATTCCTGCTATGAAGGTTGTTACTTTCAAGGCTGGTTCTGAATTCAAGGCTGCTGTGAAGTAATTTCTCTCTGTAGAAATAAGAAGAGCTCTGACTTAGTTCAGAGTTTTTTCTTTATTTGAAAAATATAGGAGAAGTTTTGAACTATAGTAAAAGAGTGAAGGAATTCCTTCACCCTTAACTTGAAAGTAATATTTTCCCAAACTTTACTTTCTTTACCAAAACAAGAGAAAATTAGAAGTTTTTTGCAGGGTTCATTTTATAAAAATACATTCTGATGTCAAGCTAATATAAACTTTTTTTAATTTTACTTTATGATAGGGATAGAATCTTTAGATTATGGCTGTGCTTTTTGAGAGTTGTATTCTCTTTAGATTTTGTCTTTTTATCTTTAATTTATTGATTTACTCTTTTGATACATCAAAAATAAATATAATGTCAAGAGGAAAATCGAGAAATTATATCAGATTTTTTACTTTTTTTAAACTTCCGCTTATACTTGGGCTAAATTTTTAGTTTATTGTTATAGATATGAAGCTATTTAGAAATAGTTTGGTATATGGATTAATGGTGAGTTTTCTTATTCAAGGAAGCGTATTTGCTACAGGATCTATGGCACCAAATATATGAGACATCAAACTCTCTGAGGCAATGAATCAAGATTGAGCATTTAAGGGGGCCGTTGATAATTTGACTGATTTGAGAGCCAGTTTGGAGGGCTTTAGATCCCAGCTTGCTGAGATGGATAGTGCTGAAAAGGCAAAACACAAATGAAAGCTTGATGAGAATTATAAAGAAGCAAGGATTGAGATCGTCAAGATTATTCAAAATATAGATGATTCTTCAATGAGAATTGCAAGGTTGCTTAAGAAGCTTTATGATTATAAAGTACAACTCCAAAGCTCTATCTCTGAACTAGGGGAGACTAAGGCTAATCTTGAACTTGGAAAGCAATATTTGAGTCAGCTTTTGCTTTTGACTTATAAGATGCAGAGAGAAATTTATAATGAGAGTGGTACTCAGATTGATGATCTGAAAGTTTTTATGAAATCGGCAGATATTTCTCAAGTATTGGTTGGTAATGATATGCTCAATTCGCTTTTGGTGCAGATCAATGATTTGATGAAGGCGGCTACCGTTCAGGAAAAAGAAAAAACAGCGCTTATTGAGAAACTTACTTCTCTCAAGAATACTTCACAAAAACTATTGACTCAGTATCAAGAAGAAATCGAGACATTAAACCAAAAGAAAGCATATTTGATTACCTTTATGGATCTTTATCATAAAAAGAAGCTTCAAGACCTAACTCAAAAGACTGTAGCAACAGAACTAAAGCAGACTCAAGATGCTATTTCTGCTTTGGTCAAGGATATTGTTTCCAAGAATTATCGTACTGAAAACAATATGGCTGATCAAATTGCTAAACTTAATAAACAAAAAGATAGTTCAGAAAAAGAAACCTCTGAAGCTGCATGGCCTGCATATCCTGTGAGTCAGATTTCGACTGTTTTTAAGGATGCGGATTTTGAAAAGGAAAATGGTTTCAAAAATTTGAGCGTGGAAATGAGTGTTGATCAGGGGACTCCTGTTTACGCAATGAGAGATTGAGTTGTATATAGCGTTCATCAAGGAACAGATCAGGTTTCTTGGGTAGTGATTATGCATACAGATGGTTATGTCTCAGCATATTCTTATTTGAGTAATATCGCAGTAGAGGCTGGAGAGCTTGTAAAAAGAGGACAGTTTATAGGAAGAAGTGGAGGAGAACCGGGAACTGCTGGTGCTGGGTTTAGATCTGAGGGAGCAAATCTGACTTTTTATCTTTTTAAGGACGGAACAGCAATAGATCCGCTTACTGTGCTTGATCTTAGTGTTGTAATGGACAAAGATAAGGTTTTGCCTGAGGAATATAAGCTTAAGTATTTTAATGATCAATATGAAAGACCAATTGATGTTAGTAAGGTTTCAGTATTTAAGTGAGGAACTGCAGAGGAGAGAACTCAAAGATTTCTTAATTCGTATGCAGTAGGTACTTATAGAAATGTAGATTTTTGGGATCAGGTTGTAGCTGGAACTAATATCGATAGAGATATGGTTATTTGTATCTGATTTGCAGAATCATCTCTCGGAAAATTCCTCTCAACAAGTAATAATATTGGAAATGTTGGAAATAATGATAGAGGAGATCGTATTGCCTATAATAATCCATTTAATGGTGCAAGATTGATCGCATTGACATTAAATAATCAATATTTAGGTGATTATCACACTATTAAGCAACTCTCCAGATATGGAAATGAAGATGGAAAGATTTATGCATCCAGTCCTATCAATTGGCAGTCTAATGTACAAAAGTGTCTCTCAAAGATTAAGGGATTTTATGTTCCTGAGGATTATCCGTTTAGAACTGGGGTAAATCCAAATAGAAAATCAGATCCAGAGGCGCGTTCACAGGTTTCTTCTGTTGTTAAAATGCAGGCTGAGAAGTCAAAAATTATGGAAAATTCAAAACAAACTAAAATTGGAGGAGTAAAAGTAGAATAAAATCAGATTTTTTAGTTTGTTTTTGTAAAAGATGATGGAGAGAGAAAAATTACATGAGGACTTAACAACCTCAGAAGAGGTGAGAGAGGCACTTGATGAAAAAGAAAAGGTTCGTCAAAAGTGAATTATTCAGCAGCAAAAGGAAAATTTGACAGCGATTGATGCTTTTCAGGCAGCATTGGATGTGGTTGGATTGGAACCAACACGATGATCAGTTGCAGACTGAACAAATGCGCTGATTTATCTTTTTAGGTCAGCAAAGGCAAAATATCAAGGAAATGGGGAAAAAGCAAAAGCTCATTTGATGGATGCTGGGATTTCTGCGGTTTCGTTGATTCCGTTTGCTGATGTGATCAAGCTTTTGAGACTTCGTAAGTATCCAAAACTGGCTAAAACCGCTATCAAGGGTGTCCGTTTGGGGAAAAATTCCGCCAAAGAACAAAAAATAAAAAGATCTAAAAAACTGAATTCATAGTTAGTTTTATTGGAAAGTCTCGGAGTGAAGTGCTCTGGGATTTTTTTTGAATTACAAGAAATTTTAGCAACAAATATTTTGAAATTTTGCAATATCAAAACTACTTCAAATTCATACCAATCAAAGCTTAATTTTGAAGCAGAATAGGGTAGTTTTCTCTTGAATTCTCTCTTGAGTTGATTATAGTCATATTATATAAAACATATATAATTTTGTTTTGCTCTTTGTGGTATTCCTTTATGGTTCTATGTAAAAAATGAGAATCGAGGCTGAGTATTGGTATATGTATGCTAAGATAGCTCATCAAAGGAAGGGCTTTGTATGAATTAAGGCGATGTTTGATTATGCAGATTGAAAATCCCACTAATGAAACTATATCTAATGTGATTTGGCATGCTAACTTCATGGATTAGTTTCTTCTCTGTTCTTGGGAGAGGGGGCATCCCTCTTTTATTTTTATCTTTTGATTATAAACATCATGAAAAAGCAGATTTTGATTTTTGTGGTTTGAGTAGTGCTAGGAGGAGGACTGACTCTTGTTTGAGAAAAGATGCTCTCTAAACAGCAAATCGTTCCTGAGAAAATTCATTACTTTACGGGGACTCAGGAAGTCGATTGGAAGTCTGGATTAGAAAAGTATCCTTGGAAAGATAAGGTGGGGAGAGGTTTTTACACAAATAGTGGAACGCAAAAGTCCTTGTTTGCCAAGGAAATGATGTATTTTCAGTATTATCAGAATAAAAAAGCGTTGGAAAAATCTTTTCCTTTTTATGTCTATACGGGGACGCTCAATATTTTGCTTAAAAATTTGGATACTGAGCAAAGTCAGCTCATTACCTTGACTCCAAAGGAGAGTGTAGAAAGAGATACGGTAAGTTTTGCACAGCTCTGATCGGGGCAGAGTGTTTCAGATATTTTGACAGCACAGGTGTGGACTGATGATGAGATGGTAGTTTTTGACTATGATATGAGTGTTGAATAAGAGAAAAGTCAGATTTTAGTATCTTTTTTGTATCTAGACTTTGTTGATTAGATGATGGCTTTCTAGAAATTTCTAGAGAGTTTTTTTTGTAGGTTAAAAAAAGTTTTTTGGAACTGAAGAAGCGAGAAAGTACAAAATTTTCAAAAAATCTTGCACTTGTAAGTCAAATCCGTACTCTAAAAAGAAAATAGGCTCAAAAGTCTGACTTTTTTCTTTATTTTGTAGTTTTATAACGATGAAATATCATCTTCAATTGCTCAAAAAATACCTTTCTTTGCAGGCTTCTCCTGAAGATATCGCTCAAAATTTGATCCTTAAAACTTGTGAAATTGAGGAGATTATCAAAAGAGAACTCAAAGAAACCATTGTGATTGGACAAATCACTCAAGTGGAGAGGCATCCCAATGCTGATAAGCTCAATGTGTGTCAGGTAAATTGTGGAGATAAGGGAGCTTATCAGATTGTCTGTGGGGGAGAGAATGTAGCTGAGTGAATTTTTGTTCCAGTTGCTTTGCCTGGAACCTTTTTTGAGGCAAGTGGAATTACTATCGCAAAAAGAGCTATGAGAGGAGTGGATTCAGAAGGAATGATCTGCTCCAAAGGAGAGCTTGGTATCAATGAAGATGAAGAGCATCATTGGATTTGGAATTTGGGAGTAGATTTAGATGTTAGTATTGATGATCTTTGAATTCCTATGAAGGAGAAATTTCCATGGCTTGAAAGTACAGTTTTGGAAGTAGATAATAAAAGCTTGACAAATAGGCCTGATTTGACTGGACACTTTGGTGCAGCAGTTGAGCTTAATGCGATCTATCCCGATGCTCAGAAAAAATACAATAAAATTCCAGAATATCTTCAGCATTTTGAGACAACTCCTATTCTTGAGGTCCTTGAGCATACTGAACAAAAGTTTTCAAGAGCAATAAAGGTGGCTTCAGAAGCTGTTAATACTTATATTGCTGTGGAAATTAAGAATGTCGAAGTAAAAAAGTCTGACTTTTTTTCTCGTTTACAACTTAGAGATATTGGAGGGAAACCAGTTAATAATTGGGTAGATTTTGCAAATCTTTTTATGAATATCTCAAGTCAGCCGATTCATATGTTTGATGCGGATAAGGTTAAGGGGGATCTTCAAGTGAGGAATGCGAGAGAGTGAGAAACTTTTGTAGATCTTTTTGAGGTTGAACATACCTTGAGAGATACGGATCTTGTAATTGCAGATAATGAGAAAGTTTTGGCATTGGCAGGAGTGATTTGAGGTTTGGAATCTGCAGTTTCTGATACTACAAAAAATATTATTGTAGAAATAGCAAACTACGATCCTGTGGTAGTGAGAAAGACTGGTACAAGACTTGGTTTGAGAACCGATGCTGAACTGAGATTTGAGAAAAATATCAATCCAGAATGGAGTCTGTATTCCCTTCTTTTGTTTCTAGATGAATTGAAGTATTATTCTATTACTTTGGGAAATTATGAGGTTTCTGGAGTTTGATATTTTGTTAAATCAGGATTAAAAATCTGATCAATGAAGTTTGTTCCGGCTCCAAAAGACTATATTCAGAAGCTTGTTTTTGGTGTTGATATGCCTGATTTTGACCAAAAAATGGATCAGATTTTGACTGATTTATGATTTAAAATTAAAGGAGATGATGTTGTTGCTCCAATTTGGAGAGGGCCAGATGATTTAAATATCAAGGAAGATATTGCTGAAGAGGTTGCTAAAATCTGGGGCTATGATCAAATCGAGGAACAACCTTTGCTTGCTCAGTTAAAAAATCAAGCTATGAGTGAGGAGGTAACTATCTTGAGAACTGTTGAGGAGTTTATGGTTGAACAAATGAGGTTTGAGCAGGTTGAGACTTATCCTTGGGCTCCAGAATCAGTGATGAAACAGCTTGGGACTGATATGGAGAATTTGTATGCTTTGCAAAATCCTCTTAATCCAGAACAGCCATATTTGAGAGATAAGATGCTTTATAATTTTTTAGGTATTGCTCAAAAAAATAGTAAGTTCTTTGATGGATTTAAGATTTTTGATATTGGAAAGGTATGGAATAGAACTGCTCCTTTGAAGTCTCATCATTTGGATACAAGATATGCAGAAGATCACATTGGTGAAGATATGATGCTTGGTCTTTGTATTTATCAAAAGAATCTTGAAAATTGGCATAATGATGTTATTTTGGAGATGAAAGGAATTTTGAGTGCTCTTATTAAGTATCTTGGTGTAAGGGGAAAGATCTTGCTTCAGCAGTCAGATTTCGATACTTTCCATCCTAAAAAGCAAGCAAAAATTCTTTTTAGACAAGGTGCAGAAGCGCTTGAAATCTGATATTTGGCTAGTGTACATCCTTTGGTGCTAAAGAATAATAAAATGCCGGAAACAAGTCAACTTTGTTTTATGGAACTTAATCTTGATGTGCTTAAGAGTTTGATCGGAACGGTAAATAATGAGAAAGATTACGAGAGTTTACAAGATCAAATTTTGCGAAGAGATTTATCTTTGGTGGTAAATAAGGGAGAAACTTTTGAAAAGGTGGTTGCTGCTGTGGAAAAGGTTCATGGTGTTTCAGAAGTCAGAGTTTTTGATCTTTATCAAGGAGATAATTTGGGTGCAGATAAGAAGTCGATTTCACTTCAGATCAAAATAAAGTGAGATGGAGCTATGACGACAGAAGAAATTAATGCTATTCTAAAAAAGGCTGTTGAAGCTGGGGAGAAGGCTTGAGCTACTTTAAGAGCTTAACTTTATGCTTGTTTGGTAAAAAATATGAAAAATCTTTTTCGAAAACTTATGCTCGTTCAGGTGATTTTAGCTGTTGGAGGATCTCTTTATTTTTCAAATTTTGGAGATCCTATGCTTGGACTTTTTGCTGGAACGGGATTTAATCCTTGTCATTTATGTTGGCGAGGGAGGATTTTAATGTATCCTCTTTTACCAGTAGTGGTGTATGCTTTATTGAGTAAAGATGATCGTTTAAGCTTTTTGACTGCTTTTTCGAGCTTTTCTGGGATGCTTTTGGCAGCTTATCATTACTTGATTCAGCAAAGGGCTTTACAAAATGTATTTGCCTGTGCTCCAGGGAATGATTGTAGTTCTGTTGCTTGGCATATCTGATTTGTAACGATTCCCTTTTTGGAATTTATAGCCTTTGTAGTGATTTTTGTTTTGAGTGTAATAATTTTGCTCAAGCTTAAAAAGAAAAAATAAATCTGACTTTTATGTCAGGTTTTTCTCTTGTTTTTAGTTGTTTTTTTATCGGCGATTGTATAATGATAAGATATCTGGTATTTGATTTGGATGGGACATTGATTCGTTCTCAAGGGAGAGTTAGTGGTTTGGTTGCTAGGTTTTTTGAAGAGAGGTTTTGATTGGATCCTGAAGCTACAAGATATTATTTTCATTCTACGAGAGGAAAAGCCTTGATTGCACAGATAATGGAGTATTTGCAGATTCAGGAGGATAAAGCTCGTAAGCTTTCCGATGAGATTTATTCATTGATTCTTCAAACAAAAAAGGGAGAATTTTTTCCTGGTGTGGTTGAGAAAATTAAAGAGTTGAGTCAGGATTTTAAACTTTTTCTTTCTACTGGAAATAGTACGGCTTTTGCAAAGGAAAATCTTCAGGAATGATGAATTTTGAATTGTTTTGAACTTGTAGTAGGAAGTGATTTACTTATAAAGGGAGTTGAACATCTCAAGCTCTTTTCTGAAACAGTAGGGGATTCTAATTTTCTTAAAAAGGTGGTTTTCATTTGAGATGGAGAGAATGATCGTGATATTGCACAGCAAGCAGGCATTCCCTTTATTCATGTTGAGGAAGAGCCGTGTAGTTTTGATGTGCCGTACTGTGTTGCTTCTGTAGCAGATATTTCCGGTCCTTTGGCTCAGATTATAAACGAGAAAAGAGAGTCAGAATTTTAGTTTTTTTATCCAAAGTGTAATGAGTAGCTTAGCAATTGCAGCTGGAATAATGCTCTTGATGATTGTTGGATTTTGATTTGTACAGGTAGAAAGATTGATAAAGCTGAGTTTTGGGTCTTGGGTTTTGCTAGGATGGAGTTTGGCAGTAGGAGCTTGAATTAGGCAGCTTGTTGGTCTCTGGAATCTGACCCCAGAGGCTCTAGTTTTAGGGGTGAAATATTCAAGTTTGGCTGATTTTTTTCTCAATGCACAGCCAACGATAATGCTTGTAAGTAGTGGACTTTTACTTTGGTTTTTCCTTAGGTATGGTCAGCTCAAACTTGCTAATACAGAAGATCTTTTTCAAAAGATTTTCTGGCCGATCGTATCAATGGGAAGTTTAGTTTCTTTTATTCGGCTTTCTCTTTTTACTGTTTGAGGCGGGCTTTATGACTGGGTTTTTGGGCAAGGAGATTTGGCTAAGTATGGAGTTTGGTTTCCAGTTTTTGTTATGGCTATGGCACTTCTTAGTTTGTTTTGTGCGAGTAAAGTTAATATAAAACTTAGTTTTAGTACTAATCCAGCAGAGTAGTCAGATTTTATTTTTTGTTTTAACGACCTTATGGGACTCATTGATTGGATTTTTCCTAAGGAGTGTTTGTCTTGTGGAAAGGGCGGGGCGTACTTATGTTTTGATTGTAAAAAGACGCTAAATCCTCATCCAGAGCTTTGTCCGAGTTGTCATCGTCCATCGAAGGGTTTTTCTCTTTGTCGGGCTTGTAGGAGTGAGGAAATGATGGCACTGGAAGGGATTATTGTAGGATTTTTATATGAGAAATGGCTTAAAAAGCTGATTTTGAAACTAAAGTTTTATCATCAACATAGTGTAGGGGAATTTTTGAGTCAAAGGGCAGAATTATTGGTATTGACTCATGAAGAACTAGCAAAGGCTGTTGATGAGAATAATTTGGTTATCTCTTGGGTTCCCTCACATTGGTGGAGGCATTATTTTGAAAAGGGCTATAACCAATCTCAGCTTTTGGCACAAGATTTGGCAAAAAGACTTAGACTTCCTTCTTTTTCTTTAGCAAAAAAGGGGAAAAATACAGCTTCGCAGTTGACTCTAAAAAGATCGGAGAGGTTGACTAATTTACAAGGAGCTTTTGTGGCTCAAAATCTGGATAAGGTAAAAAAATGAAGTCTGATTTTATTGGTTGATGATGTTACAACTACCGGAGCAACGCTTAATCAACTTGCGATGGAAGTTAAGAAAACGAGGCCTGATTTAAAAATTTGGTGACTTGTGTTGGCTAGAAAAATTTCTTAAAAAGTTTTGGTCAAGTTTTGTTTAATAAAAAATGGCGATTTTTGGCTTAAAATAGCCCGAAAAGGCCCGAAAAATAAAAAAAGGTGATTTTCACTTGATTATGTTGTGCTTTTCTGTATAAAGAGAAGCAGTCAAGTTTTATATTATTTGAGTAGAAATGGCACACAAAAAAGCCGCTGGTTCGGTTAAAAATCTAAAAGACTCACAACCAAAATATCGTGGAGTCAAGGTCTTTGGAGGACAACCTGTTTTGGCAGGAAACATCATTATCAGACAAAAAGGTTCTAAATATGAATGCGGAAAAAATACTTATGAATCTGCTGATTTTTCAGTACACGCTGCAGTAGATGGAGTTGTTGCTTTCAGAAAGAAGAACTTCAAGAAATTTAATGGAAGAACTTACCTCAAAACTGTGGTTGATGTTTTGCCAGTAAATGAACTTGTTAACTAAAAGAGGATTTTTTTAGTGAATATTTTAAATTAGTAATTTTGTTTATCAAATGACAATCGGTCCAAAGAAAAAGGTCAGTAAGGTACAGACTCGTAAAAGACACTCAACTTGGAAGGCTCTTAATCTTAAGAGACTTGAAAATACTTACCAAACAGCTAAATGTCCAAACTGTGGAGCAAATAGACTCAATCATAGAGTTTGCCCATCTTGTGGATATTACAATGGAAAACAAGTAGTGACTGTAAAATCAACTTCAAAGGAAACAGTAGTTGATGCATAGTGAAGGAGAGAGTAGCAATTCAGTCTACTCTCTTTATTTTTAGGAAAAGTTTTAGGGCTTCAGCTCCTTTGAGGGTGGGACATTTTGCTTTGTAAATATTTTACTTTATTGCTTCCTATTTGATGAATATTAAGCATAGGATTAATGCCAGAAAGATTGCGCTTTCTTATTTCTATCAGAACTGTTTTTTTCATTTTATGCAAAAAGGATTGCAAAAAACAGAATCAGAAAGTCGTTCAGAGGTGACTACTGAAACATCAACTCAGAATGTATGAGGTTTTTTTGATAAGGAGTTTATGGATCAGCTCCTTAAGACAAGAGAGGCTCAAGAGCATGTTGATGAATATGTAAAGGCAAAAATCACAGAATATGCAGAAGATCTGGATATTGAGTCAGATTTTGAATATTTTTTGAGTTATTTCTTTGATCAATGGGAGGCTTGAGAAGTGGATGTTGAGTATGTACTTAAAGTGGGGGCTGGGCTTCCTCGTTATAGACTTGAGTTGATTGGGAAAGTTAACCAATATACGCAAAGTTTTAAGTATGATCAGATGGATGTGTTAGATCAGGCTTGTTTGCTTTTGGGGTATGTAGAATATAAGGTTATTGAAACACCAAAGGAGCTTGTGATCAATGAAATGGTTGAGCTGTGTAATAGATATTCGGATAGCGGATCTCCAAAATTGATTAATGGGCTTTTGCATCAAATTTTTCTTGCTGAAGAGAATAAATAATATATATAACACCTTGGCAGAATTGCTTTAAGGTGTTTTTTCTCTTGTTTTTTGTAGTAGAATCCGTAGTCTTAATACTAATTAACATCAAACTCTGGCTTTTTATTTGCTTTTTGATGATGAAGAATTTTCGTTTGTTGAGGGTGTTGTGTCATTTTTTGTTGGTAAATGGGATTTTCTTTTTGACTTATAAGCTTCGTTTGTTAACAGCTATTTTGCCTGATATTTTGACTCCTATCCCATTGATCAATGGTGAGGAACTCAGGTTTTTTGCTTTTTTTTCAAGTATTTTGTTTGTAGTAATTGGGGGGCTGAAGGGATTTTATCCTCTCAATACTAGAGTGATCAATCACTATCAAAAGTTGGGTAAAACTTGGATTTATTGGTTTGTCGGAATTGCGTTTTTCTCTTATTTTGGGCAGGGGTATGTCTTTGTTTTTGGGCTTTCGAGGTTTATTATTTTGATTGGTGGACTTTTTGTATTGCTAGCAGTTTTGTTTTTTGATCAGATTTGGAGAGCGATTGAGTATAGGTTGCAGAAAAAATTAGGGAAAAAAATTCTGATTATTTTGTCAGATACTCTCCAAGATAAAGATGCATTACAAACGATTAGAGATAACTTTTCATTACCAACAGATTATATTGCTTGTGATGAGGTTGGATCTGTTGACTTTAAGACCTATGAAATGTGTGTGGCGGTTGGGATGTTTGAAAAGACTCTCTTGCAACAGCTCTTTGATCTGACAAGAATGAATGAGACAAGATTTTTTCATATTAGTGAGGGATACTTTCTTGAAGATGTCGTGTATACTCCAGAATTGATTCAAAATATTATTGCTTTGGAATATAAACATTCTCAACTAGATGGACGATCTCTAATCCTTAAGAGGATTTTTGATGTTGTTTGAGCGATTTTTGCATTGATTCTCCTTTCACCAGTTTTGCTTTTGATTGCAATAGCGATCAAGCTTGAGAGTAAGGGGCCTATTATCTATAAAAGTAAGAGAGTCGGGAAATGAGGTCAGCTTTTTACTTTTTTGAAGTTCCGCTCTATGTATACGCACATGTGTGTTGGATACGGTGGATCGGAAGCTGATAAACTGTATCAGAATTTGATCAATTCTACAGCAAATACTAGAAAAGGGATATTGCCAAAGATTCATCAGGATCCAAGAGTTACTAAGGTTTGAAGGTTTTTGCGTAAAACTTCGCTCGATGAGTTGCCACAACTTATCTGTGTTTTGATGGGGACAATGTCGCTTGTCGGACCTAGGCCACATTTGCAAAATGAGGTTGAAAAATATGAATCTTGGGAAAAGAGACTTTTGTCTATTAAGCCTGGAATCACATGATATGCTCAGGTATTTTGAAGAGATAATTTAACTTTTGATCAGGAAGCAAAATTGGATTTATACTATATCCAGAATTGGAGCTTGGGAATGGATATGTATGTAATTTTTGGGACTTTAGGGGTTATCTTTAAAGGGCGTTAATTTTATTTGAGAATAGTGAAAAATGAAAAAAGTGTCAGTTTTTTGTCTTTTATTTTCTATATTTGCGATTGGAACGGCTGTTGGGGCCGATTTGGGTCAGAATATACTTGATCAGATAGGTTCTGGTCAAGATAGGCTTGTGCATTGGAAATTATATCAGCAGTCAAGGGGATGGTTAACAACTCCTGTTGCAAAGTGAGATATTAAAATGCAGTTAGAACAGATTAGAGATTTTTCCCATAATCAACTAAAATCTGGACAGGAATTATCGAAAAAAAATGCAGAAGAGCAGAAAAAAAATCTAGTTGCTCAGTGGGGGAGTGGATTTTCTACGGTGGATGCTCTTGATTCTAGTTGTCTAGGTTGGTATTATACTATGGATTTACTTAGTTATGTTTATGATTTCCCTACAGCATTGACGATTGCAGTATGGTGGAAAGAAAGTAGCTGTGGTTATTATTTACCCCAAAATGGTGATGGTCCGTTTCAAATTGTGAGTAAGGATTATAGTAAGGTAAAGCTTAATCAAGATACATTTGAGGATATGATTGAAGATTTTCTTGTGTTTAGTAAGCATAAAATCAATCGATATAATTCTAGAAATCCAAAGACGCCAATTAACCTTAGGTATGATCAAGTTAATTATCCTGATTTACTTAAGTTTGCAGCTCTCTATAATGGTTTGAGTTGAGCTACTGTTTATGGGGAGATACTACCTGCAGCACCAAGATATTTTTGGGAAAAGATGCCTTGAGATTTTGTTCTAGCAAGGAGAAATGGTTTGTTTGCTCAGGTATTGAGAGTGCTCGAGTGGGAGACGCAGAAGTAATTCTTAGAGATAATATATAAGATAGCTCGTTGAACAGATGGCTATCTTTTTTTTGAGAATAAAAAATGCTTGAATTTTTTAGGAATAAATATATTCTTAGACTTAAGACTTTTATCTTATTTATGAGGAAAATGATTAAGAGATATTGGCAGTTTATTCGACAAAAAAAACGATGGGCTCTTTGAGTTTTGATTGTTGTGATTGGTATTGGATATGGTGTATGGACAAAACGATTTAGACAAGAGGAGAGTACTGACTTTTTTAGTACTGAGTATGAGGTACAGACTGGAGAAATTTCAACAAGTCTGTCTTTGGCAGGAACTACAAAATTTGCAAATGCACAAAAGTTAACTTTTGTTCAGCAGGGAAAAGTTACAAGTGTAAAAGTAAAGGTTTGAGATCAGGTAAAGAAAGGTCAAGTTTTGGCTTCTATTAGTACTGATAAGTTAGATACTATTTTGGAAAAAAATAAAAGAGATCTTAAAGCTGCTAAGAGGGCATATGAAAAAGCTCTTAAAGATACCGATTCAGGATTAAATTTGCTTAAAGCTCAGGCTGAATATGATGAACAGCTTTTGAAGCAAACCATGTTGCCTAAGACACAGAGTTTAGAACTGGATGAAGAGCAGATTGCCGTTGAAAAAGCAAAATTAGAAATTGATAATGCTCAACAAGATATCATTGATAAAGAGAAAAAATTAAAGGATGCTGAGTCTGATTATTCGATTATGTATGGTACAGGTAGAAATACCCAAAATGTAGATTTACGTCTTTCTTCCAAAGTGATAGAAAGAAAGCAAAAATTTGAGGGATATGTTAGAACGTTTAAAGAGGCGGTGAATAGCTTGCAAGATTTGTTAGATGACTATGATAGGTTTATGCAGGAAACAAATAAATTTAAGAAGGTTGATGATCATACGAGTATCTATATTGGTGCATTGGATCAAAAGCTTCGTGCTCAATCTATTAAGCAGTTTTATGTTTTACAAAAATATTTGTGAGATTTGGAGAATTTATATCTTCAGTATAGTAAAATTCCTGTAGAGAATTTAACAGAAGATAAAATTTTGGAAGGATATCAGATTTTTAAGGTTATTGGAGATCAGCTTCGTTCGTGGTGAGAGATTAATTATGATATGATTATGAATAGTGTTCCTAGTGGAGCGTTCACACAAGAGAATATTAATAAAGAAGCAAAAAATTTTGGTCCAACTATCGAACAAAAAGGATATGATCTGAAAAAAAAATATATGGATCTTGTGATAGAATTAAAGAAGAATATAAAATCAGATGGTAGCTCTGATAAGGAATCAGATGAAAATACAATAGGTAAATTAAAGAATGATTTGCAATCAGCGAGATATTCTCTTCAGTCAAAGAAGAATGATCTTCAAAAAGCGGAAGATAAACTTACAACACTCAAAACAGATCAGCAAAAACAAAAAATAGAGATTGATTTGGCTGTGAAAAAGGCAAAAAATGCGGTAGATGATTTGATGGATAATGTTGAACTTTCTAATGATTTGCAAAAGGATAAAGATGCATTAGAGGAAGCTCAAGAAACTCTCAAAAAAACTCTTAAAGAGTATGAAGATTATCAAATTGTATCAAATTTTGATGGATTGGTGACTAAAGTGGAAATGCAAGTTTGAGATTCTATTTCTTCGAGTAATAACTCTTCTAGTACAG
>ERZ773267.476-NODE-476-length-26570-cov-8.753423_pt1 | contig 26570 bp, 26 predicted proteins | sample MGYA00511959_ERZ773267 | MGnify/ENA primary metagenome ERZ773267 (study PRJEB29015, sample SAMEA2738165) | human oral metagenome | biome: human oral; feature: human-associated habitat; material: saliva | place: China | collected 2240 ... | reverse complement strand
AGAGAAGGTGGAAGAACGGTAGCTTCTGGAGTTGTTGCAACTATCGTTAAGTAGTGATAAAAACTAAATATGATAAAAAATAGTGTTGATTATAATTGAAGTTCCATAATTTAGTTATAATCACATTATTATTTTCGAAGGAGAAGTTTTGAATAGATTAAAGAGGATAATTTTAACTATTCTTATGATTTTTACTTTATCATCTTGCACAGGAATCGGAATTGGAGTGGGAATCCCAATAGGTCCGGTCAGTGTAGGAGTTGGAACTACGTTGAAAGTTTCAGGGAAATAGAAATGAAAGACATAAAAAAACCTACGGTATAATATATAAAAATTATATGTTATACCTCTATATGATAAAAAAAATATATAGAAAAAGTGAAAAAATAGTCTTTTATTTTTTGAAAACTGTAGTATAATTAGAGTGTGAATATAATAATTTTGGCAACTTAAAACATATAAGTTAAGTTTTAATTAAAAGACTTTACAAAAGTTTTATATTGTGTTAGAATATGCATAGGTTGTTAGAATAAAAAAATTAAAAAAGAAATTTTAGGAGGAAAAGTTATGAAAAAATTGTTAGGATTATTAGCATTAACAGTTGCTGTTTCTGCTGTTGCTTCTGCTGATCAGGATGTTTTGAAAAGTATTAAAGCAACTACTGAAATAAGACAATCATGGATTGACAAGTCTGGTACTGGAGAAGGAAAAGCAAATGAAATTGGAAACGAAGGTTTCAAGAAAAACAACAGAGAGAAAACTAGATGGAGAAATGTTGTAAAGGGAGAATTGAAATTAGTAGATGAATGGGATTTAGATGCTAGTTTTAAAGTTCAACATGACAACGATAAAGAAAATATTTCAAAATCAAGAAGTGAAGGATGGTCAACTAACATTGAATTAGCAAAACCTGTAAAAATAGGACCGTTTGAAACTACTACAGCTTTAGGATGGAATCATGAATCATCAAGAAAGAAAGAAAATGGAAATTACCATACAAAAGGACAATTGAATGAAATTTATTTTGGACCAACTTTTGGAATAAATGTATTGGGACAAAATATTTCTACTACATTACAAGCGGTTTACTTTGATATTAATGGTGGAAAATCTGGAGATTATCTTTATAAAGGAAATGCATTTGCAAGAGGAAAAAGTGAAGGATACGGAATCAATGCTGACTTCTCAACTGATGGAAAAATCTTTGAAGGTAGTGCAGGGAAATTAGGATACTCTGTAGGATTAAATCACCACTTAAGAGATGGTAATGGAAAATTAGCAGTACCTGGTAAAACTGGTAAAGAAGCTAAATCAAGTGTTTACTTAGATTATACTGTTGAAGCTACTTATACTACTCCTTCATTAGCAGGATTCTATGGACAACTTCAAGTTGGAAATGAATGGATGAAGCACACTGCTAAAAAAGGATATGAAAATGAATTCTATGTATGGACTAATTTAGGATACAAAGCTGGATTTGAAACTCCAGTAGGAACTGTTACAGTAAATCCATTTGTGAAATATAGACCAGTACAGAGATATACTGAAAAAGCCAGAGATTCTAAAAAGAATTATAAAGTAGTTAAGAAAACTACAGAAGAAAATGAAGTAAGAGCTGGATTATCTGTTGGATTATCAGTTAAATAGTTTTAAATAAAGTAAAAGGGAGAAAGAAATTTCTCTCTTTTTTTTGTTAAAAAATAGAACTAATTTTTAGGATAAATACTATAAACAGGGAAACTATAATAAATACTTTTACAAATATTGACAAGTAGTATAAAAAATGATAAAATACATTGATTATTAATCACACTTTGTTTTATCTGGAAGTAGGGTGTTATCTAAAAAAGAATAAAGATAATCTGTTTTCAGAGATAAGTGGGAGAAAAAACCAAAAAAAATTAGGAGGAAAACAATGGCAGTAATCACAATGAAACAATTATTAGAAGTAGGGGCACATTTTGGTCATCAGGCAAAAAGATGGAACCCTAAAATGAAACCTTATATCTTTACAGAAAGAAATGGTATCCACATACTTGATTTACACCAGACATTATCAGCAACAGAAAAGGCTTATGAATTTGTAAGGGAAATCTCTTCAGAAGGTGGAAAAGTATTATTCGTAGGAACTAAAAAACAAGCCCAGGATGCAGTTAGGGAAGAAGCTGAAAGAGCTGGAGGATTCTATGTAAACCACAGATGGCTTGGTGGACTTTTAACTAACTTAAACACAATCAAAACAAGAGTAAAAAGATTAAAAGAACTTGAAGAAATGGAAGCTGACGGAACTTTAGATACAGCATATACTAAAAAAGAAGCAGGATTATTAAGAAAAGAAATGGCAAAATTGTCAAAAAATATTGGTGGAATTAAAGAAATGAAAAAATTACCTGCAGCATTATTTGTTGTAGATATTAAAAAAGAATTCCTTGCACTTGAAGAAGCTAAAAAATTAGGAATTCCTGTAATCGCTTTAATCGATACAAACGTTGATCCTGAATTAGTAACTTACAAAATACCTGCAAACGATGATGCAATCAGATCAATAAAATTATTCTCACAAGTTATTGCAAATGCAGTTGTTGAAGGAAACGGTGGAGTAGAAGGGTTTGTTTCTGAAGAAGTAGAAGCAGAAGTTTCTGAAGACGGAGAAGTTGTTGAAGAAGTAGTTATTGAAGAAGTTGCTGAAGAAACTACAGAAGCATAATAACAAATATAATAAAATAATAGGGGAATAAAGTGATTCCCCTGTTCTTGTAAAAATAGAAAAATAAATATGAATTAGGAGGGAAATAAAGTGGCAATTACTACAGCACTTATTAAAGAATTAAGAGAAAGAACAGGAGCAGGAATGCTTGACTGTAAAAAAGCTTTGGAAGAAAATGGCGGAGACATAGAAAAAGCAATTGACTGGCTAAGAGAAAAAGGAATTGCTAAAGCAGCTAAAAAATCTGGAAGAGTAGCAGCAGAAGGATTAGTATTTGCAGCAGTTTCAGCTGACAGAAAAAAAGGTGCAATATTAGAGTTCAACTCTGAAACAGATTTCGTTGCTAAAAATGACGAATTTAAAACTTTCGGAGAAAAATTAGTTCAGTTATCATTGGAACATGACCTGACAAGTGAAGATGAATTAAAAGCATTTGAATTAGAAGGTAAAAAAGTAGAAGATAACTTAACAGAATTAATAGCTAAAATAGGGGAAAATATGAACATCAGAAGATTGAAACTTGTTTCAACTGATGGATTTATAGAAACATATATTCACCTAGGTGGAAAAATAGGAGTATTATTAAATGTTTCAGGAGAAGCAACACCTGAAAATGTAGAAAAAGCAAAAGGAGTTGCAATGCATGTAGCAGCTATGGATCCTAAATATTTGAATTCAGAACAAGTTACAGCAGATGATCTTGAAAGAGAAAAAGAAATTGCGAGACATCAATTACAGCAGGAAGGAAAACCTGAAAATATAATTGAAAAAATTCTTGAAGGAAAAATGAGAAAATTCTATGAAGAAAACTGTCTTGTTAATCAGAAATATGTTAGAGATGACAGCGTGACTATTGAAAAATTCATAGCCCCTAGTTCAATAATATCATTCGACAGATTTAAAGTTGGAGAAGGAATAGAAAAAGAAGAAGCAGACTTCGCTGCAGAAGTTGCTGCAATGGCAGGAAATTAAAATAAGGGGGATATACCCCTTTATTTTTTAAAAATATTGAAGGAGAATACTTATGCTCAAATATAATAGAATATTATTGAAATTAAGTGGTGAAGCACTTGCAGGAAACAAAGAATTTGGATTTTCAAGTGATATTTTACAAAGTTTTGCAAGACAGGTAAAAGAAGTTCATGACAAGGGTGTAGAAGTTGCCATAGTAATCGGTGGAGGAAATATCTTCCGTGGAGTCAGTGGAATGCAGGAAGGATTTGACAGGGTAACTGGAGATACAATGGGTATGCTTGCTACTATTATGAATGGACTTGCATTACAGGATGCAATAGAAAGACTTGATATTCCTACAAGAGTATTGACTGCTATTCAGATGCCTCAGGTTGCAGAACCTTTTATAAGAAGAAGGGCTATAAGACATCTGGAAAAGAAAAGAGTAGTTATTTTTGCAGGTGGTACAGGAAATCCTTATTTCACAACAGATTCATGTGGAGCATTGAGAGCGGTGGAAATTCATGCTGATGTACTTGCAAAAGGAACAAAAGTGGATGGAATTTATGATAAGGATCCAATGAAATTTGATGATGCAGTAAGATACGACACTGTAACATTTGATGAAGCCATAAGTAAAAATCTTGGTGTAATGGACACGACAGCTTTATCACTATGCCGTGAAAATGATATGCCTATAATTGTTTTTAATGCCCTTGAGGAAGGAAATATATTAAAAATGGTTCAAGGTGAAAATATAGGAACTGTAGTTGTGAAAAAATAAAAAATATGATGTAAAAAATAAAAAAATTAAATTTTTAAAATAAAAAAGAATATAAAATTAAGGTGGTGTAGAATGTTAGAAGCAATTTTAACGGAAGTACAAAATAGAATGGAAAAATCATTGGAAAGTACAAAAGAAAAATTTTCCCATGTTAGAGCAGGAAGAGCAAGTGTTTCTATGCTTGACGGTGTCACTGTAGAAGCATATGGTTCACCAACGCCTTTAAATCAGGTAGGGACAGTTTCTGCGCCTGAAGCTAGACTGCTTACAATTGATCCTTGGGATAAATCATTGATACCTGCAATTGAAAAATCTATATTACAGGCTAATTTAGGATTCAACCCTTCAAATGATGGTAAGGTAATAAGACTTGCAGTACCTGAATTGACAGAAGACCGTAGAAAAGAATATGTAAAACTTGTAAAAAAAGAAGCTGAAGAAGGAAAAATCGCAATTAGAAATGTCAGAAAAGATATTAATAATAAACTTAGAAAACTTGAAAAAGACAGCGAAATAACAGAAGATGAACTTAAATCAAGTGAAGAAAAAGTTCAAAAAATGACTGATAAATTTGTTGCGGCGGTAGATGAAGCTTTAGCTAAGAAGGAAAAAGAACTTCTAAAAGTATAATTGCAGAAATAAAAGGAGAAAGCTATGTCAAGATTAACAAGATTTCTGAATTTTTTCAGGGTAAATAAGAGTATTGCAATAGATCTGGGGACATCGAATGTTTTGATTTATGACAAACAGAAAAATAAAATAGTGTTAAACGAGCCGTCAGTAATTGTAAAAAATAGAAAAACCGGTGAATTAGTTGCAGTTGGAAAAGAAGCCAAGGAAATGGAAGGAAAAACAGCTGAAAGTACTGTAGTTATAAGACCTTTGACTGAAGGAGTAATTTCTGATATTGATGCGACTAGGGAAATGCTCAGTGCCTTTATTAAACAGATATATGGAGGTTCTCCATTCAGACCGGAACTTATGGTATGTGTTCCAATTGAAATGACAAGTATTGAAAAAAAGGCTATTTTTGATGCTGCCATAGGAGCAAAAAAGATTTATCTGATTGAAGAAGGGAAAGCAGCTGTTGTCGGATCAGGAGTAAACATTTCACTGCCGGAAGGAAATACAGTTATTGATATCGGTGGAGGATCTACTGACATTGCAATTCTTTCAATGGATGAAATAATTTCAAGTAAATCTATAAGGGTCGCAAGTAACAAATTTGATAATGATATAATAAAATATGTAAAAAAGGAATTTAATCTTCTTATAGGGGATAAAACTGCAGAAGAAGTAAAAATTGAACTGGGAACAGCAATAAAAGTTCCTGAAACAGAAAATGAAATTTCAAGTATAAAAGGAAGAGACTTGGTAACTGGAATACCGAAGAATGTTGAAATAACATCAAATCAGGTTTACGAAGCTATAAAAGATTCTATAAATGAAATTTTATCAGCTTTAAAGGAAGTCCTTGAAAAATGTCCGCCAGAATTATCGGCAGATGTAATTGACAACGGGATTATCCTTACTGGTGGAGGTTCCCTAATAAAAAATCTTGATAAACTTATAGAAGATGAAGTTAAAATCACGATTAAGAGAGCGACTAATCCTCTGGAATCAGTAGTTATAGGTGGTGGAAAAGCATTTAATAACAAGAAACTGCTTAGGGCTCTGGAAATGAAGGAAATGTAAAAATTCGGAAAATAGTAAAAATCAAAAAAGGGATATTTAAGTAGGAATCGATGAGAATATAATTTACAGCTGATAAATCAGGAAATTGAAATTATGTTTTACTTTTCTTATGAAAAGTACCCTTTTTTTATTTTTACTGGCAGATTAAATGCAGGAAATAAAAAGTAAGAAATCAAAAAAATATTGCAAAGATTAGAGAAAAGATATAAAATATACTGTGTTGAAATGACCGAACTGAAAAGAGGATTTTTATGGTAATAGGATTGACGGGAGGCATTGGAACAGGGAAAAGTACAGTTAGCAGAAAACTGAGGGAAAGAGGATATCCTGTAATAGATCTTGATGTAATATCAAGGGAAGTTATAACATATCCTGAAGTAATTGATGAACTTGTCAGAAATTTTGGAAGTGAAATCCTGGAAGAACAGAATGAAGTTTCAGGTAAAAAAAATATTTCAAGGAATAAATTACGGCAAACAGTATTCAAAGATGAAAAAAAGGTAGCTGTATTAAACTCTATTATGCACCCTCCCATTATAGAAGAGATGAGAAGGCAGATAAAGGAATTGAGGCAAAAACATAAGACTGTATTTGTGGAAGTTCAGCTTCTTTTTGAAGCAAAGCTGGAGAAGGAATTTGACATGACAGTACTTGTCTATGCCGATAGGAAAACACAGATGGAAAGGGTTTTAAAAAGGGACGGAAGGAGTGAAGGGGAAGTTCAGGAAATAATAAATGCCCAGATGAATATGGATGAAAAACGTAAACTTTCCAACTATATAATAGAAAATAACGGAAATTCTGAAATGCTGGATCTGGAAATTGAAAAATTTATAAAGAAATTTGGAATTTAAGAAGCAGCTAGGAGTAGCAGAAAATATAAATTTAGTAACAGAAAAGACAATAAAAGATAAATGGGGTGAAAAACATCCTTAAAAAAAGGAGAAAATCATGAAAACAATAAAAAATATTATATTACTTTTACTTTTTGCATTACTGGCATGGCTGAGTGTACCTTTTAATGTTCTTGTACTGGGAAGTGATGCAAGGCCATGGCAGCAGATAAAGGGGTCAAGAAGTGACGCCATAATAGTTATTAAGGTTATACCGCTTCTTGCAAAAATAAAAATGATTTCAATACCTAGGGATACTTATACAGATGTTCCCTGTGAAAAAGGTGGAAAAGTGGATAAAATAAACCACTCGTATGCTTTTGGAGGAAGGGAATGTACAATAAAAGCAGTGGAAGAACTCCTTGATACAAAAATAAATTACAGTGTTGTATTCAGATTTGATGATGTTATTACACTGACTGATATAATGGGTGGTGTCGATATAGTTGCAAATCATTCATTTACACAGGATAATGAAACATTTAAAGAAGGAGAAAAATATAATATAAAGGGTGCAAGAGCACTGGCATATACAAGACATAGAAAGACAGACAGTGCCTTCAAGCGTGATGAAAGACAGAGACAGGTAATGCAGAGTATAGCAAAAAAATTAGTATCCCCGGCAGGATGGGGATATGTTCCGGGAGTATATTCCTACATGCAGGAAAAAATGGATATATCATTTAATCCGATTAAAGGAATTTCGGCATTACCGGCTATTCTGATTAATAAAACTAATTTTGAACAGCACGAAATAAAAGGTGATGGAAAAATGATAAAGGGAATATGGTATTTTATACCTGAAGATGCTTCATTGAATGATGCGAGAAAAGAATTTAAAGTATGGTTTTAATAAAAAATAAAATAAAAGGAGATAAACTTGGAAATAAAAAAAGCGGAATTTGTAAAGTCGGCGGTTCTGGAAAAGGACTATCCTGAGTTTAATGGAATTGAATTTTCCTTTATAGGAAGGTCAAATGTTGGGAAATCCTCACTTATAAACTCGCTGACAAATAGGAGAAGTTTGGCAAGAACTAGTAAAACTCCAGGAAGAACACAGCTTATAAACTATTTTATGATTGATAATGAAATTCATTTTGTAGATCTTCCGGGATATGGTTTTGCGAAGGTACCTGACGCAGTTAAAAGGAACTGGGGAAAGACAATAGAAACATATTTAAAGTCAGACAGGGAAAAGGTGGTATTTTTACTGCTTGATTTACGTAGAGTTCCGACAAAGGATGACCTTGAAATGCTTCAATGGCTGGAACATTATAATGTTGAGTATTATATTGTTTTTACAAAGGCAGATAAGCTTTCAAACAATGAAAAATTTAAGCAGCTTAAAGAAATAAAGAAAAAGTTGCAATTTGACAATGAAGATGTATTTTTCACATCAGCTTTAAAAAATTCGGGAAAAGAAGAATTAGTGGACTTTATTTTTGAAAGATGGGAAGAATATAAAAAGGATTCAGAATAAAAAAATTAATATATTTAAATAAAAAGAGAAGGAGATGTTATTATGATAGCAATTATTTTAGGAATTATAGCGGTTTTAGCTTTGATGGCAATAGGAATTTATAATAAATATGTGAAATTGAAAAACCTTAATGAGGAAGGATGGAGCGGAATAGAAGTTTATCTTCAGAAAAGACTGGATCTTATTCCTAACCTTGTAAATACTGTAAAAGGGTATGCAACACATGAAAAGGAAACATTGGAAAATGTAGTAAGGCTTAGAAGTCAGATGATGTCAATAGATACAAAAGATATTGATAATATTGAAAAAATACAGAAAATAGAAAATGAAATGACAAAAACTTTAAGATCAATAATGATGCTTCAGGAAAATTATCCTGACCTTAAGGCAAATGAAAACTTTCTTAGCCTGCAGTCACAGCTGTCTCAAATAGAAACAGAAATCCAAAGTTCAAGAAAATATTACAATGGTACAGCTAGAGACAGAAATACTTTTGTGGAAACTTTCCCAAATAATATAATAGGTGGATTTTTAGGATTTAAAAAGGCAGAATTTTTCAATGCTTCAGAAGGAGCTGAAAGAGCACCTGAAGTTAAGTTCTAGTATGTCAGAAAATTAAGAGGACGGTTTGAAGTTTTATAGTAAAACGGAAAGGACTGTATGGGGTATCATTTAAAAATAGAAGGAATAATAACACTGGCAGCTATGCTGGGTGTACTGGTATTTTATAGTTACATTACATGGAAGTGGCATGGAAAAAGACGGATTAAAGATATTGAGCCTGTGTCAGAAATTCCCAAAAATATTTCTCCAATGATGGCAGCCCTGGCAGATGGAATAAAGGATCCAACGGAAATAGTATATATTGGTATGCTTTCCCTAATTGAAAAAGGATTTATAAAAGTTGAAGATTCTGTATTTGACATAATTTTTTCTGATGAGCCTGGCTATAAAAAAGACGGAGATCAGTATGTTTTCAATATGGAAAAAATAGGAGATTATGGGTACAGGGGAAGAGTGCTTTCTAAAGAGGAAGATGAATTTCTGGAAATACTGATTGAATATAATGACGGTCAGCTGTTTAAAGGAAGAGAATATACTTCTGAAAATAATAAGGTAATTTTTGAGAAGTTAAAAAAAAGATATCAGGGGAAACGTGAAGAAGCTTTTTTTATACCAAATAAGGAATTTATTTTTATATTCGTATTTATAGTGATATTTTTTATCTGTCTGCTGTTTGGATTAACAGGTTGGGAAGCAATTGTACCATTATCAATATTTCCACTAAGCTTTTGGATTGTACTTTTAAATAGTGTATTATATTCTTGTTTTAGGGATAGAATGATGCCAACGAAACTTATATTCCTTAAGATAGTGATAATTGCTATAATGTTGGTTATGACTATAGCTATGTGTACTTTTCTAATATTAGTGATAGCTGTTTTGGGATTTCCTTCAATATTTGTAATATCAACTGTTATTTTATTCCTTGTTTATTTAAAGAATATAGGAAGATATACAAAAAAAGGAATTGAGGCAAAGAGACATCTGGAAGGGCTGAAAAAATACATAAAAAGTGGTGAATCAAAGAAATATGATGATATTGAAGAAATGATAGCATACTTTAAAGAAATAATTCCATTTTCAGAAGCTCTGAGCATAAAAAAGGAAACTATCAGTATGATGGAGAAAACTATAGAATTGTCGGGGTTTGAAAAAGAAAAAGAATATATCGACAAAGAAATATCAGGGTCGATATATAAAAATGATAAATTAAAAAAATTATTCGGAGAAAAAATATTTTACAAGTCTATCAGATAAAGGAGACTTTTTATGAAAAAACAAAGACAGAAGAAATTTTTAACGACATTATCTGTAATCTTTATGATGTTTTTGTTAAATGCCGGTTTATTAATCGCTGAAGCAATAAAAAAATATGATGTTTCAATACAGATTAATAAAAATGGGACATTAACAGTAAATGAAGTAATAGATTATGAATTTGATAATGATCTTAAGCATGGAATTTATAGGGATATTCCGCTGCGTTCTCAAAAAAGTGGGACAGATATTTATAAATCCCATGTGAAGATGAATTCTGTAAAAAGAAATGGTGAACCTGAAGAATACACTTCTGATACTTCCTATGAAGGGGTAAGTTACAGGGTAGGTTCTGCAGACAGATATGTAGATTCAGGTATAAATAAATATGAGTTTAACTACACAATATATAATGCTGTATTTGAAAAGGATGGAATCTATCAGGTATATTTCAATCCAATAGGGCAGTTCTGGAATGTTCCCATAGAAAGTGCAAATGTGAGCATAAGTTTTGAAAATAATCAGCCTGTAGGAGAAAATGAAGTTAAGCAGCTGGAAGTGTACACAGGAGAATATGGAGATACAGGTCAAAATTACACTATTCTTCAGAAGAGCGGAATTATAAAAATAGAGACTAATGAAGTTCTTGAACCACGTAACGGACTGAGTTTCAGGATAAATTTAAAAACAGATAAAATAAGTCCTACATGGCTTGATAAACTGGAAGTTCTTTATTATGCAGATCCTCTTGTGGTAGCGGGACCTATAATAATTTTAATGCTGGCTATATACGGATTTGTAACATGGTTCCTATTTGGAAGAGATCCAGCAGGAAAAGCTGTTATTCCTGAGTTTAATATACCAAAGAATATTTCGCCTATGTATGCAGGATATATTAAAGGAGTGAGAGATCCGAAGGAAATGCTGACAATAGGAATGCTGTCACTTCTTTCAAAAGATTATGTGACTGCAGAAGATACAGAAGGAAACGGAAAGAATGTAAAGTACAGGCTTGCCAAGGATACTGAAAGAAATCCTGAACTTTCATCTGAAGAAATGGCATTGCTTTCTGTTCTTTCATATGATGAAAAGAATATATTTAAAAATGAACAGGGACTTTACACAGCCGCACAAAAAATTCTTAGTACATTGGAAACGAGATATAACAAAAAAATTTATATTGATAACAATTTATTTAAATTTCCATTTGCTATAGGAATAATGATGGTTTTAATAATAGGAATGGGAATGCACGACATACTTGGAAATATATTGGACAGTATGGGATTAATCATACCTATAATAATAATTTTTTTCAGTTCAATTACAGTTGTGTTTTCAGTTTTAAAGAAGATTTTTTCAGTGAATTCATTGTCTTCAATGTTTATAATGTTTATTGCAGCTATAGCTTTTGGAGCTTTGACAGGAACGGCAGGGCTAGTTATTATGCTGGTAATTTGCATTATGTATAGCATTTATTCAAGACTTATAGGAAAGTATACAAATGAAGGTATAAGAAATAAAGAATATCTTGATGGAATGAAAATGTACATAAAAACTGCTGAAGCAAACCAGATTATGAAATTTAACGATGTAGATGAACTGGTAGCATATTTTAAAGGAATTTTACCTTACGCAGTAGCTCTTGGAGTGAAAAATGAAGCGATAAAACTTATGCAGAAGGCAATAAAACTGTATAATTTTGATGAAAGTACATATTATGACATAAACAGAAGGGTTTATTATGATTCCTACAATAATCATTTTATGGCAAATGAAATTTCAAGAGGATACAATAATGCATATAACAAAATAATGGAAGATAGATTTAAGGACATGAAAAGTGCAAACGGAGGCTCTGGTGGCTTCGGTGGAGGAGGCTTTTCAAGTGGTGGAGGCTTCTCCGGCGGTGGTTCCGGTGGAGGAGGCGGAGGAAGCTGGTAGAAATACCGGCTTTTTTCAAAAAATTATAATTACATCTTGTTGGGAGGTATAATGAAATATTTAAAAGATAATAAAAATATAAATTATTTTAAAATATTCTTCATACTTTTTTTGATGTTTCAATTTAGTTCTATGTCAATATATGCTGAAAAGATAAAAAACTATGAAGTTTCAATACAGATTAATAAAAATGGAACATTGACAGTAAATGAAATAATTGATTATGAATTTGATGAAAAACTTAAACATGGAATTTACAGGGATATACCTTTAAATTATAAAAAGTTAGGTTTTGAGATGAATAAAACCTTTATAAAAATGAATTCTATAAAAAGAAATGGGCAACCTGAGGAATATACAAAAAAGAAATTTTTTGAAGGAATAAGATATAGAGTAGGTTCTGAAAGTACTTATGTCAATTCTGTAGAAAAAAACAGCAGATATGAATTTAACTATACTGTTTATAATGCTATCTCTAAAAATAAAGGTATATATCAGATTTATTATAATGCAATAGGTCAGTTCTGGACTATTCCGATTGAAAATGCAGATATAATAATTTCTTTTGAAAATAATCAGAAAATTGAAAAAGATGAAATTGAAAGGATGGAAGTAACTACAGGAAGTTATGGAGAAGAGTTGAATAATTATGAGATGCATGATGACAATGGGAAAATAATTATTAAATCAACAGAGAAGTTTTCTCCGGATACAGGGCTGACTTTTCTTTTAAATTTAAAAACAGATAAAATAAAGCCAACTTTTTTAGACAGAATAAAAATATTATTTACAATAAATCCTTTTTTCATAACAGGGCCTTTAGTTTTACTGTTTTTAACAATATATTCTTTTGTAACATGGCTATTTTTTGGAAAAGATCCTGCTAAAAAGGCAATTATTCCGGAATTTAACATTCCAAAGGGAATATCCGCCATGTATGCGGCATATGTAAACGGAACAAAGGAACCTAGGGAAATACTTTCAGTTGGGGTAATGTCACTACTTTCAAAAGGCTATATAAAAGCTGAAGATGAAGAAGGAAATGGGAAAAATGTTAAATATACTAAAGTAGAAACTGAAAACGGTACAGCAAAGGAAAAATTGTATGAAGAGGAAAGAATAGTGCTTGAGGCATTAAGTTCCGGACAGGATGGAATTTTCAGTGATAGCAGAAACCTGTATAAATCAGGAAGTAAAGTACTTAACTTGTTAAGTGACAGATATGGTAAAGTTACATATCAAAAAAATTATATGTTTCTGATACCTTTTTTTCTGGCGGTGCCAATTTTGCTGTTTGTAACCTTTGCACCTACGAATAAATATTTTTTTCAAATTTTTGATTATAGAATAATATTATTTTTTCTTCCAGTATTTTTTTCATTGGCAAATCTTATAATTATTTTGAATAAAAAAATATTGTGTTTCATAATTATGATAATAACATTGCTGCTTTCAATAAAATTAGGAGCAGAAATGTTTATACTTGCACTGTGTTATATGATTTTATTTGTAGTGTATTTTATGGTGATTGGAAAATATACAGATAAAGGGCTTAGGGAAAAGGAATACCTGAAAGGTATGAAAATGTATATTAAAACCGCTGAAGAAAATAAAATACAGAAGTTTAATGATGTTGATGAACTGGTAGAATATTTTAAAGGAATATTGCCATATGCAGTAGCACTTGGAGTTAAAAATGAAGCAATAAATTTAATGGAAAAATCAATAAGATTAAATAATTTTGAAGAATCAGGCAACTATGTAAGTAACAGAGTATATATGCCTTCCTATTATTCTGATTTAACAAGGTCATTGTCAAGGGAATACAATAAAGCATATGAAAAAATATCAGAGGAAAATTTCAGGGCTTCAAGAAGTCATAGTGGCGGTGGATTCTCAAGTGGTAGAAGCCGTTCCGGAGGAGGTTCCGGTGGAGGAGGCGGTGGAAGCTGGTAGGGATGTTGGCTTTTCACAGAAAAGAACTAAAAATGAAATATGAAAAAAGAAAATTTTGAGTTAGAAAGTAAGCTATAATAAAGCTTATTAAATTTCTTGCTAAATTAAGCAAAAATGAGTATAATATATCTGAAAAACATATTTAATAATGGAAGGATGAAAAAGATGAAAAAGAGACCTGTAGTTTTAATCATTTTAGATGGTTGGGGAATGAATCATCACCCAGAACAAGTGGATGCAGTTAGAATGGCACATCCGGTAAATTTTGAAAGATATAGAAAAGAGTATCCATTTACAGAATTAAGAGCAGATGGAGAATTTGTAGGACTGCCTGAAGGCCAGTTTGGTAACTCTGAAGTAGGACACTTAAATATTGGGGCTGGAAGAGTAGTATATCAGTTGTTACCAAAAATAACAAAGGAAATAAGGGAAGGACTTATACTTGAAAACGGACCGCTTTCTGATGTAATGAATAAAACAAAGGATAACGGTAAAGCACTTCATATAATGGGATTAATGTCTGATGGAGGAGTTCATTCACATATAAATCATATTATTGGCCTTGTTGACATGGCAAAGAAAAAAGGATTGACAGAAGTTTACGTTCATGCATTAATGGACGGAAGAGATACTCCACCTGAAAGCGGAGTAAACTATCTTGCTGAAATGGAAAAAGCTTTAGCTGATACAGGTGTAGGGAAATTGGCTTCAGTTATAGGAAGATACTATGGAATGGATAGGGACAATAACTGGGATAGAATAGAACTTGCTTATGATGCGCTATTCTCAGGAATTGGAGAAACTGCAGCTTCATCAGATGAAGCAATAAAAACATCTTATGCGGCAGGAGTAACTGATGAGTTTGTAAAACCTACAAAAGTAACTGAAGGTGGAAACCCAATTGGATTAATCAAGGACGGAGATGGAGTAATATTTGCAAACTTCAGACCTGACAGGGCAAGACAGCTTACAAGAGCAATAATTGAAGAAGATTTCAAAGGATTTAACAGAAAAGTACATCCAAAAGTAAACTTTGTATGTATGGCACAGTATGATGCAACATTTGATGTACCGGTAGCTTATCCACCACAAAAAATAGTAAACGGATTTGGAGAAGTTGTATCAAAGGCTGGATTGAAACAGGTAAGAACTGCAGAAACAGAAAAATATGCCCATGTTACATTCTTCTTTAATGGAGGAGTTGAACAGCCTTATGAAGGTGAAATAAGACTGCTTTCAGACTCTCCTAAAGTGGCAACATATGATTTACAGCCTGAAATGAGTGCTTATAAAGTAAAAGACAGATTACTTGAAGAATTAGATAAAGGTGGAGTTGACACTGTAATATTGAACTTTGCAAACCCTGACATGGTTGGCCATACTGGAGTTGTAGATGCGGTAATAGCTGCATGCCAAGCTGTAGATAACTGTACAGGACAGATTGTAAACAAAGTATTGGAAATGGACGGAGCAGTATTAATAACAGCTGACCACGGAAATGCTGACCTGCTTGTAGATCCTGAAACAGGAGCACCTTACACTGCTCATACTGTAAACCCTGTACCATTTATATTTATAAGCAATGATATGAAGGATGCAAAATTAAGAACTGACGGAAAATTGGCAGATATAACACCTACAATGTTAGATTTATTAGGATTGGAAAAACCTGCTGAAATGGATGGGGAAACATTAATAGTTAAATAAGAATAAAATAATTATGGAAGACTGTTTTTTTGAGAATAATGTTTTGAAAAAACAGTTTTTCTTTAGGAAGGGAGAAAAATGAAAGTAAAATTTACTACAAATAAAGGAGAAATAAACATAAATCTGTTGCCTGAAAAATCACCGGTAACGGTGGCAAGTTTTGTAAATCTTGTAAAGCATGGGTACTATGATGGATTGAAATTTCATAGAGTAATCGAGGATTTCATGGCACAGGGAGGAGATCCTACAGGTACAGGAATGGGAGGACCTGGATACAGATTTGAAGATGAAGTTAATAATGGACTTAATTTTTCTGTTCCTGGAAAGCTTGCAATGGCAAACGCAGGGCCTGGAACAAATGGAAGCCAGTTTTTCATAACTACAGTTCCTACAGAATGGCTGAATGGTAATCATACAATTTTTGGTGAAACTGTTTCTGATGCAGACATTGAAGTTGTAAAATTACTGTCAAATAATGATGTTATGGAAAAAGTTGAAATTGAAGGAAATGTAAATGAAATTTTGGACACTTACAAAGATAGGGTAGCTGAATGGAATAAAGTTTTAGGGTATTAGAAGTGTAAAGTCTAATTTTACTGTAAATTTACAATGGAAAAAGGGTATGCTAAAAAAAGGAAAGTAATAAACTGATTGAACCTAATAAAAATAATGGTTAGAGTTGATTTTTATCTTTTTTTAGAAATCCCTTTTTTAATTTGCTTAAAAATTTGAAAAACAGAGAAAAATATGATATAATAATTAACGGAAAAAGTATAGAAAACTAAAGAAATAGGAGTGTAAATAATAAATGTTTCAGAAATTAGATGATGTTGTTTTAAAGCACGAAGAACTTACAAAATTACTTATGGATCCGGAGGTAATCTCAGACCCTAAGAAAATTATGGAGTATAATAAGGCTTTGAACAGCATTGATGAAGTTGTTAAGAAGTATACATACTATAAAACGAAAAAAGAAGAAGTTGAAACTTTAAAGGAGGATCTGAAGTCAGAAAAAGATCCTGAAATGAAGGAGATGATGCTGGAGGAAATTCACACTATTGATGAAGAAATTCCGGTACTTGAAGAAGAACTGAAGATTCTGCTTTTACCAAAAGATCCTAACGACGATAAAAACGTTATTATGGAAATAAGAGCAGGAGCAGGTGGAGATGAAGCCGCGTTATTTGCTGCAGATGTATTCAGAATGTTCACAAGATACGCTGAAAGAAACAGATGGAAGACTGAAATAATAGACAAGAACGAAATAGGAGTCGGTGGACTTAAAGAAGTTACTTTCCTTATAAAAGGAAGCGGAGCTTATTCCAGACTGAAGTTTGAAAGTGGTGTACATAGAGTGCAGAGAGTTCCGGCGACAGAAGCGTCAGGAAGAATTCATACCTCTACAATAACTGTTGCAGTTTTACCGGAAATAGAAGATGTAAGTGAAGTAGAAATAAATCAAAGTGACTTGAAAATTGACACATACAGATCAAGTGGTGCAGGTGGCCAGCACGTAAATACTACAGATTCTGCAGTCAGAATAACACACTTGCCTACTGGGATTGTAGTTACTTCACAGGATGGAAGATCACAGATAAAAAACAGGGAAGCGGCTATGAAAGTCCTTGCTTCCAAGTTATATGAAATGGAATATGAAAAACAGAGAAGAGAAGTTGAAAGTGAAAGAAGATCGCAGGTTGGAAGCGGTGACAGATCTGAAAAAATAAGAACATACAACTTCCCTCAGGGAAGAGTTACAGACCACAGAATCAAGCTGACATTACATAGACTTGATGCAGTTCTTGACGGAGATCTTGATGAAATGATAGATGCACTGATTGCTTATGATCAGGCTGAATTGCTGAAAGCTGTTGGTGATAATGAATAATTTGCTCGATATATTGAATAAATCGGTTAATTATTTGGAAAAGAAAAAAATAGAAAATGCAAGAATAACAGCGGAAAAAGTTTTTTCAGAAGTATTGGATATGCAGAGGATAATGCTTTATGCAAACTTTGAGAGAATTCTTTCTGAAGAAGAAATGCAGAAAATAAGGGAAAAACTGAATGGTATTATACAGGGAGACAGTGAGAATACAGATTTCAATGTTTCTGAAAAGGAAAATGGAAATGACAATTTGAAATCGCTAATAGACAAAAGTATTGTTTATCTGGAAAAGAATAATATAAGTGAAGCAAAGTTAATAACGGAAATTATTTTTTCCCATGTGCTGGATGTTGATAGAATGCTCCTTTTTACCTTGTATAAAACTGAAGTGGAAAAAGATAAATTAGATAAGATACGTAACTATATTCAGAAAATTGGAAAAGAAAAGTTTCCCCTCCAGTATCTGTTAAATGAACAGGAATTTTACGGAAGAAAGTTTTATGTGAATAAAGGTGTTCTGATTCCAAGACAGGATACGGAAGTACTTGTTGAGGAGGCAATAAGAATACTGAAAAAAGATAAAATTCAAAATCCTAAAATCCTTGACATTGGGACAGGAAGTGGAGTCATAGGTTTGACAATGGCCCTGGAAATCCCGGAATCAAAAGTTATGGGAACAGATATTTCTGAGAAAGCACTTGAGATATCTGAAAAAAATAAGGAGTTATTGAATGTAGGGAATGTTAAGTTTTTCAAATCTGATTTATTTGAAAATATCGAATACAGAAAATTTGATATGATAATATCTAATCCGCCGTATATATCCGATAATGAGATAGGAGTTATGTCAGAGGATACTTTATTGCATGAGCCTGATGAGGCATTATTTGCAGAAAATAACGGACTGTTTTTCTACTGTGAAATTTGTAGAAATGGAATGGATTATTTACAGGATAACGGATATTTACTATTTGAAATAGGCTACAGACAAGGTGAAACAGTAAAAGAAATAGTAAAAAAAGCCGGATTTAAGAATGTGAATATTATAAAAGATATGCAAAACAATGATAGAGTAATAGTAGGACAAAAACAAATAGTAAAAAATGAAGTGTAAGCTTTGTTTTGAAATTTAAGGAGATAGCAGGAGAAAAAATATGAGTATAATAAAAGAAGCAAAAAAAATAGGAGTGTTAGTGGCTTCCGCTTTAGTACTGTCATATGCAGGATATGCAAGCAGTACCGCGGGAAATAAAAACAGTGAAATAGAAAAGCTGATAAAACAGCAGTATAACAATCAGAATTATGATCTGATGAGTATGAAGGACAGTAATAAAGGAGTTGTATCAAGACCTTCAGAAAAGGAATTCAGTGCAAATAGAAAAACTCAGAAAATGTCATTTGAAATGGATAAAAATGAAAAAAATATGGGTAAAGATACTTTGGCATTGAATATGAGCAGGGAACAGCTAGTGTCAATTGCTGACAGAATATTCCAAAATGAAACAGGTGGATCAAGGGATAAACTTGTTCACTGGAATGCAGGAGAAAGTTTCCCTTCTTTAGGAATAGGGCATTTCATATGGTTTAAAGCAAGTGGTGGTGGAGTATTTGGAGAAAGTTTTCCAGATATGGTTTCCTTCTACAAGTCAAAAGGTGTTAAATTACCTAAAATACTTGAAGAAAATATACATTCACCATGGAGCAGCAGAGCAGAACTGATTGCAAAGAAAGAAAGAGGAGATAAGGATATTGACGAACTGATTAATTTCTTTGACAGCACAAGGGATCTTCAGGTAATGTTCATTTATGAAAGATTGCAGAAGTCACTGGATAAAATGTTAGAAGTAGCAAGTGATAAGGAAAATCTGAGAAATCAGTTTTATAGAATGGTAAAATCTCCAAATGGACTTTATGCCCTAATAGATTATGTAAACTTTAAAGGTGAAGGGCTTAAAGGAGTAGCTGCATACAATAATCAGGCATGGGGATTAAAACAGGTTCTTGAAAATATGAAGGGAACATCTATAGGGCGTGATGCTTTAGTAGAATTTAGTAATTCGGCTAAATATGTACTTTCCAGAAGGGTTCAGAATGCTCCTAGGGATGAGAGCCAGTGGCTGAAGGGATGGTACAACAGGGTTGATACCTATAAAACATTTGAAATTGCAAATGGTGGAACTATTACAGCAGATATAAGCGGAAAATAAAAAAATTGAAAAAGAGGTAAGATGAATATTCAGGAATTTGATTTTGAATTACCCGAGGAGCTAATAGCACAACATGCTGTAAATCCTCGGGATCATTCGAAATTATTAGTTTTAAATAAAGAGAAAAAAGAAATCGAACATAAAAGATTTTATAATATAATAGATTATTTGAAAAAAGATGATGTCCTTGTATTAAACAGGACAAAAGTAATACCTGCCAGACTATATGGTCATAAGGAAAACGGAACAGTATTGGAATGTTTTCTGTTAAAGAGATATGATTTATATACATGGGAGGTTTTATTAAAACCGGCAAAAAGATTGAAAATGGGACAGAAAATAATATTTTCTGAAGGATTGCTGGAAGCTGAGCTGATTGAAATAAAAGAAGATGGAAATAGAGTTTTAAAATTCAGTTTTCAGGGAAATTTTGAGGAAATACTGGATAAGCTGGGAGAAATGCCTGTTCCACCGTATATATCAGAAAAACTGGAGGACAGGAGCAGATATCAGACAGTTTACGCCAAAGAAGGGGAATCGGTGGCTGCACCTACAGCAGGCCTTCATTTTACAGAAGAACTGCTTGAAAAAATAAAAGAAAAGGGTGTAATTATAGCTGAAGTATTTCTGGATGTGGGACTTGGAACATTCAGACCGGTTCAGACTGAAAATATACTGGAACATAAAATGCACAGTGAAAAATATAAAGTACCGGAAGAAACAGTTAAGATTGTAAATGATGCGAAGAAAAAAGGAAACAGAGTCATAGCAGTGGGAACTACTTCTGTAAGAACTCTTGAATCTTCTGTTGATGCAGATGGAAAGCTTATTTCGGGAGAAAGTGAAACGAGTATATTTATTTACGGTGATTATAAGTTTAAAGTAGTAGATGCGATAATTACTAACTTCCATTTACCAAAATCTACTTTAATAATGCTTATATCAGCTTTTGGAGGAAAGGAAACTGTATTTAACGCTTATCATGAAGCCATAAGGAAAAAATACAGGTTTTACAGCTTTGGAGATTCAATGTTTATATATTAAATTTTTAAGAAAAGGATATTTATGCTGAAAAAATATTTTAAAAAGATTTTTATAATGATTTTTTTAATGTTCAGTGTTATTCTTACTGCAGAAGATAATTTTATGGCAGTTGGGAATATAAAAATAGTAAGACCGGAACCTCTTTTAATAAAAAGGGAGGATTTAAATATTACTATAGAAAAAGATAACACTATAAAGGTTGAAAGTATGTATACTTTTTCAAATCTTGGAGAATATAATATAAAATCAACATTTATGTTCTGGCTTGATCAGACTAGGGAAAATGACAACAAAGATCCTAATAACAGTAATAAAAACAACAAGGGAAAATATATAAAAAATATAAAATTTTATTCAGATTATAAAAAATCACAAAATTTGAGAGCTGTAATAAAATTTGATGAAAATATATATGAAAACCAGTCTGTAGGAAATATTCAGAGGGAATGGTTTGCAATTTCCCAAACTATACCGTCTAAGGAAACTGGGAAATTAGGAGTATATTATGACTTACAGAATACAGGATTTAATAAAACAAAGAAGTTTGTGTACAGTTTTGACCTTGTAAGTAATTTTTCAGAAAAGAATAAGGCAGAAATACTTTATATAAATGTGTATAACAAATCTGGAAGAAAAATAGACAGTATAGTTTATAAGGATTATGAGTTTAAAAATTTGACAGGGAAAAAATCACAGAAGGAACATTATGAATTACTGGTTGCAGATGTGAATTTAGATGAAAAACTTGTGATAAATTTTAAATAGCTGAAAAATAATTTATAGAATTAATTATATAAAAACTAGAAAATAAAAGGATTGAAATGAGAATAACTTCAGGAACATTAAAAAATAGAAAAATAAAATCAAGGGAAGGGAAGGAAACACGTCCCACCCTTGAACGTATAAAAGAAGCAATCTTCAGTATAATTGGAGATAAAATAACAGATGCAAGATTTCTTGATTTATATTCAGGAACTGGAAATATGGCTATCGAAGCCTTAAGCAGGGGAGCTGGAAGGGCTGTCATGATAGAGCAGGATAAGGAAGCGTTGAGAATTATCATTGACAATGTAAATGATTTAAAATTAGATGGGAAATGCAGGGCATATAAAAATGATGTGTTTCGTGCCGTTGAAATATTAGGAAGAAAAAATGAAAAGTTTGATGTTATATTTCTAGATCCTCCATATAAGGAAAATATTACTGAAAAAACGCTTGAAAAAATATCAGAAAGTGAAATTCTGGCTGAGGACGGAATTATAATTTCTGAGCACAGTGTATATGAAAAATCAAAAGATGCAGTTGGAAATCTTGTGAAATATGATGAGAGGGACTACAATAAGAAAATAGTAACTTTTTATAAGTCATCATTGTAGAAGAAGCATCAATGCAGGAACATCAATAAGATTTTAAAATGGAACATATAAATAATAAAGGAAATACGGAGGTTAAAAATGGCTGTAAAAAAACAGACTTATGAGGAAAACATTTCTGAAATTGATAAAATTTTGGAAAAATTTGAGAATGAAGAATTATCTCTTGATGATTCTATTGCTGAATATGAAAAAGCAATCAAGCTTATAAAGGATTCAGAAAAATTGCTGGAAGTAGGGGAAGGAAAAGTATTAAAAGTTCTTGAAAAAAATGGAAAACTTGAAACTGAAGAGGTAGAATAATGTTAAAGACATATTTAGCTGAGAAAAAGGAACTTGTTGAAAAGAATCTTCAGAAAATACTGGAAAGGTATGAAAAGCCGGAACTGTATTCGGAAGCAATGAAATATGCAGTCATGAATGGTGGGAAAAGATTACGTCCTATACTGATGTATATGATGTGTGATTTGTTTGGGAAAAAATATGAAACCATAGAAGATATTGCCTGCGCACTGGAATTTATTCATTGCTATTCCCTTGTGCATGATGATCTTCCTGCCATGGATAATGACATGTATAGAAGGGGAAAACTTACAACTCATGTAAAATATGGAGAAGCTGAAGGAATTCTGGTGGGAGATGTACTTCTCACAGAGGCATTTAATATAGTTGCCAATTCTTCAGCTGTATCTGATTCAAATAAAGTGAAGATTATAGCAAAATTATCAGAGTATTCAGGTTTTTATGGTATGGCTGGTGGTCAGTTTGTAGATATGAAATCTGAGCATGTAAAGGTTTCGTTTGAAACATTGAAATATATTCATGCACATAAAACAGGGAAACTGCTAACTGCCGCTATTGAACTTCCGCTTATAGCACTTGATATTGAAGAGAATAAAAAGGAGAAATTAGTACAGTATTCAAAACTTATAGGAATTGCATATCAAATAAAGGATGATATTTTAGATATCGAAGGAGACTTTTCTGAAACAGGAAAAGAATCAAATGATGAAAAAAATGAAAAAACAACTTATCCCAGTCTGTTCGGACTGGAAAAATCAAAGGAAATATTAGAGGATTATATTACTCAGGCAAAAGAAATAATAATTGAAAATTTTGATAGTAACAGAATATTAATGGATTTAACAGATTATTTTGGAAAACGGGGTGGCTGAATGTTTAAAGAAAGAGATGATCATTTTTATATCGAAGAATTTGAAAATTACGGAATAAAAGCTATTTACAGTAAAAAAAATGCAGGGAACATGTCAGACTACTGTGGAATGGAAGGACAGAAAGAAGGGACACAGACAAAGAATAGAAATAGACTTCTGGAAAATTTGAATCTTAATAGGAGAATTCCTGTAATGTCGTTTCAGACACATACAAATAATGTTAAAGTTATATCTAAAAATACGGAAGAGTATGTATACAGGGAAATAGACGGTTTTGTAACAGACAGAAAGGATATAGCACTATTTACTTTTTATGCAGACTGTCTGCCTATATTCGTGTATGATAAGGAAAATAAGGTAATCGGTGTGTGGCATTCCGGATGGCCGGGAAGTTTTAAGGAAATAATGAGAAATGGTCTTGAAGTAATGAAGGAAGCATTTGGAACAGAACCTGAAAATGTTCTGATGGGTTTGGGAATAGGAATACAACAGGAAAACTATGAAGTCGGTAATGATTTTTATGAAAATTTTGCTGAAAAATTTGGAAAAGAAAGCGAACTGGTAAAAAAATCTTTTAAAATTAATAAAAAAACAGGAAAATACCATTTTGATAATACACTTTTTAACAAAATAATGGCATTAAAATTAGGAATAAAGGAAGAGAATTTAATAGTTTCACAGGAAAATACGTGGGATGAAAAATTCTATTCACATAGAAGGGAAGGAAAAAAATCAGGAAGGGCGACAGCCATGATCAGTTTCGCTGATTTTTAAAGTTAAAAGCAGAAAAGGAGAGAAGTTATGAAAAAAATAATATTTTTATTAAGTTTAGTGGTATGTGGAATTAATTTTTCGGCAACGTGTAAATGGATTTCTGACAAACCTACCTATTATGAAAAGAAAATGATAGAATTGATAAAGAGTAACAAATTGGAAAATAAAATTTACTGTGATTTAGAAAATGACAAGATGGTTTATCAAGTGATAAATAAGGATGGGAATTCTGAAAATCTCGAAATTGGCCTGATTTATAATGAAAAAGAAAAGAAAGAGATGACATATGAAGTACTGTTTGACTATATTCTTCAATTTGAAGAGGACGTAGACAAGCTTGCACCCATTAATTTAAGTGATAGAGATTATGATTTTGCACCTAAAAATTATAATTATAGAATGTACGTATATTTTCCTGATTCAAAGAACAGATATATGATTTTAAAGGATGTTCTTGATTTACGGGAAGTAGAATGGTATTCTTTTTATAGTAATGAGTTCTTTTTAGAAGAAGACAGCTATGAAAATGATATAAGAAAATGGTTTGAAGAAAACGAAACATATCCTACAGATGATATAATATATTAGAATCAGTTTATTTAAATATATTTAGTAACAACAAAATTTAGAGTTGCCACTATTCTTAAGCAGCAGAGAAAAGAAAATAAAAATGTAATTGTAATAGACAATGGAGATTTATTGCAGGATAACAGTGCTGAATTATTTAATGATGAAGCTGTTCATCCTTTAATGAGAACATTGAATGATTTGAAATACGATGTCTTTGTATTGGGAAATCATGAATTCAATTTTGAAAAATCTTTCCTTGAAAGAAATATAAAAGGATTTAAAGGAACTGTCCTTGCATCAAACGTAATCAAGAAAAGTAATAATAAACCTTTTGTAAAACCTTATGTAATTAAAAAAATAGACGGTGTAAGAGTTGCCATTGTTGGATATCTTGTACCTCATATACCTACATGGGAAGCTTCAACTCCTGAGCATTTTGAAGGTCTTAAGTTTTTAGGTCCTGAAGAAGCATTATCAGCTACTTTAAAAGAACTTGAAGGGAAATATGATGTTCTTATAGGGTCTTTCCACTTAGGAAGAGAAGATGAAAAAGGTGGAGTTGGAATAATGGAAGCAGCAAAAAAATTCCCTCAGTTTGATATAATTTTTGCTGGCCATGAACATGCGGTTTATAATACAGATGTAAACGGAGTAAAAACAATAGAACCTGGAGCTTACGGAGTTTACGTGGCAAAAGGGGTTGTAACTTACAATACAGAAACAAAGAAAAAAACTGTAACAACTGAAAATATTTCTACTAAAGATGTTCCTGAAGATAAGGAAATAGCTGAAAAATATGCTTATGTAGATAAAAAATCAAAGGAATATGCAAATGAAGTTGTTGGAGAAGTTACGGAAACATTCATTGAAAGACCTGATTTTATAACAGGAGATTCAAAAATAACTTCAATGCCTACAGCTACATTAAAAGAAACACCAATAATACAGCTTATAAATGCAGTACAGAAACATTATGCAAAAGCAGATGTTTCAGCAGCGGCATTGTTTAACTTTAATTCAAACCTTGTAAAAGGGCCTTTTAAAAGAAAAGATGTGGCATTTATCTATAAATTTACAAATACTTTAATAGGTGTAAATATTACAGGAGAAAATCTTCTTAAATATATGGAATGGTCTTACAGTTTCTATAATCAGTTACAGCCGGGAGATTTAACAATAAGCTTTAATGAAAACATAAGAGGGTACAACTTTGATATGTTTGCCGGAGTTAACTATAAAGTAGATCCTACAAAACCTGCAGGACAAAGAATTATAAATCCTACAATAAATGGAAAGCCTATTGATCCTAAGGCAACATATAAATTAGCTGTAAATAACTACTGGAAGAACTTTAAATGTAAAATCAATAAAAGAAAGCGAAGTTAAGTAGAGAATAAAAAATATCAAAATAAAAAAGGCTGTCTCAAAATATTAAAAATGTAAATATAATAGAAAAAAACTATATTTTTTTCATTTACTAAAATTTTACTCATATAAAACAGTCTTTATTAAGGAAAAGTCAAAAACTCGCCTGAAGGCTTAGACAGATGACTTTTCCTAAATTCATTTCCTGTTTTACATTGTAAAATTTTAAATAA